>Ga0114905_1001200_pt1 | contig 14546 bp, 10 predicted proteins | sample MalvireepMed_b05_FD_83499 | JGI IMG/M metagenome (GOLD analysis project Ga0114905, IMG submission 83499) | Marine viral communities from the Global Malaspina Expedition - Malaspina viral metaG DeepMed_b05 | ecosystem: Environmental > Aquatic > Marine > Oceanic | place: Mediterranean Sea...
ATGTAGAGTTAGAAAATATTTTTGATATGATTGCAAAAGAGTATCCAAATTTATGATAATATTAATGAATTTAAAAATAGAGAATTCTTCTTTTTGAGAAGTGGCTTTTCTTTCCTCTTTTCTCTGCAGACTAAACTAATTATACTATTATAGCAGGAGGCTACATGGATGGCTGTGCCAACATTAACACCAACAAGTACTACGAGCGCTGTTCGGTTGCCCTCAACGGGGTCGTATTATAGCATAGCCACTGCCTTACCGTTCAGCACATATACTGGTTCGTCAGACTTTCTTTCTGGTGCGAGAGATCAAGTAGCTTATACGTATAAAAAGCTTGGAGGAGACATATTAGATATTGAATTATCTGAGTCAAATGTCTACAGCGCTTACCAGGAAGCCGTTTTAGAATATTCTTATATCGTAAACGTACATCAGGGCAAAAATATTCTTTCAGATGTCTTAGGAGAAACTACGGGAACATTTGATCACAATGGTAACTTAAAAACAGGGGTTCTTTCCTCTAGTTTAGCCTTTGATCACCCAACAGGCAGTCATCCAGGTATTTCTTTAAAACTCCCCACTCTTAAGCTGGGGTACGCTAAGAGAGCTGGAGAGGCTTTTTCTAATGAGGCTGGTTATGGCGGGTACGATACAATATATTCCGCCTCAATTAGCATGTCGGCTAGTGTTCAAGATTATGATTTACAGAATATTATATCGTCCTCGGCAAAATCTGATTCGGCGCTTCCTTATTATGATAAAGTTAAAGGAAATAAAATTCTTATTAAAGATGTTTTTTATAAAACCCCGGCAGCAATGTGGAGATTTTATGGCTATTATGGAGGGTTAAACACAGTAGGCAATCTTCAGAATTATGGACAATTCGCAGATGATTCCCAATTCCAGATTGTTCCTGTTTGGCAAAATAAACAACAATCTTTAGCTTTCGAGGATTCCATCTACACAAGGAATTCTCATTATTCCTATGAGATTCATAATAATAAACTAAGGATATACCCGACACCACACAATGAGAGTCCGTCAGCCCTCTGGGTTAGATTTACTATACCTAACGAAAAAGATGCCTGGGATGAAGACTCCGATAAATATGGGGGCGTTAATGGTATTAATAATTTAAACACAATTCCGTTTGGTAATATACCATTTGCAAGTATAAATGCGATAGGAAAACAATGGATTAGAAGGTTTGCTCTTGCACTTGCAAAAGAGATGTTAGGGTATGTTAGAAGTAAGTTTTCTACAATACCGATACCTGGAGAAAGCGTTACATTAAACGGAGAAGGTTTGATATCTCAGGCAAAAGAAGAGCAAAGTACCTTAAGGGAAGAACTAAAAACAGTCTTGGATGAACTAACTTATGCTAAGTTGGCTGAAAAAGAAGCTATGGTGGCTGATTCTGTCGGCAAGACACAAGAGAAAGTTCCTTTAAGGATATACGTCGGATAGGAGGGTTAAAGAATGTCAACAAAATGGTCACAACCCTCTAGTCCGCCGCCTCCGCTTTTTCTCGGAAAACCAGAGAGAGATTTTGTAAAACAAATCAACGATGAGCTTATTGAAAGAGTGATAGGTCAACAAGTGGCTTATTATCCTATCGACCTGCAAACAACTAGTTTTCATTCTTTGTATGGAGAGGCTATTAAAAAGAATTTCTTGTCACCTATTAGAGTTTATGCTTTAATAGGCTGGGAAGGTTTGGAAACAGAGTGGAACTCTCCTGTTGGTGTGGATAAAAGAAGTTCTATAACTATTAACTTCCATAAACGAAGACTAACAGAGGATCAAGATCTTTTTGTTAGAGTTGGAGATTTCGTAGTTTACGGAAGCATCTATTATGAGATTGTTAGCTTAAATGAGCCAAGGCAGTTGTTTGGTCAAATAGATCACAAGTTTGAAATTTCAGCTAAATGTATTAGATCACGAGAGGGACTATTCGATGCCAACTAAGAAAAGTAATAAGAGATACTTGTCTTTACCGGATCCTGATTTAGTTTCTGAGAAGGAAATTGTCCCATCTACTCTAGAAAACATTGATTATTCTTTGTTTGAATGGGTTGATGAGGAGTTAAACATTTCAGCCGACACCAATAAGGGGTGGAAGAAAGTGCCTGTAATTTGGGTCTCGGGAGAGAGATCTTTTCAGGTTAAGAATAATAAAGATTTAAGAGACAGTTCAGGGACGCTCATTTTGCCTATGATAACAGTAGAACGAACTGCCGTTGTCAAAGACTTGGCAAATAAAGGCGTTTTTTATGGAAACGTACCCCCTGTGAACGACGAAAGAGGAGGCTCGATAGTCGTAACCAGACATATAATGCATGAGAAGACAGCTAATTTTAAAAATGCGCAGTCTCTTAGGTGGAAAAAACAAAGGAATTTTCCAGATAATAGAACACCGGGTCCGCCGCTTTTTGATGATAAGCACGATCTTGCAGAGATTTTTGGTCCAACACCAGAAAGAGAAAAATCAGCTTTTAGGTTCAATAATAGATCATCGACCGTCGCTAAGGAGATAGTCTTTAAAGAAATAAGCGTTCCAATGCCAGTACATGTTAATGTAAGCTATACTATAACTCTCAAGTCAGAGTACCAGCAGCAGATGAACGACATGGTAGCTCCGTTTTTTACTAAAACGGGTGGGATTAATCACTTTTTCTTGCAAAGAGACGAACACTTATATGAAGGGTTCATTCAAGGGGACTTTGGTCAGACCAATAATTTAGCTGCGATGCAAATAGACGAAAGATTATATCAGACAGAAATTGTAATTGAGGTTCTTGGGTATTTAATGGGAGCAGATAAGAACCAGCATAGACCGACTAAAGCTGTAAGAGAGGGGGTTGCTAAAGTGGTATTCCCCAGAGAAAGAGTTGTGACTGGACAATCGTTAAAATGGTCGTCTAGTGATAAAAAGTTTTATGTAGAATAGTTAGGAGTTTAGCCTCTTGCAAGACTATTTATTAAAGAAAATTCTATTATTTTAAAGGAGATACGCGAATATGTCAGCAGATAAATTTAAATTTGTTTCACCAGGCATCTTTCTTAAGGAGCTTGACCAATCGATACTGCCAACGCAGCCAGGGGCTGTAGGACCGGTTGTTGTTGGGCGATTTAGAAGAGGACCTGGTTTACAACCTGTGACAGTTAATTCTCTCTCTGAATTCATTGATGTTTTTGGAGAACCAATTCCCGGAGGTCAAGGTGGAGATGTGTGGAGAGACGGAAATCTTATGGCTCCCACATACGCAGCTTATGCTGCTGTCGCTTGGCTCGCGAACAACTCTCCTTTAACAGTAGTCAGACTACTGGGTGTACATGATCCAAACAAAACAACAGCTGCTGGAGCAGCAGCAGGTTTCGACTTTAGACCTTTAAAAACCTCTTTTGCTGGTTTAGCGAGCTTTAAGGCTACCACTGGTGGTGGCGCTTATGGCTTGTTTGTCATGAATTCGTCCTCCAATGCTAATACTGGACGTCCTGCATCTAGTCATGCAGAACAAGCAATGTTAGCAGCGGTTTTCTATTGTGACAGTGACGATACGGTTGGACCAAACCTAATTGCTTTGTCTGGTAACGTTCATGGTAGCCACACTGCTAATCTTGCTACTGCGTCCAACGGCGTTGTTATTAGCACTGGATCTGTAAGCGCCCCAGGAGGTGCCGGAGAGTTTAAAGTGGTCGTGTGCGATGCGCCGACTACAGCAGGTACGCCAGCCAACGCAACCACTTATACGTTTAACTTTAATCCTGATTCTGAAAAGTTTATTAGAAAGGTTTTTAATACAAATCCCACTCTAACAAATTCTACTGTTATACCAGCGGCACACACCAAAAGTGTCTGGCTTGGCGAGAGTTTCGAAAGACAAATTTTGGATAAGGGTCGTTGTGATACTTCTAAGATTACTGGAATCGGTACTTGGAGTGATATCAATTGTGGGTTTATGCTCCCTCTTTGTCATAATATAGGCGCTAATTCAACTGACACACAGTGGGCAGATCGATTAGTACAAGCTACTGATTCAAAGACTGGGTGGATTATCTCTCAAGATACAACTGCGATGCCAAAAGATGGCGACGGCGACCCAGTTGGTGAGACTTTTGATTGGACGCCACATAGCGCAACGAGACTTTTTAGATTTGTTTCTCACTTTGGCTCAGGCGAGTGGAATCAGAATAATTTAAAAATTTCTTTTACAAATATTAAACCACCTACGAATCCGTCTCTTTATGAATATGGAACATTTGATATTGAAATTCGCAGAATTTGGGACAATGATCAAAATAAGCAGATCATTGAGAAGTTTGCGTCCTGTAACTTGGATCCTACTTCTGCCAATTACGTAGCCAGGAAAATAGGTGACAGATTCGTTACATGGAATGAAACAGATAGAAGATACGACTATCATGGTGAATATTCCAATAAATCTAAATTTGTTCGTATTGAACTTCATGATGCACTTAAAGATTTTGGACCAGCTAATAAAGCTTTAGTTCCGTTTGGGTTCTATGGTCCTCCAAAAATCAAGGACATAGCCACAGGTTCAAGTTGGACAGCCACGTCTCTTCCCACTCATGGCATAACGAGCCCTAATGATCTCGCCGCCCTGGGCGCCGCATCCTTTATCTTACCGGCTTCTGGTGCAGTTTTAGGTATCGGCGGAACTCATGGAAACAAATCGTTTGATGCACTCCACTTAGACACAATTGTTGCTATTAGCGGTGGCAGAGGCGTCGGTTCCACCGGCATCGCGGGCGGTCTTAACTTAACTGCCTCGTTCTTGGTTCCTTCATTGCCGCTTAGAAGCTCTTCGCTGGGCACGGATTATAGTGATGATTTCTCAGATCCTACAGATGTTTACTGGGGCGTTGATTTATATCGTAGTGGAAGCAATATATTTGCACCATCCAGCTTAGACTGTTTGAGGCTGCTTCCTGCTGGTAAAACAGCCGTTGGTGATGCTTCTTCTGACGACACGGAAGCAGAAGTTTCATGGATTTTCAGTCTCGATGACCTTTCGGGATCTGTAGATGTGGTCAGTGCGGGTAACTTCCTTACTCCAGGTGCTCATTATGCCTCTGGTAGTAGAACCGCAGGAAAGTCGATTACTGCATGGAGTGGTAGTTCTTTTCTTCTCACTTCTTCTAAAGCAGGGTATAACAAATTCACTACTCCCTTGTGGGGTGGTTTCGATGGTTTGAATATCGCAGAACCAGAACCATTTAGAAATACTCAATGGAATAAGACAACTACTACTGAACAGAATAGTTATTCATATTATACTTTAAGAAGATCTATTGATGCGATTTCAGATGCTGATCTCGTGGATATGAACCTTGCGGCGATACCAGGTATAACCTTCTCTAAGCTTACAGATTATCTTATTTCGACTTGTGAAGCTCGGGCAGACTCTCTTGCTATTATCGATTTGGAAAATGATTATGTTCCAAATACTGAGAATACGCAGTCTGAAGCAAATCGTCTACCAGACGTGCCTACAGCAGTCACGGCACTTAGAGATAGATATATAAACTCTAGTTATGGTTGTGCGTATTTCCCATGGGTACAGATTAGGGACGAGCTTTCTGATCGTTTAGTCCATGTGCCACCTAGTGTAGTAGCATTAGGCACGATGGCTTATAGCGAAAAAGTAAGAGACCTTTGGTTCGCACCTGCAGGCTTTACGAGAGGTGGCTTGAGTAAGGGCGCTGCTGGTGTTCCAGTGGTTGGAGTTCGAAGAAATCTTACAGCTAAAGATAGAGATAATCTCTATGATGTAAACATTAATCCGATTGCTTCATTCCCGGCTGAGGGCGTTGTGGTCTTTGGACAGAAAACACTACAAGTAACTCAATCTGCTCTTGATAGAATTAATGTTCGTAGACTTCTTATTTTCCTTAAGAAAGAGATTTCAAGAATTGCTGCCACTACTTTGTTTGAACAAAATGTGCAAGCGACTTGGAATAGATTTAAAGCAGAAGTCGACACTTTCTTGATATCAGTTCAAGCTGGTTTGGGTGTTTCTGACTTTAAGGTGATCTTAGATGAGACAACCACTACACCTGACTTGATTGATAGAAACATTTTGTATGCTAAGGTTTTCTTGAAACCTGTACGTGCCATTGAATTTATCGCTCTAGACTTTATCATTACTGATTCAGGCGCATCATTCGCAGATTAAAATTTAAAAAGAACACTATATATATTAAAGGGAGAATTTAAAAAAAATGGCAGAATTTTGGACCAGTAGGAGACTCGAACCAAAAAGATCGCATAGATGGTTATTGTACGTAGGTACGGTAGCTGGAACTATTCCATCTTACATAGTTAAGAAGGTTAATAAGCCCTCTTTTTCGGTTAACGAGTCGGCACATTCTTATTTTGGACATCAGTTCTATTATCCAGGTATCTTAACTTGGTCTGATGTTAGCTTCACTCTTGTTGATCCGGTCGACCCAGATGCTTCAAAGATGCTTCAGAGTGTTATAGAGGTCTCCGGTTATAAGACTCCAGATAGGCAAGATCCTGCTGGAAGTGGTGTTCTTCACACCATAGCCAAGTCTAATGCCGTGGGTGCATTAGGAAGCCAAATTATTCTTGAGCAGCGAGGCTTACTTGGAGATGATCCAAACGCAATTTTAGAAACCTGGACCATGGTTAATCCTTGGGTCAAATCGGTTTCATTTGGTAATCTTGATTACGCCTCTGATGCGATGGTAGACGTTGACGTCACCGTTCGATATGATTATGCTGTTCTTGTGTGATATTTTAATGAGGTGATATATGAGTTTTAGAAATAATGAGGATCGCGTCGGTGCTCGACCAAGTGACGCTCCTCCTGTAGAACAGATTAGTAACAAGACTGATCATGAGTTTTCGTTCGCTACGCCCACACAATTTGTGGACTTGCCATCCAAAGGAAAGTTTTATTCAGAAGAACATCCTTTGCACAATAGAGATACTATAGAGATTCGATTTATGACTGCGAAGGATGAAGATATTTTAACTTCAAGAACTTTGCTACAAAAGGGAATCGCTATAGATAGATTATTGCAAAATGTCCTTGTGGATAAAACAATCAATCCGGACGATCTTTTAATAGGAGATAAAAACGCTCTTATAGTGGCTGCGAGAGTAACGGGCTATGGTGCAGAATACAGTGCTCGCGTTACTTGCCCGGTTTGCGGGACAATGACTTCTCATTCTTTTGATTTAGAGAAGTTAAACATCCACGTCGAAGGAGAGCCTGAAGAATCAGGTATCTCTTGCGAAGAGAACGGAAATATAAGTTTTGAATTACCAAAAAGTAAAGTTCAGGTTACAGTCAGACCTTTGACAGGTAATGATGAAAAAAAACTACTTGGTATTGCTGAAGCAAAAAGAAAACATAAGCTACCAGAGTCTTCATTAACAGACCAAATTAGAATGATGCTGGTTTCTGTTAATGGCACTAGTGAGGCAAACACAATAAACTCTTTTATTGAAAACATGCCAGCTTCAGATTCCAGATATTTGAGAACTACGTATGCTAGTGTGATCCCGGACGTAAATTTAAATCAATCTTTTACTTGTCCTGCGTGTGCGGTGGAAGAGGAGGTGATGGTTCCGTTTACGACCGACTTTTTTTGGCCTAAATGATCAATATATAGAGGATGTTTACGAGCAATTTTTCTTTTTGAAACACTACGGTGGGTGGAGTTTTACTGAAGCTTATAACCTACCTGTTCAAATAAGACACTGGTTTATAAAAAGGCTATCCGATCAACTAGAGATGGAAAACAAACAAATGGAAGATCTTGAAAAAAGTACGATAGCTAATCTTGATAAATCTACTTTGTAAAACTATTTATCTTAAGATAATCGGAGGTTTCGTAGTGAATATTATTGATCTAGGCATTAAGCGCAGAGGCGGACTAATAACGGAATCAGTTTTAACGCAAATGGGTTCAGCTGTTGAGTATGCTTTATCGCATATGCTGGCGGGAAACCCACACTTTGCTAAAGACTCTATAAAACTAAGGGGCACAACAGGAGAAATAAATACTTTCTTGTCTGCTCTGATGGCAGAAAAAGCTTTTCAAGAGGCTTTGATGAAGTCCAATGCAATGTACACAACTGCCGATAATTTAAGTAAAGCTGTTATGGATTTTGAAAGAACAACTGGTCTGACATGGCCGTTTAAATAGGAAGGCGACCGGTTAGATGGCACTATCTCCCGAAGAACAACAAAAGCTATTACAACTAACACAGGCTAGAAATGCCATGTTAGATGAGCAGATTCAAAAGCAAATTGAAACTCTGCGTCTTCAAGGAGAAGAGGTAAGTAGGGCTTCTGAGGCTCAAAAGCTAAGGGCAGCGAGAATAGCTCAGTTTAAAGAGGAGCTAACTCTACGACGAGCATCTAAGGCTGAGCTTGCTAATATTATAGCTCAGGGAGAAGCAGAGCTAAGAGACGCTGAGAAAAAAGGAACACTAGGAGCAGAGCTTCTTCAACAAAAAAGAGAAGAGTTAGCTAGAAAAAGATTAATTCTTAAAGCTGACCAGGCAATTAATAAAGAATATGCTCAACAATTAAGTAGCCAAATGCGGTTGCTCCAACAGGTTGAAAGAAGAATTTCAGCAACGCAACAAGAAGCATTAAAGTTAAATTCTATAACGACTAGCTTGGCTAGCCTGGTAGGTCTTGGAAAAGAGTTTGGGGGCACCATCACAGGACAGGTTGTTGTCGGTCTTGAGACTGCGTTTAACTTAGTTGCAACAAGGGGTATAGGAGGCTTCAAAGCCCTAGGAAACGCTCTTGCTAGTGCACTCAGTCCTTCAAAGATAGCGGGAGCAATTGTAGGTGTATCAGAGCAAGTAATGGGCATGCAGGACCGAATGATGACCAATTTTGTTCGCTTGACTGGTGGTAATCAGCAGTTTACACAAACAGTGTTGGACTCATCAAATGCTTTGCGCAACATGGGCATTTCATTCGACCAGACTGATAGAATTGCGGCATCATTGTATGATAACATGGTTCAGTTTAGGCGGGCTTCAAGGGAGTCACGACAAGAGATGGTAACCTTTGTGGGCATACTCAATGAGTTCGGCGTAGATGCCGGGACGGCAGCAAGAACCATGAATACTTTTACTCAAGTCGTGGGGCAGACTGGACCTCAGGCTCAAAGAGCCACGTCCGGACTTATTGGTCTCGCTCAGCAATTAAATTTAAATGTTAATGCGGTTTTAACAGACTTCATGAATCTATCTCCGCAACTTGCAGTTCATGGGTCCAACATGAGAAGAGTCTTTGGCGAACTAGCAGCACAAGCTGCTGCAAGTGGAGCTTCGATGCAGACTTTGGTTAGCGTGGCTGCACAGTTTGATACTTTTGAGGGTGCTGCTACTGCCATCGGTCGCTTAAATGGTATATTGGGTGGTCCATATCTGAATAGCATTCGCATGGTGTACATGACAGAATCTCAGAGAAACAGAGCAATGGTTGAGGCACTAGAATTATCAGGTAGATCTTGGCATTCGATGAGTAGGCTTGAAAGGATAGCTCTTGCGAATGCAGCGGGATTTAGAGATCAAGCTGAGGCAGCAAAGGTATTCGGTACTAGTTTGTATGTATATGATATGCAACAAGCTAAGGCTAGAGAGACGGCTAGGTCTCAAGATGAACTGCGTCAGTCAGCTGCGAGAGCCCAGAGTATATGGAAGCAGTTACAGTTGACCTTGTATCAATTAGCTATTTCAATGGCACCTCTTGCTGCCAAAATAAGAGAGATCCTTCAATGGATTATTAAGAAAAATGAAGCAATGAACGGAAGCTTGGGTGTCTATGCTTTATACACGTTTGCTGGCTTTAAGTTGCTTGGGATGCTTACTAAATTAGGCGGAGCTTTCTCGGGAGTGGTGGGTTCACTTTTCAGCTTTACTTCTCTTTTCAGAAGGACCACGCCATCAAACACGTTAGCAAGATTTGGCACGGCTGCAGGGGGAGCTTCAGTTGCCGTTGGGGGGATGACCACGCCATTATTCGCAGTTGCAGCAGCTATTGGATCCTTCGGACTAGCGGTTTCAGGGATAATTTACACTCTTGGAAAGGCTGCGGAGAGTTTTTCTAACACCAGTTTATCAGTTAATCAGTTGACAATTCTTGTTGGAGGGTTAACAGCCTCTCTCATTAGTTTGGGAGCAGCGGGTCCGCTTTCATTTATTGGGTTGGCTGCTTTGGCTGGTGGTTTGGTTTCTTTGACGTTGGCAATTAATGCGATAGATGCCATGAAGCTTAATAGTTTGGTTCAGTTCATGCAACTTGTGAACACTCAAGCGTCTACAACTACCTCATACTTGAGAGCTGTTGGTGATGAAATTAAGAATTTAGCTATGACAGTGTCGACGACACCTATTAATTTTACAGTTATGACTAGTGGCTTTGAAGAACTAAACATGGCTATATCAAAGGGCATCAGTGGAGCCAGGGTTTTTCAAAATGTGCTAGGCACAGCAATAGCAGTAGAGACAGACGATGTTGAGAACGTTAGGCAGATCGTCGACCAAGCGGTTAGGTATGTTAATGCCACTGTTAATGCGAGGGTTAATGTAATTGGCGCTGCGGCAAGGGGTGCCTATGTAGCGCCCATCCAGCAAGCGGCTGCACCAGCCGCGCAAGGTCCAACACAGGTTAGCCTGTTCTTGGATGGCGAGGTATTTGGTAGAGGAGTTGTGAAGACGTGGCGGGAAACCATGACCGCGAAAACAATTACACAATAAAATAACGTAATATTTTTTATAGGATATACTTATAGTATGGCATTTGATTTTAATAGTAAAAAGTTTGACGAAAACACGACCTATGTTAATCCGAGTTTAGGAGATTTAGGGCATCCTGCCCACCATGCAGGCGCAACAAGAGCAGCAGGTGCGGCGGGTCATACTTTTGTTAGACATGGTGTACGCGTGGATAAGCTAGACGTGTCGGATGTATATGCGGAGACTAATCATCTTTATTTTGATATATGGAGTGTTCAAGCCCAAAAACATATACGATTCAAAGCAATGATCAATCAATTCAATGAGTCTTGGAGTACTAGCTTGGACACGGATGTTTATGTTGGACACGCAGAACCAATAAAAAGAGTAAGAACCATAGAAAGGGTTATAAATGTTGGGATAGATATTCCTGCTGCAGGTGTTAATGAAGCATTTTATAATTTGTCTCAAATACAGCTTCTTGTTCATTGTCTTCACCCGTTGGTAGAAGAATACACTGGTATTCAAGGAATTAAGCAGAGGCATGTTAAAGCCGGAGGTGACCCTTTATTTAAAATTAGATTCAAAAATTTGATTTTTGATGGAGACCGCACCTCTTTGACTGATGTGAAAAACCCCAGGGACACGGGTATGAAAGGCTATATAGACAACTTTCAATATGTTATGGATATTAATGCGGGCTTCTTTAACGACCGCAGCAACAGACATATGCTCTACCCTAAGTTGATAAAACTCTCTTTCACTTTTTATCCATTTAACGAGGTTACGCCTGCTTTTGTGCACACCTCAGATGGTAAGCCACCAGAGTTTAGTGATCTTTTCTATCCTTATGGTTTTGGTAAAAATATGACGAAAGAAGATGAAGAGAATCATCTCTTACATAATATGCGTAAAGCAATGCATGGTACGTTACCTTGGGGCAGTGTAACGCCACACACGGTGTTTGGTGACGAATTTCAGCTTAGATTGAATATCGACACTGAGGGCATCAATAGATCATTTGATGCGGCTCCCGAGGCATCCGAAGGTCCAAAAGAAAACGTAGAAGAGCAGCCTGCAAGTGATCTTTTGGATGAGGCTGCAAGGGATCAAGTGAAACAAACAGGAGTAGGTGGTACAAATAACAAGCCGAATGACTTTGGTTTCCTTCCGCGTTCCCGATATGTTCCTCCCCGTGATGGAGACCAATAAACAATGGCAGGAATTAGATATGACATAAGAGGGTTTGGAAAAAAGTTTCAAGATGGACCATATCGGGAACAGCTTCAGGATAGGAATGTAAAACAGATTCTTCATTATGAAAGCCCCGACATTGGTTATCCGACAAATGCAGAAATGAGCAGTTTAACTCTTTCTAGGCATATATGGAATACTGGTGACAGATTTTATAAACTAGCTGCTAATGCTTATGGTGACAGCAAATACTGGTGGATTATACCTTGGTTTAATAGAAGACCATTAGAAGCAGATTACAAGCCAGGTGATGCAATTGCAATTCCTGGTCCCTTGGGACAACTACTTTCTATTTACGGTCGCGGCAGCGAGTCTAGATACTAGAGGTTTGAAAATTGGCAAGAATTAAAGAGAATACTCCACCACCCGGAGGAAGCGTTCACACAGTCGTCAGTGAAAGACAGACGATCAAAGAACCAAGCTCACAATGTTTTTTGTCTGAGTTCATGGAATACTTTGCATCTTTAAAAGGACCTGTGAGGGGCGCACCAAACCCTGCCTACTTACCTTCAGAGTATAAAAACATAACCTTGGTTCATCCTGATACTAGGAACTCTTCTGTTTTTTTAAACAGCATAAATACAAATAACTCTCAAAGGTTGCTTGAAAATGTCCCAAAAGAACTTTTATCGGATCTGACACCAGTGGTTAGATTGTTTAAAGTTTTTTATGCTGGTCCCAATGAAACAAAACCGTTTGAGATAGAACTTCCTCTTAATAACTTTAAAGACCCGGCGGAGATCAGTCCAGGGCAATACCTTAATAAAAGATTTCCACCGGGGCATTTGGCAGCAGGTTTAAAAACTTTTAGTTTTGATTACTTAGGCACCAACCCAGCAGAAGTAGATTACTATATTAATTGTAGATTAAAATTAAGTTTTGCTAGCAAAGAAGCCCTGTTTCATACGTACACAGAAGAAGTTGATGGTAGTAAGACAGGCGGCTACCAAGGACCAGTAAATATTAGTTTCTTAGACTTGATAAAAAGACCGATGTGGGGGCATTCTAGTAAGAGCACCATAATGCAAGATGAGAGAACTGCAATTCAGAAAGACCCTGATCTTTCGCATTTGTTTACTGACCCGATTAGGTTCAGAATAAGAATAGAAGTGGAATATAAAGAACCAGATGCCTATTTTATGAATGAGGCTTGTGAAAATTATGCTAGTAAAATGGGTGTTCAAAACCTTACAGAGTTTAAAGAGTCTCTATTGGACGCCATTCGAGGCTCCAAGGTTAGTTTTTTCTTAAATCTTTTAAAGCATGAGTTTCATTTTAGATCAGATATTCCTTCAGGTCCCTTCGACATGACTTTAACATATAATGGTGCAGTCGAGTCTTCTTTGCTTTCCCCCACAATGAACATACTTACCACTTCTTTTGATATAGAGAAACCCCGCCAAGCTATAGAGCGACAGGCTCTTGAAGATGCGGTAGAAAGTGCTAGGACGAGCATGGAAAAAAATGTCGGCGGAAAAGCCTCTAGTCAGATTGAAGGAATGCACTGGGAATCGGTGTACCCGGCTGGCACAGCACTGCATCAGTCTATATTTGCTGGAATTGGTGCAACCGGACAAATAGATAGGTACGTCAACGACGTTAATGGCGGCGCAGGAAGCGATGAAGAACGGACTAAGAGGTTGTGGGAACAAGCTCATAGTCGTGACGGTAGGTTGCCTTCAACCTCAGCCGACCCCGCCATTCGGCGCGCTATATTAGCTTCTTATAAAGAGACTTCTGAGTTGTGGAGTGAGTTTGATGCGTCTTTTAATAGAGATAATGATCTTGCAGTTCAGAATTATTTTAAAGTTAGGGAAGCTTTAGATGTTCATCGACAAAATTATAATACAAGTCTAGCACAGAGTCTTTCAAAGGCTTATGTTAGGATTTTGCAGAGTTTAATGGGTGGTGGAATGACTGGTAGACGTAACATCAGGTTTTCGACACCATTCCCACCAGCAGAAGGTCGAAAGCATCCGAATAGAATATATCAGATAAATATACCACAAGTTGAAGTGGGCGACTGGGTCAAGAAACGAACCAAGCGTGCATTCAGTGAAATTGAAGTGGCTAGGCTGGATGAAGCTGCTGAAAGGGGAGATCGTGCTGCAGTGGCAAGAATTAAGGATACAAGACGAGTCCGTGCAGCAGAGGCTAATAAATCTTTAGCCAACTATATGAAGAGGAGTTTGTTCGATTCGGTGGACGTTACAACGGATCTATTGGGTTCCGCAGAGACTGGTAAAGTTGGTGTATCGAAGGAGGAGACTTTAAATAGCAGGGGTGTGGCTTCACGTACCTCAAACATAGACACAGTGCATTCGAAAATTCAGAGGATACTAGAAGAGACTCTTGATCACGACGCCGAAGCCGATGGGGAAATAAAAGCTGCCACAGTGCAGCTATTAATGCTGCAGAACAGTACATTTGGCGTCACCACCGGAACAAGAGCAAAAAAATTGCAGTGGTTTTATTTAGGGGACCTTATCGACACCGTGGTAGGTATTGCTCGTCAATCACAGAAGTCAGTTAA
>Ga0114905_1001202_pt1 | contig 14537 bp, 16 predicted proteins | sample MalvireepMed_b05_FD_83499 | JGI IMG/M metagenome (GOLD analysis project Ga0114905, IMG submission 83499) | Marine viral communities from the Global Malaspina Expedition - Malaspina viral metaG DeepMed_b05 | ecosystem: Environmental > Aquatic > Marine > Oceanic | place: Mediterranean Sea...
CGATAACCACCCAACTTTGCTCTGGTGTGTGGTGTCAGTCCCAAGTGACTCATAACCATAATCCCGGCATCTGCGATAGCCTTGATTCTTTCAGTCATAGCACCCTCGACCTTAACACAGTCCATACCGGCTCTAACAAATCTGCCAGCGTTGTAAACTGCTTCTTCATTAGAGACTTGATATGACATATAAGGCATATCTCCAATAAGGAATGCGTTTTTTGCACCCTTGGAAACTGCTTCACTATGTCTAATCATATCGTCCATAGTTACAGGAATAGTTGTTTTATATCCTAGTGTTGTCATACCTAGTGAATCTCCAACAAGAATACAGTCAACTCCTGCACCATCTGAAATTCTTGCTTGTGGATAATCGTATGCTGTTGTAAGAACAGTTTTCGTTCCTTGTTTCTTATGTCTTCTCAGTTTTAAAACTGTTACTTTGTTTCTATTATCAGCGGCCATTGTTTCTCCTATTGCTCTAATAATTTTCTTTTTAATTTTATTTTTGTAGTATTCACTACATTTTCTCTAGCTCTCAAGCCAAACTTGTTTTCTAAAAGATTCAAATATTTTTCATTTGTATGATACTTCATCCATGCCATATCTCTAAATGCCAATATTTGTTTTGCCTCTAAATTGTCATTTGATAGGTTTAAAGTATCATACGAATGCTGGCTGTAACCAGAATACGTGGTGGGTAAATGTAATCCCGATTTCTTCGCCATTAGGTGTAATGGACTACCTGGATATGCCATAGCGCAGTAAAAATTGACCATTTCGGATGTATTTTCTATTGCAAAATCAAGCGTGTCCTGCATTGATTGTTCAGTATCCATAGGTAATCCAAAGATATAATTTGCGGCGACATTGATTCCCGAAGACCTCATTGTATCCATAATATCAGTTATTCCGACTTCTTTAAAGTTATCTTTATGAATTTCTTGTCTTAGGGTCTGATTTGGGTTTTCTATACCGAGCCCCAACCAATTTACGCCCGCCGCCTTTAAAGTATCCAGATATTTTGGTCTGCAAGTGTCGATTCTAGAATAGGCCCAAATATTAAATCCGTAATCTCTTTCAATCAATAGTTCACAAATTTTAATAAAGTGGCGAGGATTTAAAACAAACAGCTCATCAGCAATTTTGATGTTTTTAACCCCCATTTCAGCCAGTTTGTCAAACTCGCCAATGATATATTCTGGCTCCCACCATCTAAAAACGTTACTATCCGCACTTGAAATGCTTTTATCAGAGTTTATTCTGTTGATAATATTAATCATGCAAAATGAACATCGATACGGGCAACCTAAACTCGTATATAATGCAGCAAAAGGTTGTTTTTCGGTGTTATTTGTCCAAGAATGCCATCCAGCCGTTCTGTATCTTCTTATATCTGGTAATAAATCCCATGCCATACCTGGCAGATCGTTAGACAAATCACCTTTAGCAACAATACCTTGTGGTTGGTTCAAAACAACGTTGTTGTCATCATCTCTATAACCTAAACCATTTATCTTACTAGGGTCAAAGTTTGAACTTCGAAGAGCGCCAAGCAGATTGCTGATTGTGTATACACCTTCGTTTTGACATATATAATCTACCGAGGGTTCTGTTTCCAACACTTCTCTGGGCAATGCTGCTACATGGCCTCCCACAAAAAGAGTGGGAATTGTAGGATCAACCCTCTTTAGTGCTGTTGCTGTGTCAATAGCGCCTTGCATGTTTTGACTAGATGCGCTAGGTTGTTGACCGTAAACTACAAAGCAAACTATATTTGCTTTCGAGTATGCTATTAGTAGTGCGGCTTGTTTATCAGTAATTCTTTCAACCTCACAATCCAATATAGCTGCGCTGTATCCTTTAGATCTACAATGATTAGCTAACATTGCAGCCCAAATCGGAGGCTCAATCGCAGAATGATCCTTAGCCAAATCTTGATAGATTTTTTTCGAAGCGTTGGGGTGTACAAATAAGATATCTAAATTTTTCATTTTTTAATAGTTTGCATACCACGGTGATTCGATAATATCATAAGCAGTTAGAAGTTGCCTAATCCCATCATCTAAGTCATATTGGCATTTGAACCCTTTATCATAAAATTTCTGACTACTAACAATATAATCACGTACATCGGGATCGGAAGTAAATTCCGCCTTAATAATCTCTAGTGGAAGATGTTCTTGAATTTTTTGTGCTAGCTGTAACTTGTTCATATTAAGAGCATCGTTGCCCATATTGTAAGTTTCGTTTTTACACGAATCCCAATTGTCAACCACAAACTTAAACGCACGACAAACATCTTGCAAATGTCCATAATTTCTCATGAATTCACACTCGTACAGAACCAATACGCGGTCGCGAAGGGTTTTTAATACAAAATTATTGACAAGCAAATCTGTCCGCATGCGGCTAGAAGGCCCGAACACCGTTGCTAATCTAAATGTAACATGATTTTCAACGTCTTTGTAGGCTTTTTCTGCATCAACCTTGGTAATTCCATATAATGTTATAGGATTTAGTGGCGATTCCTCTGTACAGATTCCATCGCTTCTTGAGCCATAACCCGAGTTGGTGCAAGGGTATATAACCTTTTGATCTTTGGATTTATTGTTCGCTATCCATTTATTTATTTCGTAGTTAACCTCTTTGGCTTCTCTGGGGCTATCACGACATATGGGAAAACCAACCAAAGCTGCTAGCGGTATTATTACATCGCAATCTTGCATAAGTCTTGACAGCAGTTTAATATTTCTTACATCTCCTCGAATAAACTTAAAATTTGGATTTGAAGAATATCTCAATAAAGATGTAGCATCATACATCAAACTGTCCAATACGACCACCTCATGATCTCTAATAAAGTGATTTACCAGTTCACTGCCGATGTAACCGGCACCTCCGGTTATTAAAATTTTCATTCGAATTTCTCCTTTATGAACTCAAGATACCAATGAGTGTATCGACATTTATCTTCTTCATTGTATCATGAATTTTGTTGTATTTTAAAGCATTGTTGGCGATCAAGAAATAATCCATAGCTGGCAAATCAACAGGAGGATATTTATTGTATTCGCTAAAATCAAAGTTCATATAATCGCATACTCGCGGCAAAAGATATCCCAATGCTCGACCGTGCGATATATTATAAAAAGCAGTTATGGGATAAGACAAAGAATGTAGAATCGTGGTTGGACATATCTCTATCGCCGTTCCAGCTATATTGCCAGCTTCCACTAATTCAGAGTTAGTATAGTCTTGCTTAAGTATGTCCAATGCCTGTTCGGCAAGCTTCGTACTTTCTCTTGTTTTGTTTACAGACCACATGCTGTCTAAACAATGACTTAATACATCATACATAGTATTTTCTTTGACCATTGGCGGTAAATCCCTAATAAAATCTTCCACAACATATACGTCTTTTGGCACTTCTCTCTTGATTGATAATTTTCTAGTACCATCCCAACAGACCGAATGTGATGTGTTTGAAGACCCTGCTGCGGTGGTAGGATAACAAGTGATTGGATTTTTAGATATTATCTTTGCGGTATCGATAACCGCACCCCCGCCAATAGCTACTACGCTTGCTTCAGACCCCTCAAAATCTAGAATTTCTTTTGTTGCAGCACCGGTGACTACAAAAGTTCTGCTATATTCGGGCAAATATTTCTTAGTCGACCTTGAGCAAACCAATAATGTTTCTTGCATTTTCTTCGAACTCCATTTTCACTCTTGGTGTTTTCCCATCGCGAGAGATTTTAATAATTTCTGTTGTTCCGACATATTCCTTTTCAAGTGACGAACATCTTTGGCCGCCGACAGATTCATGACAACCATTATCTAAAATATAAACAAACAGATTGTTTCTAGCATAATCTCTGATTGTGTGTGTTAAGCCAAGATGCATCAAATGAGAAGCGTCACCATTAATAACAACAACATCTTTTTCTGTAAACAAAGAAACACCTAAGCCTATCGCTGGCGCCAACCCCATGCTTCCTTGCATATAAAATATGTTCTTTTTTTGAGGGTACATATTGTAAACCATTCTAGAAATAAACCCTGTAGATGTCACATATACGCTATCTTCACCGTGTTTGTCAAATATGTTTTCAACCGCCTCTTGTCTACTTAACATTGTTGTCGCCCTCTACAAAAATAAAATTTTCATATCCAATCAAATCTAATATTTCTTTATCAATCTCCCCCATTATTTTATGTTGCGGTAGTGTGTGGCGATGGCCAATGACTAACAGAGGATGAACTTTTGATGGCAAACACAGGCTGGTGAGGGGATTGATGATATTGCCTAAACCTGAATTCTGTAAATAAACGCAGGGTCTTTTGCCCACCAGCATCGCACCAAAAGCAATTGCCACAGCGTGCCCTTCGTTAGCGGCAACGATATGAGGCGTATTGGATTTCTCTATTTCATTAATAAAGCCTTTCAACAGACTATCTGGAACTCCGACATATAAATCAACATTTTTGTTAACTTCTGTAAACAAATCTTTCATGTTTACTCCGCACCTGGAATTAGAGTGAGTATTTCTTTGATCGGAAGACAAGCTGCATCCGTTTCTGCAGAACGTTCATTTTCCAAAATCTTCTTTGCAACAGAAACCATTGATGGATATGCACTTCTTAAAAGATGGTTTGCATATATCACCACATTGACTCCCATAGAAATGAGTTCTGCTTCTGTAATTGAATTATAGGTTGTTGGAACCACGACAATTGGGGTGCTACGGTCGAAGCTTCTGAATGCTTTAACAAAATTTATAATTTCATCTGGTGATTTTTCTTTGCTGTGAATCATGATTGCATCTGCGCCGGCGCCGATATATGCCATCGCTCTTTTTAAAGCATCTTCTTGACCTTTCTTTAATATCAGGCTTTCGACTCTTGCGATGATCATAAAATCATCTGTAACTTGTGTTTGTTTAGCCGACGAAATCTTATGACAAAAATTCTCAATGGTATCTTGACTTTGGGCTCGATCGGTACCGAATAATGAATTTCTTTTAATACCTATCTTATCTTCTATGATTACTGCCGACACACCCAAACGTTCTAAGCTCCGAACCATAAATTTAAAATGCTCCACCAAGCCGCCATTATCAGCATCCACAATCATTGGTTTCGTAGTTACATCAAATATCTCATTTAAAGTTTGACTAATTGTGGTCACATCCACATATTGAATATCAGGCTTTCCCTTTGATGCCGAATGAGTCAAACTACTCAGCCACATTCCATCAAAGTGATTATTTCCAACTTTGGTCTTCTCTACAATCAACCCAGTTAGGCCGTTATGAGCCTCAAGAATCCTCACCATAGGCTTTACCGACAACAATCTTCTGAGTAGTTTTCTACGTGTGTCTGGTGTAACCCCGTTTTTCTTCGAGTCTTCGATGAGAGCGGTGCTTGAGATGCCTTTTGTATAACTTGGCTCAATCAACTGACCGCCCCATTCTGTTATAATATCGAGAACATTTTGTCTCATCTTGCTTTGAACGCCGATTTTCCAATCATCACCATGTACAACATAATCAGGCTTCAGTGTTCTCAAAATAGATTCAAAATTATCTAGATTTTGTGAAACGATCGACTTAACCCCTTTTATGTTTTCAACCACTATTTTTCTTTTCTCAAAGTCCATCATTGGTACTCTTTTATAACTTGCTATAAGAGCATCGTCAAATAATCCTATGGTAACATCCCCAAGTTCGCGGGCCACACTAATGATATTTAAATGCCCGTGATGGATAACATCAGCAGCCATTGGAACATACACGGTTTTGTTTTTTTGTTCCGTCTCAATAGTCATACCAAGGCTCCAGATCGTTTATTACTCTATTGGGATCAACCAAAGTTGACAATTCTTTTTGAGCAGCTAAGCTAATCGCAGATGAAATTCCAACCACCAACATTCGTGCTGATTTATTAGACCGATTGCCGAATGCAAATTTAACAAACGGTTTTAAATAAACAGAATCACCTGGGCCAATTGTATTTATGAGCACCTTACCTTCGTATTCCCATTTTATATTAACCGGACAATCACCAAAATTTATCATATACGTGTGTAACGATTTCTGAATACAATGAGTTAAATCAGCCGTGTCGGTGACAACATCGATAATTGAACTTTTTAGTAGGGGCATCTTGGACGTTCTGGCCAGGGTGTGTATATTATATAATACGTTTTTTTTATTGGGAAAAGGGTGCGGTTTGTTTTCTGAAATAAATTTGACCACACACTCTTCTTCTGGTTTGTACTTTGGAACCATAATATCGCCTATTTCTATATCTAACACATTTGCGATACTTTCATATTCTTCTATTTTTATTGCTCTATGTGTGTTAAATATTTCTCTAATATCTACTTTTAAGCCTCTTTCTTTGAGTAATGATTCCATATTATCAACTGTAAGCATGTCGTTGTCCATATGCTGTTTGATCATTTGAACGGAGGCTTTGTGGGCATCTCTATAATCCAATACGTACTTATTCAAACTACTTTGACCTAGTGCATACAGTTCTCTTTGGGCTCTAGAGACTTCACCCCCCAAAGTACAAGCCACAATATATGCGAACTCATCTTTGCTTCTGTTTGTGAAGCTGTGCTTCATGTACGGTGTGATATAATTGCAATCACCCGTATTCATTTCGCAACAGTGGACAGTACCATCAAGATCTTCGTAATAAAAGTTTACAGGGCCCACAAATAAAGTAATTTGATGCATAAAGTGCCCATTATTCAATATCATATCAGCATTATCTGGATCGGAATTATCAACCGTGCGCAGTTGTGATATCCACTCTGGTTTAAAGAGCGCCAATCTTGACATCGCAGTGTCCCTGTATTCATAATAAGGGCTCAAATTCCCACTCTTGTCTAACCTATCATAAATCCGACTAGTCTTTTTGGACTCTTCTGCTGTCATGAATTTTACGCCGTCGAGCGTATCGTCTTTTAACAAATGTAGCTGTAAATGATCGATCGGATAAACTTGTCCCATCTTGCTTATGAGTTGGTTTGCCGCGGCTTCTGTAGATTTTCCTTTTATTATATTGTGCAACTCGCAGATAGGAATATCTAGATCCTTGGCTGCAGCACCAACAGTGCGCTTCAAATCATTTAATTCAGATAAAATTCTACTACCAATTGCCTGCAAGTAAGGCGATTTTAATGATTCATTAGATTGGCGTTCGCCAGTTTGATCCATAATATCTCTCAAAAAATTTAACTGGGTCATTTATGCTAACAAGTTCTCTTCCTCTAAATTCAACAGTCTTCAAGGGAAAAAGCTCTTCCTTGGTTAAATCATAAAAAGGTCGGTGGCCTTGTTTCACCATCTTATCATCTTCAAAGCATTCATATTCATAAAGATCAATTAAGACCTCTTCTTTTACCAAAGAATAAAGATTTGTAAATTCATTTCTTATAAGTAAAAAACCATTTTTACCATGTAAGTTATCTATCTTTTGTACCATAGTATGGTCATCTTTTTTAAAAAATCCAAAATCCACATCATCATCATGAAGAATTAAATCGTTATCCCTAATGATGCCCAACAATGTACCAAACATTGGCCATATTTGTAAATCTTGACTCATATAATCATAAAATTCAAACATAACATTTATAGCATGCTCTCGAAAAGCTGGTTCTCTGAAATTTCTATTTCTTCTACTTTGAAAATGTTGTCTATAAGTTTCACCATTTTGAGGTAATGTGCCTCTTAGGTCACAAGTTTCATAAAGAAGATGCCTACAAATTGATTTTGTTTTCCACGAAGGTTGATCTCTTTGTAATGTGCTTTTACTATAAGTTACCATTTGATTTTTCCTGTTATTATGTCTTTTAGCATTACCCAATCGCATGCTTTTGCCCAAAAAGGTCGAGAAAAGGCTGCGGGTTTGTTATTCTCAAAAATGAAATGACCACTCCAGGCAAACGGGTATATCACAAATGGTGTCGCCAATAAAAACAGCCACATTTTATGATATAATACAACAGAAACAAATAAAATTGTAACTAACTGCCCTAAAACATGTAGACGCCGAGTCCACTTGTTTTGGTGCAATGTCAAATAATATTCATAATATTCCTTAAAGCTCATTTCCAACTAATCTCCCAATCCTTAAAATCAGCAGCAAGACAATCAATCTTGTAGTCTTTTCTTCCACCGGCGATTTCCTGAATCTTGTTCTTGGCTGTGTTTCTAATTCCATTTAAGCCATGAGTAAGTTCTAAATTGTTTCCGTCTCGAATCCCTTTTCTATAGTTGGATTCATTGTGCCAGATGTGTAAGTTCATTTGTGACAATACGACAACAGATCTGATGAAATCTGCATCAACGGTCTTGGTCTCTGCAAGACATATATCAATATCGTGGCATATATCTTTTATTTCCTCGGCGTATTCTGCTTTATGTTCTGAGATGAAAACCTCTTTCAATTGAACGATCGATAATCTGTCGATAAGTTCAGATAACGTAGGTAGATATTTTCTTTCTTTCATTAACGGGGTCCTATAAATTGGTCAAAATATGGCTTATATTTATGGAAGTTAGGGCCAAATAAATGTGAGTATTTGTAAAACAATTTGGCTTCTTCTCGTCTCTGTTCCAAATCATCTTGTTGCGATCTGCCGCCTGTTAAATACAAGCCGACAATCTCATCTATTTTCTTAAATTTAGATCCACTTTCAACTGCTCGCAACCACATCTCCCAATCATCAGCATAATTACAATTTTTTGTATCAAAAAATCCATTCTGTTCGTGCATCTTTCTTCTCCACAACGGCATCGGGCCTGGGAGGCATTTTATCATATTTTCTCTTGAGAAATCAAAATTTGAATGCTCGAACAATTTCATTTCTTTGAAATCGTGATTTTCAAATATTTGATTCTCAAGGCCGGTTTCGACTACATTACCATATACTAAATTGATTGTATCATCTTTTTCTATTTCGTTATATAACATTTCAATACAATCCCTTCTTTTAACATCATCAATGAATGCAAACGTTAGATATTTTCCACTTGATAGTTGTATCGTCTTGTTAAAACAAGGTGTCGGTTTCAATTTCTCATCTAAACGACAATAAACAATATTATCGTATTTCTGCATATAATCATTGATCAAATCTTGTTCATAATCTTGTGAGTCAGCATCAACGATCACCAATTCACACTTATCAAAAAAAGTTTGATTTACCATATTCTCCATAAAATGGGGTAAAAATGTCTTACCTTCACAAAAAGTGGCCAATATTGAAACCAAAGGCTTCTGTTTATCTTGAAAAACACAATTGTCTATCAAGTTCTCAATTGTCGCGGCGATCTCTTGTTTCTTATTGCGAAGGAAATTGATTAGCTCAACCCCCTTCATCTCAAACCATTCTTCGCTGGTGGCGCCGACCAAGTTATTTGTTACCACAGAACAACCCATCATTCTCGCTTCAACGACAACTCTTGATAAGGTTTCTGGCGTTTGAGGAAGGAAAAGGAATTTAGAGTTGGAGCCCAGCTTTCTTAAAAATTGTTTATAATCACGATCAGATATTAATTCATATTTAAGATCTTTATAGTTGCAATATCTAAGGGCGCCACTTGTATTCTTGTGTGGTATATTTGATTGCATGATTGAACAACAATCCTTTTTTTCTAGCTTTGACATCTCCTCAATTATATTGAGACTTTCTTCTGACCACAGATTACCACCTAAATTAATTACATTATCAATATCTAAATTGCTCTGCAATATCTTTTTATGAAGATTTGACTGACATAGAACAGCTATTGCGCTTTTATAAAGATTGTAATTGATTATCTCACTATCGGGCGCTTTGAAGTTCTCATATGTGGCTGGATTTCTTGACTTTAGATACTTGTGGTCGTGCTCATAAATTATGTAATTTAGATCACACAACGCCTCCCTACAGTCAAATGATAATTCAACAAAGTTTGAAAGTATAATAAAACTTTCTTTGCAAGATTCCAAAAATTCCAATGTTACAAAACGAGATTGTATTTCTTTAATATCGTAATCTTTGTTTTTAAAAATAGTTGCCAGTTCTTTGTTGTTTAACTCTCCGCCACCAATAATTTGTTCAACAAAATAATCAGCTATAAAAACTATTTGTTTCATTCATATTCCTTAACTATCGAATCTATTTCTCTCATCCAAGCGTCAGGATCGTCGGCGGTGGTGGTATCAGATACCAAAAAATTAACAAATTTGTCATACATTTTTGTAGGTTCAAATCTTTCGCGGATACAAGGAGGGGTGCGTGGTTCAGAATCGCGATCATTATAAGCTGCGCGAAGCTGTTCCTTTGCGGATTGTTCGCGAGGGAAAGCCCACATCGATTCCTTAATAATAACACCATCCCACACTACTTGATCTTGAACTTGTTGTAAATCAAACGCTACATTGTAAAATTGCTCTTTTCCTTGTTCATCAACCAAATAATCTAGTTGACCAGACCAGCCGGTTGCAACCACAGGGAGACCACTATAAGCCGCCTCAAAAATAGGCAAGCCAAACCCTTCACCGTGAGGGAGTGCCACAAGTGCTTTAATTTGAGGATGTACATATAAACTATGTATTTCTTCGTCTGTCATATCGCCGTGGAGCAAATATACTTTGCATTTTCTATTTGGAAAGTTTTTAAGGAAACCTTGCAAATCGTTATACAGCTTTTCTCTATCCATTAAACAATTTTTAGCAATATTAGATTTTACGATCAAGCCAACTTCTTCATTTTCAAATTCTTCAACAAACCATTTAATTGTGTTTGGAAGGTTCTTTCGAGGACCAAACTGTGCAATAGTCAAAAAGTTATAATCATAATCAAATTTAAGTTGCAAATCTGGTAAATCATCGTGAAACTTAACAGGATAATTGATCACTTCTATTGGTGTGTTAAGACGCAAGTGAACCGATTCTCCGGTTTGTTCATTCACTCCTTCATATACTGTTTGTTCGAAAGTGTTTTTAGAATGGCTTGAAATAACAAGAATCTTGTCCATTTCGTTTCCCTTAGAAATCCACTGGTGAGCTACTCTTGTTGTTTCTATTCCGGCAGTATAACCAACATTTACTGGAGCTATTCTTTCAAATTCGTTTGGAATTGTAACTTGCAAGGACATATCAAACTGACCACCTTGTTGAACAAAACCAATTGTTTTTTCAATTGCTTGATCTATCCATGCGCGCTCTTCGTTCATGGTTGATATCCATGAAGTTTGACCCCACTGAAGAGGTTGGATATAAATATCAAACAAATCTTCACGGGACCGAAGGGCTCGAAGAGCATATCTAGATTGCTCCCCATAACCACTTCGAGTTAGTAATGGGGCTTTTAGAATAATTTTCTTTCGCATTATGCCACCTCCATAAGATGCCACCGATCATAACCTTTTCGTGTTTCCCAAGAACCGTTTCGTTCTATAAAATCATCCATAACTTTAACCCACTCTTTTTCGAAATTATCAAAATTATAGTTTTTAGCTACATGTTCTCGACCTTGGTCAGATACTTTATTATACATTTTATCGGACATATTCAGTGCTTTTGTCATATACTTTTCAAAATCTTCTTGAGAAATTCTATCTTCGTAAATATATGGTACCGTGAGGGATCCGATTACAGTTTTTGATGTGGGTTGAATACCATAACCAAACCAATTTTTACCATCAGTAACTTGCTCTTGAAGTCCTCCGGTCATATTAACTATAATAGGTGTGCCGCAGGATAATGATTCCAACGTTGCCAAACCAAAACCTTCAGCATCGGAAATATTAATTGTAAAATCAGCCGCATTATACATAGCAGCCAATTCCTCTGGTGGTACTTTATTGGTTGATATGAGCACTTGGCCTCTATTGGCCCCAATATGCTCAATGATGTGCGGGAGATCTTGACCATGTGGATCTCGCGCGTCAGTGTGCATCAGTAATGTTGCTTTGTCGTGACCAACTTTATCAAGCCATTCTTTAAACCAGTAAATCAATGTGCCTGATTGTTTTCGGCGGGCGTTACGATTGTTCCAGAAAAAGAGTTTCTTATCATAATCTCTAAACTCTGGTAGGCTCATATCGATAATATCCTTTCTAAGTTTAGTGCGGTGCTCTAATTCTTCTTTTGTTTTAAACTTTTTGAAAACATTATTATTAACAGCATGCGGCAAATAACAACTCTTGACTGCCGGCGCAACCGTTTTTAAAATTTCATGAGTTACTTTCGAAATGCAAACTACCTCATCAGTTGATCGATAATATTGACCGTTAAAGTGTGGTGGTGGAAAATTATCCCACACATGATAATATATCATTGGCACCGAAGCTCTAACTTCATTTTCTATTTCCCACAACCAGCCATAAAACCTAGGATCAGTCATGAACCAAACAGCATCTGGACGTTCCTTTTGCAAGACCGATCTTACAATTTCGTGATTTCCATAACCATCAACAGGATAGATAAGCCAATCGTCACCGTATGGCTCAACTCTTTGTGGTTGATAATCGTGATGTTGTACGGCTCCCCCCAAGCATACGAAGCAATATCTACCGGTTTTTAATAAAGCTTCAATAACGTATTTTGTTTGTGTTCCGACACCCGAGGGAGAAAGGGGATGATCAGACAACACTAAGATTTTCTTTTTTGTCATTTATTCCTCATGGACAATGTTTTGTATTATAAAATTTGCACCCATAGCCACTTGTGCAAGATAAGCGATTCTTAATATAACGCTGTTTTTTAATGTTGTATAGGGCTGTTGTCATTAATTTTAAAGCGTTTTGTGTTTTTTTCGGACCACTCGTCACCCGGAAAAATTCAACTCTATTTTTCTTCGCTGTTCTCTTAAGTAGTGCAAAATGTGTTTCTATGTCTTTTGGATTTACATTCATTTTTTGTGCAAAGAAGTGTTTATAAAGTGTTAATTGGTATGTTGTCATTGGTTCTGAACGGCGTCTAGCATCCCATCCCCACGAACAGGTCTTCCAATCAAAAATGTGTACTTTGCCATCCGGGGTGGCGACCACTGCATCAATAAATCCTTTAAATTTATAATCTTCGCCCTCAATCGGCTCCATTAAAGGTAGCTCCACCGCAAGTACTTCGTACTCATCGAAATAATCATCTAAAGCATCTTGAATCTCTGGCATAATCTGCTTGCCTTGTTCTCTCATATCGGTAACAAGACGGTCATCGACTTCTACGTCGTCGTCCAGGGCCTCCAAACAGCCTTCAAACTCTTTAATGAAATAATCTTCATCCACTGCCTCATTCAAAAGCTTCCGCTCACACACAGAGTGCATGGCGGTTCCAAACGCGGTGAAGGCGTTTCCCTTGAAACCATCGATCTTATCAACGCGCGTAAGTTTATGATAAAAAGCGCAAAACGCCCAATCTTTTAACTCAGAATATGAAATATGAGGCATAAACCCCTCCTCAATATACTATTATAACCACTTTAATAGCTGTTGTCAAGTACTTCCGGGTCTTGAAGCTGAAAAAGTTTGTTAAAAAGCTTTGGACTTGTTGTTTTCAAAAATGAATGATTTGGATCCAAATAATATTCGACAAATCCGGTGGCGAAGTATTCTCGCAAAGATGTGACAGCATAGGGAGTTATAAAAAGCCCTTGAATAAAGTGTCCAAGTTTATCATATCCAATTTTTTCATATAAAAACATATCAAATTCTTCATCATATTCAGGATTTAAAAATGCAGCTTCAGGTAATTTATATCCCATCTGCCATAAAATTTTATGTAAATGTCTTCTTTTCTCTAAGAACTCTCGTTCTATTTTGCCATCTTGATAAAGCGTGGGGCCATATGGCTGTTCAAGAGAGTGTGCTATTTCGTGTACAATATTATCATACATATCTTTTTCATCGTCTTGCTCTTGTGAAATATATAAAGTTCCACCATCATAAAACGCATCAAGATGTCGCTCTTCAAACTCATCAAAATGGCCGACGATGATCATTTCAACTTCACCCAACAAGTGCTCTGGTAAAGTACTTTCAATTTTTGATATAATTTGTTCTAAATCTATTCCATTTTCAATGGGATCTTTAAAATATACATGAATACCTGTAGAAGTATAAAAATCCATTCTTTGTTCAAGAAGTTGTTTGTGGCGTTGAAGTATGTAATGTTGTAGCATCGTCTAGCCCTTGTTGATATCCTCTGAGAAAGTTTTCTTCCGCAAAGGCAAATAGAAACTCGGGAAAATCAACGGCCAAAGCTTCTGCAACCATGTGAACTGTTACTTCCTCTTGATCAAACTTTTTTCCAACATATTCTATAAGATATTCTTTTAGCTCTGAATCCGGGAATACAGGCATCGCTAAAACTTCATTAGTATGTAGTTCTTCTTCTGTGATTGTGTTTTCTTCAGTCATAATGTTATTCCTTTATTTAATATAACATAAAAACAAACTTTTGTCTATTTTTATAAAACTTTTGAGGCTAAAGTTGCGACATCGCTTCTTTCGCCTTTCTTAAATGTAA
>Ga0114905_1001206_pt1 | contig 14498 bp, 18 predicted proteins | sample MalvireepMed_b05_FD_83499 | JGI IMG/M metagenome (GOLD analysis project Ga0114905, IMG submission 83499) | Marine viral communities from the Global Malaspina Expedition - Malaspina viral metaG DeepMed_b05 | ecosystem: Environmental > Aquatic > Marine > Oceanic | place: Mediterranean Sea...
TAACTAAACAACAACTTAAACAAATTATTAAAGAAGAGCTTGAGACTATCTTTGAGGACCTCACCAGGCGCGATTTTTTAAAAGGCATGTTGAGTGGGGCAGGAGCCGCAACTGCCTACGCTGCAGGAATAAGGCCAGCTCGAGCAGCTGAAGGGAAAAATGAAGAAAACTATCGTCTAATTATAGGCGAGCCTGTTTGTATGTTTGGTAAGTGCCAAGCTTCGTGGCGTGTTATTCATTTAGAAACCGGTGATATTGTCGCAGCTGTAACGGAAATAGGCAAAACAGAAGAAGAAGCAGCAAAGGCTGCAGAGTCGGCCCTAGTAATAAAGCTTCAAGAACTGGGCTTAGATTTAAGTAAAATTAAAATTCTTGGTGGAAAGCAATAAATGAAATTAACTAAACAACAACTTAAACAAATTATTAAAGAAGAGCTTGGAAACGTTTTGGAAGGCTATGAAGCCATGGTTCTAAAAAAAATTGAAGATGCAGCAAGAAATATTTTAGAAAAAGAAGATTATACACTGTATAATAAGTTAAGTTCTGGCGACAAAAAAATCGTCGACGATATGCTCGGATCGGCTGATCCTAGCGAAGGCGAGGGAGTATAAAGAATGAAATTAACCAAATCTCAACTAAAACAAATCATCAAAGAAGGGCTGGAAGGCGATGAAGCCTTATTAGATGCTCTCTCCATGTTAAGTTCAAAGATAGAAGACTTGGACGTAAGCATTGATTTTCTTGCTGCTTCTTTAACTGGCGGCGATCCACATCATATAGGAAGGAGTCAAGCTCATCTTGGTAGGGGAGCGCGACCGCAACCCGGAGGTGTCCTCGTTCGTAAAGAGCAGCTTAATCAATTCGTTAAAAAAGAACTTCAGAAGATATTAAGCGAAAGAGGTTTTGGTGAAGGCAAACCAGCAAAAGATAAGTTTTCAAAGAAGAGGGTTGTTCATCTAGATGAAGATGAAGAGGATATCGAGGAAGGCAAAAAGAAAAAAAAAAGAAGGGAAAAAAACTTACAAAGCCAGAAAAGAAAGAAAAAGAAAGACTGGCCAAAGGCATGAAAAAGAATAAAAGCGATTTAAAAAAACGTTACGGGGATAGATGGAAGTCCGTTATGTACGCTACGGCGACGAAAATGGCGAAAGAAAGAAAATAATGACTTTAACTAAGAAACAATTCAAGCAAATTCTTATAAAAGAACTTGAAGATGCTTTCAGTATGTATGACGACCCAGACTGGCTTGGAAGAGCCAAAGAAGACACCATTCCAATTCTCAAGCCTTCAAAAAAGAACCCCAAGGAACAACCCTTGCGTTCTGAACTGGAGAAGGCTGGATTACCAAAGAATGTAATTAATACAATTATAAGAAATATAGTCAAACAGTTAAAATTTAATAAAATTAAAATAACTGAGTCAAAACTATATCAGGTTGTTGAGGGCGTATTATTAGAGGTGAGCAGGGCTAAAAGAAAAAAACTGACCAAAACCCGTGTCGCAGCTACGCAGGCGAAAAAGCCTATTGTTCAAAAGGTAAAAGGTGGAGCCTTCACCGCCCAACGTGCTGATGGAGAAAAAAAAGAATTTCATCAACTTGCCTATGGAAACAGTTTAAAAAAGGCGAAAGAGGCAGCTACTATATGGGCTCGTATGGTCAAGCCCGTCGATTCACATTCAAAGGGTATGCCCAGAGATTGGATAACTCAAGGCGGCACCCGGGAAGAATGGGGCGCACTGTCAACAGAAGAAAAGGTTGTGTTTACACAAATGCCAAAGAATAAGCAACCAAAGTTTTTCAAAATGAGTTCAGAACAGAGAATGGAACTTTACAAACAGATAAAGACTCAAACAAAGCCCACCACAGGGGGCGACCCCGAACACGCCGCCAAAACGCCCGGTTCAAAATCCGACATAGGTGCCGAAAAGACGGCAGCTGCTCAAGCGGCAGCTGGAGCTGCAGCTGCGAAAGAGCCGATGAAGGACGGAGAGATAAGAATAAGCGCGCTCAACCAGCAGCTTAAAACTATCTCCCCTCCTGCAGACGATAAAACCAGAAAAATTGCCTTAAGTGTAGTTCAAAAACATTTGACCCCTTATCTGAAAACACACGGTTTGAAGCTTTCTGAAAAAAAATTATTTGCCGATGTGGCAGATATTATTTTAGAAGCGAAGAAGCTAAAAAATAAAGTAAATTAAACAATTTGTAAACTATGTACTCCGGTGGAGTTATAAAAAAATGATCGAAAAAATAGAGTTTGTCTCTGTAATAATAGGGGCGCTCGGCATTATTGCCAGCGCTTCTTTTTTGTTATTTATATAATAAAAATGCTTGACACAAAGAAGTAGTTGTGTTATATTATTGCAGAGGTAAAAAAATGAAGACTATTATTCATGTTAATCAACACGTTATTCGAAAGAATACGAAAACTGGCGAAAGCAAACCATGCTTGACTGTCAAGACGTATAAGGACAACAGGTACGCTCACGAAGCTATCATCTGCGATGAGGATGGCAACGAGATCGCAAAAGTTGTATACAGCGCTCACAAACCACTATCTTGCGGTGCAAGATGTTGGATTGAAACTAAATATGATGTAGAGACTGTAGTCCACGAAGATCCTACAACTCTTATGAGTATGGAATAGGGGCATAAAATTAATGACTAAAATTCCATTTGTCGGGCTACACGCCCACAGCGGCTTAAGCTTAAATGATGGTCTAGGATACCCACAAGACCATATGGATTTCGCCTATGAGAACGACGGAGATGCCCTTGCATTGACCGATCATGGCCATATGAATGGTTTGCCCTATCAGGTGCTTCATGCTCGTAAAATGAAGGCAAGTGGCAAGAAGTTTAAGCCAATTTTTGGCGTTGAAGCTTATTTCAACCCTTCTCTAGAACAGTGGCGAGAAGAATATGAAAAAGCGAAACAAGAAAAGAAAAAAGGGATCAAGAACGAAATTGAACTATCTATTGAAGATGAAAGGGCCTCAAAACAAAAAGTTGTAGACATCCTAAAAAAGAGGAACCACCTTATTCTGATCGCTCAGAATCAAACAGGCTTAAACAATATATTTAAGCTTGTATCGGAGAGTTACAAAGATGAAAACTTTTATAGATATCCTAGAATTGATTATAAGCTTCTTGATTTATATGGTGACGGAATTATTGCCTCTAGTGCTTGTCTTGGTGGTATTTATGCTGGTGATTATTGGGATTATCGCGACGTTAGCAGCGCTGCTGTTTTAAATGCAATGCGACAAACAACGGAGCGTATGAAAAATATATTTGGTGATCGCTGGTACGGAGAACTTCAGTGGAACAACATTCCTGAACAACATGAACTTAATCAGCATATTGTTCAAGTTTGCAAGGAGTATGATGTAAAGCTTATTTCCACCGCCGATAGTCATTATCCCAACCCTGACGCTTGGAAAGACAGGGAACTATATAAAAGGATTGGATGGTTGGGCAAAGGTGGCTTGCCAGAATATATGTCTGCTGAACTTCCTTCCGGAGTTGAAGAAATTGGATATGAACTGTATCCAAAGAACGGAGAGCAAATGTGGGAGTCATATCACACATATTCCAAACAGGTAGGATTTGATTATGACGATGATCTTGTTTTGGATTCGATTAAGAGGACAGAATATATCGCTCACGACTTGATTGAAGATTTTATGCCGGATAACGAAGTTAGGCTTCCAAGCTTTGTCATACCAGCTGGAAAGACAGATATTCAGGCATTGACACAAGATTGCCTCGAGGGCCTAAAAGAAAAAGATCTTGATAACAAACAAGAATATGTAGATCGTCTTAAAGAAGAATTATTTGTCATCAGGGATCGTGGCTTTGCCAAGTATTTCCTTACAATGAAAGCAATTGCCGACAAGGCGAGTTCGGTCCAATTGACCGGTCCAGGTAGAGGGTCGGCAGCGGGATCACTTGTTGCCTATGTTCTAGATATTACACAGGTGGACCCGATTCGCCACGGTCTTCTATTTTCAAGATTCTTGAGACGAGATGCTGTAGACTATCCTGATATCGATTATGATGTTGCAGATCCTATGGAGCTTAAGGAAATGTTGATCGAAGAATGGGGAGACAATACAGTTGCTCCCATTTCGAACTATAACACCCTTCAGTTGAGATCTCTAATCAAAGACGTGTCAAAGTTTTATGATGTTCCGTTTATTGAAGTTAACGATGTAACCGGAAAAATGATTTTCGAAGCGACCCCAATTGCAAAAAAGAAGCATGGTATCAAATCGGGCGTATATACTCCGACTTTCGAAGAGGTAATGGAATATTCGGAAACTTTGAAAAAGTTTCTAGATAAATACCCTCAACTCAAGACTCATATCGAAGCTTTACTTGGACAGGTTAGAAGTATATCTAGGCATGCCGGAGGTGTTGTCGTTGGCGAGGATTTGGATAAGTGGATGCCACTTGTTAACAGTGGGGGAGTAAGGCAAACTCCTTGGTCGGAGGGTCAGAACGTGAGACATCTTGAGCCTCTTGGATTTATTAAGTTTGATATTCTTGGATTAGCCTCATTAAGAATGATTGAAGGTTCAATCCGACATATTCTCAAAAGGCATCACGGAGTCGAAGAGCCGACGTTTGGAGATGTGAAGAAGTTTTACAACGAGAAGCTTCACCCGGATGTTATTAATTTTAACGATCAGAATGTGTATAGAAATGTGTTTCAAAAAGGTAAATGGACTGGCATCTTTCAGTTTACAGAGCAGGGAGCACAGGAATTTTGTAAGAAAGCGAAACCGAAAAATTTAATCGACATTTCAGCTATTACTTCAATTTATCGTCCTGGTCCACTTGGAGCAGATGTTGATAAATCTTATGTGGCAGCAAAGAAAGATCCTGGAAGCGTCAATTATGCTCACAAACTTGTAAAGGATGTGACAAAAGAAACCTACGGTTTCCTCATCTTCCAGGAACAGATTGCTTTGTTGGCTCATAAACTAGGCAAGAACATTTCCCTTGATGAGGGCAACGCTCTGCGAAAGTACTTGACCAAGAAAGGTACCGGAGATGAATCAAAGAAAAAAGAAAAGATTTACAACAAGTTTGTTGAAGGCTGCATAGAAAAGAAACTATCAATGAGCCAAGCAGATCAACTTTGGCAGACGTTTGAATACTTCTCAGGATATGGCTTTAACAAGTCTCATGCTGTCAGTTACAGCATTTTGAGTTTTCAATGTGCATGGCTGCTGAATTATTATGCGGTTGAGTGGACAGCTGCCTTTCTGGACAAAGAACCCGAGAGTAGAAAAGAGAAAGCAATCAATATTGCTAAGTCAATGGGCTTTGAAATTCAACCTCTCGACATTAATTCTTCTGGAACAGTATGGGAAATATCTGCAGATGGCAGAACTCTTATCCAGCCTTTAACCTCTGTTAAGGGATTAGGAGAAAAAGCTATTGAGCAAATTATTCAGCACAAACCATTTAATACTGCTGAAGAGTTACTATTCAACGAAAATATTATATATGGCAAACTTAATAAAAAAGCATTAGATGTTCTTGTTCGCAGCGGCGCAACAGATAATTTAATTGATGATAGATTTTCTGGAATGAAACATTTTTGGTCTGCTGTTGTTGTTGATCGTCCAAAGAAAGAAAAGCAGCTTCACGAGAATATTGAACTCTATAGACCAGAAGGCGACTTTACAGATGAAGAGAAAATTGCCAACAAGGCAAATTTGACTGGCGTATTTCCAATTGATCTTGTATTGACTGAACAAGTCAAAAGCAAGCTTGAAGAGTATTTTGTCCCTCCTATTGCTGAATACGATTCAGAACTTCAGGTTGTCTGGTTTATTCCTCGCGAGATCATCAAGAGGAAAACAAAGAATGGAAAAGAATATTGGATTGTAAACGTGATTGATTCAACAAGCAATCAAACTACAATTAGATGTTGGGGAGTTCGCGAGAGAGATATAATTCACATCAATCGTCCCTATATGTGTAAGATTGATCATAATGAGCAATGGGGGTTTTCATCGAGATCGATAAAACATAATTGGAGATTGTTAGGATAAAAATTTGACAAAACAAAAATTTAATGATATAAAGGAGTTACAATGAAAATTAAATTTTATAAAATCCGTTCCAAAGCAAAATTACCTGTGAGGGCGCATTCGATTGATGCTGGAATGGATTTATTTTATTGTCCGGATCCGAATCGAGACCCTGATTGTTTTTGGAAACCAGAGGGGGAATATAGAATTCCTCCGGGAGAATCTTGTTTGGTACCAACAGGGCTTAAAGTTGTTGTGCCAAACAACTACATGTTCGAGATTAAAAATAAATCTGGAATCGCTCATAAACAAAAATTAATTGTCGGCGCTTGTGTTATTGACCCTGGATACACTGGTGAAATATATGTTAACTTGCACAACATTGGAGGCTCAACAAAAGTGATTCAACCTGGCCAAAAGATCGCGCAGGCTGTGTTAGTGCCAATAGTTATCTGCGAAGCCGAGGAAATTAAAAAAGATCCTTCCTTATTAAAGACTGATCGCGCCAGCAGTGGTTTTGGAAGCACGGGACTAGTATGAATAAACAGACAAAACAAACAATGTTTTCTTCCAAATCTGAAGAGTGGGAAACCCCACAAGAATTGTATGACTATCTAAATCATGATTACAGATTTACTCTTGATCCTTGCGCCACTCATAAGACTGCGAAGTGTGAAAAATATTACACTAAAGAGGATGATGGACTTAGCAAAAGTTGGGAAGGTGAAAAAGTCTTTATGAACCCTCCATATGGAAAAGATATTAAAAAATGGATCAAGAAGGCTTATGATGAAGGGCAAAAGCCAAATACGATAGTGGTTTGTTTGATGCCATCGCGAACAGATACAAAATATTGGCACCAATATTGCATGAGGGCTTGGAAAATAAACTTTATTAAAGGCCGGCTTAAATTTAAAAACGATAACGCCGGTAATAACTCTGCTCCCTTCCCATCAGCTATTGTTGTTTTTAAAAATTTATATGGTTGCGGCGCAGTCGGCGGCGCCGTTGGCATCTCAACCCTGGAGGCCAGATGACTAAAGCCGCAAAAAAAATACAAAGAAAAATTAAAAAAATGAATAAGAAACAAGCAGAACGAGAGTTAAAAGAAAAAATTAATATGTTTTCGCAACTAGAAGATTCTTGTCTCGTTTGCAATAAACCATTTGATAAAAAGAATAAAGAAATGGTACAATCATGGTACGTTGTCGTTAGAAAAGAAAAAAATAAAGTTAATCTTTATTGTCCAGAATGTTGGAATAAGGCAAGTAGTTTTGTAGAACAAATAAAGGAGGAAATGAATGCAGAAAAGTCTTAGTTTTGATGATGTTTTATTAGAGCCAAAATATTCAGAGATTAAAAGTAGAAATGAAGTCGATATTGGAAATTTTTTAGATGAAAAAACATACCTGGATTTACCAATTATTTCTAGTCCAATGGACACAGTCACTGAAGATGAAATGTCATGGACCATATATGATGAGGGTGGATTGGGCGTAATCCATAGATATAACACAATTGAAGAACAAATCGCCCTCGTTAAAAAAAGAAAAGCCGAGGTTGCAGCAGCAATTGGAGTTACTGGAGATTATGAGGCTCGCGCCAGCGCTTTGTGGGAAGCGGGCGTGAGGGTTATTTGCTTGGATGTAGCTCACGGACATCATGTTTTGGTTAAAAATGCGCTTGAAACATTGAGATGGCTTTTTCGAGATAAAATTCATTTGATGGCTGGCAACGTGGCGACACTTGATGCGTTTAATGATTTGGCAGACTGGGGAGCAAACAGCATTAGAGTGGGTATTGGTGGCGGTTCAATTTGTAGCACAAGGATCAATACTGGTCATGGTGTACCAACTTTTCAATCAATACATGATTGCTCATACTCAGATAGAGATGCCAAATTAATTGCTGATGGCGGAATTAAAAATAGCGGCGACGCCGTAAAAGCCCTGGCAGCAGGAGCAGATTTTGTTATGCTTGGATCAATGTTGGCAGGTACCGATGAATCGCCAGGAGAAATATTTACAAGTGGAAATAAAAAATATAAAGTTTATAGAGGTATGGCTTCGAGGTCTGCGCAAATGGATTGGAGAGGGCAATCATCTTCTCCTGAAGGAATATCAACTACAATTCCATACAAAGGTCCGGTAGCTGATATTCTTCGAGACATTGCAGGAAATATTAGAAGCGGGCTCTCTTATACCGGAGCACGAGATTTGCGAGAATTTCAATCAAAAGCAACGTTTCTTTGCCAGACAGCTGCTGGCCAGCATGAAAGCTCGACACATATTTTGAGGCGATAGTGTTTCATAAGTTTAGAAAGGCCGAAAAACAAGTTTGTTTCGAAGATTTTGACAAAAAGCATGCGGATTTAAAGATTAGATTGCATTATGATGGCTTACGACAGAATGAATTTTTTAGATTAATGATGAGAAAATATATTGATAAGGATGAAAACATGATGAAAATTATTGACGAGTATAAAGGGGAAAAAGGAAACCAAAGTATAACAAATAGAAAAAAGTCCAAACAGTTGATCGAGAAGGGTCGAGATCTTGAGAATAAGCTTACTTTAGATTTAAACGAGGTGGAAGATATATTCGATCTGTTGGAAAAGGAGCATCCAGAATTATGAAAAAATGTTGTAATTGCTGTGTTGCCAATAGTGTCGGATGCCCAATTGAAGATTGTAAATATTGGATCAATTATGAAGATGATTTAAACTGTACATTAATCGCAATTGAAAAAAATGGACCTATGACTTTGAGAGAGGTTTCAGAAAGATTGGGCATAAGTTTTGTCAGAGTTAAACAAATACAAGACAAATCTTTAAAAAAGTTTATGACATCTCTCGATAAGGAAGTTTTTTAATCGATTATTGAGCTTTTTGTCGTGCAGTGAACTATTTATTTTGAAAATGTAAAACTATCTGCCACCCACAGGAGAAAATCAAATGAGCAAAAAAAGTTTACTTAAGGAAAACACCATCCGCCGGTTCATGAAACTGGCCTCAATCGGGCCTCTGACCGAGACCTTTGTTGATAAAATCAAAGAAGAAGGGGAAGAGCTTGAAGAAGTAGGCATGCCAGGATCCCCGGATGACCTGCCGGTAGAAGATGAGCCCTTGGAAGAGCCCGGACTCGAACCCGGCGCCGAAGAGGAAATGCCAGTAGAGCCTCCGCTTGGGGGCGAAGGCGAAGGTGAGGAAGGTGGACTTGGACTTTCTCCTGAAGTAGCCGAAGAGGTGGCCGAGAAATTGGCTACCGGCTTCGCCGAAGTCGTAGAAGATGCCTTGGGTGTTGATGGGCTTTTAAGCGTTGAGAAGGAAGGTGAAGAAGGGATGGAAGAGCCTGGCCTAGAAGAACCCGGCCTAGAAGAACCCGTACTCGAGCCCGGCCTAGAAGAGCCAGGCCTAGAAGGGCCACCTCCAGGAGAAGGCGAAGAGGAGATGATGCAAGAGGACGATGAGGAATACCTCAATGAGATCACAAAGAAAATTGTAGAACGTCTTCTTGACCAGAAAAAGAAAGAAAAGGCTGAAAGAAGAGCAAAAGACAATTACGTAGAAAAGTTAAGTGAACAAATCGTAAATCGTGTCTTCTCTTCCTCAAAAAAAAGATAAATAAGAGGTTTGCATGCCTGAAGGCATGAATGAATTTTTATGGTTTGTATTAGGAGTTTTCTCTTACAGGATTGTATCGGGAATATTTCAATATGGTCAGCTAGCTGTATTATTTGAAGATCAGCTACACCACATACTAAAATTGTTAGATATTTTTTCAAAAGATCTTGACAACGCCCTCGAAATGAAGTATAGTATTATGAAAGATGCTGGCGTTCATAGAGAGGAAGTTAAGATTATTCAAGACGCTGATGATAAATTATTGAAAATTTGGAGAGAAACAACGATTGCCCGCATAATTACTCATTGGCCAGGGCTTTATAGAAAGCTCATACAGTTCAACGACTGGAGAGAAGCAATGAGACAAGTACGAAATGCTAAAAAGAAAGTTGTTGCAAAATAAAGAGGGATGTGCTAACATGAAGAATAAAAAGGAGAGCGAAGTGAAAGCTATAATTTGGAAAGTATTTTCTAACGAAGAAGGGGGACATTACCATTTGCAGATCGAAGGAATAACAGGAAAACGTATAAAAAAGAAGGTTCTTTCTGCCACTGAAGGGTGGCGTGAAATTGGTAACGGGTGGACAAAAGATGACAGAGAAACTCTTTTGCTATCGCGAAAGTTCAAAGAGCCAAATTCTTGGATCAGTTGGGCTAACCAATTTCCTTTTGAACTGCAAGAGGTCAATAGAAATGGAAAAGTTAAAAAAGTTAAGAAAAGGGGGCAAGCTTGAAAAGAGTTCTTAAAGGAGAGAAGGAAGAGAAACAGGAAGAGCAGGCTGAGCCCATCGCGACAGACCTTTCACAATTACTACTGTTAAATGATCCTGCCGCTGAGCCAGCAAAACTTAGAATAATTGGTTTATACGGCGAAGTCGACGAGGAAAGAGCAGCCGAAACAACATATTCATTGATGGCGCTCAAAGAAATGGGAAAGAAAGAAGAGCATTCAGATCCGGAAGATCTCGAATCAGAGATTACGACCACATATGAATCATTGAATTTTATTGTGTCAACTTGGGGCGGAAGTGCTGCGGACATGTTTGCGATCTATGATACCATGAGAATGGTAAGAAAAGATTGTGAGATACACACTCTAGGTCTCGGTAAGGTCATGTCAGCAGGAGTTTTGTTGCTAGCGTCAGGAACTAAAGGGAAGAGACAGATTGGTCAAAACTGCAGACTAATGCTTCATGGAGTCTCCGCCGGCCAACATGGCAATATTTCAGATCTTGAAAATGAAATGGCCGAGGCCAAATGGACTCAAGATAGGCTGATTGCCTGCTTGATGGAAGAAACAAGAATGACAAAGAGACACATTAAAAAGATTTTAGCAAAAAGGATGAATGTGTATCTCACAGCGGAAGAGGCTATAGAATTAGGAATAGCAGACAAAATCGTCTAGTAGGAACTATTTATTAGCATGAACATTGAAGAAAGAATTAAAAGAAGATTCGATAAAAGAACTCTAAATTTCCACAGGCTTCTGGAGATGGTCGAACGACAACTTGACGTGAACGCCATGGACCCTTCAAACTCTATTTCTGAAGAAGAAAACTTTATCTCGGAGGCTCCCGAAGAAGGAACCTTACAAAAAAGCATATTGGACTTTTTACCTAAGCTTCAGATTAGTGAAGATTGGGGAGTTGTTGGCTCCGAAGATAGGGGTGTCTTTGAAAAGTACATGAACAAAATTCGAGGAGACAGTCTTCCGGACAAGATCAAATTTATTAATCAGTTTGTGTCGGGGGAGTCGACTGAAGCTTTTGATATATCTGAGGTTTTATCTAATTTAGTTTTTTTAGAGCTACTGTCTAGTGTTGTTGAAAAGTTTTCGCCCTCTGGGGCCGGTTTCTTGTTTGAAGCGTTTCTTGCCGGCATGCTCAGAGGAACGCAGGTCACAGAAAAAGTGATGGGACAGCTGCCAATCGAAGATATTCGTATTTTTATCGATCCAGAGACCGGATCCGGAGGAAAGGCCGTTTCTCTAAAATTATTAAATCCGCGAATACCGGTGGAAGGAAGCATTACAAATTTACTTAAATTTTTAGCGTTTCAAGATACAGAGAATAAGGGAATTGAGTATCTGGTGGTTATAAAATACGGCGATAAGATGTTGGCTTTTAATTCTTTTACAATAACAAGGCACAATATTTTAAACTGGATTGGAAATCATTTTTCTTCATATCAACTGAATGAAGCTCTTGATGATTTGGATGTGACTGTTCTTCGCGAGCAAAGACAACTTCTAACGGAGGTCGAAGAATTTAAATATACCAAAAAAGAATTAGAAAAAAAATGGAAAGAACATGGGGAGGCATTATCAAAAATTGCAAACGTTGCTGGATTGGTTCAACATGTGGACCCCGAGACCGGCGGAAAATACGCCCAAGCGCCGCGCGGACGCGGCGCCAGGCTTCGTGCGACGCAACGGATGAGAGGCGCCTCGGAACAAGAAGAGGAGCTTTTCAAGAAATATGCAAAAGATGCTAACGTTCCTGAAGGAGATATAAACGCTGTCTTCGATTTTGACAAGGATCAAATGGGAGAACAAGAATGGGATCGAATATTGACTAAGAGAAGAAAAATGATTAAATTCATGATAAGCAATCTAAGCGTGAAACATCCATTGGGAAAACCATACACCGTTGATATTGGACACAGCTATAGAGAAGCGTCCAGAAATTTAAAATACATGGCGACCAGAAATCCAAAAAAGTGGTTTGAATTAATGCAAAGCGCCGCCATCGATACGCAGTTTCACATTAAACCCGACCGCGCCCACGGTGCCCTGCGTCTACCAAAAGAAATGAAAAGAAAGAGATACGGCCTTATTAAGATTGATAAAAAAGAAATTAAAGAATTGGCGATACGCTACAATGAGTCTCTGAAAGAGTTAGTTATTCCCATTTATCAATCACTCAGCGCATTTGAAACTAATGTACGAGATTATTTTTTGGAACACAATCTTGAAGCTGCTGATCGGGCTGCACAAGATGCATCAGACTTGAAAGAAAAAGCTGGTATGTTAGCAAAACAAGCAACGCAAACCGTTGAAAAATAATTTAAAAACACTTGACAATTATTGTATAATGCCATATAATGTATATAACGAAAGAGGTTAAGAATGGCGAAAAAATATAATTCGGGATCTTCTCTACAGGAAAAGATTTTGAAAGGCGTTGATATACTGGCGGATAATGTGGCATCGACACTTGGTCCTCGTGGCCGAAACGTAATATTACATCAGAAAGGTTCGAACCCAATTATAACCAAAGATGGTGTCACAATTTCGAAGTTTGTTGATCTGGAAGATCCCTTCGAAAACGCAGGTGCGCAAATCATTAAACAGGCGGCGGCAAGAACCGCAGACGAATGTGGAGACGGTACAACAACCTCCACAGTTTTAGCTCGAGCATTGCTTCGAGAGACACAGAAATACATCGTGGCTGGCTCTTCTCCTGTTGAGCTAAAGAGAGGTATGGACAAGGCCGTTAGGGCGATTATAGACAACATACAGGAGCTTACAAAGCCTATATCTAGTGTCGAAGACATCGAACATATTGCCACAATTTCAGCCAACGGCGACAAGACAATTGGCAAGCTTATTGCTAGCGCAGTCGAAGCCGCAGGTAAAGACGGCTCCATTACTATTGAGGAAGCCCGCTCGGTTGAGACAAGCTTAGATCTTGTTGAAGGGTTTAGATTTGATTCTGGATATGTTTCTCCTCAGTTTATCACAGATGAGAGGAGAGGCGCTGTAAAATATAGCGATCCTCTTATTTTGGTAACAGATTATGATATTGAAGCTGTTGATCAATTACTTCCTATTCTTGAGGTTGCGGCAAGAGAAAATAGACCACTAGTGATTGTTTGTGAGAACATTGAAGGGCAAGCATTAGCAGCAGTTATTATGAACGCTATTAGAGGTACAATGAAGATTGCCGCTGTAAAAGCTCCTCGTTATGGCGAGGAGAGAAGAAGCATTCTTAAAGATTTGGCCTTATCCGTTGGAGCCGCATTTGTTTCCAGGGACTCTGGATTAAAGTTGAAGGATGCCAAGTTGACTCATCTCGGCACTGCGAAGACTATTGACATATTAAAGAATGGGACTACTGTTGTTGGAGGAAAGGGCGACTTTGAAGAAGTCGATAAGAAGATCGAGGCTTTAAAAATTGAATTGGAGCAGACAGAATCTTTATACGAATGTGAAAGAATCCAGGATAGAATCACCAGGCTCGCTAGCGGTATTGCAATTATTCGTGTTGGCGGCGCCACAGAAATCGAGATGATCGAGAAGAGACATAGAGTTGAAGATGCGCTTGAAGCTGTTCATTCGGCCCAGCAAGAAGGAATTGTTCCTGGAGGCGGCGTGGCTTTGATTAGGGCAGCTGCTAACTTAGAACTTGAATTTGATAATGAAGATCAGGAAATCGGAGCAAAAATTGTATGCGAAGCAGTAAAATCTCCAATAAAACAAATGGCTAAGAATGCCGGCGAATCTGCAGACTTGATTTTATATGAGATTTTGTCACTGCATGGAAGTGATGGTAGGGACTTTACAACTGGTAAAATTGTTAACATGTTTGAAAGAGGCATCATCGATCCAGCAAAAGTAACCAAGACCGCTCTGCAAAATGCTGTTTCGGCAGCTTCAACATTAATTACCACAAATCATGCAATTATTGAGAACGATTAAGTGCGAAGGAAACTAGTTATGATACCACAGGAGAGATACATAAATGGATTCTCAAGCTGAAACGGCCCTTATTGAATTAAACGGAAAATTTGAACGAGTGATGGATAATATTGAAATAGTAAAAGACAA
>Ga0114905_1001209_pt1 | contig 14479 bp, 11 predicted proteins | sample MalvireepMed_b05_FD_83499 | JGI IMG/M metagenome (GOLD analysis project Ga0114905, IMG submission 83499) | Marine viral communities from the Global Malaspina Expedition - Malaspina viral metaG DeepMed_b05 | ecosystem: Environmental > Aquatic > Marine > Oceanic | place: Mediterranean Sea...
CCGTTAGGATCCAAAAGTGAAATTGCATAGTTAATATCTTTTAACAATTCTCCGTTGTCATCAAAAAATGTAATCTGGAATGGGATATCATTACCTGCACCGTAAGTTCGTTTCCAAGCTACATTAGCCTTGTATCCATTTTCAAACGTAGTGGAAAAACCATTTTCTGTTGTTTGTCCTTGCGGCACAAGTTCGAAGAACATTTCTTTGTTGTCGTAATGGTCAGAGCCTAAAACATCATTGATTCTTTTTAGCTCACTACCAGTAACCAAAAAATGAATTATGTTTTCAGTCTCTGATGAATACGGATCAACTAGCAGTGCTCTATTATCAACCTGTACACCATCAACGTATCCAACAAAGTCGTTTTCAGCGCTGTATGGCTCATAGCTTTTTGGAATACGTATCTCTTCGTGAACAACTGCAACTAATTCAATGTAATCTGGTGCCCAATCGAAAGGCATTTGAAATGAAATTGATTTGTCAGATGCTTTGAATTCAAAGTTTGAAACATCATCATAATATGTTTTGATTGTCACAGGAACTCCAAATGCTTCTGGAATAGCAAAGTATTGGTCTTGTGCTACGCTTACAAATGTATCAAATTCTAATGGTTCAGCAACCAATGTTTTGGGGCTGGTTGCACCCTCAATTACTACGCTAATGTTATAGAGTCCACCTTTAGTAAAGATAGGACCCTGAATCACAGGAACACCACTACCTCGTTCATGCAAGCCTCCACTGATTGGGTCTCTTGCTCCCTGATAGATTGTGCATCTCCAAGGCTGAGGTTCGAAGCATTCCTTTTGTGGTTTAATTTGTATATTTAGCTCTCCATCTTTGTCATAGAAGATTTCTCTTGCAAGAAGTTCACCAGCCTGGAATATCTGAACTCTATACGTAACAGACTCTAGATTTGTATCCGTACCTTGATCAAAGAATCGCACCTTCAAGTTTGCCCTGTCAACTTCACCTACAGTAAAATCTGATGGGCTCATTATTGTAGAAACTGTAACTTGCATTCCACCAAAGTCGATTGGTGGTGCTTGATCTGCACCAAGACCATGTCCAAACACATCATCATTAAACAGTGGAATGAAAGTGAGAGCTACTAATACACTTAGTATGATTACTTTGTGGTACAATAATTCTATTTGTGATTTTAGTTATTTAAAGCTGTGAACAGTTACTAGAAAATACATAACAATTTTTAGTTAGGATTGAAAAGAAAACACGTTGAAATTACTGTACATACTACTTTTAATTCCATTCATGATTTATCCTGCTTTTGCAGCTGAATATGATCTAAACTCCTATCATGCTGATGATGATTCAAATGAAAGTAGTGAATATAGTCAGATTGTCTCAACTAGTGATGGAACACTTGATGTAGGAATCTATACCACACCTAAAATCCCAAACACCGATGAACTTACAAAACTCATGATTAGCTTTCTAAAACCAGACACTGAAAGAATCCAACAACACATAGACTACCGCGTAAGTGTAACAAAGGATGGAGACTATGTGTTTGGACCCATGTCGCGTCTTTTACATACATCTCCAGGTTACATAACTATTCCAGTACAATTTTCGGAAAATGGATCACATATAGTACACATTGAAGTAGAGGGTATTCTCTTCCAACCAATTCCCTTAGAGATTGCTACGCTTACAATCAATGTTGGTCAAACAGAAACTTCTATCCCAGGTTGGATCAAAAACAACGCAGGATGGTGGGCTGACGGACAGATAGACGATGGTTCGTTTGTTGCTGGCATACAATGGCTCATCTCAAACGATGTAATGACAATTCCACCAACTGAACAGGGAGCAGGTTCTGACGATGTAATTCCTAGTTGGATCAAAAACAACGCAGGATGGTGGGCTGACGGACAGATAGACGATGGTTCGTTTGTTTCCGGACTTCAGTGGCTCATCTCAAACGGAATCATGAAGATTTCGTAAAACTACTTGCTTAACATTTTATCTATTCTTCTTTTGTCATTGACACTCTTGACAAAGAATAATGATGAAACAACTATGCCGCCAGCAATCAACGGTGAAACAATTTCAGCATAATTGAAGCTTGATCCACTTCCACCATCAGTTATAGCTCTTGCCTGTCCAGGAACACTGCTAATCGAAACTACACCAAGCTTCTTGGTCCTTTGCTCTACAAACCAAATGTCTCCTTTATCATCAGCGGTAATAAACTGCGTAAAGCTCTCTGGAGTTGGAATGGAAACTTCAATCAACTGATCATTATAGGGATCATAAACTCCTAGTTCATCAATCACATGTTGTCCAAACCAAATATTGTCATACTTGTCAATAGCCATGCCAAATGGGAGTGATTCTGGGTTGGGAGCCTTTACATGATCAAATGTTTCTAATACTGGATCAAACTTGGTTATTCCCGGACCTATGTGTTCGGCAATCCATAGTGACCCAGACTTGTCAAACAACAAGGCAAATGGTTCATCTAGTGGAGTATCAGGTACAAATTCAGTAATCTCAAAAGTTTTAGAATCTACAACTCCTATCCTACCTGACAGTGCTTCTGCAAACCACACGTTACCATTATCATCTAAGAGTAGAGCAGATGGACCAGATTCCGATGTTGGAAGTCTCAAAAATTGTTCAAACTCTTTGCTATTCTGGTTATACATTAGTAGCATATCTGTGTCCACTACTGCAATCCAGATATTATTATCAAAATCAACTTTGAGTGCTATAGGAATTGAGTATGGTGATGTGTCGACAAGTGATGGAATTTCTATTACCTCAAATTTTTCTGTCTTTGGATCAAAGTTTCCAATCTTAGAATTTGGAGTGTCAGTAAACCAAATCTTGCCATCATGATCTATGTCAAGAAATATTGTGGAAATTCCAAAAAATTCATACGAACTGAATTGCTTGTCATCTAGTGTAAACTTCCAAATCCTTGGCTCTGCTGCATCACTAATCCATATTGTATTGTTACCATCATATCTAGGGTAAAGAGGTGCTGATTCACCTTCAGGAAAATCATATTCTGTAATTTCAGTTCGAATTTCTGAAAGTGTTGGTTTAACCAACACATCAAATATCACGCTCTCATTAGCTGCTTGTGTTCTCTGTGCCTCTATTTCTATCTGCCATGTACCTGCAAACCCGAATGTAGCTTCTCCCTCAAACTCTGTTACCTCATCACTTGATTGTATTGTTGAAATTTCAATTGGCGATATGTTTCGTTGTGGGTTTGATACTTTGATCTTCAAACCAGAAACATCTGACATCGGTTCTCCATCAATATTGGAAACAATAACACTGATTGTGTTAGGGCCTACACCTACAGGTAGAACTGAAACATCAAACTTTGCTTGTTCGGAAAACAAGACAGATGAAAATCCAAACGTTGTAGTTTGTGCATCAGCTGTTTGTACCTCTCCAGCTGGGAGAGACGAATTGACAAGAAGTGAGACAACACCAAGAAGTATGATGCCTGTTACGGCTGAAGCTTTGAGAGGCTTTGCAAGTTTCTTAGATGCTAATGCCTCTATGGTAGGTGGTTCAAACCCTTCCTTTGATATATCAGGAGGTTTTTCACCAAACCCAAATACACCCGCGCCTATTACCCCACCTAGATTTTTTACTGCAGGTCTTTGAACTTTAAACTGGAAATATGCACCCAGTCCAATCATTATCAGGGCTAGGAAAATCTTTGCAAATATCAAGAAGCCATAGGTTGAATTGGTTATGGATGTGACATCACTCTCTAAGAACCACAAAAGTGTTGGTCCTGTAATAATTAGGATACCCAATGCAATTGTAACCATACCTGAATATCGAGGCAAAATTGCAAGCACTGTCTTCTCTTTTTCCATCCAATCTAGTTTTGCAAGTGTTGGTAAAATTATAAAACTAAAGAAAATTACGCCGCCTATCCACACAGATGCCAACAAATTGTGTACATAATCCAAGATCATTGGTGCTACAAGTTCAGATGCTGTACCATGCCCGAACATAGTTGTTGTAAATATCAGCGCTAGTGATACAATAAGCATCGGTACATGTTTTTTATTTGTTAAACGTGGACTCCTTTCCATCCAAAACCAAATACCAAGAAGAATGATGGTTATGATCATTCGTATTAACCAAGTAACACCAAATGTGGTTCCAAGTACATCCATTGGAGATGTTTCAAGGCGAATAGTCTGAACTGCTATCATAACAAAATTAGATGCAAGCACTCCAACAAGGGCGACACCTGTTATCTTTGAAAACTTTGAACGATATGTTTGGTTTATCAGTGTGAGACTTTCTTTTCCAAAGTATTTCCGTTGTGTACCCCAAATTGCAATAGCTGATATTGCAGAACCTAAAACAACTGTCTGCCCTACAATTCCTGGAAATCTTGCTGCTGCTTCAGGTAGAAATGTTGTTTCCGATTCGTCCTGTGATTCTAAAAGCGAGGCATCAACTTGGGCTTCGCCTACACCAAAGATGATTGCAGCACGCACCAAGTGACCATCCACTTTTGACAACACCTTACTTGTTACAGTGTAGGTGCCATCCTCTAGTGGTGGTGTTGTAATTACTAGAGAACTTTCTCCTTCATAGTACGTAGTATCTCCATTGTCTATCTGGTTTCCGTTGCTGTCAAACACCTTCAATTCAGAAAAGTCAATCTCAACAGCTTCAGAATATTTGGTAATTATTTGCGTTGTACCGATGGGCGCATTTACTGCCTGAGAAGGTTCGGAATCAAGCAAAAATGGATGTGCGTACGCTGCTGGAACTCCAATTACTAAAATTAGCAATGTCAAAAGAAGCAGCCTGTTCATTTTACATAAAACCAGTCAATTCATAATTTAAAGAATTACCAATTCGAAAGTTGTACTATTTCAGTAAAGATAATAACACATACACGCGTTTTGCAAATCGTGAATTATCCACTTTTTGCTATTGTTGGTTTGATTGTTTTAGGATTTGGCTTTTCTTCAGCATATGCACACACAACCATCGAAGTAGGTCCATATGAGATTGAAGTGGGATGGCAGGATGAGCCTCCAGTTGTAGGTATACTAAATGCAATAACCATAGAAATTAGAGAGCCTGGCGATGTTGAAGGTGTTTCCATGGGCATAACTAACGCATTTAAAAATTTGCAGGCATCAGTTGTTTCTGGCGGAGCCTCTAAAGTGCTTGACATAAACACAGACCCCAGACCTGGACATTATTATGCTAAAATAATCCCTACAAAGACTGGTTCACTCGAATTGAAACTTGAGGGAGAGATTAATAATGTTAAAATCAATGATGTAATTCCTATAGAAGATGTTGAGAGTACATCTGTTCTTGACTTTCCAGTAACATCTGGTTCATCATCTGGGCAAGAAGTAGTTGCTCTCAAAAATGCTGTAACATCTCTTCAAAAAGATGTTTCATCAATAAAGTCACAAGTGGGTGGAATTGATACTAGCTCTGGAAATTTTGATGCAGAAGCTGCATACAACTTTGGAGTATTTGGAATGTCTCTTGGTGCTGCCGGAGTTATACTAGCTATTATTGCAATGGTAAAAAGAAAATAAAAAAGGAAAAAATATTCCTAAAGTTTAGGAATTAGAGTTGTTCTTGTCTTTGCAGTTATTGCAATGATGCTTACTATTGCTACCGCAAGTATAATCATAGCAATTGTTCCAAACTCTGGAACTGCATGACTTCCAACGATCTCAACCCTCTCATTTCCAGCTTCGTATGGAATTGTTAGGCTGTTTCCGCTTTGGTCAAACTCAACTTCCTCATTGTCTATTAGAACGAAGTAAGTACCGTCATCAAATGCTGTGATTACTTTGCTATGTAACGTGACTGACAATTCGCCATCATCGTCTGCATCGATAGCAATTATTACAGAGTCATCATCAGCGTTTGCAGTAATACTTGTGACAGAAGCGCCACTAGTATTGATGTAATCTGCTGCATCGATAGATGGTGCTGCCATTGCTGCTGTTGCTGCTGCTTCTGCTGCTGCTGCTGCGTCTGCTGCTGCCGCTGCTGCTGCTGCCGCTGCGTCTGCTGCTCCTGCTTCTTCAACAATTAAAGTTCCTGACATCCATGGATGTACCATACAGAAGTAATCGAATGTTCCTGCAGTGTCAGTGGTATAAGAATAACTGTTTCCAACCATAATCAAACTGCTGTCCCAAACACCGCTTGGTCCATCAGTTGCTGAACCGGCGGTTGCTGTATGAGCTGCTGTGTCAGTATTTTCCCAAGTAACTATTGCGCCTACCTCTACCGTAGCTGTACTTGGAATGAAGCATGAGTCAGTTTCTTCACATCCCGGGGTTGCTGATCCTGGTGCGTTTGTTATAGTCACCTCGTGATGAGCTGCAAATGCACTTGGTGCAATTGCAATCATAGAAACTACAGACATAAGAACGAAAAGTGAACTTAGTGTGCTCATTTTCATGTGATCACGAAAAGCTATCGGGCTTTATATGGTTTTTGACATTTCTACCATTTGTGAGAATTGTTTTTTGACTAGTACACTAGATTAAACCATTAATAATCATGAGCGATCGTCTACGAAATATGAGCAACTTGGCACAAAACAAGGCAGAAGTATCTATAATCATTCCAACATATAATGAATCTGAGAACATTATCCAAGTCTTAAAATCAATTGGTGAACACATATCGAAGGATATTGCTACAGAAGCAATAGTAGTTGATGACAACTCTCCGGATGGAACGGGAAAAGTTGTTGAAGATTACATAAATGATGCACAAAACAAAACTGGATATACTATTGGTGTTATCCACCGAAAGACAAAGAGTGGTTTAAGCTCTGCAATACTTGACGGAATTCAGCATTCAAGCGGTGAAACTGTTGTGGTAATGGACAGTGACTTTTCACACCCACCAAAAATAATTCCGCAATTAATAGAAGAGATAAAGACTTCAAAATATGATATTGCTATAGCTTCACGCTATACTGAGGGAGGCGAAGTTAATGGATGGTCAACTAAACGAAAACTAATCAGCAAGGGTGCAACAGGAATTGCAAAAGCAGGTCTTGGTGTAAACGAGTCAGATCCAATGTCAGGGTTTTTTGCATTCAACCGTAATATTCTCGAAGGTATAAAATTTGACGCTATAGGATACAAGATGCTTTTAGAAATTTTAGTAAAGACAAAGGGTGCCAAAGTGAAAGAAATTCCTTACACGTTTACAGACAGAACACGTGGTTCAAGTAAGCTAGATTCTTCTACAATGTTTGATTATGTAAAGTCTGTATGGAAGCTGTATAGATATGGTCACACAGCAAAAGTTAGTGATACACGAACGTCTGTTCGTTTTATATCCAAGGCAGGTAGGTTCTACACTGTAGGCGCGTCTGGACTTTTGGTAAACTATCTTGTGTCACTCCTATTTGCGGATGCAATCATAAATTTTTGGTACATTCATGCAACAATAATAGGAATAGCAGTTTCAATGTCTTCTAATTTTATTCTAAACAAGATATGGACATTTGAAGATAGAAACTTTGAAGCGAAGGAAACTCTCGCGCAATATGGAAAATTTGTGGGATTTAGTTCCTTAGGTGCATTAATACAACTTGGAATGGTGTATGTCTTAGTTGATAATTATCAGGTTATGTATCCTATTGCGTTAATACTAGCTGTAGTTATTGCTGCCTCCAGCAACTTTATTTTGAATAAAAAATGGACGTTTAAAGAAAAAGTTTGGAGTTAGAGGTTCGAGAGTTTAATTAAGAGAATTACTAGATAAAATTATGATGCTAAAATTAACTATCAAGGATATACTAAGACAGAAAAGTTTTGGTGCCATCGCGGTTATTTCGGGAGTTTTACTTGGTTTAGTTTACTATTTTCTGACCCTATCAAGCGTTTTTAACCACTTTGCAATGGATATTGCTGTTAGTCCGCAATACATTGCATCCTCTATTGGGTTAACATTAGTTGTAGCAATATTGGGTGGAATCAACATTGCACTAGTTGCATACAACATAAAGACACAAAGAATGAATTTGCAAAAGGGTGGATCGTCGGCAATATTTGGTGGTGCTCTTGCTGCATTTACGCCAGGATGCCCAGCCTGTACAACATCGCTTACTGCGGTGTTAGGAATAGTTGGTGGATTGGCAATTTTCCCGCTTCAAGGATTGGAACTCAAGTTTGTATCTATAGCCGCATTATCATTTTCAATTTGGTGGGCAATGAGAAACATCAACAAGGCTAGTTGTTGCACGATGGAAAATAACTAGTTAGCTTTTAGATTAGAATACTTGTAATGTACATGATTATCATCCCTACAGCAATGCCCGCTAATACTGAACTGTTTGATAATTTACCCTCTTCATTTTGTATCCATCTCATTATTGAGACAATTACCTGAAATATTGCACCCGTTCCAATTGCTAAAAAGATAACAGCCGCCAAAGGCGAGTAAACAAATCCACCAACCCATGCACCAAATATTGCAGGAACACCAGCAATCATTCCCATTGCAGCAAGCTTTCCAATCATCAGCTTTGTACGTGCCATGGGTGCTGCAATGGCAAATCCTTCAGTAGTATTATGTAATGCAAATCCAACAATCAAGAAAGCACCAAGTGCAGCTTCACCAAGTACAATTGCTGCACCAATGGCAAGACCTTCCCCAAAGTTATGTAAGCCTATTCCAATTGCAATCATTAATGCAATTGCCACAGGACCAGCAAGTTTTGAAGCACCTGCACGTTTTCTGAGTTTTTCACCTACGTAATTAAGACCAAGAAATGATACTACAGCAACCGTGGCAACTAACAGGACGCCATTAAAAATATCTGACAGATTATTGGCAGAGATTTCAATTGCTTCCTCAGCAGTGCTAACTCCAAGGAAAAGTAAAAGACCTACAGTGAGTGCCAAGAAAAATTTGTACTTGCTACGGCTAAGTTTCGAAATAAACGGAAACCAAAGAAGACCTATCAATACAGGAAGAATCCCAACATATGTTCCTATTAGAGCAAAATATGATATCATTTCAGCAGTAGGCTGAATCGATGGTACAGCTACATCAACTTGCTTTTCAAATCTTGTTCCATCATCTACAGTAAGTCCTACAGCATATGGTTCTCCCTCGTTCCATTCAAATGGTATTCGAACGATTGCTGATTCGAATCGTTCAAGATGCTTGTCTGGTTCTATAGCAGCAGGATATATTCTATCATTAATGTCCGCCATAACAATGTCAACAGCAATAGGTCCAGTATTACGTACAGTTGCAATTATTTCCGAGTCAACGAATTCAACTTTCTCAATAGATATTTCCGGTAATACAACACCAAATTCAATAAGTTCAGAGCCTGGACCAAATACATATCCAATCATTACAGCCAATAAAACAAAAGGAATGACCACACTTACTGCTGTTTTTGTTCGAGATGATCTTTTAACTTCCATAAGCATACCCTTCCATGTTTGGTTGAGAACTATCTTTTACGTAGAAAACACCTGACCATCCCTTCTCAGAAAATTCGGTTAAATGTGCATGAAACATGTATCTTCCCGTATATTCATATTCAAACTCTAGAATTCCCCTTTCACTTTGTGAAAATGTAGTCATGTCAGTAAATTCTGATGGAACCATATCAGTACCAGTTGGATAATATTTGTACAAGGTTCCATGTAAATGGAAATTGTTGATGGGGTCTAACCCTACCATGTTTACAACGTAAACTCTGATTAGTTCATTTGTGCTAACCTGAATGGGGTGGTGCTGATAGTAAAATGGAATGGTGTTTGCAGCGTATAGATTGTTTTCACCATCAAAGTCAGTATCAAATCCGTTTAGCATCATGACCATTTCGTCAGCCTGTTGTCTTCCTTCTTTTGGATCAACAATGAAGGTACCGTAAAGTCCGTGACCTATGTGTTCCTCAACTGGCATTACATGGCAATGATATGGATGAACTCCAACAGGACCCGCTATGAACTCATAAGTGAACTGACCACCACCAGAACCTACTATCTCAAATATACCATCCATCTCAGCTGGATGGTTTCCATGAAAGTGAATTGTGTGTTCCTTGTCACCATTGTTAGTAAAATGAATTCTTACTAGGTCGCCTTCCGTAGCCCGTATTGTGGGTCCAGGAACTTGCCCATTAAATGTCCAGACATTATAAAATATCCCAGGCGCGATTTCCATTATTTTATCATCTTCAGCTATAATGGTAAATTCACGAAGTGTTGTACCATCTTCTAACTGGGAAACCTCACCGTAGTCAAAATCTCGCAAGTATTTTTGTGGATCAAACTCAACTTCTTGAATCGTATAAACAGGATCTAAAACATCTCCTGTTGTCTGTACTACTGCACCAGAGTGAGTAACAAAAATTTCTGGTTGTTCTTGTGCTGTGATATCCATAGCAGGAAAAACAAGATATCCGACAAAACCCAAAGAAACAACAGCTATTACAATAATCATCTTTTGCCCACTAGAAAGCATACAGCTGGTTAAGGCGTTAGGTATTTAAAATTTAGCCAAGGCTAACTTTTTTAGTATATGGCAAAATTAGAGATGCTTCAAAATGAACTATTCAGAAACCGTTCTCATTTAGAATCAGGCCAAGCAGTGCAGCACGCGTATATTTTCCATTTTCTGCCTGCTCAAAATATTTCGCTTGCTTACTAGAGTCAACATCTGTTGAAATTTCATCTATTCTTGGAAGAGGGTGCAAAATTATTGCATCTTCTTTCATCTTTTTTACAATGTCCAATCCAATTACATAGCTTCCTCTCATCTTGACATATTCCTCCTCGTCAGGAAATCGTTCTTTTTGTATTCTTGTCATATACAAGACATCCAAATCATCAATGTATTCATCAAGATTGGTAGATTCTGTGTAAGAAAGTTTCTTTTTAATGTCATATGTAGAATCTTTCCTAATTTTTAGTGACTCGGGTGAAATTAGGTGAACGTCAACATTGTAATTACAAAGCCCATGCAGTAAAGAGTAAACTGTTCTTCCATACTTTAGATCCCCAACTATTCCAATCTTCAGTCCGTCAATCTTCTTTTTCTCCCTCTTGATTGTGAATAGATCTTGAATAGCTTGTGTTGGATGCTCTTCAGTCCCGCTTCCGCCATTAATGATTGGTTTTTGTGAAATCTCTGCTGAAAATCTACTAGAACCGTCAAGAGGGTGTCGTAAAACAAGAACGTCCGTGTATCCTGACATGACCCTAACTGTATCAGATAGGCTTTCACCCTTTTGTACTGATGATGAATTTACATCTGCAATTCCAAGCGAAGTTCCGCCAATCAGTGCCATTGCAGACTGGAAGCTCAAACGAGTTCTAGTACTTGGTTCATAGAAGAGATATCCAAGTGTTCTGCCTCTTGCAATCTCACGTCTTTGGTTAGGATCTAAACCGATAATTTTTTCAGTAGCAGAAAAAATACTGTCAAGGTTTTCCTTTCCAAGATCTCTAATTGAGATAACATCCTTCTGGAAAAAGCCATTCATCTTTGAACCATTTATAGTGGCATATATACAAATCATACTATGGAACAAGCGGATCTCACGGTCAGACGTATCAAAGATGGTACTGTAATAGACCATATTGACGTGGGAAATGGGCTTAGGGTGTTGGAGGCACTTCGGATTGACGGGAGTGGTGGAAACGTCATCACGGTAGCGCTAAATGTTCCAAGTGGAAAACTAAAGAAAAAAGATATGATCAAGGTGGAGGGAAAGTTCCTCGAAGATGATGACACAAACAAACTTGCTGTAATAGCGCCTACATCAACAGTCAATATTATCAAAGATTACAAGTTGGTAGAGAAGCGACGCGTCTCTCTTCCAAACGAGATTGACAGAATTTTTAGGTGCTCAAATCCTGAATGTGTCACAAACAGTAAAGAGCACATTGAATCAATCATGGATGTGTTAGATAAAGAAAAATTAGTTTTGAAATGCAGATATTGTAATAGAGTACTAGACGTAAACCAGCTGAAATATTCCTAATTTTAAAATGCAAGAATGTAGAACCAACACAAAGGGGAGCATCGTGGAGGTCCTACAATCTTTGCACTCTAGCATTACAAAGTAAAATGATTACTAAAAAAGTGAATTTTCTAACACTATTTTGTGAAAATTTGAACAGATTTTGAAAAATTTCTATTCAACCTTTAGTTTTGGTTTATCTAGTTTTTCATTTTCTTGTTGTTCAGAACTATACTGTTGGGTAGTAAATCTTCGTAAAGATCCAAATGGTTTGAATGCTCTGCCGTTACCACGGTAAAACTTGGAGAAATACTCAACGTAAACCAACCTTGCACCCTGAATTCCAGGTTCAAAGACTCCAATGATTATGTTAAACAAATGTCCTATGAATAGTATCATTATGCCAAGGGCAGCTAATGGAAGTCCAATGTTAAGCGATTTTAAGAAAATGTAGTCAATTGTATGAGCAAGTATAACCGACGCCAGTAAAATTCCAATCAGTCTTGTATAGGAAAGAATGTGACTGATGATTGTCGCTACTTCCATTAATGCCATGACTTTCATAGGTCCTTTACTTTTATCACAAGCAACCATTAACGCAATACCTCCAAAAATTAATACGTAGTACATGTATGCTATTGGATTAACTTCAATCAGTCTATCCCATGTTGGATTGATAGCATCTCCACTTATGAGAGCAAGTCCGAGAAGAACAATTCCCCAACCAACTGCTAGCCAGCCAATCTTGACTAAGGCTTCTTTTTTTTCACCTTCTCTAATACAATCAATTACACCTAGAATTAGACCGAATGATACAAAACCAATGCCGATATATCCAGCATAAAGTAATAGTGTGCCTGCATTATGAATTGGATCTAGAAATGCTTGTGAAGGTCTGTTTAGTAATTCGCCAGCTTCTGGAACCCACCCACCAGTAATTCCCACAGTTGCAAGAGCATCAAACACATATCCATTTAGATGGAATCCAAAATGCAAGTCGAAGATGACTCCTAACACGATTCCAACAACACATCCAGGAATCATTGCCTTTGATAGCTTTACCATTTGTCTTTTTTTCAATATCAACATTGCAAAACTCCGCAGTTGCCTTGGCATTATGTTTAGATTACGTTTTCCCTTCTCTACACGTCTGATAACCCACAGACAGACAAGAAGTATTACCAAACAGTATCCCGTGTCGCCAATCATTAATCCATAAAAGATTGGGAAAATGAGAGCAAAAACCATGGTAGGATCAAACTCCTTGCTTTGCGGTAGGGAATAGAATCTAATGAATGCTTCAAATAATCTAAATCTTCCTGGATTGCTCATCAGTGTTGGTGCTTTCTCTTCTTCCTTGGTTTCTAGTTCATAGATTGTTGTACCATCTGTAAATTTTTCCAAGGTAGACTTGACTTGACCTAGTTTGGATTTTGGAACCCAACCTTCCATTGCAAACGCATCCTTGGTTACGCCAAGATTGGAAATTACTTCTAGTTTTTTGTTTTCTATCTGTAATTGTTCTTCAACTTCAACTAAATTGGCGTAGTGTTTTTCTGAAATTTTGTTTAGTTCATCATTGATCTGTTTAAGCCTTTGATTTTTTGTTTGTAAATTGCTTTTTTGGTTTGTGATGATTTCATTCGGTTTTCCGTTTAGGTTTGGTACTGCCTCTATCTTGACATTGTGTGTTTGGATGATATTAGCAAACTCGTCAGATGAAATAGTAGGAAACACTACTAGGATTAGATGTGTTAGTTCTTTTTCTGCCTTAGTGTAAAGCATAATGTCATTGGGGTGTGCATTAACAGCTTTCTTGAATTCCTCAAACTTATCAGATGTAATTCTTCCAAAATAGGAGGTTGCAGATGAAAGTTGAAGAATGTTCAGGTCTTCTGGAAAGAAGCTAAACTCTTCAACAAGTTTTAGGTTGTTCTCAATATCCTTGATTTCAGTTAGAAGTGCTTCCTTTTCCTTCTCAAGGCTTGCAACCTGCTCGTCAACATCAATGGAATTGGCAGTTTGTAATAGATCGTCAATAGAATCAAAGCGTTTTGTAACCGCTACTGGGATACGTGGAAGTGTTGTCATTAACGCCTTCACTCGCAATAACTCGTCTGAGACTTGTCTTGTTAGCTCATTATCACGCTCATTTTTTACGATGGCTAAAACATCTTTTGATAGTGGTTCTAATTGCAAAATTTCCATGTCATGCAAAATAGAAACTGAAGTTTGCTGGTTTTTTCGCAGACCCATAATAGCTATCTTAGCCATTTGGACAGGCTTGAACATGCTTACTCTACTCCCTTTAGTAAAATGTTGATAATGTCTTGTGCGTTTTGTGACGTAATCTGTGATGCAATATCTTTAGACTTTGTCTTTGCTTCTTCAATTGTCTTTTGTGTTTCAGCATTGGCTTTTTTTGTAGCATCGGCTACACTTGAATCGACTAGTTTTTCGCCATCAGCCTTTGCA
>Ga0114905_1001215_pt1 | contig 14424 bp, 11 predicted proteins | sample MalvireepMed_b05_FD_83499 | JGI IMG/M metagenome (GOLD analysis project Ga0114905, IMG submission 83499) | Marine viral communities from the Global Malaspina Expedition - Malaspina viral metaG DeepMed_b05 | ecosystem: Environmental > Aquatic > Marine > Oceanic | place: Mediterranean Sea...
CCTTACCGTGGTGTAGGGATCACCTGGTTGGTTGGGCACGTATTTCCCTGCCGGGGCAACCTCTGTCCCATCTACGTTAAGATGGGGCCGGTGTCGCCAGCAGTTGGCCCGTGGTTGCCATCCATCCAGGTAATCCCCCTTGAATCCAAGTTTCGACAGTTCCTGACGTATCTCACGCCGCTCCTCAAGGTTCATGCCTACTCCTCCCCTATGCGCTGTGAGTCGGTACCGCTGCGTCATAAAGCAACGCTGCGCCCTTACTACCGTCCAACTCGAACACGCCGTAGTCGGCAGTCATGACAAGCTCGGTGCCGCGTAGGGATGCGTCTCGTTCCCGTTCGGTCCTCACCTTGAGAGAGGTCAGGGTCGCCATCGCACCCTTGTCGGCTATCGCGCCGTAGGCGTCATCAGCACTATCCACGCTGATGTTCCCGTCCTCAAACAGGGGCACACCGTTCAGGGGCCGCAAGCCGACGTAGAATTCCTTCAAAAGATCTTCGGACCAACCGTGCGGAACCGGGTAGGTGGCAGAGGGTGTTACTGCACCGGCCTTGACGAACGTAGCGACCGCGTTCGGGTGGTGAATCATGTAAAGCTGACTACCAAACTTGTTGGCCTTGGCGTAAGCAATGCAACCAGTCGCATTGATAACGGTGAAAAGCTTGGTAGCAGCACCCAGTGTTGCGTCCAGGTTCTGGTACAGTGCCGTTACGTCGTTGTCCTTCTTCCTTGCCATGCCGTCACCAAGCTGACGCCCCACCATGTTGAACACGTTGGGAACGCTCTGGCGAACGAGCTTGTCGGTGAGGACAACCTTGGCACCAACCTCCGAAGCGGTCAGGTCCACCGTCGTCATCCCGATATCTTCGTTGTCTATGATGTCCTGGCCGTCAGTCAGATCCGAAACCGACATCTGTCCAACCTTCGGTACCGTGACCTGCTTGTTACCCTTGCCGAGGGTGAACTGTTCGGTGAGGGCCATTGCTGGAGCATTGTGCTCCTCTGTATAGCGCACCGCTGAAACAACGATTCTCTGTGCATTCTCAAGCGAACCCGTAGTAGCTGCCTGGACCATGTTTTACCTCTTTCTCGGGGCCTCAGAACCCCATTGACCTTTGAACTGCTTTGATATGAGCTTCCGTTCTCGCCCCGTTGTTGTACTCGTCTAGCAACCTATCCTCGCTGCGTGTCGGTGAGGCGGTAGAGACACCGTTATCCATCACCTGTGCAGTAACCGAAGCCTTCTGTGCCGCTGCTAGCTGCTGCTTGGTTTGCTGAACCATCTGGAACTGCCTTGCAGCCGCCTCCATCGACCCTGGCGTGTTGTAGACCAACAGATCCTGTATAGGTACCCCAAACTGCTGGTTGAACAGTATCGCAGCCTGGTACTTAGCCTCTTGTTCCTGGAGAGCCTCTTGTGCTCTGTGATTGGTCTGATAGACTGTCTGGTCGTTCTGCCTCTGTTGCTCCGCTGCCCTGGCAGCATCCTCTTCGGTGTACCCCTGAGATGTTAGATCGCGTCGGACCTGTTCGGCACGACGGTCTATCTCCTGAACAACCTGCTTACTGCGCTCTGTCTCCAACTCCATCCGAAGCCGTTGCACTTCAGCCGCTTCAGCCTGTGGCATTGTCGGGGCAACCGGCACTTCGGGTGAAGCTGGAGCAGCGGTCCCAGAAGGAGGAGCATCCTCTGTCGCCGCTGGAACGGCCTCGTTAACAGTGGGCGGAGTGATATCCCCTGTTAATGGCGGCGATCCCGGTGCCCCATCTTGGGAAGCGGGCACCGTGTCATCGGTGAGGTCCGCATCCTCTAGCTTGTTAAGATGCTCTATCTCGGCACGTATGGATACTGAGGCTGCCTCGTCGGGGTCTGCCTCTGGTGCTACTGCTGCCTGTTCGTCTTGGTTCTGTGTAACCATGATGTTTGCTCCTCTTTTTCGACAATAAAAAAAGCCGCCCTGATTACAAGGCGACTTCGCGCACTATGCCTATTCAACCCTACAGGGCTCTAGCCCGTCTATCTAATAGGTACCATACCTATACTCATTGCGTCAAGAGATTGATAAGGGCTATGTCGTAGCTAGTTATATCCTCGTGACTCTCCCTAACGAACTTGACGCTACTACCGCAACCACGGCATTTCCACACTATGGTGCCCCATAGCCCCTCACCGTGCTTCTTGCCGCAACGAGGGCATCGTACCGCTTTGAGCTTCACCTCTGTCATGGGAGGATTTTCTCTAAGTCTGCTAGTGCCTTCTGGGCTAGTAGAGTCAGTTGCTTGTTGGAAGCATCGATGTTGCTACGCTTCTCGGCACCCGACATTGTTCGAGAGTTGTATACCCCTCTCTGGTATTTGCGAATATCAGACATAGCTCCTGCGACTCTGCGTAGAGCCCTGGCTGTGGCAGAATAGTGAACTCCGCCATACTTATAGTCAAATCCGAGTCCTGCACTTGGGTGAGAGTCCTTGTATTTCACGACTGCATCCTGCCGCCCCAAGGCAATCAACTCTTTGTACATCTTCTCCTGCCCCTCAAAGTCCTTTAGTGCGTCATAGAATTTGTCTACGGACACACCGCTCGAACCATAGGGATCTCGTACCACGAACGAACGAAGAACCGGTATGTCAGCCAGTGTCGGGTCTGGGTCAGATATCCTGTCAGCAATGCCGGTGGCCCTCAAGGCTGGATCCAAAATGTCTGTCGCGTACCTACCGAGGCCACCCGTATATGCGGAAAACACATTGTCAATCTGGGCGGGTGATAGATTTACCCACTTGCCCAGTGCCTTAGCGGCCTCTGTCGTTCGACCACTGTACTGCATCTCCTTGGGAGCATCCTCTCGGTCTCTAGGTACTATTGGCCTATCCAAGAAGAAGTTGTGATTAGTCGCATTCTCCACGAAAGGCAACACGGCTTGTGGTGCCCAACCAGGCACCCCCTCGCCTACTACGCTCTTGAGTGTTTCGGTGAGCATCTCAGGATCTCTTTCGTCCAAGAACTCAAGGAACCTCTCAGGTACAGACCCGAATACCTGCCCCACCAAGACCGGTTTCGGGAACCTTAGCATCGCGTTTGGAGTAGGTATTATCCAGAAAGTATCTTTCTGCCACTGTGGAATCTCTTTATATCTAGGGTCGTTGCGGTTGATGCTGTATAGCAGAATGGAAGGTAAAGTTATTCCAAGGAATGCTTTTGCCGAGGACTGTATTGGCCTCTCTGTGAACGCCGTCTTTGCACGAGTCCAACCACCCACATTGGCCCCGAAAAAAGGAATTATTTGGTTGACTGCCCTGGTAACTACCCCCATCTTGGAAAAGTCCTGGCTGACTTCTCGTGCTGAGAACCCAGCAGCCATGGGGCTTTCGCCAGCCGCCAATCCTCGGCTGAACTCTCCTAGCCGTGTACCTTTTTCACCGACTTCGCTCAGTGTCCTCAATAGGTCAACAGGGTTTTTTATGTAGTCCGTAAACCCTTTTTCTTCGGCAATCTCTTTGACGGTTCTCCCAGTCATGGCTCGATCTACCGATACCAGGTTGCTGTGTTCCGCACCGGACATACGGTACAGATGATAGTCATCGGACTTGTTCAGCATCTGGCCCATGCCCTTCATCCAGTCAATGCCAGGCAAGAAGCCGAACTTAGAGTATACGAATGCTGTTAACTGATCGCGAACGGGATTCTTGACCATGAAGTCTGGTGACAAAATCGCCCCTGCCCTTAACCACCTGGCAGGGGCTCCGAAGAACTTGCCAAACAAACCGAGGTCTACCTGGTCTATGTTAGTCAGGGACTTATATAGGTCTGGATCTACGTCAAAAAACCTCTTCTGCCCGTTAATCATAACGGTTACTTCATTAGCGCCCTTGGCGTAGGTTGCCGGTCGGAATATGTCAACCAGCATATTCGCATCAGCTTCACTCAATCCCGAAATGTCTATCCCTAGCTCCTTCGCATTGACCTTTGCCACCTTGGATACAGGAGCCTTCTTAGCCTTGAATAACGACTGTAGTTCTGGTGACTCCGAAGCCATTCGCGCCATCATTACCCCAACCTGGTTTCGGTCTGCTGCCTCGATTAGAGCATGGGTATTCTTAATGATGCTTTCAAGTGGGTTGATGATGCGACGTTCTGATCCCACCATACGCTTGATGGGAGAGACTATGTTAGCCATCTTGTTTCCAGTGAAACCCTGTGTCTCCATAGAGTCCATGACCCGATGGAACGGCACATAATCTTTATAGGTTCTGAGACGAGCGACCATATCGTTGGATAAAAGACCTGATTCGCGAGCGTACTCAATCAAGTCATCCTGATACTTGTAGACCTGCTGGGCAGTTCCCCTGAATCCTGGATTTGCTCTATCCAATTCAGCGATAGATTTCAGGGCGTCCTGCTTGGCAATCCCAGTAACTATGCCCTTGTCGGCAAGCTCCACTGCTCTACGTGAAGTCAGGTAGGCAGAGAAAGCCTGGTGGTTCCCGGCATCCCTGACAGATTCCAGTATTTGATATAGTCCCGGCCCCTTGAAATCAGGTACTGCGCGTCCACCTTCCGTCTTCCAGTAGCGTTTTCCAAAGGTGCCCTTCTCCAAAAAGGTATTGGACTTACCAGAAATACCCCTAAGCAACCTGGCCCAGATGTAAGGGTTCTCTTCAAGGCTTACCTCTGATCCAAGTTCCTTAGAGACTGTGACGAAACGGTCGATTGGATGTAGGTCATCGGCAATAGCTCTTTTCAGCCCTGCTAGCCCCGACCTAAACCGGTCTAATAGCCTCTGGCGAGGTTCCTCGAATGAGATATGGTCCATCACCTTCGATGATGATGGAGGCAAAGATCCCGCATCGGCTACCACTGGTGTCCCAGGGGGGATTTCTCCACCGCCACGGGCGATGGTAGCGGCTGTATCAGGTGCTTCAGGTGCAGCCCTGGCCGCTTGGGCACGAGTTGCCCTGGCTGGTAGCCCATACTTCCTTAGAGCTTCCTGTCCAGCATAAGCCTCATCGTATAGCGAAATATCGGGATCAGGTACTCTCTGTGGGCCGGGTACAGGTGGCCTCGGGCGGGCGCTCGATGCTCCCATAGTTAGAGGGCTACGTGGCCTCGCAGAGGGTTGCTGTGGAGTAAGCCCAGGACTGCCATAGTACGGCGGTTCTGGTGATATCTCTGCCCTTACCCGCCGCATCCCCGTACCAAGGCTAGCCCTTTGCAGTTCCTCTGTCGTGGGTATACGTCGAGTCGGAACATCTGTGGGTGCCTCAGGACGGCCCGGATATAGCGGGCCTGCCCCAGGAGCCCGTGCTGCGGGGGTGGTGGGGATATCGGCAGCCCGTATGACAGGGCGCTGCCATAATTCTTCTAACTCTTTAGTTGTCGTGAGTATTAAATGACGTACATCTATCCCTGTTGTACTTTGAAATTGTCGAAATACATCGTTACTCGCCATACGGGCAGCAACTAATGCGTCCTCATCAGTGATCTCACGAAATACATTGCCGGCCCAAAAGCCAGTTGGTTCACCTTGTGTAGGCTTTGCCAGTTCGTATGCTTCCCCAGCAGCTTTTTCGGCTCTTGCGCGGGCAGAAGCTACTAATTCTTGTTCCCTCAATCCCGCTAATGGAGGCCTTGCAACAGGCCTACCCATAAGATCTAGGTTGCCTTCAGCATCAATTCTCCGTAACTCTTCTAATTCAGCCTTTGCACCTTTCCATTCGACAGGGACATCACCAGCCCGTGCTGCGGTGGGGGAAAGCTCCGCTGCCCTGGCTTCCAGTGCGGCTATCTCATTACGAATCTGTTGTATGGCTGATTCAGTGCTAGCAATATGCCGCTCATCCAATTCGTTAGCGTCAGCTATATACTTTCTCTCTTTGGCCGTATACCCCGCAGGTCTCTTTGCTGCCCTTAGTTCTGATTCGGCATCATCCAGTGCTGCCCTTAACCCCGATATAGATTCGGGATCAACAAACATATCTCGTTGTTGATCGGACAGATCTTGTTTAGCAGCCCTTACTGCATCTTCGGCATCACTGATATCAGTGAGACGTTGTGTTTCTGTTCGTGCTGTAGGGGGCCTATAGCCTTCTTGGCCTATGCGCTGTAGGTTGCCGATACGCTTAGTGTACGGTATAGGATTAGCAAGTTCGGCTTCGCTCAGAGCAAGCCGCCCTTTCAAGCGGTCTAGCTCAGTAGATATATGTTCCAACTGTTCAGGTACAGGGAGTGCCTCTTCGGCCTTCCTGGCCTGTTCCGCGCCTTGTGCTTTCTTTGCTTCTTCAAGATTGCTCTTTAGAATCCTGACATTATCCCTGAGCGTTTGCTGGGTTGTCTCGTTGGCTTGCCAAAAGATATGTCTTTTCTTAAGAATGGAGTCGATACTGTCGTACCAGCCTACCTTGGTAGCATCGAGTCCTTCATGCTTTGCAAGCCTACTGAGTTCTGCGTTTGTCCACCCTACGCCAAAGCCCGCATCCGCTGGTGGGCGCACTACCTTTCCAGTTTCCAGCAAGCCTTCTAGCTGAATCTGTGCCTCGGACAATTCCTGTTCGAGGCGTTGGATATTGGTGTCGGCAGCAGACACACCCGGTCTCTGGATAACTTTGGGGTCAAGAACCAGGATCTCGTCCTGGGCACGAGTGATGTATAGGTACCGCGCAAACACCGCATCGTGCCCTGCGTCTCGTGCTAGGTTTCCAATCTCGCTGAGATCATCTGCGTTCCGAACCTGATGCCACACGCCACCTATACTGACATCGAATGGATCCATAGACTCGCCTACGAGAACACTCTGTCCCCGAAGCTCTGGTACTTCGCGGTATGTTATTCCTGGGTCAGAGGCATCGATGATAAGAGGATTTTCCACGTTGAGTTGGGTTTTATATATGTTCTTGCCATATATTCCCGCCGTTTCTGGATGAGGGGCAAAGTAAATACCTTCTCCTATGCCACCCGGATAAGACGGTAAAGTAGTTTCGATATCGGATATATCGAACGTCTCATCGGAACCGTGGTACACATCAAAAGGCTCACGGCCCGCTTTGACGCTCATGGCTTCCCAGGCTTCCCCAGCCTCTAGCCTTGCCATATCTGCTTCCAGGGTCTCTTTACTTAGAGGACCACCTAAATCATCGGCAGCCCGTGCAGCGGCACTTGGACCAAGAGGCGTCACCGGGGGAGGCGTCTCAGGAAGCACCCTGCCCAGTACTTGTGCCATCTCTGCCGGTGTGGCTCTTGAAGGAGCCACCACTGGTTCTAAGACATCAGAGAAGTAGGGGGCAGGTTGGTTTATGGGTAAAGGTGTCGCCGGTAACGGCGCTGGAGTCGTAAGGACTCTCGATGGCGGTGGTGTCGTACCAAAGCCCGCCCTTTGTAGTTCCGCCGTTGTGGGGACGCGCCTCAATCCTTCCGCTGCTGCGGCCTCGACAGGCTCCCGAACCGCAAGGGCCGTAGAAGGAACCTCAGCAGCGACTCTAGCACCCCGTCGTAAGGCCCCAGCCCCTCGGATACCTTTAATTACCGCGCCAGGTATCTTGCCCACAGGTAGTATCGCGGGATCTCCTATTATACTCATCACTACCTGCTCCGACATTGTGCGCGTAGTTTGAAATCTTTCGCGCAACACCCCAGCCAGTTCCGGTCCACTAAGATCCCCGCGTCCGGTAAGGAAATCCTTTACCAACTTCTCGGCTACTGGGTCGCGTGCGTACGACCAATCACCACTTGGCGGGTTGATTTCTTCCCAACTGGGCATGTCTGCGATGGTAACGGGACCAAATCCCCATCCACCAGTGTCTCCGCCAGTCACGTCCCCAGCATAAGCCTGACGCACAGCGGACGCCTTCGCCCCCTCCAATATAATTGGTGCCACCACATGCGCTATCGGGTCAAAAAATAACTCGGCTTGGTGGATGCGCTTGGCATAGTTCGCCATTTCCGCTTCTACCGCCCTCTTCGTTTCAGTTCCCGCAACACCGCCGCCCATAGGGTGTACATACCCAGTCTCCCCAAATTTTTCTAGGAACTTGCCAGGGAGACCTTTTAAGAAATCCACAAACCCGCCGCCACCACCATCAGCCTCTGGTACACGCTGCTGGGGAGTAGTGGAAGAAACCGCAGGGCCAGGGGTCGGAGATGGTCTGGTGGGTTGCTGCGCAGGGGTACGACCGGAAGCCGCATCCTCGTATTGCTTTTTGAAGAATGCTCTGAGGTCTATTTCTGGAGTGGGAGTGGGCGTGGGCGTAGTCGGCGGCGTAGTGGTGCGCCCGGAAGCTGCATCCTCGTATTGCTTTTTGAAGAAGGCTCTGAGGTCTATTTCTGGAGTGGGTGTAGGCGTAGCCATTTAGAACCTGAATGCCGCCTGCGGAGCGAACCTACCCCTCTGGCCGCCTCTCATGGATGGCGGTAGCGAGGCAAAACGCTGACTGAAAGGCAACTCGCCAAGGAACTCTTGGAACGACTGTTGCTGGAACGGGTCTTGTCCCTGCATGATGTTCTGGGATAACTGCCCGTTGAACTCATCGAATATAGGCTGGAACTGGTTTCGGAAGTAGTTCCGTTGGGTCTGCCCTCCAGCCGAGGGGCCGCGTCCAGTGAACTGGTTACCGAACCCAAAGTACGTCTCACGCGGCGCTTCACCGAGGATATCGGCCCAGAAATCATTCTGCATTGCCATCAGTCAGCCTCCTAGAAGCGTCCGCCTTGTGGTCCCATGAACTCTGCCAGGTACTCACCAGCCCTCCCAGGGTTCTGAACCATAAATCTATTGAACCGATCTCTCGCCGTAGCTGCGAAATTTTCTCTCAAGAATGGCGCTACTGAACCAAGCCTAGACTGGAGAGCTAGCTGGAACTGGTTCTCTGGGTCTTCCAAGTATCTTTGTGCTACTCCGCCCGTCCCGGCCCCGAACCCGCCTTGCAATGCACCCAAAGCCCGATTGGCTAGACCCTGAAACGCTCTTACTGAAGGACGTGATTCTCCAAAGGTTGAGCCACCAGGTTGAACATAGGTTCCTAACCAATCCTGGAATGACCTCGAACCACCAGTGATCGGGTCGGGGAGGTTCTCGCCCAGGGCTTCACGGGTCTCGAACATCAGGTTCAGAGGGGTAAAGCGACTCTCCAGCCCCGCCCTCAAGAATGGAGATGCACCGGGGTTTAACTGTTGGCCTATATAGTCTCTGAATGTTTGTTGTCTACCAGCCCTCTGTATTTCAAACCGTGCCCGTGCCTCATCCTCAGTTTCGCCAGTCGTACCAAATACCGATGCTGGTTCAGTGGGGCCCATTTGCGATGGGTCCGTAACGACCGCAGGAGTCGGGGTCAGAGGGTATGTACCACCTAGTGGATCATAAGGTTCAACAGCTTGGCCGTAACCTAGATCATCTTTGAAGATTACAGGCGCATCTTTGATCCACTCATTGATTATATCCAAGTGTCTGAGGTCAGGCACTCCTCCAGGAGCAGCTTGTTCAAATAGAGTTTGTAATGATCTCCAGGCTTCTTCCAGAGAGAGTTTCAACTTCTCGGGGTCATCATCGACGCCTCCGGGTTGATAACGGAGTTTATTCCTAGCATATATCCTGAGAATATTCTGTACTACCGTATCATTCAAGCCTGGTGTTGCCATCGGTCGTCTCCTTTAGCCTAGCTGCGCTAGCTGTTGCTGCGAACCCGGTCGTGGGCTACCTGGGGGCACGTTAGGTCCTGCCTGTGGCGTCGGTGCGGGTGGTGGGCCACCAAGGGCGGCGTTGGGCAGTGCCCTCGGGTCTATACCCGGAGGACCCCCTCCGCCCTGAGCGGCTGCTACCTGGGCCTGCATCTGTTGCTCTGACATGAATCCCTGCATCTTCTTTTGGAACATGAGTTGCAGTAGCTGAGAATAGTAGAACTGGGCCAGATCGCTCCGACCCTGCTTCTCAGCCGATACCATAAGAACATACAACTGTGCCTCTGGCAAGCCGCGTTCGGCCTGCTGCACCTTGATCTGGTTGTCGATCAGGTCGGAGTCCTGAAGTTGTAGGTAGTTATCGCGTATCCATTCGTCTGCCATCAGCGGCACCGGACCCTCACGGGCCATCTGTGCCACCGCCATCTTAGCAGTATCGTCCTGCGGTAGCTCGGACTTCAGAGTTATCTGGGGGATACCGCCCATACGAACTGCTTCGGGCTCTATCTCCTCGTCGAAATAGTTCTTCTGACGATCAGTACCGGTGAGCCTGAGATTCTCGAATGCCCCGGAGGTGTACTGTGTCCTAAGAAGGGACGCGCCCAGACGGTAGAAGTTGTTGACCGCCTTGATCCTCGGCTGTATCACGCTCTCCAGGCCCTGCCTCAGAGTCGATATGGCGAACCCGGATAGCTGGAACTGCAACTCTCCGAATATGGTATGGGGTAGGGCACCGCGCTGCACCTCTCCAGAGACTATCCCGAGGAACGCGCCGGTATCGCGGGTAGTCTCCAGCAACTCCATCGCCCTGACAGACTCTCCCTCTGCGGTAGAGACCATCGAACCCTCTCGGAAGGGGTCATCGTCCAGCGTCTTGGTCCCGTCTCTTGAATGCACGTCTATCGGCGGCTTCCGGGCACGGGCAACAAGCTCCAGCATGATGGACATTATCAGGTTATGAGACTCGTACAGAGACCTGTTTGCCTTGAATATCGACTCACCATACCGGGCATCGTCATCGTCTCGGTCAGAGGACGTGATCTTGGGAGTGCTCGGGTTAGCCACGATGACTACCGGAACCCTTGGGCTACCGTGCCGGGTCTTTTTCTTCAGCATCACATCGCCATCGGCCACGATGTAGTTGTCCCTGGTGTCATAGAAGTCGTATACGTCGATGGATATGTCCTGATCGTCGGGATCTTCGGACCTGATAGTCTTGCCGAACTGGGCCTTGATGTCCGCACGAGACTTACGTGTGCGGTGACATGCCCAGGCCAAACCGTCCTTGCCCATCCCCCAGAAGGTGTTAAGCGGGTCCCACGGGGTGATGTCTACGAATGTCTCGTCCTCGGCGTTCTTGCCGATCAGGAACCGTCCCGCTATCCAGCCCCTAAGAGTAACGAAAAAAGATATAGAGTCCAGTACCGGGGCCTGGACCATCTCCAACAGCCGCTCGTCCGCTGCGTCGAAGGCCCCGATCAGGAAGCGTTCGCATATGTCATCGGCCTCTCGAACAGATATCTGGTCGTCATGAGCGGGTGTTCGTATCTGTAGGTTACCGGCGGAGATGAGGGATATGACCTTATCTGCAAAGGTCATGGGTTCGTTGGACGTATAGATGCGGTATCCCTCGTTGGAGTCCTCTACCGCATCGTCCGGTTCCGGTGGAAGACGTTGATCGAGTAGATACAGGCCGTAATCGTCCTCGAACCGGTCACGAAGGTTCTGGGTAGCTGCCTCGTGATCGGTAACTAGCTTGATTATCTCAGCCGCATTGGGCATCAGCGTCTCCCGAACCGTCTAACCGGGATCTTGTTACGGTTCTTGGATGTAGAAAATCCGTATCGGTCCACGATGCCGTATGTCACCGCTTTGATCCCGTGATTGAATTTATCCTCTGGAGTCGTACCCACTATATTACCTTCTCTGTCAGTTTTCCACCTATATGGCCTATCCTGGCCGATATATTCGGGTAATGGGCACGTTCTGGCACCAAATTCGCTCAAAATCCCCTCACATTTCGGAGAAAACACGATTTTGGGCAGGTTATTGGTGGGATTGACCTTCAAAAACGACTTAAGGCGCTCGATCCCCTCCGGGATCATTACCTTCTGGGACGTTGGGTAGACGCCGGTCTCCGATAACCATATCTCGGCAGGCGCTGCCATAGCCTGATGCTGCCATCCAGCCACATCTATGACGTGATTGCTGAAATCTCTGTACCAGGGCCTCTGTTTGGCTATATCTATGATCTCGGAGGTGATCAGGCCCGTCTGATATATCTCATCGAACACATGTATCTGCCCATTTATCTCCTGGGAGACCTCGCAGGCATAGGCCCCGCTGTATCCTGGGTCCGTCCAGATCGTGACCGGCTCCCCGACCACGTATTCAAGCTCTTGTACGTGGATATCGGGTCTGAATTCCCCATGTACGAGCCCAGCGGGCGGAACTCGTTTGCCTGCGATGCGCTCCATGAAGAACTCATCGGGCTTATCTTGCTCCATACGCAGTATCTCAGGGTCATTGCGTCCGCCTGGATACAGCGACCGGTTGACCCACGAGGGCAACTCGAAACCGCGACGTTCACCACGGTCGTTCTTCCACGCCTCCGCCACCGAGGGATACCAGCCCATCGACCCTTCCAACGTCCCCGACAGCATCATCCATCCCCTACGCGGCGCAGTTCTGCCATCGATGCGGTGAAAGCTGGTGATATCTAGCTGGGACGCCTCACACGCCATGATCCCGTTAGGTGCGGTTCTCGCAAGTCTTCGGGGATCCTTAGCGGATTTCGTCTCTACCCTGATACGAGGCTTGTTCTCGTCGGGCATGGTGATCTCGATATACCCGGGATCTACCCGTTTACTGGCCCTGACGGCACCAACACCGAATATCTGGACGAAATCATCCCGGATATAGTTGAACTCCTCCTCGGTGTTGGCGTAGTCGGAGCCCACGAGCCAGTACAGAAGCGCCCGGTCCCCATCCCAACGAGTAGCCATATCCTCGGGCCACCGCTTCAGGAACAGCTTGGACGTGGTTAGGCTCTTACCACCCTGCTCACCACCGGTAACGATGATGTATCGGGCGTCACAGTAGATGATCTCGGCCTGCTCGGGCCACGGCTGGAAGCCCACCACCTCGAAGAGCCTCTCGGTGTCTTCAAGTGTCTGTACAGCGGTTGCTAGTGTCACTTCTTCTTGGTCTTGGGACCCTTAAACTTCTTCGTATGTATCGGCATATCGCCCCCCTAGTTCCACTGAGCTACTGCCCGACGCCTCTCCTGCAACATCCGCTCCTCCAATACCCGCTTATCATCCTCGCCCCTCTGATCATACCCCAAACGAAACCCCTCACTGTACCCCTCCGCGTACCCCTTCTCAGAAACATCACACCCCGAACCAACAACATCCTTGGAATCCGTCTTCTTAGTCATAGATCCATTGCTCCTCTTATAACCCAGCGCCCCTTTCAAATTTAACCCCTCTTTTAACTACAACCCTTGCTCCGCGCCAGTCCAACATACTCATAATTCTGCGCAGTTCTCCCCTTTTCAACGTCAAGCCAACCACTCTTGACTCCTTTTCATTCCACCATGACCAAAAAGGCAGATGGACCCTAAGTCTCAGTTGACACCAGTCACATTGCATCAGCCACGGTCCTCTTGGGGAATCAGGTTACTACATCTTACACACAACGACCATTCCCGATTATCTTGCTCAGAATCTGCTGGACGTAGCATCACCGTATACTCCCCAGCCCTCATACTCCCACACAGCGCCCTAACAGCATCTGGCCCAGAACGCCATAAATGGTACTTCAAACCACTAGGTAGACGTTGAGGCCACACCGTATCAGGGCAGGGACGCAGCCAAACAAACGAACCTGTTTTTTTCACTGGTGATTTTTCATGGCCCAATAAAGTGAACCCGCAATATGGAACAAGTGAAACCGCAATGGGTTGCGGGTTCACCCTCCCAGGAAAGGGGAGAAACCATTAAGGAAGAGGGGATTCTTAATCTTAAGTCTTTCTTAGATTACTCTTAGATACTCTTAAGAGTCTTAAGAAGCTCTTAAGAGACTCTTAGTACCAGCATCTAGTACCAGCAAACAACTTCTTAGCTACTCTTAAGACTCTCTTAAGAGACTCTTAAGACTCTTAAGATCTTAAGAGAGTCTCTTTACGACTCAAAAGTTATAGGAGGTCACCTTAGATGCGGTCTCGAACGGACCTAAGCCATGCCCCCTCCCCTCCCCTCTTCCGTGCGCGGTCCTATCTGCCGCAACCGCCGCCTCTGCTGCCTCCACCGTCACGCCTGCCGCTGTCCTAGCCGCTGCCTGGTGCCTGCCGTGATCGCTTCGAGCACGTCCCGGGCAGTCCCGTCGATGGGCTGCGCCGAATCACGATAGGCAGGCAGCCACTTCTTGACCGTGAACATCACTAGCAGCGGGTTCGGCTTGTCAGTCGCTGTGATCAGATCGAGGAGTAGAGTCTCAAGGCGGCCATCAAAGCGGGAGCGAGCATCAGCCAGCCGATCCCTGAAGCGTAGCACGTCGCCACGATCCCAGAGCCGGGCAGCCTCCGAACTGATCCCAGCAGCAGCAGCAGCACGGGCCTGGATAGGTTCCTTTGCATAGGCTGCCAGGTACCTTTGCTGCCGCTGCCAGGTGCCTTTGGCGTGGCGGCCCAAGACTTGCAAGTCATCAGGCAGTCCCCAGTCCCCCGGCGAGTCCTTGAAGTCTAGCGTCTCAGAGTC
>Ga0114905_1001218_pt1 | contig 14396 bp, 13 predicted proteins | sample MalvireepMed_b05_FD_83499 | JGI IMG/M metagenome (GOLD analysis project Ga0114905, IMG submission 83499) | Marine viral communities from the Global Malaspina Expedition - Malaspina viral metaG DeepMed_b05 | ecosystem: Environmental > Aquatic > Marine > Oceanic | place: Mediterranean Sea...
CGGATACTCGAAGGCGTTGAGAGGATGAAGGCTTTTCTGAAGCCTGATCCTCTCACTGGTGTGCCGGGGATTATCTGGTCCCCGCGGTGTAGGGGTATCCTCAGTGAGTTCGGAGCCATGCCTCATCCCATCGCGCCATATGAGGGACAGACTAAACTGTACCGCTGGAAGACCGATAGGGATGGTAATGTCGTAGGGGAGATACCCGAGGATTCAAACAACCATGGCATAAAAGCGTGTATCTATGGTATGGTGGAAAAATTCGGGTATGGTTTATCCCGGAGCAAAACCGTTATCCCGGTCAAACGGTGGGGGCCACCTGGACGAGGCAAATCTGCACTGATAGGGGCTAAGTAGAATGGCTCTAAACGCCCAGAAGATCGCCGCCATGGTTGCGGAACGTGAAGTCGATGTGGATGAACTCCGCCATCGCATGGAAGATGATTACACAAAGTTATACAGGCTTGATCCCTTTACACCCGATGATCCAGATAAGTCTGTCTATACCTCCAATGACCCGAGGACTGCTGCGGATAAGCTGATAGCCCTCATCGCTGGTGCTCCCCTCACTATGACAATCAACAACGTGGGGCAGCAGCCGAATGTTAGGGAGCGGAATAATCTCAAAGAGCGGTTCCTGATTGGTGGGTTACGTAGTGTGGATGAGTGGCTGGAGACGCAGCTATTGCCACCTCTTCAGGGGCAGCTTGCTTTCTTCGCACTCATCCGTGGTTTCACCTGTGGCCGAGCTACTTGGGTGAAACTCAAGGATGGCTCGTCCCGGTTCGAGGTCATGCCCTGGGATCCTCTCAACACATATTGGCAGGTGTCCCGCAACGGATTGGTCTGGATAGCCCACAAGACCCGCATGAGCAGTGAGGAGATCGGGGAGTTGTACGACTTTGATATCGGCGGGACAGGTGAGGAGAACGGAGCGGACGTCATTGACTACTATGACCAGAACGAGTTCGGCGTTATTATCCATGGCGAGTTCGTAGTAAAGCCAGAAGAGTATGCCTGGGGTACAGGCAAAGTCCCTGCATGGGTGACGGCAGCGGGATTCGCTCCGCCGATACAGGCACTCAAGGCGGAAGATACTATCCGTGACTTTGGCGAGAGTGTCTTCAAACCCATACGTGACACCAACGATGTATACAACCAGTTAACGTCCGACTTCCTTACGCTGGTGAACTACGGGTCGAAGCCAAGCTATATCGTGAAAAGCCATGGCGGGTCTAAAGTCCTGGCAGAGAACCCCTTGCAGCAGGCTTCCGAGGTCAGCTTGGATACCAATGAGTCTATCGAGCTTATTGATATTGCCAAGATGTCAACGGACGCAGGCCCGCTGCTGGCTCTACTTAGTGCGGAAAGCCAGAGAGGGCTGATACCGTACAACCTGTTCGGGCAGCAGGATCTAGCGATCTCAGGGTTTGCCATCAACCTGCTCCGCCAGGGAGCGGGTGATAAGGCAGACCCGTTTATTGCCGCCGTCATGGGTGCGTACCGACAGATCTCAGGGCATATGATCTCACAGTACGAGGACGGCAAATTTAGTTCTGTGAATGTCAGGGGTAGACATGGAGAGGTATGGTTTGACGAGGAGATCAAAGCAAACGATATTAAGGGGCTCAGCCCTCCTGAGATCAAGCTAGTACCGCGGTTACCACAGGATGACATGCAGAAGTTCGCCATGGCGCAGCAAGCCAGACAGGGGACTGTACCTCTGTTCAATGACAGGTGGATACATGAGAATATCCTGGGGATACAGGATGCGGATAAGATGGCTGAGGCTATTAAGACTCAGCTAGCTGAACGCTCTGACCCCGTGGCAGCCATCTGGACGCTCCGCAAGGCTCTGGTTGAGCAAGGAGAGGAGGACCTGGTAGAGATTTACAACCTCAAGCTTGCTAAAGTCTTGCAGGAGTCGGGACTTATACCCAAACCAGCCCCTCCGCCACCGGAAGCAGGCCCACCAGGTATGCCGATGCCAGGAGGCCCTCCACCAGGTATGCCGATGCCCGGAGGATCCCCACCAAGGTTCGACCCTAGAGTAGCCCCTAACGCTGCTATGGGGGCACCGCCCCCTGGCCCAGTCCCTCAGCCGGGACCTAATGTCCCAGCAGGGAGTCCAAGGCCAGGAGCCAGGAACCCGTTAAGTAGACTGCTCAGCAGATTCAGACCAGGAGGTTAATAATGAGATATCAAGAATTAGCGCGGCAACTCATGAACGGTGAAATTACCCTGGATCAGTTTCTCGCTGAAGTACGCACCCTTGGTGAGTCCTTTCCTCAGATAGAAGATGATATAGCCAAGTATTTGGTAACGGTGCAGGGTCAATCGGAAATAGACGCTTTTAACATCGCGCAAAATACAATAGCAAATCTATCCAGTGACCCGTACGAAGATCGCAACCGAGATTATTGGGCTGGCCTCCTCACCGATAGAGAGTTTGCCGTCGAGGCAAACAAGCTGGGCGCAGGACGTGACCAGATTGTTGCGAGTATGCAGGACAAATATGATTACATGGATACACCGTTTTCGCAGTCTGAGATTGACCAGATTATGCAGGGGCTAGTTGAGCCGAGTGGTACTACGGGTGGTATTACGGGTGGTATTACGGGTGGTCAAAATATAGGCATGACTGATCCTGGCGGCGTTATGATACGCGACTGGACGCCGGAAGAAAAACGCTTGCTGTCTGAGCAGCAAGAGGGGCAGCAATTTTCCCGGTTTCTACAATCTCAGTTCGGGTCTGGTGCGATAAGCGGTCCCTTGCAGAGGGGGACAGAGAGGATGTTTGCGCCGGTGCGCGGTGGCACCGACTGGGAGCCAAGCTTTTTACCCCTTTTTGAGGCGGGCGGAACTCCTGGTCAGACTGGGGACTTCTACAACTTCCTCCAGCGGCGCGGGTTACAACCGTTCACACGAGAAGAGTTAGGGGGGCAGCTTCGCGAAATGATCAGTGCGCGTGCTGCGGCCCGAGAAGATCCTGCCTGGATGGACGTGATGCAAGAAAGGCAGAAGCAAGCGACGGCTGCCGGACAGTATGACCCAGAAGCGACCCGAGCACTACTCTTGGCTAAGGTGGCAAACGAGCCAGAAGCAGACTTAGGGCTCTTCACTCGGCTACTACAGGCCACCGCTCCGAGGTCATTGTATGGGGCAGCAGGCCGAGCAGGACAAAGTTTATGGTCGCGCCAGCAAAGTGTTGACCCCTCAACCAGTTTCTTGGACTATGCGGCTAGCAAAGGATTCTTTTAGGGAAGGTTAATTATGCCAAACGGACTGACTAGTAATCAATCGTTTACGGATTTCTTGAGTGGCTTGATGGAGGAGGAACCGAGGATGCCATACTTCGCCTCTGTGCAGCAGCCGGGGCGTAGCCCTAATGAGCAGCGTTATCTTGCTGGCCAGTTCCAAAATGTGCTCAATGAGTACCTGGGGGCACTAGGGCAACAGGCCCAAGCGGGCACGCCGCTCTCAGAGTTCACGAGTTTCCAAGACTATCTGGCTCCTAACCGGTTAGGGGCGCGGTTTAGTGCCTTGTCCCCATTGGTAGCTGGGCGCGGGACTCGCAGGTTTGCGCCACCCACTAGGTTCTTGACGAGCTTCTAGATGCCCCCGAACACAGAAGCGCAGCAGTTTAGGATTTGGCTGACTAAGCAAAACCCTAAACTCTTTGGCGGACACATCGCCCCAGAGGCACCTATCCTCCAGATGTCTCCTGGTAACAAGATGTATATGCGGTTCAGGGATTTCATTGGTCGCCCAATTCCCCCGACGGCTCGGCCAGTGCGTCCAAAGATACCTATAACAATGGCTCCCGCCCCAACGGCGCGGCCAGGGGTACCTACGACAATGGCTCCCGCCTTTGGCCCCCAACCTGTAACGCCGACGGCTCGGCCAATACCCCCACTACCTGGGCAAGTGCAACTAGACATTCCGCCAGGAGGGGCCATTACGCCGGAGCAAGCCCTTGCACAGGCCAGTAGACAAGGGATCACTCCTGCATCTGGGTTTGCGGACTTTTTGGCTTTTACTGGCGGGCATGGTCTGTCCGCAGCAGAGACGGGCTTTGAGACTGCTGGCATGGCAGCCAGACGCAAATTTCGACAGTTGAAGGAAGACCCATGGAAGGTGGTTGCTTCCCCTGCGTGGGATGTTGCTGATGTGGTTAAGGCGGTGAGGAGCGATGAAAGCCTGGGTGATCAGTTCCGACGAGCCCGTGGGGAATATAGAGGACTACCATGGTATGAAAAAGCAGGCTTTGAGACGGTAGGTACGTTACCTTTGGCCCTGGCTGCTCCCAGTGCCCAAGTTGTTCGAGCGGGGTTGAAAGCTGGAGCTCAAGGGTTGGCGGCTCGGGGTAGCCTTCAGGCTGGGCTTCCTGCCGCGGCCAGTATGGCCGGGGAACTTGGGCTACGGACTATTGCCACCGGGTTAGCCCCTGTAGCGGCAGCCGAGGTGGTGATTGCAGCCCCATTCCGAGGTATAGGGAAGCTGATTCGTCACCTAAAACAGCGGAACCTTCTTGTTGATGCACCGTCTCGTGCACTCCCGGCTGGCCGTAGGCAACTGGCACTGGGGACCGGGAAGCCCCAGGAGATACTATCGAGGCCACTGGGTGGAGATGTACAGCGGTTCCCCAAACGTAAGGTTATAGAGGGGATCATCGTTTCAGAAGATAACCCGATGGGTCAACATATTGCGCTCAAAGACACCCCCCTCGTGCGTCAGGTGCTGAACTCCCTTCGTAGCAGATACTCTAGAAAGAAGTATGACCCTAAAGGTAAAATAAAGGACCCCGTCACAATGCCTACAATTGAAGGTGTGGGCCACGTACAGATCCTCCCTAGCAATGCATCAAAGACGCAGATTGATAGTGCCCTTAGACAGATTCGCCAATTGGAGAGGAGTACGAGTCTAAAGGCTTCCATGCGGAGAGCTACGCAACCCCCCGGCACACCTGCTGCGAGGGCGGTGGGTGACATAGCTGAAGAGGTTATACCCACCCCCACCACCACAGGGCCTACTGGGCCTGTAGAGGCTGAGTTGCGCGGCTTACCGCCTGAACTACGCCAAGGTGTGCTTGGGGCGGAACCTGTCACGCCTGGTCGCAGACCTTTTACCCGTCCTGTTTCTCAGCGAGAAATAGCGGAAGCGACAAGGGGTCGCGTTGTGGATCGACCGGTTTACCCACCCCAAGAACCGGCATCATTCTGGCGGACGCCCATACCTGGCCGTCCTGGTGCTGTGCCTGGGGGGCGCGAGGGCCTGGTGTCCCCAGAACAATTTGCCGCTAGAGATGCAGCGCGAGAGGCGCAAGAGGTGGAAGTCGCAGTTAAACGCTTGCGTGATATGCCTGCCGAGGTCATAGCACCGAGGAAAGAAGGCCAAGGCTTGGGTGATAATATGGGGACGCCACCGCCTACCCGACCGGAAGTCGCGCTAGGAGATGCTTTGGACTTCCCATCGTGGGAAAGCTCGGCGACGACTATCCCGCGCAAATATCACTCAGCCCGCAATGTCGTGGGGCAAGAAATGCAGACGTTTGTAGAGGACGGGAGAAAAAAGCTGGCCAGGCTTAAACTTAAAGTGACTCAGGAGGACATGGAGCCAATTTTCTTGCATCTCCATGAACCTGATCAATACCCCAGGTCCACCCTTTCTTTGGGACAAGCAACTGTTGTTGATGATGTGCGGGCCTTGATGGGACAGGAAACGGCTGACATGTTGGCCTTCCTTCAGGGAGCAGATCCGCGTGATTTGTTCTTGGTTGGCATTGATGCCAAAAACTTTGCCAATAGAATGATGGCTCATCCAGACTATTTCCCTCGTGGGTGGAAGCAACAGATCAAACCGTTACTAAGTGGGCGACCTGGCACTACGCCAGGCTTTATGAAACCCCGCATTGACGCTACCTATAGCGAACTCCGCCAGGCTGGGTTTGAGCCAACGTTATGGGACCCATATCACATGGTGGCTTTGAGGCGGGTAGCCGGGGTAGATTACAGGGAATCGACTATCTGGGTTACCCGCGCTAGGGCTCGTGGGTTAGCTAAACCTGTGGGAGAATTACTGCCTTCAGACGAACGCTTTAGGGTGCCTAGTGCTGGCCCTGTTTTTGAGGGGCGTTCTGTCCCTGACCCGGATGTGCCGGGAGCGAGTAGGATGACAGAAAAGATCGCAATGCATTCCGACCTGGCCGGAGAGGCTGAGCAGCTCTGGGGCAAATCGATTAGTGTCGATATCGGTATACCCATTCCGTTCACTAGCAGAATAGTTGACCGCGATCTTTATAGAGACTTTCGTGCCTGGGGCTCTGCTGCCAAGCACGTGAAGCTCTTCGGCTCTTTGTTCCAGCATGTGGACTTTGGAGCCCGCATGACGTTTTACCATTTCACACCTACGGTGCTGGCGAAGGGTGGCATCCTGGACGCCCCTGCTTTGCTGACGCGACTTATCCGAGCTAATCTCTCCGCAGGATACAGGGGGGAACTCAGAAAAGAACTGCTCAGCGGGAAACCTCTTTATAAAGACTCTGATATTAGCTTTAGGATGGTAATGGAAGAGGGGCTTGGGATTGGCGGTGATATCAGCATGTTCAAAAGGGAAATATTAGGTGCTTTGAGTGATGTAGGGGGTGGTCAGTCTTTGCCCGTGAGGGCGGCACGGAATCTGAAAAAAGTACAGCAGTTCATGGAGAGCGGACTGTTTGATGGAGTTTATACGGTAGCCCATATGGATGCTCTCCAAAAATTCATTATCCCTCGTATCCGTAGTGATCATCCTAACTTCACTTCAAGAGAGGTGGCGGCCCAGGCAGCATATGAATCGAACAAAATGTTTTCCACTTTGGGGACATGGCAATCAGTGCTGAAGGGCCGGGCACTACGAGAGTTTATGCACACCCTTATATTTTCCACCAATGAATCGGAAGCGTTGATCCAGCAAGCCTTGGGAGCACTGCCTGCATCGTGGGGCAGGGCTCTAAAGCGTAGGCCTCCAGGGACGCCGCGGATAGAAGGAGTGCAGAACCAGAGATTGTGGAGAGAATACTATTTAGGCTTTTTTACCAGCCTAGCTTTTTTCGGTAACTTGATTAACTTTGCCGCCACAGGCAAGCCTTTGCCCGCTCAGTCTTATATACCCGTTAAATGGAATGATCCCTACGCTTTCTGGCTATATAAGAAACTTGGTGTTCCCATTGGTTACAATAATCGTTTCCTTTCCCCCCAGGTGCCTTTATTAAAGGGGCGTGGAGGATCGCCGGTGTACCTGGATACGGTGGGCCAGATGGATACTGCTTTCCGATGGATATTAAATCCACCGGAAGCTGCTGCTGCAAGGACCAATGTTCTCCCGCGGGGTATCACTAACCAGGCTACGGGCACTACATTCTTTGGGGAGCCGCTGGGAACCCCCCTGCGTAGAATCTCTCAAGCTGCTGTGGACATTGCGGCCCCTATTTCAGTCACGCATGCCCTTGGCCCTCTTAGGGATGTGATACCAGGTGGAGAGCGCGTGCTAGCGGAAGGGGAAAGTCGCTTGGGCACTATCCCGCAGTTATTGAAAGCAACGGGATTCAACATCCGAGCCGAGCCTACAGGACTCATGCTGGATAGGGCTACAGAGAATAGCGACTTTGTATCTGCGAAGACTGGGGAAAAAATAACCAAATACAAGGAGTTAGAGAAGTGGCAGCAGACATTGTTGTTCAAAGATCCTGCCTTGCGGGCTGAAGCAGCTCTCAGGCGCAAGACTGGAGTGCTGCGGGAGCAGGAGGGTAATGAGTATTACCATAAGAAGGGCAAGATAGATGCTGATCGTCTGCAAGAAGAACTAGGGCTTGTTAAAGATCCTCGTGGGACCAGGGCCGCCTTGGGGTTTAACTCTCGCGCCTCTGACGAAGCAGTTTATGCTAGGATTCGGGATCGCTACCAGATCAGGATAGCCCAGCTTATGGAATCTGAGGGCAGGATAAAAGAGGCGGAGCCACCAACGGATTCAGATCCGAATGAGCGTGCACGACAAGAATACTACTATTTCATCAATGCTGCCTCTGGTGGGAAATACGTAAAGGATACTGTGGACTGGGATTACGTTGATCGGCAAATTGCTGTTGCTGGCTGGACCCCGGAACAAGTGAGCTACGTTGCTAGAAACACAAGTTTGCAACTGCATCCCGTTGGGCTTCGAGCATTAAATATAACCAACCTAACTGTCAAGCCGGGCTTTTGGATTTCTCATAATTTAGTGCAACAGATACAAGACGAATACGCAACTGAGGAATAGTTGAGCATGATGGTCTGGCATGAAGTGCGGTGTCCTAACTGCAACAAGAAGGTTGCGGACGGGCTAATTGATGGTATGCTAAAGATCACCTGCCGGGGCTGTGGCGTAACAGCCGTTCTGGACAGACGGCTTGACAAGCTACAAGAAGCTATGTTAAGAAGTATTTACAACTGAATAGCTCGTTAGTGCGCTAGTCGCCAGATTCCCCTTCCATCTACGCAGATGAGTGTGCAAGTCGCCAGAAGGCCATACTGGCGATTTTCTATTTTCTGGAGGGTTTATGGTAACGAAGCAGTTACCGGGCAACGCAGGAGAAGCACTAAGCGTTACGGAGGATAGTGGCACCTCAGTCGGGGGAGAGGAGTTTGAAGACCTCGCTCCTGACAGTGCAGAAGACCAGACGTCTATGGTGGCGGGAGGGGATGAAGCCCCAGTTGGTCAAGAGACGGATGGTGCTAGCCCCAGAACGGCAGCGCAACAAACGCCTGATGTTCCTCCTACTCCTGCGCCGCCGCCTCAGCCTACGGCTGCTGAGCACCAGATGCATCAGGCTATGCAACAGGCTGACGCCCTTCGTCAAGAAAATCGCAGGCTTCAAGACGAACGCGTCAATTACCAGAATCAAATGGAAATTGAACAAATGCGTTCCATGTATGAGCAGGCTGGATACGGGCCGGACCAGATCGCTCAGAGCATCAATGCTACGCGAAACCTCCAGGCTAGAGAGCAAGCACTTAGGCAGCGTGAAACACAACTGGAAGAAGATTACGTTAAAGCCGTTAAAAACGAGAAAGCAAAACAGATAGTGATCAATCAGTTTGCCAAAGAATATGGTGTGCCTCGCGAACACCTTGAGGAAATCGGGGATGCATACCAGATGCACGCTGCCGCAGCGGACTGGCGAATCGCCGACTTACTAAAAGCAAAGACTCCGGTGCAAGAATTCAAGTCTGACACACCAAGGGCCACCTCTGGGTCTAACTTGGAGAATATTCAGGAGAAAATGGCTCGGTTTGGACCTAGCGGTGTATCTGACGCAGAGTACAAAGTATTCCTAGATCATATGAGGAGATAAGCGATGCCAACGATAAGTACCACTGGAGCCCTGGAGGCTGCTAGCAAGGAGATGATCTCGACTGCTAGGTTCACAGCCGAGCACAATGCCCCCGTGTGGGGGTTGGTTAGCCACTTCACCTTGAAGAAGGGTGAGGATACTGGCATCTTCCCTAAGTTCGGGCAGTTCACTATCTCTGACCTCTCTGAGGGACAGGATATGGTAGATGAGCAGGACTTGGGCATGTCCTCTGTGAGCGTCACGACCTCTGAGGTGGGCGCAAAGGTAGTGCTGTCGTGGAAACTGCTCCGGCAGAACGTGGCGGCCAACTTCCAGACTGCTGGCAGGCAATTTGGTGATGCTTCCAAGAGAAAGAGGGAAGCGGACCTCATCAACCTGTTCAGTGGGCTCAACGGGGGGACTACGTTGGGAGCAGCAGCAGCGGCTTTCAGCGCAGCCAATGCGACAAGCTGTGTAGCCATTGCCAAGACTGATAAGTACGGCGAAGATCTGGCTATGATTGTGCATCCCAACAGTGCCATGCGGTTGGCAAGAGACACGACCACGGTAGGTAGCGGCACTGTCCGCCCACTGCCCGAGGGTTACTCTGCCAGACTCCTGCAGAATGCCTGGACTGGGCATGCCATCTGGGGGGTTCCCATTTTCGAGACTGGCAATATTAGCCGTGATTCTAGTGATGACATGATCGGCGCAATCATGGGCAAAGATGCGTTGGGAACTTTAACGTCACAAGAGCCGTTCCAGGGCAAGACCAATGACCTCTCGTTGAGGGCCTGGGAGCTCGTATACGTCGAGGACTATGCGGCTTTCGAGTTTGACGACACTCGTGGCGCACCACTCACTTATGATGCAGCCGACCCAGCAACTAGTTAATAGGACGTAAATAATGCCAACACCGCAGCAGTTAAAGGTCCGTAAGGATCTGGAGCAGCAACTCGCGAGGAAGGGTATTGCGATGGAACTCATCAATACCCCGGCTCCTCGCGCACAATGGTGGAAGCCAGTGGGGAATGGTTGGGTCAAGATGCCCAACCTATTGCCCGCGGATGCATACCATACCCAGTTATACATGGCGAAGGGGATGACCCTTATCCCGCCGGACACTGGGGCTCTGGTCCCATATGCTCCTACTGCGGAACAGGCGAAAGAATACGGAATCCCTATCCGGGGTGTGGCCCCGGTGGCAGCACCGCCTCCTCCTATAGCAGTTGACGAGGTGCCAGCTCCTAGTGGTAAGCACAAACACACGTATTACAGCAAAAGGCTAGGGGCTCCGTGCGTCGTGGAGGGTTGCGCTAAAACAAGGGAGGAGCCATTCAAGGGTAGATCAAAGTAAAGCAAGGGCCGTAACGATTGCCGAGGCCCGTAATATCGGTGGTCGCAGGACATAGAACCTGTAAATAAGGAGTTTGAAAAATGTCATTTCCGAATACAATTTATGGAAGACCGGGCTGGGAGAAAGTTCTAACTTCCAATCAGCGTCACAAGCTGGGGACTCGAATGGCCTTTGCTGATGGCAGGGCGTATAGGTATGCCGCTGTCGGTGGGACCGAGATAGCATCTGGGCGGTTAGTTCAGCCGGTAGCAGCGACTGCTGCTCACGATATGGATTTAGCGTGGTCTGCTGGTGCTGCCGTAGGGGCCACAACTATAACCACCGGGACCTCACTTACAGTCACCGAAGATCAGTACAAGGAAGGGTGGCTGTACACTAACGATGGAGCAGGGGAAGGGCAAATCTACCCGATCCTGTCCAATACCGCTGTTTCGAGTGCGGCTGGTTGTGTGTTCACCATTGATGAGCCCGATGGGTTCGTCATAGCCCTGACCGCCACTTCTTCATTGTTCGGCGTTATGCCCAACATGTACAGCGAGATCATTGTGCAACCCACCAGTATAACCCAAGCAGCGGTTGGCGTATCTCCAACGACTATGACATTAGATTATTATGGATGGATTCAGACGTGGGGGCCGTGTGCTTTGCTGAATACGGGCACCACTTGGGTCATCGGTGACCAGCTAGCATCAGCAGAAACAGGTGCTGCTGGAGCGGCCATACTTCTTGACAGCAGCGGTGCCCCGGACAACCAGAGTATCGGTTACGCTTTGGGGCCACAACCTGCTGATGCAGACTTTGGTTTTATGTACTTAACAATAGACCCGTAGGCGAGGAGTCGAGTAGCGTTAATGGCTAGGCAGGTATTTGACCGCAAAAATGCGATAGGGTTCTGGCACAGGGATGGTTTTTCATACGAGGTCAAAGATATGATCTCTGGGAAGAGGAGTATTTGGAAGATTTTCTTGGCAGACGATGAGTATGAAGATCTTGGTTTAGTCCAGGCATATGAACAGAAGTACCTGGAACGGCAAGTGGACTTATGGAATGCCGAAGAAGAGGAGAAATCAAAAAGGCCAGCCATGGCACCGGAACAGAGAAAGGATCTAGGTTCTGTTTTACGTGAGTGGAAGGCTTCGGATGTTAGAAGGAAAGACACACTGACCCCTAGATACCATTCAATCCAGTGATGGAGAGGTGAAGCAATGACAACGAGAACAGTTCAAGATGGAGAGAATCTCCGATACGGCACTTTCGAGGAGGGGATCAACACCTTCTACGATACGTCGGCCAATGCGTACATCATTCAGGGTGATGACTCTGGTACCGTCTCAGACAGACTGGTGGTTGGGGTTTCTGCGGGTACGATAATTGGCAATGCGTCTCAGGTCACCATCTCCGATGGGGATGGTGGCACAGATCTGACTCCTGAGTTCCAGGTACTCGGAACTACTGGGGCAGATTCATCTATGATCCTTGGTTTATATAGCACTACAGACGCCCTCGGCCCGATGCTAGCGTTTGTAAAAAGTGGCAACGCAACCATAGGAAGCCAGACGGTAGTTGCGGACAATGAATACATAGGCCGGATTGTTGCCTTTGGTTCTAATGGCACAGATACTGAGTCTGCCGTGGCAGAAATCCGTTTTGTCATTAACGGTGAACCATTGACAAGTGGCAGTGATCTTTCTGACATGCCTGGGTCTATTGAGTTCCTCACCACACCCAATGCTTCTGAAACACTGGCAACGGCTATGACTATTGAGCAAGACCAGTCTGTGAATATTAAAGGGAACCTACTGGCCCAGGAAGGATCTGCGACTCAGGTAGTGCAACTCACGACCACTGGTAGCACTGGGGATTCCATCATCAAAGTCCAAATCCCGGCATCGGGAACTGGCAACAGCACCCTTCGTTTGGAACAGGGCGATGGGCAAGGGGCTGCCAATAACCACGGCTATGACATCTTCTATTCCGGGCAAGATGGACGCTTTGTTATCTTAACGCGAGATGAAAACGGAGCTGGCGCTGATGAAGATGTCCTGCGGATTGTGGATGGAACCACAGTCATCCTGGGTGATGCCGCCATCACTGCTGACAGTGCCTTTGACGATCACGATGACGCCATGGTGCTGTACCGTGCGTTCTCTGTGCCCCACAAAGAATACCTTGCGGGGCGAGGACTGCTTGCGAGTCGGCAAGAGGAGTTGATTGAGATTGGCGTATTGGAGCGTCATGCAGACGGCTGGATCGGTCACAATCCGCAGCGAATGGAGGCTCTCCTCGCTGGAGGTATCTATCAGTCGAGGGAGCGGATTGACCGCAACGCAGAGCGCATAGACGCCTTGGAGAAAGAGTTAGTTGCCTTAAAGGCAGCGTAAAGGAGTAACATGGCTGGATTTAATGCAGTTAAAGCACATTTAATTTCCGAACAAGCACGACTGGAAAAAGAATTGGGGGTGGTTAAGAAAGCCATTGACGCTTTATCCACTTCACAGGGGCCGAATAAGGCTGCACTAGTCGTCACTGTTAAGGCTGCTGGCGGGACTGCTGGCACCTGGGATGGAAACGGTCCATAACCATGCAGCAAGTAGAAGATAGGGTTCAGGAAAGCACCAATGGCAGGATTGGCACAGATGCAGTGGAACTGAATATCCTGGAACGCATAACGCTGCAACGCATCCTCCCTGTTGAGGGGGATTACATTACAGCCAAGACTGTCAGGGATCTAAGGGATGCCGTCGGGCTATCCGAGGAAGAGATTGCGGAGAGCAGGATTACTGTGGTGGGGGACAATCAGTACAGTATACCCAAGCTGGCTGCCTCTATCATGAAAGTCATTCCAATGGGTGAGATAGCCCGGTATATCGTCAAGAAACAATTGCAGGAGTTATCCGCACAGAAAAAGCTAGCCTTGGACTGTGTGCCCCTATATGAAAGATTCGTAGAGAGCAGCTAGCTTACCGACGGACTATCCGGCATATACTGCCCCATGTGGGGACGGCAAGGCCCAGCCTGGGTAACTGGGTTGGGTCTTTTAAGTGAGGTAACATGGCAGTCATACAAGGCAGAACCAGGGAGCAGATTCGGGTAAGCATTGGGTACGCTCTAGGCAAACTCTTTGAGGGCACGACAACCTCTTCGACGGATGCATGGTCCGTTCTGGACACCAGCCTACGTGGAGGGAATGACGAGCATATCGGCTCGTGGATAGTAGCCACCTCCGGCACTAATGACGGCGAGATACGACAGGCATCTGACTCCGCCACCGCTGACATCACAGTAACGCCCGCTTTCGGGGCCACCGTGCCAAGCGGGATGACCTACGAGTTATGGGACAGGGCGTTCCCTCCGGCTGCTATTCACGAATTTATCAACATGGCTATCTACGACGCTACTGGCAGGTTCTATGTGCCTGATGAGGACATCAGCCTGCACACATCCAAGAAGACATCTCGTTACACGATCCCATCTAATATCGCGGCGATCCGACGTATTGATTACAGGGCTGAGTTCACTGAGAAGAAACTCCTGGACTGCGATACCGCCTTTGATGAATTAGTGGACACCGATGCCACGGTGACCGTGAGCACTGAGGACTACCGGGAGGGATCTGGCTCTAACAAATGGGTCATTGCAGTAGGCATGTCGGGCACTGTCGGTGGCACCCTTGGTGATATCATAGCCACC
>Ga0114905_1001219_pt1 | contig 14396 bp, 11 predicted proteins | sample MalvireepMed_b05_FD_83499 | JGI IMG/M metagenome (GOLD analysis project Ga0114905, IMG submission 83499) | Marine viral communities from the Global Malaspina Expedition - Malaspina viral metaG DeepMed_b05 | ecosystem: Environmental > Aquatic > Marine > Oceanic | place: Mediterranean Sea...
CCTTACCTTGACCCACCCCACCTTGCCAAAACAGCCTCACCAAACCATAGCGTAGCGTAAAGGAACGTGCCATAGCGCAACACGGCTTAACGTCGTAGAAGAGCGTCGATTGGATCCAGAACGCTGGAAAGTTCGTCAAGTTGCCTGTATTTGTCGGCAAAAATTTGCAAATCGCGCCGCGCATTTTCTAAAAGCTGCCCACGACCTTCAGGATCTTGAAGCATCGCGAATGTGCTGACCCACAAGCGTTGAGAGGTTTTATCGTCGGGCGCGAGAACTCGTGCGCGGTGGTATATCCGCACGGGTTGTGGTTGTGGAACCTGCTGAGTGGATCGATAGACGGCCACCAAGGATCGCTTAATACGTTTTTCCGTATTCAACCGATATTTTTGGGCCGCGCTGCTATCGTCCCAGTCGAACAAGCTGTGAAGAACAGCGTCTGGATTTTTGGACGCCTCCACCAATTGGCCGTCGGGGGCGAAGCCCCCGAACAGCCCGTTGACGCGCTCAATTTCATCGTACGCCCGCCGGGGGTCTACTTTGAAAGTAGACCCCTTTTTCCAGTCGATGACCACATTTTCGTCCAGCGTGGCCGCCGAAGCGGCGTCCAAAGACATGGCCGACTTGCGTCGGCTCACGCTAATCGTGGAAATGGGTAGATCGTCCATAACAGCCGACGATGCTTCGTGGCCGCTGTCACGCAGCGACATCGGTCACCTCCTTGATCTCCGTGGGATCTAAAAAGTTCGTTGGTTCAAGGCGAACGATGTTGATCGGGTAAGCCGGATCAACTTCGTAGCGGCCATAGGATTTCCCTTTTTGCGGCCTCATTTCCCCCAACCCAACACCAAACCCCGCGCGGTTCACGAGCTTTAACAGCGTTTTAGGAGGCACCGCATCCGCGTCGAACTCACACCGCACGATGATGCCCCACTCATCAAACTGTGGGCGGTAACGTAGATCGGTGGAACCCTTTCCGATCACCACGCGATCTTCGCGCATGATCGGTTCGCCTTCAAAGTCGAGGGCACACAGGTTTTCAACCGGATCATCGGCCAGAATGAAAAAGCTCTTTTTGAGCAGTGTTTTTGGTAGACCAATGTCCACATGGGCGGCTTCTATGACGGAGCCTTTTAGGCCGTCGGCAGGGAAGCCGTAGCCGCCGTTTGTGAGTTTGTGCGCTGCGTTTGCACACTCGGCAGCCGGGTCCCGTGGTGCGCGGTTTTTTGTACGATCTCCGGCGTGGGCGTTCCGAATGCCATCTTTGTTGTAGAACCTATTTTGCACCAAGGGCGAGATGCCTCGGATGCGAAAAGTTAAAACGGAACGGATCTGATCGTTCAGGTCAAGGATTTCAGGTTTTTTAGCCATTTGGCATACCTCGTTGTTTATTTAACACAGGAAAGGTAAGTGGTTCCTGTAGCCACTAAGTTTTCAGTTTTTCTCGATCAACCGTAAATCGCCCACGGGTTTACCCGTGTGAGATTTTACTTCTCGTGCGACGTGTCCGCTCCAATCGGATAGGAGCTTCCAGCCGTCCCAGTCTTCGTTGATTTTGGAGGCATCTTCCACATCGAGGGCAACGTGTAGCCTTTCGTAAAGCGCCAAGAGATCGCCCACGGATGCGGGGTAAGAGCAAGAAGGCTGGAAAGAAAATACAGTGACTTCGTCGGGGTGTTTGTCCTTTTCCTCGATGAGCCAATTTCGATGTGCTTCAGCTTCTGGACGGGTAAAAAAGGACTTGGATAGAAGCTCGGCTTCTTCGTACATTGCATAAGAAACCACAAATTTATGCCTGTGTTCGCTCATCGGCATCCCCTTTCAAATTAAACCGTCGTTGAATAGGATAAAGGAGAATATGGGATTAGTCAAATAAAAAAACCGGGCCTCCGAAGAGGCCCGGAAATTCCCGGCGAAAGGGCTGCCGGGAGTGCGAGCAGTGTGTTCCGTCGGCTCGCGCGACGTGGAGGTTTTCTAATGCAGTGTGTCTTCGTCGTTCAAAAACATTTCCAAGATCTCTTCGTTTGGGGTCGTGGCTTCTTCAACGTCCTGCCGTTCCATGCTGGCGGCAACGGCAATATTGAGAGAACTTCCGAGCAAACCTAACGTGTGGTCCTGATTGGTGGAGCCACGCAACAAGCACTGTAAAATAACTGTTAAAGCGCCGCCTATAGCTGCATCAAACGTCAACTCCTCATCATAAAATTTTTCGATGAGACGCTCCGTTAATGCGGTGGCTTTTTCAAAATCTTTAACTCGGTCTTGTGCAGCACTCATAAAGCTATCCTTGTTCAATCCGTTTCCAAGCGTTAAAAAGTGCTACTTTATCTGCCTGAGACAAAGTTCCCGAATACTCTATAAGGGCCGCCTCCACAAAACGCCTTGCTGCGACCCACTCCAAGGGAGGATCGACGGGTTCGTGGTGCAACGGAATGATATTTTCCCTTGACATGCCCTCTATACTATCCGAGTATATCCCATACGTCAACAAACCGGGGGTTATATTTATGTCTATCATTATGCACGATTTCAGAAAAAACAACGAACGCTTTAGACGGCAGCAGCAATATTGGAAAATTTATATGTACGTTGTGTCTGGCTTTGTGCTGGCAATGCTGCTTTACTGGTTGTCACCATGAGGACAACCCACTGGTATAACAAACACATTCTGTGTGACTTTTGTGGACGGCACACGAGGGGCTTGATCGATCACACACGTAGCATCGTTTCGTGTGATGCCTGTGGACGGGAACTGCGGCCATTAAAATGGCCCGTGCGCCGTGTGTCCCGCTCGCTGAACCAATTCACCACAGCGCAGCGGGAAGATTTGTTAGGCCTGCGCGAAAGGCATTTATTAAAAGTTACTTTGTAGGTTGTTTTCTTGCCCACGGCAAAGAATCCCAGTAGTTTTGGCATTCTTCGCTACACCATTTCGTTTCGACGCCCGGTGGTTTTTGCTTATTACACACAACACACCGGTCGGTTGGGAACAGTCGTTCCCTAGCCATTCGCCGCTTCGCGCATGGCACTGACCTCTTGGTCTAAAAACTTCTGATCTTTTTTTGTCAGGTTTTCTCGCTTCCACGCTTCCCAAATTAGACGTAACTGCCCGGATATTGAACGCGCTTCGATGCGGGCGACGGCGGAAATTTCCTCGTACATAGGTCGAGTGACAAGCACCGATTTCCATTTGGTCGTATCCATTTTTAAATTATTCTCCGATTGGGCTGGGTAATGGGAGTGTATAGGATTTTACAGGAAAATCAAGAGGCTTCGCCCCAACTAGGCCCGATTTTAATGTCGCAGCGGTTGGGAATTTCAAGCAGTACGGCTTGTTCCATAATCTCGGCGTGTTTTTCAGCCTCTTTCCGGTTCTCAACCGAAAAGCATAATTCGTCGTGGATCTGCACCAAGGGCACCACACCCATTTTGAACAAATTGACCATGCTTTGCTTGCACATGTCTGCCGCGCTTGCTTGGATCAGTCTGTTTAAACTTTTATACGTGTATGCGCGAACGAGGCGTGTCGTAGCGCCATACTCGGCTAGGGCTTCTTCTCGCGGTAGGGCCTTGTGCATTTCAAACGAATCAGGCTCCCATAAGTCGAAGCGGCACTTGCGGCCTCGAAGGCTCCGTATGGAGCCGCTGGAGCGTGGATCGTTCAGTCGGCGGCTTACCCCCTGCATCAGTTGCCTCACGAACGGTACGCGCTCGTGGTAGCGCTCTGTCAGCACCTTGGCCTCAGCCTTATCAATGTTTAATTGGTCCGCCAGCTTGTTGACTCCCATGCCGTACATCATGGCAAGATTAATTAGTTTTGCTTGCTTGCGGGGGATCTCAGCCATTTCGGCGACGAGGGTGTGAAAATCCATTTTTGGATCGTTGGTGTAGCCGTCCACAAATTCCGCCAGACCGGCCAATTCCGTATTTTTTGAATCTCCGTACGCTTTCGCGTAATGAACCAAGATCCGTGGTTCCTGCTGCGAATAATCTATCGCCGCCCACTGCTGCCCCTCTTCCGGCAGGAACAGGCTCCTGATCATCGGGCCGAGTGTCGGGTTCCGTGCAGGCAACTGCTGGGTGTTGGGGTTCTGATAGCTCAGGCGACCTGAGACTGTTCCCCCGGAGTCGGAGCGGTTTTGATTGATGTGCGCGTGAATGCGCCCGTCCTTTCCTACATATTTAAGAACGTTGCTGACGAAGGCAGAATGCGTTTTGTTCAGTTCCCGCGCCTGCATAATCAAAACGGGTAATTCGTGCGAGTGTTCGGACAGGAACCCGCGCGTGAAGGACGGTGCATCCTGTTCGGTTTTCGGATAGGACAGGCCCACCGTATCAAAGGCTTTGGCGACCGATTGCGCGGCCCAGATTTCGACATCTTTCCCGGCAAGTTTTTTAATCTTTCGGAGTGTGGCCTTTTCCTGTTTGATCAGTTCCTGCTTGGTCCGTTCTGCGCGGTCAACGTCCACGCGAATCCCTTTCCATGTCATTTCAATCAGGCACGGTAAGAGGGCCATCTCCAGTTCCCAGATCGTGGATAAATCCTGCTTCATCAATTCCAGTTTGAAGCAGTGCCACAACTCAAGGGTTAACCGCGCATCGGCTTCGGCGTAGGGACCCACATACATGGCGGGCAATAGATACAGTTCTGCTTTTGGATCTACGCCAAATTCCTGCGCGGCTTCCGTTAACAGCCGCTCGCTTTTGGTTTGGGACAGGTAGTCATAGGCCAGTGCGTTCAGCGAATAGGAAAAACGGTTTTCATCGAGCAGGCTGGCGGTAATCATCGTGTCGATGATTTTGCCCTTGACGGTGAAGCCCTCGTGTTTCAGGAAACCCACGTCGTAGGCGGCGTTATGAAAAATCTTGTCGGCAGGGCATTCGCAGATTTTTTTAATCCAGCGGTGCACGATGCGTTCATCCAGATTGCCGCCGCCGAGGTGGCGGATCGGCACGTAGCCGTTCCACGAAGCAGTGGCTACGGCATAGCCAACAACTTCCCCGTTGCCCGTGGGCCAGCCGGGACCGTGGGATTTTAGATTGGGATCTTTTGTTTCCAGATCGATGGCGATTTCAGTTTCGGACGTAAGATCGGGAAGCTCACTGGGAGGCACCCATTCACTCTTGGGTGGAAACATAGCCATTTGTAATTTGTTGCCAGCCTTCATACAAGATAACTTAAATGTAGGTTTTGCGGTTCCACAATATATAGGTTTTGTCTTGTACGTGTCACCGCCACGTAGAAAACGCGATGTGTATCGTTGCCGAAATCTCGCGCCGCTGCGGGCGCTAAATCCGAAAACAAAACAACGTTGTCGGATTCGCCTCCCTTGGATTGATGAATGGTGGACAATCGGATACGCGGCTTAGCATTAAACTTTTCTCCGCGCCGCAACAGGGCAACGATGTACGCACGATCTGAATCCGGCAGTTTGTCCATTGCTTCGTGCCAGATTTGATCTTCGGTAGCCAACAAGCCGTGTTGTTTTTGAAGTTTTTCCAACGTGAACATGGCGGTTTCATCTTCAAGGATTTTTTTGTGTCCACGTGTGATGCGAACACCATTACCTGTCATGTATCCATAAACACACTGGGCCGTGTGCAGTGAGACTTCGTTTCCTTTCCGTAGAGTTTCCCAGCCGTTCACGGCTTCCGACAATTTTTCGGAAATAGATCGTTGACGTGGGCGTTCAAACAGGTAGCCCATTGAGCGCAGTGTGGTGTCCAGAGGCTCCAGCATGTAGTTAGCTTGGGTGAGGATGAGCCATGAGCCGTGGGACAAGTCTGTTTCAGACAGGTCGTAGATCCGTTCGACGGTGCCCTTTTCCTGCCGTGGCCGGTATTGCTTGGGATACCGATCTGTGATTCGTGACACAACCTTATCGGCAACCGTATGGACACTTTGTGGGATCCGGTAGGACTGCGAGAGAACTTCGCTGCTGGATTGTATCTGGAGGAACGAACTTACGTGTGCCCCTGCCCAGCGGTAGATGGCTTGGTCATCGTCGCCAGCGCAATACATTTTTTCACTACGGTCGTCCAGACCGTGGGCAATGTCCCATTGCAGGGGACTCAGGTCTTGTGCCTCGTCCAGAAAGCACACCTTGAACCGTGGGCAGTGGTCCGCCATGTTTTCCGCAAACATCACGAGCGTGTCGGTATAGTCCAGCAAGCCGTTTGCTTTTTTATATTCCCGGTAGGCGCGGTCCACGTAGGACACTTCTTCCCAGACGTTATCTACGTTGGATTGGTTGTACTGCTCGCGAATGGAAATTTTTCTCAACCGCGCCAGATTGATGAGGCTCAAAATAGGGTGGTCGGACGAGGAAATGGACGGCCCGTCTTCAATATCTTTTTTAGATCGAACCAGTTGGATCCCAAGGCGGTTTGAAAGCTCGTGGAAGTGTTCCGTTTTCATTTGTTGGTCGTTCCGCAAGCCCAGTAGCCGGTAGGACAGGCTGTGTAGCGTACGAAAATAGCGTAAGTCTGTTTCGACATTCAGGTTGAAACGCTTGGCGGCGCGGTCCCGCGCTTCCGTGGCCGCTTTTTTTGTAAACGACAGGAAGGCAATCTCATTTGGGTGCACCTGATCGGCCAGCGATTGATCGACCAGATTCAACAAAGTCGTGGTTTTTCCGCAGCCGGGGGGTCCAAAAATACGGAACATTAGAACGGGGCGTCCTTGTCGTCTCCGAAATCGGGGGTAGGTACTTCGATGGAATGTTGTTCGTGGGCCGGAATTGACCACACGCGAATGGGTTTGCCCCGGATTTTTAGCAAAAGGGATTTGCCGTTAAGGTCACGCAGCCGTTGCGCCATTTTATGAGGTTTAAGATCAAAGAACCGGTTCTTTCGCAGGAAAGCATCAAAATCCTTGAGTCTAAAATAAGTGACATTTTCCTCATCATCTGTGTACGGACGGCGTAAGAGTATTTCCTCTCTTTCGCTGGCGCGTTGTTTGCTGGTGCACCATTCTTCCAGAAAATCATAAAATTGCCCGGAAATGCTGGCATCCTGACTCACTTCCAGTACGTTGCCTTCGGTTTGTGTCATGTCGGTTAACAGGTGGTTAAGTCGTCCTTCCCACACCTGTTTGGTTTGGGTTCTCGGCATAAAATTTAATTGATCTACACAGGAGCGTTGAAAAGCCACCTGATTCATTAAACCGTCGGTATCGAGTTCCAAGGGCTGCCCGTTGACATCTAAAAACCATATGGGCGGTTGGCTATTATATTTTCTCAGGTTAGCGATGAATGTTCCGGTGGCCGTGGCGTCTACACCGTGTTTTCGGGTGCGGCATAAATCAGCATTGCAGAAGGCGTTTATGGGGCTGTCTTTGCACTTATAGGTATAGTCTTTTTTCTGCAACTGCTTGGCGACAACATTAACCTCCGAGAGCGGTAGCGGGGGCGTGAGGTAGTTGGTGTTGTAATTCAGAATCTCCGTTTCCCACGAATCGGGGAACGCTTTTCGCAGGAAAACGCCGAGATTAAAAAGCCCGTTGTTTCGGCTGCCTTCGGAAATTTTTTGAGAACACAGGTGCTGCAAACAAGGAGGTCCATCGGGAATGGGGGTACTGTCCGTGGCTTCAAGGGTCAGGGCCAATAATTGTTCTGGGGTTTGAACATGCTGTTCGTGTAACTTAAAAAACTCGGAAAGTGTGGCGGCGGAACCGTCATCGTGGATCGCGTAGCGCAGGCCCCCTTCCGCATCATAATAGGGAAGGTTTAGCCAATTACCGATGTCGCCGCGCGAAAGGCTCAGAGTTACCTGCTTGGGGAAAATCTCGCACGTACCATAACCAAGGCCCGCTCCCAAATTCTGCAAAACCTCCTGCATGTCTCTAGCAGGCAGCCACTCGGTGCAAAACAGGAAGCAATGTGCGCCCCCTGATTTGCTGCGGCACACAATAAGAGGCAATTTGGCGTTGCGTATTTTAGCGACAAGAGCGGTATGGTCGAGCGGATATTCATCAACATCCAGACACCCCCATCGTACCTCGTTATTTTCGTTGATGGGAACGATCCCAACGGAAACCCCTTTGCCGCTCAGGTGCTTTTCCCACAGGGCCGTGGTGCGTGGCTTGCGAACTAAATTGGCCTTACCGAGATTCTTTCCGTTCGCGTTTTTACGCTGAATATTATAGGTGCCGTACGCCTGTTTCAGCCCGTCGAAAATACTTGCAAATTTTTCTGCATCAGACATGAAAGCCCCTCTGATCGAGGCGGTGCATGATGCGCCGCCATTATTTTTTTATATCCGATCAGAAAGGAACATCTTCCTCGATTTCCGGGCTCACCTCTTCCTGTTGGTGTTTGACCGTGACACCGCCGCTTTGAATACTATGGGCAAACTGACGGGCCTCTTGGTAGTGGTCGCCGTTTTCAACGGGGCCTTCCAAGGTCACATCCCAGTTAAACCATTCGCCCTCATCGTTGCCGTCTTCGATAACCTGTAACGTATAAATATGGGCAAATCGGGGTGGGCTAAAAACCTTCCCTTCATCGTTGGTCATTACGCGCGAAGCAATCATGCTGTTCCATTTCCGCGATTTTTTAAGGCCGGTGCTTTTCATGGTCAACAAAGCCGACGTGGTGGTTCCGTTGTCGTTCAGCACCAGTAGGTAATGGTGGTGCGTGTCTTCAAGGTAGGTTTGACCGCCTTCGGTGTAATCCTTGTTGTCTTCTGGATTACGCGCCGTGGTGGGCCGCTTTTCGTCCGGCGTGTAGATAGCGACTGGGGCGTTGTTGCCATCGCCGCGCGGAGTCCACTCAATGAACCGGCGTTGATAAGCTGCGGGAATAACACGCAGCTTTCTATCCGTGTAAAGCTCGTTAGTGACCGTGTTCCAAACATCTCCTGCCGAGGCGCTTATTCCCAGCGCTTTTAGCTGTTTGATGCTCTTCTGACTGCTAACCTGCAACAATTTCAGGAAAGGTAGCGCAAGATCATCCTGCGTTACTTCCTCATTACCTATGCCCGCGTCCAATTCAAACAGGGACGTATCCATTACGGGAACCAGTTTCTTTTTGGACTTTTTCTTGGTCATCGTCGTCGCCATTATTTCGATCCTCTTTTGATTGTTGCACGCTGTCCCACGAATACGCCGAACAGTTCCATTGGAATTTCATCCCCTTGCTCGATGCGTTCTTTTACAAAAGCCTTGAGCGTGGAAGGGTGTACATCAGTTTTTTGAGCGGGGGAAAATCCCCGCTTTTCAACGATTGATACAAACTCACGCGCCTTGTTATCTTCGTTTCGTCCAAAGTTAACACTTACCGTGTTTTTGATTAAATCATCGAATTCGTGATCACGAAGCCAGTTGAAAGCGGCTTCTTTGTTGTCCACTTTTATGTGGGCACCGTAGGTTTGTTTGACTGAAATTTTTGAACCGTCGGCCAGTTCAAACGCAGACAAGCCCATTTCGGTGAGCATGGCGGGAAGGTCTTCGTCGGTGAGCTTGAGCAGGCTTTTTTTTCGTTGCTTGAGCAGCTCTTCTAGTTGCTCGATGTTTTCTTCTGTCTCAATGATGCGGCTGGCAACTTCGGCAACTGTTTTTAGGTTTGTGTCATCAACGTTGCTTAATTTGGAAGAGGCGGAATCGGCTTCCATATCTAAGAGTAAATCGTTCATAGCTTCTCCTGTTCCGTGGTCCGTGATTCGTGATTGAAAGGGTGGTTGGCCCTTTACGTCGCCGATAATGTCCTATAAACTTGCACAAGTCAAGAGGCGAACCATGTCTAAATACAATTGGAAAACAAAACCGTACGAACACCAAACTACGGCGCTAGAAAACTCTTGTTTCTCAGAGTATTACGCCCTTTATATGGAGATGGGAACGGGCAAGAGCAAGGTCATCGTAGACACAATGGCGTTGCTGTTTGAAGCGGGACACATTGACACGGTTCTTATTCTAGCCCCAAAAGGCGTTTACGATAACTGGATCAGATCAGAGATCCCCCGACACTTGCCAGATCGGATCCCACACAATCTGGTCCGCTGGCAAAACAACCTCACAAAAAAATTTGTTGCCGATATGCAAGGCATCATATACCCCGGAAAACGGAAAGCAGACACCCTGCACACCTTGGTAATGAACATAGAAGCGGTAAGCACAAAGAAAGGGGCTAGCACCGTTCTGAAATATTTAAAGAGCAATCCGAAAAATCTATTAGTCGTTGATGAAAGCACAACGATTAAAAATCACAAAGCGCTTCGGACAAAGAACATTATCAAGGCGGCTCAGTTTTCAAAGTACCGGCGTATTCTGACAGGTTCGCCCATTACAAAATCCCCAATGGATTTGTACAGTCAATGCGCGTTTTTAAGTCCAAAGGCTCTAGGCTTCAAAAGTTTTTATGCCTTTCGGAATCGTTATGCACGAATGCAGCAGCGTTACATTGGACCCCGTAGCATTCAGGAAATTGTGGGTTACCAGCGGCTTGATGAATTGAACGAGAAGCTCAATCAGTTTTCTTTGCGAACGCTTAAAAAGGATTGCCTTGATTTGCCAGAAAAAATTTACATGCGTAGAGACGTTTCTTTGACGGCAGAACAGGAACGCCTTTATCGCCAGATGAAAAAGCTGGCGCTCGCACAGTTTGACCAAGGAGAACTGGCAACTACATCTTCCGTCCTGACACAAATCATGCGGTTGCAGCAAATCTGCTGTGGCTTCTTAAAGCCGGATGATGGTGAAATCGAAGAAATTAAAAACAACCGCCTAGATGAACTCATGGCGGTTGTCGAAGAGCTTCAGGGTAAGGCGATCATATGGGCCTCATGGACGTACGACATAGGCCGCATTGTCAAGACCCTGCGCCGTCGCTTCGGGGACGAAGCGGCGGCATCTTATTTTGGAGAAACCCCGCAAAAAAATCGACAGGAAATAGTCGAAAAGTTCCAAAATTCTGATTCGGAATTGCGGTTTTTTGTAGGTCAGCCGAGAACCGGTGGGTTTGGCTTAACCCTTTCGGTAGCGCAAACCGTCATTTACTTTAGCAACAACTATGACTTAGAGATCCGACTCCAGTCGGAAGATCGCGCCCATCGCATAGGGCAGACAAGCAACGTGACTTATGTGGATCTGGTTTCGCCCGGTACGATTGACGAAAAAATCCTGCGAGCGCTGCGAGATAAAATCAATATCTCAAGTCAGGTTCTGGGAGAAAAGGCGCGGGAGTGGCTGATCTAGGGGCGGTACGAGCCGATCCCTTGGTTGATTAAACCGGAAGTAATGTCTCCGGGGAACATCTGAGCAAAGCGCTGTCTGTTCTCCAGCGTTGTACCTTGGGCCGTGGGCTGCGGAGCAGGTGCGGGAGCCGTGGACCTTATGGAAGGGACCATCGGCGGTGATTCTGGCGGCGTTAGGGACTCTATCACACGTGGAACGTACTCCATAACGGGGCGGCGAATTCCACGCGATTGGGGTGTCGGTGGCCGCTCTTGAAAAACCTCTTCTACTTCTTGACCCGGCGTGAGGTATTCTTCTGCTAAGAGAGGTCGTCTCGCAAGGGCTATAATAGGAACGCCCAGTATTTTACTAAAAAGGTTTCCTATTATTCCTATAGCCGCCTCTTCTTCCTGTTTAGAGCGCCCTTTTCTAAGTAGTGCAGTTAATAACTCTGTTCCTTCTTTTCCCGGTGTAGCCGCCTTAGTAAGAATATCCCTAATCATTATCGAAGGCATATTGTTAAAGTACTGCTGTGCAAAAGTTGCTGCTGCGCCCGGTATTTGAACCGTTCCACCCATTCCCGTTTTCGCTGCAAATTGGCGCCCCAAGCCTGCGCCTAAAATTCGTAGCCCCAATAAATATTCTGGAGAGCCTCCTTGGATAATCTTTCTGACATCCACACCCCCCTCTACAGCGCGTTCAACACGCTCCATTCTGGTTAATAAGAGTTCAAAGTTTTTACCAAATTGGTTATCTACAATGCCGTCCCTTTTAAGGGCTTCCATAAGAGGCGGCTCCCCACGGATATTTCCGAGAGGCGTGTCGTACAACACTTTTCTTAGCTTTATAAGGCTATACCCTTCCGGCGTTCGAGCCTTTTCCATCGCATATTCAATAATGGAATCTCGAAAAGCCTCTTGTGTGTTTCTTGCTTTATGGGTTTTAGCCAATTTCACAATGCTTTTGTAATCGCGTAGCGTATTTTTATTGCTCTCTGACAATATTTCCCCAATCACTTTCGTAGGATTTTCGTCAGCTAAAAACCTAGACCATACGTTTTGGTTTTCGACATTTTTCCAATATTCCCCAATTGGCATACCTTCCGCACGATCCCCAAGTTTTACAAAGCCCCCTGTGCGTGGGTCTACATTCAAAAGTTCAGGATTATTATGAGCATACGCGCGTAAGAGCACCTCTCGTCTCTGGGGGACCTCGAAATCAGCCCTTAACAGTTCTAGGCCTTCTAGGTTAAAGACCTCTTCATATTCCGTCATAAATTTTTTAAAAGCATCGTCGTTTATAACAAGAGCTTCTATGGATTGTCCCGTGGCCGGGTTAACTTCATCGATGCTTTTTACTACATCATCCATAAAGGCTTGTCTTATAAAACCCTTCGTGGCGTCATTCACGGACGCCCTTCTAATCTCTTCTTTGGTCAGTAACTGTTTAAAGGTTCCAAACGATCCGAGTTCGTCCGTTCCACGTGCAGCGTATTCCACTATAGCTAGTGCTTTTGCGACTTCTTTATGACGCAAATAAACGTCATCCGCGCCGCCTTTGAATAGCTCCATTAAAGCTAATTCTGGAGGTTTTCTATACTCTCCGGTGCTTCTTAATACCCCCAATTCGCCGCCTACTGCTCTTGTAAATGTGTCGTGAAGCTCTCTTGAAAAGGTGTGGGCCTTTAATAAATTGATTTGGTTTTCGGACATGTCTTCAAGCGTTCTATTTATTATATTTCCCGCTTCATCAATATTACCGGCGATCCCCATATCGAGTAATGTCGCGTCAGCCAGATCTCCATAGATACGAACCGTGTTGTAATTGACCGCCTCTCCTGCTCCACGATTTCGTATATAAGCAAGCATTTCACTCCTGAAACTCATCAGTTCTCCAAGAGTGGTTTCCTGTAGTCCGGGTAAATCGGCAAGCCCGGTAGGCGCAAGATCCAGAAGTTCCTGTGCTAATTCATCTTGTTGATTCCTAGCCTGCTCTATTTTTATTCTTTTGTTAAAGATCGAAGCTACTCTTGTTCTATCAACGGAATTAGGAAGAGGTCGTTCCTTAGATCTTGGCGTAGGCCTATACATGCCGGGAGCGCCACCCTCGTTAACGGAAAGTTTAAAAGCATCTTCTGCGGCATATAACTTATCTATCTCATCCAAGCCTTTAAGCTCAGAGCCCTTCATATAATTTGAAACAGCCTGTTGAAGACGATCTTCTTTACCGCCTCGTTCGGCTAATTTCTCAATTTCTTTTTCAAAATTTACAATCTGTTTATCCGCTTTTTTGGATTGGTTTACCAAGACGTCATATTGTCTACGGATAGGGTGCATTTGATTTAGAATAAATTTAGGGACACCCGCCGCTTTTATATCTTTATAGGTTAGGCCCTCTTTAAGCAGATTGGGTAATTCAGCATCCCACGCGGCTGCGATGTTTTCCGCTACAACGGGGGTTTTTTGATCGAGCTTGTTATAAAGCCCCCTTTCTATACTTCTTGCGTCTTCAAGGGCTTCTCGTAAGCCCGTATGAACTTTTGCAGAATAAAATCGTCGTATTTCACCGGGCGTTGAGCCTGTTCGAGCAGCAAGTGCCTCTGTTTCTGTAATGGCTTTGGAAATCTTAGTATCAAGCCAGTTAGTAAAGGTATGCGCGGCCATTTCCCGCTCTAGGTCTGCGGCCAAATGAACAGGTGCCGCCTTTCGGTGGCTTATAAGGGACTCCACCAAGCCAGCTAGTGCTTCGTGGCCTTCCTTAGCGGCTCTTTTTTGGATCTCGGAATAAGTGGTTCCGGTATCCGCAAGGTATTTTTCGAGTATTTTAAAGGTCGAACTTCCCGTTAATTGGCTGGGCGTAAGTTCAACTATATTTCCCTGAGCATCTTTAAACTGTGCGGCGGTAAGGACTTTTAAAAATTCTTCTGGGGACTCGTTTATTCCCCCTTTATTTAATTCATTAAAAAGACCCGTTAAATAATCGGCGGCTTTTTGCTCTCTGGCGCCCGGCCCGAAAGCACTCATTAGCTGTTTTGCGTACTTTCTTGACCAGCCAAGCAACGCACCGGGATACACTATAGACATCCCCACCTCTGCCGCTAACTTAGGCCCTTCCTGTAAAGGGGCAACCTCTTCCACCCACATCGCCCCGAAAGGCGTCCATGCTGTGCCGATTCCTACTTCCCCTAAGAAATATTTTTTCTTATGTCTAAGAATATGTTCTC
>Ga0114905_1001221_pt1 | contig 14381 bp, 11 predicted proteins | sample MalvireepMed_b05_FD_83499 | JGI IMG/M metagenome (GOLD analysis project Ga0114905, IMG submission 83499) | Marine viral communities from the Global Malaspina Expedition - Malaspina viral metaG DeepMed_b05 | ecosystem: Environmental > Aquatic > Marine > Oceanic | place: Mediterranean Sea...
CCGCGCCGATGACACGGCGGGCCTGGCAGAGCTGCGGCGCCAAGCTGCTGCAATGCAAGGTCACCGGTGGCCGCATCGACCCCCATGCGCTGCTTTCGGCACTGGGCAAGGAAGGGCTCACGCGGGTGTTCTGCGAGGGGGGCGGACAGCTGGCCGCCTCGCTTCTGGCGGCGGATCTGGTCGACGAACTCGTGGGCTTCACAGCGGGCATCGCCGTCGGCGCCGAGGGCCGTCCGGGGATCGGCGCCATGGGCGTCGACCGTCTGGCCGAGGCGCCGCGTTTCGAGCTGGAAGAGGTCCGGGCTGTCGGCGGCGATGTGCTGCATCGCTGGCGCCGCAGCGGGGCCGCGTCAGGCTGACCGGCCCCGGGGCAGGCGGGGGCGCACCCCCGCCGCAGTTCACTTAGTGCACGGTCACCGGCGCGAAATCGTTCTGCCGCGCGAGTATGAAAGCCTGCTTGCGGTCCTTGACCAGCGCAAGACGCTCGCCTTCCGCATTGTGCACCGCATAGAGCGTCTCGAGCCCGCCAAGCTGGCCCTGGATCTCTTCTGGGAGGTCTCCGGCGGCGACGGCACGCACGTAGACGATGCGCTCTTCGCCCGGTGTCTGGAATTCGTACTTGGTATTCATCGGATTACCCCTTTCTGATCGAGATCGTCTGGACCACCGTCTCGGGTCGGGAGATGGTCAGATCCACGTGCAGCAAGCCATTCTCCATGACAGCCTCGCCCACTTCCACGCCGTCGGCCAGGACGAAACTGCGCTGGAACTGCCGCGAGGCAATGCCGCGATGCAGGAAGATGCGTTCGCTGCCATCGTCACCTTGTCGCCCTCGGATCACCAGCTGGCGATCTTCGACAGTGATCGACAGGTCGTCTTCCGAGAACCCGGCCACGGCGAGCGTGATCCGGTAGGACCGTTCCGAGGTCTGTTCGATATTGAAGGGCGGATAGCCCTCGCTCGATTTTGCCGTGCGTTCCAGCAGGCGCTCGAGTTGCTCGAAGCCGAGCATGTGCGGGTAGGAACCCAAAGTCATCTTGCTCATGACATGTCCTTTGCAGAAAGCGACCGTCAGCCGGGCCCCGCGTTCGGCAACCCGACTGAATTCAATATGGGAAGCCGCCGGAATATCCGCAAGGGCTTTGCCAGAGCGTTTGGAGTTGCTATCTAAGGGGTCTGTAGCGCAAGGAGTTTGCCCGCATGGAGACGCCGCAAGACATCTCGATGAAGACCGAGGAAGTGCTGCGCGTCGAGCTGGAGGTCTTCAGGCGCGAACACCGCGATCTCGACGAGGCCATCGCGGCCCTGCAGGACCGCGGCATGGGCGATCAGCTGACGCTTCAGCGCCTGAAGAAGAAAAAGCTGTTCCTGAAGGACAAGATCGCCCTCATCGAGGACCGGCTGACCCCCGACATCATCGCCTGAGGGCCTGCTCAGCCAAGGCTGAGTGCGGTCTGCTTGAGCATCTCTGCCGAGCGGCGCAGCGCGCTGGCCTCGTCCTCGGCCAGTTCCGGCAGCAGCGTGGTCATGACGCCGCTGCGGCCGACCACGCGCGGCAAACTGAGCGCCACGTCGGTCACGCCCTCGACCTCCGGTGTCACGAGCGAGACCGACAGCACGCTGCGCTGGTCGTCGCGCACCGCCTGCACGATCCGCGCCAGACCCGCGCCGATGCCGTACCACGTGGCACCCTTGCCCTCGATGATCCGGTAGGCGGCGCGGCGCACGCCGTCGTCGATGCGCTCGCGCACCGACTGGGTGATCGCGGCGCCGACCTGCACACCGAAGCGCGCCACCGGCTCCGAGCCCGCCCGCGCCGACGCCCAGGCCAGCACCTCCGAGTCGCCATGCTCGCCCAGCACATAGGCATGTACCGATTGCGCCGCCACGCCGAGATGGTCGCCGAGCAGGCTGCGGAAGCGTGCGGTGTCGAGGATGGTGCCCGAGCCGATCACCTTTTCACGCGGCAGGCCCGAGATGCGCAGCGCCACCTCTGTCATCACGTCGACGGGGTTGGAGGCCACCAACAGCATCGCCTCGGGGGTGGCCTCCTGCACGCCCGCGATCACCTGCGCAAAAACCTCGGCGTTGCGCGACAGCAGGCTGATCCGGTCCTCTCCGGGCTTCTGTGCGACGCCGGCGGCGAGGATCACCAGATCGGCCCCCTCGAGCGCGTCATAGTCGCCCGCCGAGACCCGGCAGGGATGGGCGAAAGGCACGGCATGAGCGATGTCTTCGGCCTGCGCCACGGCGAGCGCCATGTTGCGGTCGACGAGGACGATCTCGCTGGCGCCGCCACGCAATGCCAGCGCATAGCCCGCCGCCGAGCCCACCATGCCCGCGCCCACGATCCCGATCTTCATGACGATTCTCCTCAGTGCTGCCGGGAGAAGGGTTGCACGCCAAGCGCGAGGGGAACAGGGGCAGAGGGCATGGGCGCGTCTGCGGCGCAGGGATGGCTCAGAGATTTGGCAAGAACGCGCGCGCGGAGGACCGAACGCTGGCGGCGGGGATCAAGGCCGAACCGCGCCTTGCGACTGCGGACCCGGGCCCCGGAGACTTGGTTGGACGCGGGCTCGGCTTCGCACTCGCTCGGACGCATCGGGGAGCAGCCAAGCGCGCCTCCCGACATATTGCCCCGCAGGGCGGCGCCGACGCGACATGCGCCTGGCCCTGCAGCGCCTTGGCATGAGACCACCGGGACACCCGGCGCGCGCCCCCCTCAGACGTCGAGCTTTGCCATCAGCGTGCGCAGCACCGTGCGCTCGTCCTCGTTGAGCTTCGCGGTGCGGCTGCGGAACAGCGTTGCCTGGCTGCGCAGCACCGGCTCATCGTCGATCACCTTGAGGTGGTTCGCCCGCAGCGTGTCTCCGGTCGAGGTGATGTCGGCCACCGCCTCGGCGGTGAGGTTCTTCACCGTGCCCTCGGTGGCACCCTGCGAGTCGACAAGCTGGTAATCCGCGACGCCGCCATGGCGCAGATACTCGCGCACCAGCCGGTGATACTTGGTGGCGATCCGCATCCGGAAGCCGTGCTCGGCCCGGAACGCCGCCGCCGCCGCGTCGAGATCGTCGAGCGTGTCGACATCGACCCAGCAGGCGGGCACGGCGACGATCAGGTCGGCCTGTCCGAAGCCCAGCTCGGCCAGCGGCTCGACCTTCTGGTCCCACTGCACCAGCTTTTCGCGGATCAGATCGGTGCCGGTGACGCCAAGGTGGATGCGCCCGGCGGCCAGCTCGCGCGGGATTTCCCCCGCCGAGAGCAGAACGAGGTCGACGCCCTCGACCCCGTCCACGGCACCGGCATATTCCCGGTCGTTGCCGGTGCGGGCAAGGCCCACGCCGCGGGCGCCGAACCAGTCGAAGGTCTTCTCCATCAGGCGCCCCTTCGAGGGCACCCCAAGCTTCACACTCATGCCCGCTCTCCCGTCTGCAAAAGCAGCCCCGGGCGGATCACCCCGCCCACGGCCGGGGCGGCGCGGCCATTGCCCAGCCGCTCGGTCAGCGCGTCGTAGCGCCCGCCGGTGGCCACCGGGGGCAGGTCGGGGCGCGCGGTGGGCACGAAGCCGAAGACGAAACCGTCGTAATATTCCATCGAGCTGCGCCCGTAGCTTGCCTCGAATTCCAGCGTGGCCACGTCGACCCCGCGCGCCGCAAGCGCCTCGCAGCGCCGCTCGAAGCGCTCGACCGCCGGCAACAGCGCCGGCATGTCGACGGCGATGTCGTGCAGCTGCTCCAATGCAAAGGAGCAGGTTTCGCGCACCGCCAGCAGCGTGTCGATCAGCGCCACCTGGCTCTCGCAGAGCGGACCTTCGGCGGCGTCCTCGCGCAGCGCGGCGATGCGGGCGGCGACCTCGGCCTCGGAGCGCAGGCCGATCGCCGGGGCCGCGGTGTCCAGCGGGGTCTCTGCGGCCAGCAAGGCCTTGCGCGAGGGCGGCACCGGGCTGCGACCCGAGTAGCGGTCGAGCAGGGCGCGGAAGCGGCGCGGACGCCAGATGTGGCGCATCAGCGCGGCGCGGCGGCGCTCGGAGGTCTCGAGCCCCGCGACCGCAGCGGTCAGAATGCCGATGTCCCCGGTCACCGCGCGCAGGCGGTAGGGCGCCAGCGTCTCGGCGAAAAGCGCGAAGACCTCGGCATCGGCCTGAGCAGGATCGTCATCGGCGAAGAGCTCGAAGCCGACCTGGAAATACTCCGGCGCGCGCTCGGGATGCTCTTCCTGGCGGCGAAAGACCTCGCCGGCATAGGTGTAGCGCGATGGCGCGGCGCCGGTCTCCATGTGCATCTGCACCACCGGCACGGTGAAGTCGGGCCGCAGCATGACCTCGCCGCGTGCGGGATCGTGGGTCACGTAGGTGCGGGCGCGGATGTCCTCGCCATAAAGGTCGAGCAGGGTTTCCGCCGGCTGCAGGATGGCGCAGTCGACAGTCTCGGCTCCGGCCTCGAGAAAGCGCGCCCGCAGGCGCACGGCTTCGGCGCGTTCCTGCGCGATGGTCACGCCCATTGGTTCAGGATCTCTCTCACCTTGGCGACCAGATCGCCGCGCGCCACTTCGTATTGCGAGGGGCGCTCCTTCCATTCCTCGAGGCTGGCGCTCTCGGCCAGCTTGGCGCCGAGGATCAGGTCCTTGATCTGCACGACGCCGCGGTCTTTCTCGTCGCCGCCCTCGATGACGGCCACCGGCGAGCTGCGCTTGTCGGCATATTTGAGCTGGTTGCCGAAATTCTTCGGATTGCCGAGATAGACCTCGGCGCGGATGCCCGCGTTGCGCAGCTCGGCCACCATGGCCTGGTAGTCGGCCATGCGGTCGCGATCCATCACCGTCACCACGACGGGGCCCTGTACGGTGCCGCCGATGCGGCCCTTCTCGCGCAGCGCCGCCAGCAGCCGGTCGACGCCGATCGAGACGCCGGTCGCGGGCACCGCCTGACCGGTGAAGCGCTTGACGAGGTCGTCGTAGCGCCCGCCGCCTGCCACCGAGCCGAACTGGCGCTTGCGGCCCTTCTCGTCGAAGATCTCGAAGGTCAGCTCGGCCTCGAAGACCGGGCCAGTGTAATATCCAAGGCCGCGCACGACGCTGGGGTCGATCTCGATGCGATCGGGGCCGTAGCCCTGCGCGGCCAGCAACGCGCCGATCTCCTCGAGCTCCGCAACGCCCTCGGCGCCGATCTCCGAGCTGCCGACCGCGGCGCGCAGGTTGGCCACCGTGGCGGCGGTATCGGCTCCCTTGGAGGTCAGGAAGGCGACCACCGGTTCCGCCTGCGCCTCGCTCAGCCCCACGCCGTCGATATAGGCGCCCGAGGCGTCGAGCCGGCCCTTGCCCAAGAGCTCGCGCACGCCGGCTTCGCCGACCTTGTCGAACTTGTCGATGGTGCGCAGCACCGCGTCGCGCTGCGCGTCGTCATCGAGGCCCATGGTCTCGAGCACGCCGTTCAGAACCTTGCGGTTGTTGACCCGCACGAGGTAGTCGCCGCGGGGAATGCCGACCACTTCCAGCGTGTCGGCCAGCATGGCGCAGATCTCGGCATCCGCCGCCACGCTCGCGGCACCCACGGTGTCGGCGTCGCACTGGTAGAACTGCCGGAAGCGGCCGGGGCCGGGCTTCTCGTTGCGCCAGACCGGGCCCATGGCGTAGCGGCGATAGGGCAGGGGCAGGTCGTTGCGGTGCTGGGCATAGACCCGCGCCAAGGGCGCCGTCAGGTCGTAGCGCAGCGCCATCCAGCTCTCGTCCTCGTCCTGCCATGCGAACACGCCCTCGTTGGGCCGGTCGACATCGGGGAGGAACTTGCCGAGCGCCTCGACGGTCTCCACCGCGCTCGATTCAAGCGCGTCGAAGCCGTAGCGATGATACACCCCGGCGATGGCCTCGAGCATCTCGGCGCGCTCGGTCACTTCGGGACCGAAATAGTCGCGGAAGCCCTTCGGCGTCTGTGCCTTGGGGCGGGGGGCTTTTTTCACTTTGGCCATGGCGGGCTCCGGGCTCGTCCAGATTGCGCGCCCCCCTTAGCCCCTTGCGCGTGCGGGGGCAAGCGACCGGCGCTGCGCGGCGGCCCGGCGTCGCATCCCGTGGCTTGTGCCGGATGCCTCCGGCGGGGATATTTGGAGCCAGAAGAAGACAGGGACGCAGCGCTTTTCACCCGCCCTGGTTTCTTCTGGCACAAAATATCCCGGGGGGAGGCCGTCAGCCCGGGGGGCAGCGCCCCCCTCCGCCCTTTCCAAGCCGCGCGGCGCGGCCTATGTGGCGCGACAAAAGGAGCCGAGACATGCCAAGCGACACCAACAGCCTGCAGGAACGCATCGCCTATCTCGAGCGGACGGTGGACGATCTGTCCGACACCGTGGCGCGGCAGGACCGTGACATCGCGCTGCTCACCCGGCGGGTGGCGCTGCTGCTCGAGCGCGAGGCCTCGCGGCAGGACGAGGGCGCGGTGGTGATGGGCGACGAGCGCCCGCCGCATTACTGAGACGCGGCCGGCGCAAGGGACAAAGCGCCCGGCTCAGAAATCCTCCACCGCCATCACCCCGTCGAGCGATTTCACCGCGCCCTTGATCTCGGGGGTGACGGGGAATTCCTGCCTGAGATCCATCTCGACCTCGCCCGGCAGGCCAGCGCCCGCGAAGCACAGCCGCACCGGGCCGCGCCCGGCGCGCGGCATCTGTTCGGCGGCGCGGCCCAGAACCGAGGCGACCTGCGCCACGGTGTCGGGATTCTCGATGTAGATCTTCATGCCCGCGGCGCCGGCATCGGCCACGACCTGCTCGACCGGGCCGAAGGAGCGCGCCAGCAGCTTCAGCTGATCCGATTCCAGCGTCGCCTCGACGGTGACCACCACCTTGGTGCCGGTCTCCAGCAGGTCGCGCGCCTTTTCCAGCGTGTCCGAGAAGATCGTCACCTCGTAGGCGCCGCTCGGGTCCGAGAGCTGGGCGAAGGCGAAGCGGTTGCCCTTGGCCGACTTGCGCTCCTGCCGGCCCGCCACCACGCCGCCCATCTTGGCGATGCAGGCGCCGCCGCGGGCCTTGTCCTCGACCTCGTCGAGCGTCAGCACGTCGCGCCGCTTGAGCGCCGGCATGTAATCGTCGAGCGGGTGGCCCGAGAGGTAGAAGCCGATCGCCTTGAACTCCTCCGAGAGCCGCTCGGCGGGCAGCCAGTCGGGCGCCGGCGACAGCCGCGGCTCGGGCAGGTCGTCGCCCGCTTCGCCGAAGAGCGAGACCTGCGCCGAGGCCTTTTGCTCGTGGATCGCGGCGGAATAGGCGACCAGCGCGTCGAGCGATTCGAAGATCCGCCGCCGGTTGCGGTCGAGCTGGTCGAAGCAGCCGGCCCGCGCCATCATCTCGAGCGGCCGCTTGCCGACGCGCTTGAGATCGACCCGGCGGGCGAAATCGTAGACGTTGACGAAGGGCTTGTCGGGGCTCTTCGGATCCTCGGGCACCGAGCGGCGGCCCTCGACCACCAGCCGCATCGCATCGAGCCCGACATTCTTCAGCGCGCCGAGCGCGTAGACCAGCTTGCCGTCCTCGACGTCGAAGCTCGCCTGTGACCGGTTCACGCAAGGCGGGATGTAGTCGAGCTTGAGGCCCTTCTTGGTCTCGTAGAAATAGACCGCCAGCTTCTCGGTGAGATGGATGTCGCAGTTCATCACGCCGGCCATGAACTCGACCGGGTGGTTCGCCTTGAGCCAGGCGGTCTGGTAGCTCACCACCGCGTAGGCGGCGGCGTGGGACTTGTTGAAGCCGTAGTTGGCGAATTTCTCGAGCAGGTCGAAGACCTCGGTGGCCTTCCTCTTCTCGACGCCGTTCTTGGCGGCGCCGGACTCGAATTTCGGGCGCTCGGCGTCCATCGCCTCCTTGATCTTCTTGCCCATGGCGCGGCGCAGCAGGTCGGCGCCGCCGAGCGAGTAGCCCGCCATTTCCTGCGCGATCTGCATCACCTGTTCCTGGTAGACGATGATGCCCTGCGTCTCGGCAAGGATGTGGTCGATCGAGGGATGTACCGAGGTGATCTCGCGCTGGCCGTTCTTGACCTCGCAATAGACCGGGATGTTCTCCATCGGGCCGGGGCGATAGAGCGCCACGAGCGCCACGATGTCCTCGATGCAGGTCGGCTTCATGCGCTTGAGCGCGTCCATCATGCCGGTGGATTCCACCTGGAACACGGCGACGGTCTTGGCCGAGGCGTAGAGCTTGTAGGTCTTGTCGTCATCCAGCGGGATGAGGTTCATCTGGTTCTCGCCGCCCTCGGCCGGCTCGTAGAGCTGGGTGCCGTCGGCGGCGACATGGATCGGGCGGCCGGACTTCAGGATCAGGTCGACGGCGTTCTGGATCACCGTGAGCGTCTTCAGGCCGAGGAAGTCGAACTTCACCAGACCGGCCTGTTCGACCCATTTCATGTTGAACTGGGTCGCCGGCATGTCCGAGCGCGGATCCTGGTAGAGCGGCACCAGCTCGTCGGTGGGGCGGTCGGCGATCACCACGCCGGCGGCGTGGGTGCCGGCGGAGCGCAGCAGGCCCTCGACCTGCATGCCGTATTTCAGCAGCCGGTCGACGACCTCCTCGCGCTCCGCCTCCTCGCGCAGGCGCGGCTCGTCCTGCAGCGCCTTCTCGATCGAGACGGGCTTCACGCCCTCGACGGGGATCATCTTCGACAGCCGGTCGACCTGGCCGTAGGGCATCTGCAGCACCCGGCCCATGTCGCGCACCGCGGCCTTCGAGAGCAGCGCGCCGAAAGTGATGATCTGGCCCACCTTGTCGCGGCCGTATTTCTCCTGAACGTAGCGGATCACCTCTTCACGGCGGTCCATGCAGAAGTCGATGTCGAAGTCCGGCATCGAGACCCGTTCGGGGTTGAGGAAGCGCTCGAACAGCAGCGAGTAGCGCAGCGGGTCGAGGTCGGTGATGGTCAGCGCGTAGGCCACCAGTGAGCCCGCGCCCGAGCCCCGGCCGGGGCCGACGGGAATGTCGTGATCCTTGGCCCATTTGATGAAGTCGGCCACGATCAGGAAGTAGCCCGGAAAGCCCATGCCCTCGATGATGCCGAGCTCGAAATCGAGCCGTTCCTGGTATTTCTCCACCGTCACCGCGTGCGGGATCACCGAGAGGCGCTTCTGCAGACCCTCGTTGGCCTGACGGCGCAGTTCGACCACCTCGTCATCGGCGAATTTCGGCAGGATCGGATCGCGGCGATAGGCCATGAAGGCGCAGCGCTTGGCGATCTCGACGGTGTTCTCCAGCGCCTCGGGCAGATCGGCGAAGAGCGTCGCCATCTCCTGCGGGGTCTTGAGATAGTGCTGCGGCGTCAGGCGCCGGCGCGGCTCCTGCTGGTCGACATAGGCGCCCTCGGCGATGCAGATCATCGCGTCATGCGCCTCGTACATGTTCTCCTTAGGGAAATACACGTCGTTGGTGGCGACCAGCGGGATGCCCATCTCGTAGGCCATCTCCACGTGGCCGCGCTCGGTCAGGCGCTCGGCCTCGGGCAGGCCGTCCTCGCCCGGGTGGCGCTGGAGCTCGACATAGAGCCGGTCCTGGTAGATCTGGTGCAGCCGCGTGAGCAGCGTCTGCGCCGCGGCACGGTGGTTCTCGCGCAGGAGGCGGCCGACCGGGCCGTCGGGCCCGCCGGAGAGGCAGATCACCCCCTCGCCATATTCCTCGAGTTCGTCCAGCAGCACATGCGCCAGCTCGCCGTCGCGCCGCAGGTAGAGGCACGAGTTGAGCTTCATCAGGTTCTCGTAGCCGCGTTCGTTCTGGGCCAGCAGCACCACCGGCGCCGGCGGCTTCGGACGCTCGCCGGGCGCCGGCTGCACGTAGCGCAGATCGATCTGGCAGCCGATGATCGGCTGCACCCCGGCTCCGCTCGCGGTCACCGAGAACTCGAGCGCGGAGAACAGGTTGTTGGTGTCGGTCACCGCCACGGCGGGCATCTCCATGGCCTCGCAGAGGCCGGGCAGCTTCTTCAGGCGGATGGCGCCTTCGAGCAGGGAGTATTCGGTGTGGACGCGGAGGTGAATGAATCGGGGATCTGCCATGCGCCCGACATTATGGCGCGGCCGCGCCCGGCGAAAGACCCGACTCACGCCACGGCGACGTCTCGGGGCCGGTCTGCGCCATTGGCCGCCGAGGGCGTTGATCAGCCGGAATCCGTGGCAATGAACACATTTCGACAGCGAGTTTGCCCAAATTTCCCCTCAGTTTCTCGTGAATTTGAGTAACACACCACTTCTTCCCTGCCGTGGCGTCTTGTATTGCGCTGCGGTCCTACATAGACGGTCCGGGTTTCTCCCCCTTCCGAGCGCGGCATATGGCAATGGACAAGGCACTCGATTCCTATTCTCCCGACAGCACAGGCATGACCTTCGCCGAGCCCGGCGCCGGCCAGATGCCGTCCTTCGACCCGATGTCCGAGCAGCGCGCGGGCCTTCCGATCCTGACCCGTGAGCGCCGCCGCAAGGCGCTTCTGGCCGCGGCGAAGCTGGCACCGGGCCTGACCGCACGGCATCTGGCAAAGCGCTACCTCTGCTCTTCGGCGAATATCGACCGCGCCCGGCTCTGTGGTGCGGGCAAGGCCGAGTTCCTGCCCTCGGGCGAGGCGGCGGCGGTGCTGCGCCACGCTCCGATGGCCGAGCCCACCGGTCAGCGCATCCTGCTGGTGCATGGCCATGACGGCAACGTGCGCCAGTTCGGCCGCATGATCCGCGCGCTGCAGAATGCCGGCGCCGAGGTCGATGCGCTGCTGCTGCCGGGCCATATCGAGCCCGATCGCGACCCGTGCAGCATCGCCGACATCACCCGCGCGATCCTTGATTGCGCCCGGACCCACGGACCCTATGACGGGGCAATCGCCCATTGCGTCAGTGCCAACGGGCTGATCTTCGCGCTCGAGGACGGGCTGGAATGTGGCCGCGTGGTGCTGATCTCGGCGCCGCTCGACCAGCGCAAGCTGCTGCGGCTTGGCGGCTCCCAGTACGGCATCGAGGGCGACTGTCTCGAGCGCTTCGTCGACGAGGTCGTCCGGCTGAGTGCCCCGTACCCGGCCGAGGCGCCGTGGCGCAGCATCGCCGCGACGCGCCCCGAGCCGATGCTCGCCGTGCACGCGCGCCATGACTACGCCGCGCCTGCAGAGGATCTCGAGCCGCTGGCGGAGGTCTGGGCCGAGGGGCGCATCGAGATCTTCGAGAAGGCGGATCACAACACCATCATCGGCCAGTCCGAGCCGGTGCAGTGCATCACCGACTTCCTCACACACGATGCCCGCCACCCCGTCGAGGGCCGCGCCGGCTGATGCGGCAAGCTCGGAGAGTGACGCCAAGTTCGGTGGCGCTCTCCGCTCATCTGCCTTTCAAATGGGCATTTTCCTCTTGCCAAGCAGGAAACCCGGAACCTAGCCTGTAGCGGATCGACAAAGGTCCGCACGCTTTCTACGCCGCATCGAGGGTGTGCATGACAGGGACGGGGTATCGCGGCGGGTTCTTCATATGGATATCTGCTTTCTTCTGAACGGGGAAAGAGTGGAGCTGCGCGGCGTGTCCCCGACGCGCACGGCTCTCGACTGGCTGCGCGAGGACCGTGGCCTCGCTGGCACCAAGGAAGGTTGCAACGAGGGCGATTGCGGTGCCTGCACGGTGATGGTCACCGACGCGCGCGGCTCGCGCGCCCTCAACGCCTGCATCCTGTTCCTGCCGCAGTTGCACGGCAAGGCGCTGCGCACCATCGAGGGGCTCGCCGGCCCCGATGGCAGCCTGCACCCGGTGCAGGAGGCGATGGTGACGCATCACGGCTCGCAATGCGGCTTCTGCACGCCGGGCTTCGTGGTCTCGATGGCCAAGGCGCACAAGGTCGGCGACACCCACTTCGATGACGCGCTGGCAGGCAACCTGTGCCGCTGCACCGGCTACGCCCCCATCGTGCGCGCCGCCGAGGCCGCCGCCGAGGCGCCGGTGCCGGACTGGATGGAAGAGCCGGCGCTTCCCGAGGTGGCCGGTCAGGTCTCCTCTGCCGATCTCAGCGCGCATTCCCCCTCGAGCGGCGACGAGCTGGCCGAGCTGGTGGCCAAGCACCCCTCGGCCACCATCGTCGCCGGCGCCACCGATGTCGGGCTCTGGGTCACCAAGCAGCTGCGCGAGCTGCCCGAGGTGATCTTTCTCAACCGATGCGAGGACCTGCAGCAGATCGAGGTCACGGATGAGGCCATCCGGATCGGCGCCGGCGTCACCCTGGACCGGGTGCTCGACCTGATGCGGGAGCACTACCCCAGCTATGCCGGGATGTTGCGCCGCTACGGCTCGGCGCAGGTGCGCGCCGCCGCCACCCTCGGCGGCAACATCGCAAACGGCTCGCCGATCGGCGACAACCCCCCGGCGCTGATCGCGCTGGGCGCGCGGCTGCACCTGCGCTTCCGCGACACGCGGCGCGAGATGGCGCTGGAGGATTTCTTCATCGAGTACGGCAAGCAGGACCGTTACCCGGGGGAGTTCGTCGAGGCGGTGACGATCCCGCGCCAGCCCGATCGGCTGAAGGTCTACAAGCTTTCGAAACGTTTCGATCAGGACATTTCGGCGGTCTGCGGCGCGTTCAACGTCACCGTCGAGGACGGCAAGGTCGCGACGGCCCGCATCGCCTTTGGTGGCATGGCGGGCATCCCCAAGCGGGCCGCCGCGGTCGAGGCGGCGTTGACCGGCAAGCCGTGGACCGACGAGGCGGTGGTGTCCGCGTGGGACGCGTGGGAACAGGATTTCGCGCCGCTTTCGGACATGCGGGCGAGCGCCGAGTACCGGCTCGCCGCGGCGCGCAACATGCTGACCCGCTGCCTGCTCGAGGACATGGGCGCGGCCACTGACGTGCGGGAGGTGCGGGCATGAGCGTTACGAAACCGCTGCCGCACGACGCGGCGCCGCTGCATGTCACCGGCAAGGCCCGCTATATCGACGACATCCCCGTGCCGTCGAACTGCCTGCACATGGCCTTCGGTCTGTCGGAGATCGCCTCGGGCCGGATCCGCGAGATCGACCTCTCCGAGGTGCGCCGTGCGCCGGGGGTGGTGAGGGTCTGGGAGGCCAAGGACCTGCCATCCGACTGCGACTGCTCGCCCTCGCTGCATGACGAGCCGCTGCTGTCGGGCGCCTCGGTGCATTACGTGGGCCAGCCGGTCTTCATGGTGGCCGCGACCAGCCATCTTGCTGCCCGCAAGGCGGTGCGCAAGGCCAAGATCACCTACCAGCCGCGCGACGCGGTGCTGAGCGTCGACGAGGCGATGGCCGCCGACAGCCGCTTCGAGGACGGCCCGCGGATCTGGGAGAAGGGCGACGCCGACGCGGCGATGGCCGAGGCGCCGCACACGGTCTCGGGCACGATCGAGATCGGCGGGCAGGAGCATTTCTACCTCGAGGGGCAGGCCGCCATGGTGCTGCCGCAGGAGAACGGCGACCTGCTGGTGCACAGCTCGACCCAGCACCCGAGCGAGATCCAGCACAAGGTGGCCCACGCGCTGCACCTGCCGATGCATGGCGTGCGGGTCGAGACCCGGCGCATGGGCGGCGGTTTCGGAGGCAAGGAGAGCCAGGGCAACGCGCTGGCCATCGCCTGCGCCGTGGCGGCAGCCGAGACCGGCCGGCCCGCCAAGATGCGCTACGACCGCGACGATGACATGGTGATCACCGGCAAGCGCCACGATTTCCGCATCGAGTACAGCGCCGGTTTCGATGGCGACGGGCGCCTCAAGGCGGTGGATTTCGTGCACTATGCCCGCTGCGGCTGGGCGCAGGATCTGTCGCTGCCGGTGGCGGACCGGGCCATGCTGCACTCGGACAACGCCTATGACATCCCCAGCCTGCGGGTCGAGAGCCACCGGCTGAAGACCAACACCCAGAGCGCCACCGCCTATCGCGGTTTCGGCGGGCCGCAGGGCATGCTGGGGATCGAGCGGGTGCTCGACCACGTGGCCCACGCGCTGGGCCGCGATCCGCTCGAGATCCGGCGGGTCAACTACTACGCGGATGCCGGCGCGGCGGAGAGCCCGGACGGGGGGCTGTCTGCCCCCCGGGCGCCTGCGGAGCAGGCACCTCCCCCCGAGGATATTTCCGGCCAGAAGAAACAGGCGGCCTCGGAGGAGGACCTGACCTCGCGCGGGGCGGTGTCGAGCGTGCCCGCCGGACCTGCGCCCAGCGTGCCGGCGGACAGGCAGGTGACGCATTACGGCCAGCCGGTGGAGGATTTCATCCTTGGCGGACTGACCGAACGGCTGGCCGAGAGCTGCGACTACGCGGCGCGGCGCGCGGCGGTGGCCGAGTGGAACGCGGGCACGCCGCTGCTGAAGCGCGGGATCGCGCTGACGCCGGTGAAGTTCGGCATCTCGTTCACGCTCACCCATCTCAACCAGGCCGGTGCGCTGGTGCA
>Ga0114905_1001227_pt1 | contig 14339 bp, 16 predicted proteins | sample MalvireepMed_b05_FD_83499 | JGI IMG/M metagenome (GOLD analysis project Ga0114905, IMG submission 83499) | Marine viral communities from the Global Malaspina Expedition - Malaspina viral metaG DeepMed_b05 | ecosystem: Environmental > Aquatic > Marine > Oceanic | place: Mediterranean Sea...
GAGAAGATCGAACTTAATAAATCCCATCGGTTCAAGATGTCGGACATTCTGCCCTTCGGACCACGGAGTTTGTCTGACGCCTCCAGACGATACCATCGGCATATACTGGTCGAGATTCTCTCCGATGACAACTCCGCCGGCGTGGCGGGACTGGCTTCTGACCTGTCCCAACAGAGCGTCGATGTGCTCGGAAACTTCCGGATGCTTCGCGAGGAAAGCCGACAACGTCGAACTGAACTCTTTAAGTTCCTCAAACGTCGGAACATAAACACCCGCGCGAATGCCATGCTTCTTCTTTGCCGGACCTGTCGCTTCGTAAACCATCTTACTCGTAACGGCGTTGGCTTCGAGGAATGGAATCCCATAGAACTTCGAAACGTCTTTGACGAGCGATTTCAATTGTAGAGTATTCCAATTCGAAATAGGAACAACCGTTGTATCTCCCCACTCTTCGATAAGCATTTCCTTCAGTTCCATTGGTTCGGAAACATCATAATCGATATCGGGATAGTCTGTCGCATCAGAGCGCAGAAAGCGTGCGAAGAGAAGTCCGTACTTAATAGGATCGACCTGTGTAATCCCAAGGGCATATGCGACAAGGGAACCGGCAGCGGATCCGCGGCCGGGACCAACGAGCAGCGCAGACTTCGCCTTGTCAGAGATGGCTTTCATCGTCAAGAAATACTTGCTAAAGCCTCGATTGGCGATGACGTCGAGTTCATGTCGCAGACGATCGATATATTCTTTTTCTTTTGGGCCAATGCTAACGTTCTCGGACCAACCCATCACCTCTTTTAATCCATCCAAAGATAATTTAGCAAGAGCATCGTCAGCAGAAAACCCAGCCGGCACCACAAAATCAGGTAACCGAATTGTATTATCAGGCACGAAAGTTTCAATATGATTAAAGGCAATATTGTGAGTTTCTCTGATTGAATCAAGAACCAAATCGTCATCGTAATCATCATTTGAATACTGCTTATAGCTTGCAAACATCTGGTCGCCGTTCTTCGGATAGAGTTCATAGCCAACTTCTTCGACGCCGGCCGGAAGCTCTGTTCCGCTCTCGGCCCACTTAGGCGTTCCGCGACCAAGCCAACCAAGACGTTTATACAACTCCCGATCCTTCCAGGCGTCCGGGTTTGGATAGTGGCTATCTGCCGTAGAAATGAGCTTGATACCGAATTCTTTGCTCATTTGAATGATGAATTTGTTTAACTGATGCTGTTCGGGAACGTTGTTCCATTGCAACTCGCCATACCAGCGATCACCAAAGATGCTGACCATCTTCTTTGTCACCGCGCGCATAGCATTCAGAACGGCTTCATCACCTTCCTCTCGTTTCTCCCAGAGACAACCGGCGTATACGCCGCCGAGACAAGCACTCGACGCGATGATTCCTTCGCCGTACTTCGTCAGAAGATCGTAATCGATCCGAGGAAACCGGTAGAAATAGTCTTCGGTATAACTCTCAGAGATCAGTTTGAATAAATTGTTAAGTCCCGTTTGATTTTGAGCAATAAGCACAAGATGACGCCGGCGGTTAAGAACGTTGCTATTTGAAGATTTTGTTTCACCTTCATCCTCAACTGATAGACCTGCTTTGCTTTTCGCCAAAGCCCTCGCTTTCTTCTTGTCGGCTTTCGCCTTTTCATACTCGTCTCGCCATTCGGAAACGGAAGGTACAAAATATACCTCACATCCATAAATAGGTTTGAAATCTTTATCTTGCGATTTCATCTTCTTTGCATGAAGAACCTGATAAGCCAATCCGTTCATATTTCCATGGTCGGTCAACGCTAAGGCATCGCAACCATTCTCGTATGCAAAGTCCATGTGTGCTTGCGGATAACCGATAGCATCAAAAACGGAACCGGCGACACTGTGGGCATGAAGCCCGACAAAAGGAATTTTACTTTTTGTTCTACCCATTTCTCACCTCCACCTATAATATATCATCATCGATATAGAAAGTCAAACTAATCTTTGTCAGCCTCTTGTAAGATACGTTTTAAAATTCTGGTTCTCGACCACTTCGCTGTAAAACGATAGACGTCGAACGTGTGTTCTGATACCATAAACTCTTTGTATCCTTCCCAATTGTCCATCGAATAATACCATGGAACCTCCTGTATAACCTCGTCTCCTTCGGGCAACGCCGAAAAGACCTTTTCCAAACTAAAGAAGCGAGACGAGTACTTCATATCGTGAAGTTTCTCCCTATTTTGTCCGGTGCATTCGTCATATATAAATTTTTTCAACGGGATAATATCATCAGGCATAAACGTAAAAGATAAAAATTTATTTTGTTTGACCGTCTCTCCATCGTACGAAAGAAGAAATCTGTTGGAGCTTCTTATCATCTGGCGATGTTCCCTGATAAAGCGCGGGTCGTAGATACCCCACGGAAATGAAACATAAAATTTCTCAGGCACAAGCCATTTTGATATTTGATAACTAAACCTCACGTATGTCATCGCCCCATAAAGAATCGACCACGAAAGTGAATCTCTGCGCCGAAGATCCTTCGGATTCAATGGGACATAATAAATAGGAATCTGGCGCGCCTTATCATCTGGTTTAAAGTCAAATATACGATACTCCCAAACGGGATCGCCGATACACTCTCCAACGCGATGCTTTAAGATCGGAGCCACGTCATCGTTGCAGACGATCCAAATCGAGGTGCAACCTGCGAAAGCGCATTCGTAAACCGCTCGTTCGATTGCCGTCAAGCCTTTATTAAGAGGCATAAAGATGTCTGGCCATGGCAAATCGAAACTGGATTCTATGCCGTGGATCGGGATAATGCCGACTAGACCTGCTTTTTTCCCGGTGTAAGGTGCAGGTTTCGCGTCAATCTCCATAGTCTTGGTGCCTTCTTGGAAATGTTATTATAAATTGCTTGCTCAGAACAATCAGGATAGAACTTTATTATATCATCATTCTTGCCATAGGGCAAATCTAAAATTTTATTTTTTTCTCTCGATCTGTGTATCAGTTTAATCGGTCGATAGATCTGCTTGCCTTTGCGGAATCCATTCTTTGGCCCTTTCAGGCCAGCTTTCCGGAAGATGTCTTCCAGTTTAAAACACGCATACCTTTCCGAATATCCAACCTCGTTAATCTCATCCTTGTGAATATACGAAGTACAAACCGAATACTTGATATTTTTTACTTTCGCTGTTGTGACATTGTCAGGAAAATATAAATGCACGTTAGCGAGAAAACTGTCGCCAGAGTAAAAGTAGTTAAGCTCATTTCTTTCTAACTCCTTGATATCTATCCAATCAATCACCTCATAGAAGGTGAAGCCTGGTATAATAGGTAGTCCGGTAATAGATCCGGGATCAAAAATGTGAAGACGATCAAACGTCAGTTTAATCATTTGGTTGCCCTCGGATACAATCCGAAGTTCTCCGTCGCCTGTCAAACGTACACCGCGAGCAAGTCCGGGGGTAATAAAGTTCCCGGCCAAATTAAGAAAATAATTCAGCCGATTCCACGATTTTAATTTCTTCATCCCAACAGCGATCGATCCCTGCGGGGATAAGAGAGTTCTATCCTCACTTTCAAGCCCACAAAAGCTAAAGTCAAATCCGTGCTTGTATCGAGAAAAGAAGTAAGGACGAATATCATTTGAGGTTACAACCTTCCAATCGTTGAAGTATGCGTAGATCAATGCTGGAAGTGTCGAGCCGATAATGACGTTACTATAATGAAACTTCATTTAAGCTTAATAATACGGATCATCCAAAAGCGATCAAAGGCATAATATAAGAACGTAAAGAAAACATTAATGAATAACATAAACTGAATTGATTTATATATTTCGCCAAAATAAAGATAAGTAAACAATGTTCCCAAAGGAATAGCAATCGCGAGCCGCCATACCAAAGCTTTAATTAACGTCTGTTTTCTTGTCATTTTTCCTCTTCGAATTGTTTGTGCATTTTACCGATCCAGCCCGAACTCGTATGAACGAATAAGAATGGAAAGAGTGCGTGAATAAAGCATGCAAACGATAAAGACATAAGTAGCCCTGCTAGCGTCAATGCGCGTATGGCATGCTGGATGTATGTCGTGTTGGTCTCTTCCAGGTGTTTCATCGTTGTAAATAGAAACAATTCGGACAATAAAGATTAACTTTTTGTTTCCCTTCTCTCACTATGACGCGCCATGTCATTGCCATATCTCTTGACTTCTTATCAAACGGAACGGAGCAGATCTCGCATTCGCTCGGCATCTTGCCGATCAGGGAGAGTTTCTGTCCCATCTTTTCTTGGGCCTCGGTCGTTCCGTTCTTCTCCGTCTGCTTCTTCATTTCTCGTCTTTGTTTTCTATTCATTTTTCGTTCTCCTTAATCCTACGATAAGCATTCACCGTGACCGGCCAAAGATCCGTTGCAATCTCCAGACACGCTTGGGCGACCTTTTGGATCTCCCACTGTGCTCCATCGTGCGTTCGCAAATCGATGAACTTCAAGAGGTTATTAAGATTCACGGTGCCGTAATACTCCGTATAGAGGTTCTGAGGCAAGACACCTCTGGCTTGTTCTCGACAAACGCCTTTCGCCATTAAGTCATTATATAAATTAACTGAGAATGCGTGGTGTTCAGAAATTCTTTGACATGCTCGGATTCCGTAGTCAGGATCAGAAAGATCAGGAATAATGACAGGATTAATTAACTCTTCGGCATTTGACGCCTGTCTGTTCGATTTGTGTTGAGTTCTGAAAGCCGTTGGCTCGTAGAACTGAAGGTTTACGTCGGTGTATCTTCGCGAGATTTCATTATACGACCAAGTCCGATGACGGTGATGCTGGCTACGAACAAATAAAGGAACAAGAAAACGGTAGGTGACAGAGCAGTGTTCAAGAGTCGAAGTGTGTCTGTGCTTAATAAGATAGCTAATGAGCTTTTCGTCTCGTGCATCTAAAACGGCCTTGTTTTTCCCAAAAGATACCCTAGCGCTATTAACGACAGTAAGATCACTACCCATGTGCTGTACATAATCGACTCTTCCTATTCCATCGCCATAAAGTTCAATACTTCTCTCATAAGTCATTAATCCTCCGACTTTTTGATATTGAAGAATGTTTCGCCATATCGTCGGCGCGCTTCTGATACCGATGCTGGATGTTTCCGAAGATAGAACTGGAAGTTCTCTGGAAGCGCAGTGAAACGACGATGTGGCTTCTTGGCTAATTGTGTATAATAAATCTGTGAAATGTCATTGTAAGTAAAGTCACTAAATTTCATGTCAATTAAGCCGTCTTGTTTGATCCAATATGCATTGGCATCGACAGAGCTTGGCGGCTTATAAAAGAATGAATCCTGATCAAACTGTCTTGCTAATTCGATGCCAAGTGCTTTAAGATCTGCGTCTCTCTTGCGGGAATGAATCAATAATGAATCCTCGGGTTCCTCAGTGTCGACATATTGTTTTGGTTCTCCCGGTTCAGTTGGCAACTGCTCTTTGTAGCCGCCAAGCACTGGCACATAGCCAAAACCTGCGTCTCGAACTGCTTTTTGAAGTAGCGGGAAATTCTCCCGATTGATCCTTTCTTGTTCTGCTACAAGATCCTCTGGACAAGATTCGCCCTCCGGTATGCCCCGTTCGGCCTCGCAAGAACGATCGGAGGTTATAATAATGAATCCGTCATCCATGTAATCAGTAACAATACGTGAAAGACTGGCCTCAGTAATTGGCTGCAAAGAGATGTACCTTCCGTCGCGGAGTACGTAAATGCCATCCTGCTTTAACAGCTTCCTAACGCCTTCAGACATCTTTTGCGTTTCCTTTTTGACCTCCTTGATAAGTCTATGTATTTCCTGCAGTTCCTGGTTCATTGGGCAAAACTCCTATAATATAATTTTCCTGTACTAAATAGTTTGTTTCTCCTCCTGTTCTGATCTCTTGGACCATATGAGATTCGACAACGATTCTTTCCCCTGGGCTAAGTCCAAGAGGATTAGCGGGGTTTGCAAGCACGACCTCACAAACTTGGTGAGGATTCGCCGGCGCGTTGTAGTCGTCCGGTAATAGAAATCCTTTTTGTTCATCTTTCTTTTTCTCCTCGATTGGTACAACTAAAATAAATTTATTAACTGGTTCAATCACTTTTCCTCCGTTTAGTAAAGTCTAAAACGTTATTCGGAAGTTCGATCTCTTCGGTTTGTTCCTCCACGGGTTCGCGCGGGGGCGGTGGCGCGGAGCGCCTTTCTAGAGCGACGAGAGCGTCCTCAATGCTATTCGGAACAGTTGTAGAAATTAATGTTTTACCAATTAATTTTTCTATTTTAATAAGAAGCGAACGATATCGATTTAGCACGTCAAGATCCGCCTCGTGTCGGGTATCTGCATACGTATGCTTCCAAGAAATATATGACTGCATAACCGCCTCTACCATTAAGGACATGTCTCCAACTGTAAAAACATCTTTCATAATTATCCTCTAAAATACACAGCTATCGCCATCACAAAATTTGGTACCTCCGCCTTGTTGCTGAGTATCCATACGTTGCAACGGTTTAACTTTACTAATCATCTCTTCGTATCTCTCTTTCGAAATCGGCTCATATGGAGCCTGCTTATATCCCGTTTCCTTATATCGCAGGAACGAAACGGCTTTCAATCGCGTCTCGTACATTTCAAGCGCTGTCTGAATTTGATTTGCTTCTTCCGGTTTGAAAGTTATAGTAACAGAAACGGAGTTATCCGCCCAGTAATGTTGGAATTGCGCCGCGATCTCTAACTGCTCCCACATAGAAACATCTCTCTTCCCTCTAACAAAAAAAGGCTCATGAACTGGAAATTCAATGCAAAAAGTATTTGGTGAATATTCATCATCTTCTATAGTATAACCGGCTTCGCGCAGGATGTCAACAAAATCTGACGTTTTCGAGAAACGAATTCTGCGAATATAATATTCGTCCTCGGGATAATGAATCCCGGGAGTTGACCCGTTCAGTAAAGATACCGTTCCACTCGGCTTAATAGACGTCATACGTACAGAACGCGGAACGCAAAGCCAATCTGAATATTGATGATCAAGATCGTGAACGTGATCATACGCTCTGTCGCACCAATTCAACAGTTCACGGCGCGAGAACTTATTAAAAGCCTGAATGACACCAGACATCGATAAGCCGATGCGGCGGTTCTTAAGCATAATGGCGTTCGTCTCCGGCCAATGCGTATTAACCAACGTCACGGTCTTTCCATAAAGATAGGCGATCTTCAGCGTTTTAACGTAATCCTCATAGCTATCGTGCTTCGCGGGATATGTTTCGACGAGACAACAAAGTTCGGCATCTTCGAGTTGCTGCTCAACGCAGGGGTTGAAACCAACAACATTCAAATCATCATCGCGAGGAGCGTCCTTGAAGCGTCCTCGGGTTCTGGCGTTATCAAGCCAAATATAACCGGGCTCTCCATTCGTTTGACTTTGCTTTGCGTGCCATGTATAATCCATTCCGACAGTGGCAGAGAAAGAGTTGTTGCTCCCCCAACGATGGTGCATAAGCTTCTCTTGATCATTCTTCATTGTCAGATATTCTTTGTCCTCGGCGCTTCCGATGGCAAGCGCGGCAGAACGACGGACATTGCCGGCGACAACGCAGCGGCCGATAATATTCTCTGTGTCTACAATATCGACAGAAGTTATAGATTCTCCTATCTTGTCATTATACATCGCAGTCAGGCTAACATGAAGTTCAATCAGGGGACCAGCGCCACTAGATGTTCCTCCAAACCCCAGGATGGGCGCGCCAAGTGGACGAATAGCAGAGTAATCAAAATGAGGTACCTTCGTACCTTTAAAGAAACCATCGAGCAGGATCTGAACGGAGTTAACCCAGCCCTCGCGACTATCGGCGATGACGTGTGTGTCGGCAGTATACATCGGCTCTTTAATGGTAAACGTACCAGCGCCGAGAGTATCGAAGCCGACGCCAATTCCAACCATCAAAGCGTCCATAATCCAGGCAAAAAGATAACCGCCTTTCGAACCAAGATCTTTCGTGCTTCGGAAAGCGCAGTTGAAAAGCCCCGCTCCAGTTCTTTCCTCGACAAAGCGCGTTCCCATCATCCAGAGCCCCCTACCTGGCGGGGTCCACTTCAGCATAAACAGGCGATCGTAGGCGTCCTTTGCGGTTCTCTGAGCCTTGGCATCGTTCCACTCCAGACCTAGGGCGTAGATATGCTGCTTCTGAATGTCGAACATGCCCTCGATGACACGACGACATGTCTGCCACCATTCTTCCGTTCCTTTGGCGCCTTCCTCGGATTCGTTCAATCGACGGGCGTAGGTGCGCTTATACGTAAAATAACCTAACGGTCCCCATGGGACCTCCTTTTCCTTGTACTGATCAAGAAATGTTTCGCTCAGTCGAAACCGGCGCACTGTTGCTTGTTTATTATAATTCATTTCTTTCTCCTAATTTTTCGCATCCTTTCTTTAATACTTTCCGATGATCCTGTTGGCATGGATTGCGAAACCCGTGCAGACAGCACCTTTATACAAACGTTGGCTGCATCCATGAATACAGGATACACGATCCCGTCAGGACCATTTCTGTTCTTAGCAATAAAGAGACGACCGGTATTTGCGACTTTATCTTCGTTAGTCCGAGAAAGAGAGAAAATAAAGTCTGCGACGAAACATTTAGAAAACGCTTCGGAGATCGATTCCATTGTAACAACTTCAGCATTTAGCCCTGTCCTATTTGTTTGACTTGCCGTCCATACTGGACAATTGAGTTCTTGGGCGATTGCTCTGAGTTGCTCATAGATTTCTTGTAATTCGTGTCTTTTTTCGGTATTCGATTTAACTGGTCTTAAAATGTCCCCGTAATCAACGAGAATCATATCCGGCTCAAAATCTCTTTGTCGTACTCTTTCCAAATGAGCCCGAATCGTATCGACTGAAGCTGATTTAGTTGGATACTCTTTAATTATCAGCTTGCCTTCAATTTTACTAATGTCGTCATAAACTTTTGCCTTCTGATTCGGCAGATCATCAAGAAAAACCTGAGAAATGCAACTATCAAATCGCTGTCCTACAACCTCTTCGGCAAGCTCCATTGTATAGAAGACAACGTTCAACCCCATCTTTAGCGCATTGGCGGCAAGATGAACAAGAATCATCGATTTACCTGCGCCTGTTGGAGCGATAACAACGCCGAGTTCCCTCCTTCCAAGCCCCCCTTGACAGATGCGGTCGATCTCTTCCCAACCAGTCGAAACGGGATGCCGAGGTCGATCGATGTAACGGAGTTCGAAATCTTTTAGGAACTCGTGTCCGAAGTTATTATCGGAACCAAGCTTAAGCGCGCCGTTGATAACGCTTGAGATCTGCTCAAATGACGAAGTTTTTAGAAGCTTGACCGACTTGATCATGGCTTCCTTCAAAATCTGCTTTCGACAGAAATCTAATGCCGTATCTTTAATGTATTCCGCGCCGTCGACTTCGGTATTCAAAATCCGCGCGTAGTAATCCCGAATTTGCTTTTGCGTTGCCAGATTATAAGCATCAATATCCGATCGGATGATCGTTGTCATGACCTTATACGTCGGATGAACGCCGTACTTCTTGCGATACCTTATAATAATCTCAATGAAGACGCGAAGATAGCGCAATTCTAGAAAGTTCGGATCCAGAACCTCAGTGATCTGATCGCAAAAAGGACGATCGAGCAATATAAGTTGGCACAGATTTTCCTGAAACGTTTTCCCATAACGAGACAAGCTTACTTGTTCATTTTCCATTTGTTCCCCGAGTTTGTATTGTATAATTATAGCACCGCTGAAGCTTTGGCGCAAGTATTTTTTGTCTTATAGTTGTTAACGATCAGTTTCATCATCGAAAGTAAAGTATCGAGACGAACATTGTGAAAACCATCACGAGCCAACATCGTAACGAACTCCGTACGGTTAAACTCTGGTTCAAATTCGTTAATATTATAAGAGATTTTCTGTGCTGCGATAGGACTGATGTCCGGTACGTAAAGCTGCATTAGCTTGTAATTATCTTCTATAATAGAGCGACTTTCAAGGATAGAATAAATCGATTTATTCTTCTTCGAAAGAGAATTACAATGTTCCATAAGATCATCGATAGTATAATTTTTGTCCTCGGATAGAAACGGGAAGATCTTAGCGACGGTCTTCAAACCGATACGAGAAATACCAATTATATTGTCTGACTTATCACCAACCATAGACCTCGCAAGGGCGAAGTTGGTCGGATGGATGCCGTGTTCTTCGGTGATATTAATGTGCGTCATCAACTTCTTCTGAATTGGTCGGTATACCGTTGTAAGCCCGGAGCATAATTGGAAGAAGTCTTTATCGCTAGAAATAATAATGTGTTCCCAGCCTTTATACTTTTCATGCTGAGCGACATAGGCAATAATATCATCGGCCTCAATGCCGTCAACCATAAGTTGAATAACTGGCAGACCATTTAAAATTTCTAAGATCTTACCTGTCTGCCAAATTTTGTTTTCTCGCTCTTGATCTTCGGTCAGGTTCCGAAACGAACGATTCAAGCGGATCGGCTTGCGACCTGCTTTATACTCCTTCAATTTCTGCTTTCGACGAATAGATCCGCCGGGAGCATCCCAACAAATAACGACCTCTGTCGGTTTCATCTCGCGAATAAGCATCTGAAGACTTTGCAAATAGCCGAGCACTCCCCCGATCGGGACGCCGTCCTTTGAAATGTATGGTTTCACAACATAGTTGCGAATAAACAAGTTTAAACTATCGATAATAAGCAACCTTTGCACTTCAACTCCTTTTTTAAATAAACGAAAAGCGACACAACGAAAATCGAAGTGCCGCTTGTTGAAAGCTTTACTGACCCTCACATACAATATACCATGCTTAGATCAGAAAGTCAAGTCAAGAAAATGTCAGAGACGGATGCGAAGATCCCAATGTCCAGTAATCCAAACATGACGATGATTATAATACCCCGGGATCCAAGTCCAAATCAGACCATGTGGTGCGATGTGTGGAATTGGTGGCCGAACAATAGCGCGCCGATGGAGATGGCGGTGGTGTCGGGGATGGTGCTGCTGAACTCGCACGGGTCGGACGTGATGCCCCCTCCGTGCCTCTGCTGGTGCTGACACAAGAAGTGTAGCAAAAATGATTCCTAACATGAAAACTCCTCCTATTAATTAGACGCTCATCTTAAGTAATTATTCATCAATTTCATAAAAACTTTTGGCATCGCCTTCTTGAGTTGCAAATTTTATTATGATCTCCTCATCGAAGATCTCGATAGCCCGATCTCTGAAGTCGTTGTCTTCAAGCGATTCAAGCCACTTCGAAGCTTGAAACTTCTTTATAGTGCCATCTTTCATTTTTAATCCGTACCATGCTCCTGATTGGGAAACCTGATCCGAGTCTTTGATGGCAGCAAACCAACTTTCCTCATCACGAATTGCAACATCATCACCCCACAGAATCCTGAAATTACAAGTACGACCAGAAGTTCCAAAACGAGACTTTTCAATCTTTGCTTTAACCTCTGAACCAATTCGATATCCCTTGTCATTAATGATGAAACTAGCCTTTGCCTTGCGACCGGTAAGCCAAATACGTAATGAATACGCATAGTTAAGCGACTTCCCTCCTGGCGTGACGTAAGGCGTCGTGAGCATTTCGTGCGGCAAACGTGTAATATTCGATTTAAGCTGATTCAAGACGAGTAGCGTGCTCTTCGTATTTGCAACGGAGATAAGCAATTTCGACATTGCCTTACCCAAAATTCGCGCCTTAAGGGCCATCGAACTCTGCGGGTTGAAGTCTCCGGCGAGATCGCCAGTTGCCGGTGTGAAAGCCATCGAATCCCAGATAAACAACGTACGCTCTTGACCAGAGGACATGATGGTTTCAATAGTCTCTAAGACGAATTCAACAGAATACGCCTGAACATACAGCAACGTTTCAAGATCGCAGCCGGCTTTCGACAAGAACGATGGGTCTATTGCCGATTCCGAATCGAAATAAATGACCTGCATTCCCATTGTCTGCGCATTTGCAGCGACCTGAGCCGCAAGAAAGCTCTTCCCTGTCGCCTCTAAACCGGCGATTTCGCTGATCTTTCCAACAGGAATACCGGCGATCTTTCCACGACAGATAATTGAGTTCAGCCACCGAGATCCTGTTGGAATCCATTCTTTAACTTCCGTAGGGTTTTCACCTACCAATGAATGTGCTACTTCCATTCCTGCTTTCTTATTAATCATCGCCCGAAGATCGGCAGGAGACATCTTTCCGGGTTTAGTTTTCTTTGCCATTCTACCCCTCATTAATTTCAAAAAACCCTCTTCAGTAAATAGTTGAGACACCTGTAATCCCGTGCCTCCCTGCGGATATAAATTTACTCCGTCTCTTCGTCACACGCGGCTTCTTCACCAGTATCCGCGCTGTCTTCCTTATCTCCGCATGCGGTTAAAAGACAGCACGCAACGATGGTCATAGCGTACTTCATATGTCACCTCCTTTATAAGATAAAAAGCACCCGTCCCGGATTCGAACCGGGATTATCCATTACAGGAATCGAACCTGTCTTCGTCACGTCTGACGTGTCTTCCAGACTACGGGTACAAAAAGTTGAGGCACCTGATAACCCTGTGCCTCCCTGTGGGATGTGACGATGGCGCTTAGAACGGACTGTCTGTGCTGGGATAGGTTTTATCGCCAGACGTCAGTCGCGCAAAAGCTGCGTCAACAGAGGAGCCGTACTTTTGTGATTCAGTACTTCCCGATTCTGCATCAACGTCGTCGGAGAGATATTCGTCAAGCATTGCTTGCACTTGCGAGGGGGATTTTCGCTCGTACAGGTTCTCGAAGTCGGGGATGCTTTCGAGAAGCTCATTGCAACGGTCGCCGTCTCCAACGGCATCATCACATAGCGGGCTTGTGCGCCGGCGGGGGGTGAGGGTAGTTTGGGGGTAAGCACCGGGAGTTTTAGGAAGGGTGTATGTAAGGGTGATATCTGTTCCTTTATCCACATCTGTAATATCACTGTACTCGGGGTTGAGCACATAACTGATCAAAGTCTCATAGGCCCGCTTGCCATAAGACCAGACAAGAACACCCTTGTCCTCTTCGCCACGCACAAGGACAGGTGAGGCAAAGCGCTGACGGGAAAAGAGGCTTTTCGCTTGCTTCTTTAGCTCATCGTCATTGGTTGCCTTACCTTCACGCCACAGCTTGGATGCAAGATCGCAAACCGGGCAGTCGTCACCGAAGTTCTTCTTCGGACACAGGAAACCGCGATTGTTTCCCAAGTTATAGTGGAAATGGTAATCCTTGAACGGGTCGCCGTCTTCAGGACACATGATTCGAATAACCTGATCACCCTCGTCGGGGCGCCAGAAAATCGAAGATTCTCCGTTTCCTTTGTTATTAAGTTTGTCGAGTTTTGCTCGCATTTTACTCATATCAAGAGCCATTTGTTTTTCTCCTTAGTTGTTTTTGGTGGGCCGTTTCTGCCCTAAAGTCAGCGAGGCAAATGTTCCCCGCTGCTGTATATAAATATATCATTAAACGTTCTTGCTGTCAAGAACTATTTTAAGTTTTTTAATCTTTCTTTCACTCTCGTTCGTAACTGCCTTGCACCGTGACACCGGTATCAAGATGCTTGGTACTGATCTTGATCAGATCAACAGATCTTGTTCCAGCCGCGAGGCGATGGATAAGTCCAACTGGAATCTCACGGGAATCGCCGGCTTTTAAAATTTCAGCAATTTCGTGCTTTTTCGGTTTACTAGTGGTTCCCTTTGTTATAAAGAGCAGAGAGCCAGATATAACATAAATCGCCTCTTCTTTCTCTTCGTGATACTGCAAGGGAAGCTGTCTTCCTTTTATGATGTGAAGATGCCTAGCAATATATCCGCTTGTTCCGGTGTTTTGCGCCCAGATAATTTCATAACCCCATGGTTCTTCCTTTCGATACAACTTATTCGTCTCCTTGAACAACACTGGTTCTGGCAACGCAGTAACCGTAATCATCTTCGTATTCTGTTGTATAAACATTATAGCTTGTTTTAACTCCGGAGTCAACCTTTTTTTTCATGATTTCTTTAATTTTTTTACCAAGCGTTCCATCTGTTTTCAATTTTTCCTCGTTGAAAGCAAAGAAAAACGTTTTCTCTGTAATCCGCTCCATGGGATAAAAAAACTGCTCCTCTCCAGTTTCAGTATTTAAAAGTCCGATTGTAGAAATGCGCGCAATATCTGATCGTTCATCGGGGGCGCCCATTACCGGATCTGAATTTCGAAGGACATTGATCATATGATAGGTTGAAGACAAAAGC
>Ga0114905_1001246_pt1 | contig 14209 bp, 17 predicted proteins | sample MalvireepMed_b05_FD_83499 | JGI IMG/M metagenome (GOLD analysis project Ga0114905, IMG submission 83499) | Marine viral communities from the Global Malaspina Expedition - Malaspina viral metaG DeepMed_b05 | ecosystem: Environmental > Aquatic > Marine > Oceanic | place: Mediterranean Sea...
ATATCATCCCCCTTTGGGAACCTTCTTCTTTCTTCTGCGCCTCAGCAGCATCCAGCTAACACCAGTAAACACAGTCATAGCTAAAGCACCTACACTAATCATTATAGGAAACCCCTCTTTGTCGTACATCACAATTCCTCCCAGTATCGACTAGGCAAGGCATACTGATCTCCGTATCTATCCCGATGCAATGATCCCCATAAGTCTCGCCATGTCATTCTCTTGATGAGGGCAACGCTGGCCTTATATGTTTTTTCATTTGTCTGGTTATAGACCTCAACCCATTCACAGTCAGGCCAGATTTCATCAAGGTAGACTGCATCGATGGTGAAAGCTCCACCAGCTTTCCACAATCGGTGAGATGTCTTGACCCATTTACTATAGGTCTTTGATATTGGGTCGTAATCGCCAATCGGTTTTTTCCCATTGATGGTTTCAATACTTCGCTTCATTCTTCAACTCCTTCTCTGCCTAAATATAACGACCACAAGGGCGATACCATCATTACCGTAGTGACCTTCTTTTCTAGTGATGTCATATGCTTCCTATGATGTCTTGTGAAACATCTCAAACAGATAAATTGACCGCAAATACAATTCACATAGGCTTGGGTATCTTTCTTGTCTTTGATAAATCCGCACCTGTCACACGTCAACGTGCTTACCATTACAAGATCACCATTTTCCTGTCGGTAGATTCTTCAGTAATGTCCTCTGGATCTATAGGTTCTTCAGGCTTCGTACCGTTTGAAGAGAAACTATATCCAGTCTCCGTATTGAGGCACAGCCAATCTTCGTTGTTGTCCGTTCTGACGTGCATCAATTGGGCCAGCTTCTTGTATTTCCCTGTAGTGTTCTTGAGCGACCAGAAATAATTCCGTAGAGTTTCCTGTCTTGGTTTATCCAGGGACAACTCGGCAACAATTTCGGCTTGTGACATTCTGTGCGTAGGTGTTTCTTGTAGTTTGATTTCCAATCGCTGGAGAAGTTTCAGGGATTTTTGTATTGCATCAGGAGCAAGAGAAGGGTCTTGTGTAGCCAAGACAACGGCTTCTGGGTCAGAAGGATCGCCCTTGAATGTTATCGATAAAGACAGTGATCCTATATTAGGCCCGTCATTCTCCTTTTCCTGGGTTAGTGATAGGGACATAGAACCTTCCTCTCCTGCTGCGCTGTTGAGCCTCCACATATTTCGGGCATTGGCGAGGATATAACTGCTCCCGAAAAAGTTGTCCGACCTGTTGGTATGGTGGATAATCAGACACGCCCTCTCCAGTTGCCTGATTGCCTCAAAGAAGAGCCCAATCCCTTCCTCATCGGTAATACTCCCACCGCTTGCCCTTGCCAGGGAGTCGATAATTATGAAGTCTATTGAATACTCCATTATGTATTCCTGTAGGCTATCAACCCTCTGTGCGATTGGGACAGTCGCTTTCATGTAATGGATAGGCGGTAGTTCTATCCCAAGCCCCTCATTGACCCTGTAAAACCGTCTCCGCATTTTAGCTGGCGTGGTTTCATAGTCGATAAGCATGACATTCCCACGCTTTGTCGGCAATCCGCATATAGGGATTCCGTGATTGATAGCCTGTCCCAGTATGATGGCAAGATAACTCTTGCCACTGCCTGGATTGCCGTAGATCAGGTTGATGTCCTCTGATAGAATAGGGGCAATTCGCCACGTTTCGTCCTCTCCATCATCATCATCAAACAAATTGACTGGAGCATCACCTCTGTAGTGTCTATCAAGCATACCCTCCAGGGCCTCTGAGACGGTGTATTTCCAGTCATTGAGTATGATTGGGGTATTTACCCCAAAGATACCCTGCATGCCCGTATCTCCCTTCTTTTCATTACCTCTCAGCGTCTGCTCTACGTCATCGGCAATCCGCTTCATAGCTGCGTTAGTGGTAATTGGAGTGCGTCCACGATAGATTCGTTGAGATACTCCTGTACGGTCACGGCCCCATATCTCCAGATGGCCCCCACCCTCATAATGTTTCAAGTGCAAATGCTTCAGTTTGAACTCAATGCCAAGTACATCATCAAAATAACGGTATCTTTGTCCTACTTCCCTCTCTATGGAAATCATGCGCCTCTCCTCTCAATTTTCGGCTTGGTATCGTATACGGTAGGCGTCATGTAATGTGGCTCTTTTGTGGGCTTTTTTGGCCCTAGCTCTAATTCCTGTTCCTTCAAATCATTAGCTCGGCGCATTTCATCCAAAATCTTTTCCTGTATAGCTTCGTGCCTCATATCTCGGCACTCTGGGCAATGACTCTCCATCCATTGGGAATGAAATTGCTGGCACGGAGGTACGTGATAAGGTCGCCTTCTACCTTGCCATGTAGTTGAACTGAGTCGCTTAGTGTTCATATAATAAACCACCTTCATTTACGGTAATCTTGTGGAGAATGTTTGCCATAACAAACGCCCTCATAGCATGGGGGATGCTCACTTCTCGCCATTTCACTGTTAGCGTATCCCGAAACACATAGACAATGAAGGCTTGCGTAGGCTGCGGTATTTCAGGGAAGTTTGTAGCCATTGTTCTCAAAGCCCTCAGGTACCCACCAATCTGCGTAGCATGGGTCGGGTCATTGAGGAGTTTCTTGCGTTTACCATTCTTATCAAGTTCGTTTGTGGTCTTCCAATCAAAAATCGTTGGCACACCGTCCAGATAACCAATAGCATCGACTGTTCCAGCAAATCCGGTGTGGCTGTATACCATCATTTCTGATCCATGCCACTCAATCCCTTTTTCGTGGAGGTCTGAATACCATGCACCGAACAATGGAGATGCATTTTTGGGCTGCTGTTGTGTATAAATGTATTCTTCGATGCTAGAGTGCAAATCTTTCCCAATGGCTGCTGCATCATCTCGTTTGTCTGTAAATGCGTTCCGAATACCTGTCTGGATATACGCATCCACAGCCCAATAGAGCAATCCATCACCACCACCGATATCAGCATGTCGAGCAATGGTGCTGATAGTTGGTAATGGAATATCGGGATCAACTCTTGGGTCTCCTGTTACCTTATATTTGTGTCCCTTTCCGTTTTTGTTCGTAACTTGGGAAATCATAATGTTAGACATTTTGATCCTCCACAAGATAACCCCATGCGTCCTGAGGAACTCGGACTTCAACCTCTTTCCAGTATCCGTCAATGGCTTCCATACGCCAATTTTCAACGGTGTTTCCTGTTACCAAATCCACCTTTTCTCCATGCTCATTGGCTAGTTTTCCAGCTATAGTCAACTGCACCATATAGCCAGCATATTCGGTGCCTGTCATGGCTGCTGTTCGTGAGTGCATATTCCACTCCCTCCATCTAGACGATAGGTCGGGCTTCAGTCCTTGTGTCACTGGTTTCGGTGCTATAGGAGCAGTGGTAGGGGATGCTTGGGGCTTTGGGGATGTCGGTTGTTGTTGAATAGACCCTGCTGGTGCAATTCCTCGGATCTTGTGGGAATACTGATCATCTGGCTGTATCGTTAGGGTATATGATTTACCTACTGACAGCTTCCCTTGATTGAAACCCGCTGTCTCATACGTCACAGATGTGTCGTTCACCTGACATTCAACGGTAAACTTCGTGAAGATTTTAGGCTGCCCAGTGTTCTTGTCTGTATACTGGATTTGCTCCATATTCCCTAGTGATAGCACGGTAGCTTGAACTGTGTAATTCTCTGCCATTGTAAATGTCCTTTCTGCCTAGTTAGATTGCTGATTTAGAACCCAATCCCTCTCCGCTTCTGTGAGATGGTGCATGGGCTTAGCCACGCCTGATATCAATATTCTGCGGATCAATGTATCGTATGCTTCACCTCCTCTTTTCTGAGATCGTAGAGCGTTTAGCGTATTGCTTGAGCATGGTATTCTTGCCTGTTTACGGTTAGTCTTCATAGTATCCTCTCCCTTGGTATTGTGCCTGGAGTATACAACAGTTGAGAACTCCACAACACCAAAGGGAGAGGGGCTTTTCCCCCTCTCCCGTTCCTCATGATTAGGTTGTTAGTAATTGATAGGCTCGTTGGCGTAGATCAGCACCAGATCCGAACCAGCTACCTTCTAATCTACGGTCGTCCTGCCTATCTAGTGACCCTCGAATTACCTTCTGGTGGTCTACGTAATAGCTCACCGCATTGAACGCAGCCCATGCCGTGCCTTGTATACCCCCTATGAGATTGGTGGGATGGTTGAGCAGATCCACCGTGGTTTCATATGCTCTCACTATACGGTGATCCTGTTCAGCATAGGATTTATTGTCCTTGAAGTGATACACCTGCTGGAAATACCTTTGCTGATCAAATACCGTCATTCGTGTGTTTACCAGTTTATCGACCGTTCGGGCAAACATTTCGTAGTAGGCATGAGCTAACCCCAACACCTCTCGTGCTTCTGCTGCCTTAGTCATGACATTCCTGGTGTGTTTAGCGTAGAACGCACCACCGCCCCTCAGAGCTACCGATAAGGTGTTCCAGCACACTACCCTAATCGGTGTGATCTGCATCCGCAGGGCTTGGCTACCATCATGGGAGTTGCTGAGAAGGATATAAGGCTGAACTGTGTCGCCTGGTAAAACTTTTATATCCTCTGGCAATTTAGCCAGTATCCAAATCCTCTTGCCCCCATAAAGTGACCCAGCGGTATGATACACCGCCTCGCCTTGCGCTATCGTTTTGTCAAAAAACGAAAACGCTTCATTATTCTGAACTGGCTGATAACCGCTTCCCATGATACCGAAAGTTTCCTCGGTATCTGATCGAACTATGGCCGACTTGCCCTCAATTTTGACGAATCCCTCATCTAGATTCATGACATATACTGGCCTGGTTTCTACGTTCCAGCCTAACCCAGCAGCTTCTATCGCTTCCGCTGCTGTTGCTGGCCCGTCTAGCCTTACTCCAAGCCTATGCCAAGGTGCCTCTCCTGTATACATCATTCCATCTGTTGCTGTTATTCCGCTGGGCATTTTTTCACCTCTTTCTGCAGTTTCCTGCGTTCGTTCTCAACCTCTGCTGCCAACTTGAGTATCCGCATCAATTCCGCGAACTTGCCTACGAATCGCATATGCTCACCTTCCTTTCTGATATGCCATAATTATATAGTAGTTGTAAACTAGTGTCAACCCCTATAGTGTGCTATTTTATACAATCTATAAATTGAACATAAAAACGTAGGCCCGAAGAGCGAAGGTGACTCTCTCCGAGCCTACGATGGCAGAAAGCGCACTGTGCTGAAGCTCCACAGTGCGATTACATATTCTATCACATTTACAGAGTCATATTACGATGTTGCTGGCTCCGCTATAGTAACTTCAACATTATCCTCGATGGTGATATTGGCCCCTGTAACATTCGTAGCCACAGTGAACTCTTTAGTAGAAAAGCCGTCACCCATTCCGATCTCGTTCAATAAAATGGAAATCGTGCCTACATTCATTCTGGAAAGCACACATAGACCGCCTTTCGTGTAGAGATTGGTCAATCTCATGGTATCTACCTTGCCATTTACGCCACTCGTAGGAGCTTGAATCCAGATGCGGTCGTATGTACCGCCCGAAGTGACCATCGCATCAGCTTGTTGATGCCCCCCACCTATGGCTCTCATTCGTGAGGTGCCAGGGCTTGGCGCAATCGACTGGCCGTCACTGGAATTGCCACGAATTATGATAGTGTGTGCCTGTATATCACTGAGTTCGAGTTTCTTACACCGGCTCTTCTCAAATATCAGGTGACCGATTTCAAGCCGTGTATTCGTCCCACCAGTTACCACATTCCCTGATATTTGTACGACGTTCTGCTGGCCCGACGGCAATGCACTTCCGGTAAAAACCGTTCCCACCGAGACGTTCTCGATGGTAATTTCCCTCACTGGTGTGCTGCCTAGGTCGATGCGTAGAGTGTTTGAGCCTTCGATTATCTGTGTAGGTATATCTAGAGGAGCATCTTCGCCAACAACACTTGCTGCATAGACGCCTGGATCTCTATTGGAAAAACTTTTCTCCGCCAAAATGGTCTCGTTTACGACAACCCCCGTGGTGACCGTACTGCCCGCAATGAGCAATCCTATGGCAGTCTGAGGATTGAATCCACAGGCTCTAAGTAGGCTGTAGGGGGATTTCAACACGTTGAACGTGGCTTTCCACTTGGCAGACTCATCGTTCAGATACTGGACTTTGGCTAATATCCAATCACGGGCAGAGCGACATTTCTCGTAACTTTGACGTGGCGAACGCTTGATCGCCATAAGCGTCGCTACAAACCCACGCCATATCCAAACAGGTATCTTTAGCAAACCATTGACGGCCATACAGAGGCTTTTCCACAACATCTTGGGGATTGCTATTAGCCCCAACCACAACATCTTGGGGATGGCGAAAATACCCTTCACAATCTTCCAGAAGGTCAGTATGATCCACATAATTGATTTCAGCACTGTGCTAATTGTCCATCGAGTAGCGTTGAATACCATTCGGAAGGGCCAAATCAGTAAACGTGCTAACGTGTTCATTCTGCCTCCTCTGTGGTGTTTATCCTTCGGGAGCTTCTAAAACCTTTAGGCTGACTCCACCCAAAAATCCGAGGAACCCGCCGATTATGCCAGTGACAACCTCTACGGCTTCCATTTTCATGCCTATCCAGATTCCAAAAACACTGAAAATTGTACCACAAATCAGAGCGCATAATATTTGCGGACGTATCCTACTCATTCTTCACCCCTAACCGAAAAATGCCCAATTTCTTACCGAAAACACTCCATTCGGTTATCGTAATGTGCCCATCATCTAGCATTTTCTTTCCGTACTCCGCAACTATTCTTCTCTCCTCTGGAGTGTCTAGGGCATCAAACATACGTAACGCCAACTGCACTAAAGCCTTCGTATCTGGTGCCAAAAACCGCATCACTAATCCGAGCATGATTTCCTCCTTGTTATAGGCTCCTCAACAACGTGGATAATCTTCGTGGCCTACGATCTGGTTGCACAGATAATGTATTTGCGCTTGCATCGTAGCTTGTTCCCATTATGTAAAACGTTCTGAGGTCATCAAGTGCAGGTGTAGCTGCGCTGTGAGGAATGAGGTCTTGGATGCGCATTACATCACCAGATCGAACACGCCAAAGGGGCGTCTCTTCAAGCCGACCACCCGTATCTGTTTGTTTTACGGAAAATATTCGTCCTGTAACAGTAAATGCTTGTTGCTGCCGTGGATAAGATTTTTCAGCAACTAGCATTTGAGCCGAGTCTGATTGTGTATTGGCATTAGAGCCCGTTTGAATCGATATTAGCTCTTCTCTCCTTGGGTATAATACCAATGATGTTGCGTCGGTTTGCGTTGTTCCCTCTGTTGTCCCCACAACTGGAGTAATAGCATTTCTCAGGGTTAGTGCTGATTGAAGCAACCTCAAATTGTCAAGATTTTCTAAATACACTGCCCAATCTATACTCGTAACAGACCGCTTGAACAGGTAGGGCACTCGATCTTCCCATATAGCGAAAAACCATGTGGATTGATCGTCATCGGACAGCTTCGTCAATTCGTTTATGTAATCCTGAGGATATTTTCTCGCACTGAGATCAATACCCACAAGATCTCGACTTCCAGCAGCGATATTGGTCTGATCACTAGATATTGTGGGACATTCCGTCGTCAAAAGCTCTTTGATAATAACGTCAATAGTATGTCCAGACCCACTCGTCCAGTTTGTTCTACTGCCGTCATCATCTGAGTACAATTGATCACGAGTAGCAGACCAGTATCCAATGCAGGTGATCATTAGTCCATGATTCCCACCTTGAACTGTAAAACCAATATCTACAATCCTACCTTCCCAAACTTTATAGTGTGCCTCAGAAATAAGCACTCGGTAAAAATGATATCCACGTTTCCCTTCACGGGATAACCATTGCCAAGCCTTATCAAATCCGATATTCAATTTGAAGGTGCATTGCTTGAACCCACCATTTAGGGCAGTCGTAAAAACCAGACTGCTGATCCGTTCTGTCAGATCATCCTTCAGCACTGGCGTTGTAAGGTTGTCGTCAAAAAGCCTGATTTGTAACTCTGCAGCCATTATGCACCAGCCACATACAGGAATCTCGGTCGATACGTAATACTAACGGTGTAATACTCTGCATCACCGACATAATCATCATCCTGCCCTACCATATAGATGCGTGTACCGTCTGGATGTGCTAGAGGACTACGACCTAACTGGTTTGATGGGAATGACTGGACTACATCCGAGGTGTTCATCAAATATAGTCCTTTTGTCTTGCTCATACTATCTAACAAAAGCACGTCAGTTGCTGCTGTTTTGCTGACGTAATTGCTTCCGTGATCCACAGGAAGCAACAAAACCCAGTCGATATACCAATAAATCTCCTGCCCCAATGCAAGCGTCTGATCTGCATTTAGCGCCTCATGTATGATCAGGGTAAACGTGGCCTCTGTTTGCCCTTCTGGGGTCGAAACTGGGGGAATAACCACTGATCCAAGATCCATAATTTCAGGGTTTGCCACCTCATTGATTCCCAAGCTATTACTAGACATGGCAACGAATGACGCAGTATCAGGGCTAGTGGTGTCCAGTATACTGACACCTCCATAACTATAATTTAGTCCGAATGTGAATATATTGGCATTTGGAGTGTTACCACCTCCACCAGTACCTTCACCATTAGCAACCCCAACTGCTGCAAGGCAGCGATAAATCCCTCTCGGAATAGTTCCCAACGCCCATTGATGTCGAAACCGTACGCCAGCAGCGAGATCACGTCCTGATCCACCAGAAGTGACCTCTGCTTTGCTGCTTCTAATACTATTCCCGCTGTACTTTGTCCCCGAAACAGTCTCGTCAGGTGTAAAAGTGAAGTAGGTTTGGGCAGCTGTAGCTGCTGCTGTGCTAGCTTCACCCTCTTTATATAGGTCTAAATCATATTGTCTTCCTGCGTGTCTTGCACCAGCCCAAAACTCGTCATGGTTCGCACTTTCAAGGATTCGTACTTGAAGCAGGGCAGGTACATCTCCCGGTACATCTGTAATATCTATAAAGTTTTGCTGGGTCTGTGAAGCATCCTCGAAATGGTTTCCAACTCTCATGCTGGAAGCCCATGCGACAGGCACAGCGGACGCCAGAACCGCTATTACGTTATCTATATATACTGTTCCAGTTGCATCAGCAGCAGTGGCCTCTAGGCGCAGCCTCAGCGTTACCTGAGTCACGCTGCCGGGAACAGTGTTGTTATTCGCAGTGAGATTCACAAACTCCGAGGCATTGACCGTTGTCGTAGCAGCCTCGACATCAGTGCCAGTGTTGTAGTCCAACTCCATAACAACCTTTGCATTAGATAGGGCATCCACCCGAACCCAACACTGGAACGACCACACCTCACCTGCATCTACATCAGCCAAAACTTGACTACGTTCTATAACCTGCCCACTACCACCTGAATCGGTCATCACGAGCTTGAGTGATGCCAGACCTTCCTTTTTGACGTTTGTATCTCTTGAGGTGGTTCCAGTTGCCGTCTTGCTTTCTGTCCAATCTGCTAGGGCTGTACCAGCTACCTCAAACCCTGCATCAAATACGTAATTCTGGATAGTTTCATCGGTTCCATAGGCAAACGGCTCACAAGATAACGTGAGTGTAGCGGTAGCAAAATTAGTGTTGATTTTATGTACTGCCCCAAACTCATCCCCAATCTGCAAAACGCCTTCCTGTACATAAAAATCAATTTGATTTGTGGCCCCTTCCCATTTTCTGCGTAGTTTCAGTTGGCTTCCTACCCCCGTGGTCTGATACTCTGCACCACGCTCTAAAAGAGCATTGATAGCGTTCACATTAGCTATCAAAGTATCTTGATTCGCTCCTATTATCCGTAGAACAACTGTAACTATACGATTTCGATAAACTCTTTCTATCAGATCAGAACCGTGTCGAAACAGATTCACACCACCTCTTGCTGTTCTCCTTGATGGGATGGGAGACAATAAAGATCGTGCCGAATATGCTGTATTGTCATTCAAATCCAGCGTAGTATCATCGTTGAGAAGTTGTAATGTCCACGCCATTTCACACTCTTCCTATTATCCTGCTAATTCTCTCTCTATTGCATCATTTAGCCCCTGATCAAGATCCATTTTGTCGCCGAATGTCTGGCCGTCAATCGATACAACTGCAGTTACAGCCCCGCCGGCTCCTTCCATAAAATCACTTGTTGTGTCTTGTTTCGGTCGTACCTGTTCTCCATAAACACCTTGCAATTGTTCCGGAGGTATTCCCTCAAATGCCGACCAGTCAGTTCTTCCGGCAAATCTTCTCTGATTCATGTCTGTTGGGCCACCCATTCCTTGTGACACGGATGAACTTCCTGACCCTCCAATAAGTGGTATTAGTGGGATATTTGCTTGTCCAAAGGAAATAACATTTATGGCTTTGATCATTTTATTTACAAACCCAATTATCGAGTTGACCTGACTTTGAAAGCCTTTTACGATGCTGTCCCAGATTTGGTGCCAATTGTCTCTTATGAATATCAATCCTTTGATCAGTGCGCCACCGGGAAGCAACCACCCGAACTTACTATCAAACAGATCACGAATGAAATTGAAAACTGCTTGCGTTTTATCTCGTATACCAAGGAAATTAGTCGACCAAGCAAGCGCCAGAGCAGCTATTGCTAGAACAATAATTCCTATCGGGCCTGTCATTATTGCAAAGGCACCAGCAACCGCTGGGGCTATAGAGGTAATGGCCCCAAACGCTAACATCAGAGGCCCAGCAACCGCTAACAACGCTCCAATTGCACCGACAATCGGAACTATAACCGCTGTTAGTTTCGGGTTTTCCTCTGTCCACTTTGTCACTTTTGAAATAAGTTTTTCTATTCCTTCAGCTAGCTTTGTAACAAATGGGGCAAGCTGCTCGGCAATCGTCATCATGACCCCTGTCATGCTGCCTTTCATCGTAGACATGGCGTCAGTGAGCTTTGCGGCTTTTTCCGCAGCTTCCTGATCCATTACTAATCCCAAATCGTGGGCTTTTTGTTTCATTGCATCAAGGCCCTCTTTGCCACTAGCCAACATGGGCAACAGGTCTACTCCTGACTTACCAAAAACATCCATTGCAACAGCAACTTTTTCGTTCTGGTCTGTAAGCCCCGCCAATGCGTTTGTGAGTAGTTCAAACTGCTCCTCTGGTGACTTCCCGGCTAGGTCATCCGTTGTGACACCGAGCTTATCTAAGGCATCTGTAGCAAGCGCAACTCCCTCCCCGGCCTCTGAAATGGTGCGCTGCATTTTCCTGACGCCAGTTTCCATGCTTTTTAGAGATGTGCCAGACAAGTCCGCTGCCACCCGTAGTTCCGACAGGGTTTCCGTTGAAAATCCTGTCCTCAAAGCCATTTTGTGTACTTCATCCCCAGCACTAGCAAATGAAGCTAGGCTTTTGGCTGCGAAACCAGTAATAAGGCCACCGGCAGCCGTAGCACCGGCCCCTACTTTCTTCATTTTGTCTCTAATACCATCAAGACCCTTACCAGCCTTCTTGGTATCAGCCGTAACATTTATAACAACTTCATTGCTTGCCATTTATAAACTCTTTGAGATATTCGCTAGATTTTGTGCCGTTGATTTCATTGTCGCTCCACGGGTATCCTCTTCATGATCTCCAGCCAAATATAGGGTAGTGTGCATCTTGAAGATCAAATCCATGTCTTCCGAAAGCAATTGAGATGGTAGACAGGAATATCTTTGACATAATGTGTCTATCATTCTGGCTTTTTGTAGAGGCCAAGGTTCCCTTAGTACATTCCCCTGTCTATCTGTCCCGCCACCAACAGCTTTCCAGCGTTCTAGCTCTCGCCTAAAGGGAGGGACGGCTGTGTCGCTACCTCCACCCATTGTTCAATTATCAGATTCGCTAACTGAATAGGTATCTGGCCCATACCCTTTCCAGTTGGTTCTATTTTCAAGCCGTCTTCATCCTCTATATTCCACGACTCAACAATCTTGTTTCCAACCACATCAAACACTTTGAGTTGCTTATCCTCAGCAATGAGGTCTTGAATGTCCATAAATGTCTGAACAGGAACATCGAGACGAACAACCACCTCGGCTCCCTCCCAGTCTCCATGAAACACCAGTCGACCTGTTCTTACTGGCAGTCGGAATCCCTGCGCTTTCTGCGTAGCTATAACCATTATATCTCTCCTATTATGCCCACGTTGGAGCGGTGCCACTCTGCAAAACTGCTGGCACACTGAATGTCAATTCACCTGCTGCCGACCTACTGAGTGCATAATCCGTCAGCAAACACTCTGCAGGAAGGGTTTGCCCAGACATTACCAGTGTGACAGTCCGTGCAACAGAGGCAGACGCAACCGTCTTGAATACGTCGTGCGACTTGTTACTCGCATCGTTGAACACTCCATTGAATGTCGCACTAAAATCTGCTAATAGTAACAAGCGCTCTATTGCTGCCTTGTCAACGCCCGTCACGTCCTGTACTCCTCTAGGAATAGCCCAATCTACAGCAGTTAGGTCATTCTCTAACGCTCTTGCAGTACCACCTGAATCGTCAACGGCCACGGTCATTGTTGGGGCTTCCTTTGCCATGATTACCTCCCGTTTCTCTTATAAGATTGTTCGTTGAACTCGTCGATCCATCGTTCCGATTCCATAGCGTCTCGTTCCAATCTGGATGGTTGCCTATCAAGAGCATTGACCGTGAGCCATGGCCCACGTTCTAACCTTATATAGTGCGCTCCAGCCTCGGAACGAAAGCACTGTTGACCTGCCTCGAAGATGTAATTATGTAAATCACCCTCCTTTACCATTTTGTATCTACGCTTTCGATCTGCCCTGATATAGAGATCGTTGTCGCTTCCTATAACAACTTTCGTCACCCACCCAAGCAGATAGTGAGGGCAGTCAACCTCTTGGCAGGTTGCCGATCTCCAGTGACTCGATTTGGGCCACGTTGCCTGAAATACCTTACTAATATGCTGTATCATCGACCGATTCGCCTCTTCGATACATAACAACAAACTTGGCGTTGTTGAAGGTTCCTGTGGATGTGATCCTCAAATATCTGTTTACCGTTCCTGATACTGTTACCCTTTCGGCCTTCGGTTCTGCTCCATCAGCAATAGCGGAAAACGAAACAAGATCAGACCACGACGATCCATTGGTGGAATCCTCAATTTTTACCGTTGGACTACCAGAATTGATATCGACCATCTGTATATAGGCAGCGAGTCCATTGCTAGTGCTGGCTCCATCATCCTTAGTGGCTTCTGATCCAGCACTGGATTGAGTAATCTGTCCATTGGACAAGAGAACGCCCCATTCTAGAGGGGTTCCCTGCCCTAAGCATTGGACGGATGCACTCCATGCTTTATCCTGGGTTTTGCTGGGGTCATAATTGATCTGCTTCGCTACAAGTCCAGCAGCAGGAGAATCAGTCGCCACACCTCTAGTGTAGAGAACCACAACATCGGTGGTGGGCAACGGACTTATTGCCGTGTGTGCCAGATTCGTGCCATCATCAAACCATGTGCTAAAGCTGATCTCCCCATCTCCATGCCCTGCTAGTCGAACCATTGCTGCGCTTTCTATTACAGGGGTATCAATTGTGGCTTTGCGCCCTGCTATCGTATCAACGGCTGATACATCACCAGAGAGATCATGTCCGTCTATATAAAAATTATCTGTGATTCCAGTCTGCTTTGCCATCTTATACTCCTGTCCCTACAAGCGTTGCGCTACCATTTACCACCAATGGTATTGTGATGTCACAAATGCGATAGATAACCCCACCAAGCTCGACATACCCATAAGCAGCAGACATACTCGTTCCATCCATCCCTGCTGCATCAATCGACATGATGCTTGACTCCAAATCGGTATCACCGAGTAGATTTTCCATTAGTTTCGATACAACAACGGCTATCTCTGTCTCTAAATTGATCTGCGGATCTGATTGTTCGGATAACATATCTTTATAGATGCGGAGCATCACAACATGGGATTCCCGTGTCTCTCCACCTACGTAGATTGATGTGATCCCAACAGAAGTCATAAAACAGGCAGCGTGGAATCCTTGGGGCAAAGATCCCTTGGGTTCTCCAATCCGGACAGACTGAAATAGCCCCAAATCTTGGACGTAGGTTTGAACTGCACTCAAGCTATCACTTATATC
>Ga0114905_1001250_pt1 | contig 14172 bp, 20 predicted proteins | sample MalvireepMed_b05_FD_83499 | JGI IMG/M metagenome (GOLD analysis project Ga0114905, IMG submission 83499) | Marine viral communities from the Global Malaspina Expedition - Malaspina viral metaG DeepMed_b05 | ecosystem: Environmental > Aquatic > Marine > Oceanic | place: Mediterranean Sea...
GTATATAGAGGAATTTTAAATGTCAAAGAAAAAGAAAAATGCTAATAAGCCTTCAAAAATTGATGAGGAGGATTATCAAGATCTTAAACCAAGAAAATTAAAAAAATCTAAGAGAAGATCAGAAAGGCACTGGAATAAAAAACTTCTTGATGATATAACAAGAGGAAGACTTGATGAACATGATTATGAATACTTCCAAGAATAATGGAGAAAGCGATGATTACAAAAGTTAATAATATGAAACTGTCCAAAGAAACATTTTCGATTTTAAAGAATTTTTCTACTCTTAATTCGAATTTGCTGGTGAAAGAAGGCAATGAGATAAACACAATCACACCAGCAAAGAATGTGGTTGCACAAGCGAAAGTTGCGGAACAGTTTCCTATTGAGTTTGGTATTTGGGATATGAATAAATTTTTGGGAACAGTATCTTTGTTTGATGATCCCGAATTTATATTCGGTGAAAAGTCAGTAAAGATTAAAGGGAATAATGGTGGAACTGTTTCTTACTATTATTCTGAGCCATCTCTTCTCACAACACTAAAGAAGGAAATTCAGATGCCAGAAGTTGGGGTTGATTTCCAATTAACAGAGAATGAATTTAATGATCTTCTTAAGGCTGCATCTGTCCTTCAACTTCCTGATTTGTGTGTTCGTTCAAACGAAGAGAAGGGGACTATTGAGTTAGTGGCTTTGGATAAGAAGTCTTCGACCACCAACAATTACATGATTACTGTTGGTGAGAATCCTAACTTAGAAGATTCGTTTGAATTCTATTACAGGATTGAAAATTTGAAATTGCTTCCTGGCGAGTACACAGTTTCGATCTGTAAATCGATTGTGAGTAGATTTGTTCATAAGAAGTATGATTTAATTTATTATGTTGCATTAGAGGTAGATTCCTCTTATCGAGAAGGTTGAAATTTGTGTTAAATGAGTTAGTGAAAGAATATTTGTGGGTGGAAAAATATCGCCCACAAACTATTGAGGAATGTGTTCTTCCCAATATGATAAAGAAAACATTCGAAGATATGGTTTCTTCGGGCGAATCTCAAAATCTATTGTTATCTGGAAAGGCTGGTTGTGGAAAAACAACGATTGCAAAAGCATTGTGTAATGAGTTGGGTTCAGATTGGATTTTGATAAATTGTTCAGAGTCAGGAAATATTGATACTCTTCGAACAACAATTAAAGATTTTGCTAGCAGTGTTTCTTTGTCTGGAGCCAAGAAGGTGGTAATTCTTGATGAGTTTGATTATAGCAATGCTCAAAGTATTCAGCCTGCTTTGCGAGGAGCGATTGAAGAGTTTGCAAAAAATTGTAGGTTCATTCTTACTTGCAACTATAAGAATCGAATTATAAAACCCATTCACTCTCGATGTACAAACATTGAATTTAGTATTCCAACTAAAGAAAAGCCACAACTTGCTTCTGAATTTCTTTCTAGAACTAAATTAATATTGGATCAAGAAGAGATTCCATATGAGGAAAAGGTTTTGGTTGAACTAATCATGAGGCATTTTCCTGACTTCCGTAGAACATTGAATGAATTGCAAAGGTATTCGATATCAGGAAGTATTGATGTTGGAATATTAACTCAACTTGGTGAAGTTGAAATTAAAGATCTGATGAAAAATATGAAAAATAAGGACTTTGCAAGTGTGAGAAAATGGGTTGTTCGTAATTTAGACAACGATCAAACTCAAGTGTTTCGAAACATATACGAGTACCTTAATGAATATGTAATATCACAAAGTATCCCTGCTATAATTTTAATTCTTGGAGAATATCAATATAAGGAAGCGTTTGTAGCAGATACAGAAATAAATACTACAGCATGTTTGATTGAAATTATGATGGAGGCTGAATTTAAATGAAAAAAACAAAAGCAGAAGGTGATCACATCCTTATTGAAAAGGTTGATTACGAAGAAGAACAAACTACAGAGAGTGGAATTATTATTAGAAGAAGTCAAATTCTTGACAGTTCTTTTTGTGAATCAAAAATAATTTCTATGGGCCTAGGCCTTCCTCTTATAAACGGAGACATACCAGAAGTGTCTTATAAGGAAGGCGATACTATTCTTTATGATGCTAGATCAAGGATAGGAATGCATGAGGAGTTTGATGTTATTCGAAGAGAACATGTAATAGCGGTAGTAGAAAAAGATGAAGTTGGGTGATTTTTTAACAGCAATTAATTATTCTAAAGAATCATTATTTGATACGGAAGATGAACTAGTAGAAAAGGAATATGTTCCTTTTATTATTAATCGTTGCCTTTCTTATTTTCCAGACACCATCTTACATGCAAACGAAATGAATAAACTCAGCCATCTAGAAAAGAGGTTGCAGTTTGATTATCTACAGAATTCAATTCGGAAGAGAAAAAGATATAGTAAATGGTTAAAAAATGAAGAGTCTAAAGATTTGGAATTGATAAAGAAAAATTTTGGATATTCAAATCAAAAGGCAAAGGATGCCTTGTCTATACTATCAAAGAAAGATATTGAGAGTATCAAAAAAGTAGATCCAAAGAAGTGAAAATATGCCATAACATAAATAAAATGAACCCTGTGAAGAAGGGGATAAAATTATAATGAAAGTGGGAACATCATGGAAGAAATTGAAGATATTTTTCAGGGATTAGGAATTGAGATAGAATTACCAAAAGAAGATGATTTTTTAAAAGTTAAAGAAACTCTCACTCGCATAGGCGTTTCCTCCCGAAAAGAAAATAAATTATATCAGTCCTGCCACATCCTCCACAAAAGAGGAAGATATGCTATTATGCATTTCAAAGAGTTGTTTTGTTTAGATGGTTTAGATTCAGACATAAGTGTAAATGATATTGCAAGAAGAAATACTATTGTAAAACTTCTTAAAGAATGGGGACTTGTAGATGTATTGGAAGATGAGGAATATCATGAGCCTCAAGTGAGTGTTGCACAAATTAAAATACTTCCGTACAAAGAAAAAGAAGATTGGGAATTGATTCCCAAGTACCATATTGGTGGTGGCAGAAACTGATTATGTTTATTTTTTATTATGAAACTACTGATTAAATTTCCAACAAGAAACAGACCAGAAAAATTTAAACATGTCTTAGAGAAGACTATTAATTATTCTTCTGGTAACAATCATCTTCGTTTTGTTATTAGTATGGATGAAGATGATCCTACTATGAATACTTTTGAAATGCAAAAGTGGTTGCGTGAATTAGATGCTGATTTGGTTTATCATTATGGTAACTCAAAATCAAAAGTAGAAGCATGTAATGCTAATCTCGAAGGAGAAAAGGCAGATATTATTATTTTACTGTCTGATGATATGGTTCCTTGCTTTGAAGGATTTGATGAACTTATAGTTGAAGGAATGAAGGAACACTTTCCAAACATGGATGGTGCGATTAAATTTCACGATGGGTTGCGCCCACCAACCGATTTTTTAATGACACTCCCTATAATAGGCTGGAAGTTATATGAACAGATGGGTCATTTATATCACCCATCATATACTTCTCTTTATTGTGATAATGAAATGACAATTATTTGTATGTCTTTAAACAAATTAGCGATTTCTCCTGTTTGTTTATTCAGACATATGTGGACATCTCAACCATTCGACGAATTACATGCTCGAAATGAAAATGTAGAAATGTATGAAAAGGATGGGAAAGTATTTCAAGAGAGGAAAAATAAGAACTTTGATTTAGATAAGATTTCTTTGTGATGAATAATGTAATTTCATATTGTTTATTTGAGCCTCTGGTAATGCACGCACATAGGACATGGGATCCAAACAGATTGGATTCTCAGAGGTATTGGTATAACATACCTAGTTTACTTATTGCTAATTCAATACTCTATCCAAAGTTTGAAACCGTATTTTATGTTAGTCATTCTACACAATATCATCCACAGTTTAATATATTAAAATGTTCGAATGCCAGAATAGAAATAATCGATAAAGAATTTCAAAAAACATCTGAACCTATGCTCTGGAGAATGTTTCCTTGTTGGGATTCAGATGTTGATTGTTTCTTTACTAGAGATGTCGATTCTCTTCCGAATAGGGAAGAGGTACAGTGTACACATTTCTTTACAGAAAATGATCAGTATCATATCCAAACCATTCGTTCACACGAAAACCATTATCATGAACAGGGATGTGATATGTTAGGTGGGTTGTCTGGATTTAAACCTAAAAAGATACCAAACTTACCGCAATCCTTTGATGACTATTATGCAAACAGAAGTAATTTGCCCTGGGCACAAGATCAGTTATTGATGGTAAACACTTTCATTTATTCTCAAGAATCGGAGTATACTAGAAATCATTTTCTAGATTGTCCTATTAATAATCAATCAAGACCAGCCATGTTTCCATGTAAACAAATTAAAAAAAGTGATTTGATTGGTGTTGAGTTAAATGAACAACAAGAGATGGTTCTATCTTTAATAGAAGATATGAAATTGTCAACATGGGCGGGTGAACCCTGTGACGCGAGAGGGAGATTCATGGAATTGATGTTGGAAACAGATAATGATGTTGCTAAGAACATAAGAGAATTTCTTTGAGAATATACAGAAATAGCCAATGTCATAAGGGTGATACTTTCCGCGAACTCTTAGAAATGTGGAGGGAGTCTGGTTATTGTGAAGTGATAGAAAGCGAAGATCGCTTTTGTTGGGCAAATGAAATAGGTGATATTCTTTTATATGAATATGCAAGATTTGATTTTATGCCAGAAAGGTGGAATCATGCGTTATTTTCGAACATGCAAATGGATTGTGAAAATTGTACTCCTTGGATTTTTTGGGCTAGACATCCTCGCAAGTTAGAAAGAGAAATACAGATTGGAATAAAACCATACGATAAACGAGAAATTGAATCTGTGTTTTTGGGCAAGGTGGAAAATAATATTCAATTAAAAAGCAGAGTCCAACATGATTGGTCTTCGTGTATAGAAAGTTTTAGTATGCCTATTCTTATTGGAGATTCGCAAAGTTATCCATACACCCAAGAAGAATATTTGAGGACGGTAAAAAGTTCAAAGTTTGGACTGGTTCTTCCTGGCTATGGACCAAAATGTAATAGAGAAATTGAATACTTGGGATTAGGAACCGTACCAATTTATGCCGATGGCTGTAGTTTAGATTTTTACAACTCAATGAAAGAGGGTGTTCATTATTTAAGAGCCAGTTCTCCAGAAGAAGTAAAAGATATAGTAGACAATACAAGTAAAAATGAATGGGAAATTCTATCAAAAACTGGTAGAGAGTGGTACGATACTAACTGTTCAAGAAAAGGTTCTTTCAACACCACACAGAGGATTCTAGAGGATATTAAGCATGGGTGACATCACAGTAGTAATAAGTGTGTGGAAAAGAAACACCTTGGAAGAGCAGTTGATTGCTATCCAAAATCAAACAGCCGATGTTGATTCTGTATATGTGTATCAGAATGAATCTCACTTAGATGTAAATTCTCTCAAGGAACAATATGGTTTTAAGCATGTTCATTCAAGAGATGTTAATTTTAAATTTCATGGAAGGTTTGCACTTCCTCTTCTTTTTGATACAAAATACACTGCGATATTTGATGATGACACCATTCCAAGAAAAGGATGGCTGGAACATTGTAAGAATTTATGTGATGAGAAACATTGTATAGTTGGAGCAAATTGTAGAAATTATAATGGTTCTGGATATGGTATCTGCGATGGAATTTTCAACGAAGAGCCAATCAAATGTGATATAGTTGGACATTGTTGGTTCTTTAAAACCAAATGGATTCATCATATGTGGAGGGAAAAGCCATTTACATATGAGAACGGAGAAGATATTCATTTCTGTGCATCGTGTCAGATACATGGTGGAATAGATTCATATCTTCCCACACAACCATACGAGAATCCCGATGTGTGGGGAGATTCAAATCCAGTATTAGGAGCAGATGAAGTTGCTACATGGAGAAGAGAAGATCATAATTCTATTCGAAATCAATTGTATGAATATTGGATGTCGAAAGGATGGAAAGTTAATCAATGAATAATTTTTACAATTATGTTATTCCACAGTTTCCTCCAGATTGGGGATTTGCCAACAGAATGTTATTCTACAATAATCTTAGGCAGATTTCTGCTAAGAGAAAATACAATTGGTGTTCTGTTTCTTGGGATGGATATCGCCATTTTGATGGCGATCTTTTAGGGAAAGTAAGAGAATCAAAACATTTACCAATGTTATCGACGATATCTGTTTTAGATCCTTGCCTTGGTGAGTACTTTTTTCAATGGAGAACAATTCCCACAAGAGAAATTTTTAAACTAAAAGAGCCAATACAAATCTCAGAAAAAACTTCTGCGATTCATTTTCGGGGTACAGATTTTTTTGGTTGGAATCCTAGTGCTGTATTAAATTCTGAATACTATATGAATTCTGTGAAAGAGATAGAAGAAGAAGTTGAAAAGTTTATATTGTTTACTGATGATGAAAACCTTCCATCGTATCAGAAAGTAAAATCATATTTTGATAGCAATAAAATAAACTACAGTGTAGGACAAAATACAAACAACAGGTCCAATTACATAGGTGATTTTAAATTGATGTCAGAATGTGATTATATCATTTCCAGCCCTTCTACTTATTGTATATGTGCAGGATTTATAGGGAAGGAAAAGAAAATAATTCATTCCGAAACATGGTTAAATAATCGAAAAAATACAGGTGACAAGTTTTGGGTTGATCTGTATAATGGTGGAAACAATGACTATAAACTTTGGAGAATGATATGATATACTTGAAAACATATTTTTATGTAGAGCATGAGATAAAATTTCTCATAATGAATCTATTAGAAGCCTATGATCATATTGATAAGTTTATCATATGTGAACACAATAGAACTCATACTGGTCAACCAAGAGATTTTATTTTCGAAAACCACAGGGAAGATTTTCCTTCAGAGTTTGTTGATAAGATACTCTACCTTCCTTGTGATATAAGTGATCATACAGTTGAGGCGTATGATAACGAAGATGATATTCACAATATCAATGAGCCTGTTATGAGAAGTTGTTTTATGAAAGAAAAAAGTTTTGATGATAACGATATCATTGTTTCGGTTGATGCAGATGAAATCATTTATGGCGAGGCGTATGATTACATCAAGAGAGAAGTTGAAGCGAATGATGTGATTCGATTAAATCTTTACCAATTTTTTTATAAGATAAATTATCTTTGGGAGGGCAAAGATTTTACCTCTCCAATTGCAGCCAAGTATAAAGTTTTTCGTGAAAGATTTCCTTGTAATTGGAGAGATGTAGGTAAAGTTGTTCATAATAAAGTGGGTTGTCATTTTTCTTGGTGCATGAAACCAGAAGAGATGGTTTATAAATTACATACATATAGTCATCCAAGATACCGATTTTGTGCTGACGAAGATCTTTTAAGAAAAGCAATAGAAAATAAAGAGTATCCATTTGACCCCAGTGTGGACTTCTCTATTCGAGAATTAGAATTAGATGATGAGGTATTACCAACATGCTTAAGAAGTCAGTTGCCATACTTGGAAAAGGCCCTAGCGTAAAGCGATGCACAGAGAAATTCATTGACAAGTTTCAAACTGTTGTTGCTTGTGGTAGGCCTATTTTTGAAGGATATGAAACATATGTTGGCAACCGCGCCCACTATGATTATGCTAACAGAACGGCTACTCCTTATACAACAGAACAAATAAGAGAATTGGGTATTAGATCGACCGTTGATACTGGATCGGGAACAGAGATAAGAGAAAATTTTAAGTATAAAGATTTAGATCCCTCAACAGGAGTTCTCGTATTTCATGAATTTGTTACCAAAGAATATGATGAAATAGCCTTAATAGGATTTGATTTATTTCAGACAAATGAAAAGATGTATTACTTTGAGAATAAAGAATTTGATTCTAAATTACAGTGGTTGTGGGAGGATGGCACATATGACGAAGAAGGAAAGTTAACAATAGTAAGTGGACATAACACTGAGTTAACTTATGAATATTTTAATCATATGTTTGACTTATATCCAGAAAAGAAATTCTATATAATCTCATCATATCCTTTTGAAGAGAAAGATAATGTTACTATAATATGATTTTATGGAGAATATATTATGTTGAAAACAAATTTTGAAAATCCAATAGAGAAATTGACATCAACCGTTCAGAGTGTAGAGTGGAAAAAACTTCAGAATGATTTCAATTCTTCGGGAGTTATTTATATGATAGGGAATGGTGGAAATATGGCAGTTGCTAGTCACGGTGCTGCTGATGCTACCAGATTAACAGACAAAAAGGTATGGTGCTTGGATAGCCAATCTCTTTTAACTTCGATAGCCAATGATTATGGATATGAAAACATATTTGAAAATTGGTTGACTCTTTATTCGGATATAGATACACCGACATTGGTAATTGGTTTCAGTGGTTCTGGAAATTCAGCCAATGTTTTGGGCGGGTTAGACTGGTCAAAAAAGAATGGATTCAAAACATGCTTGATATCTGGCGTGAAATCAACAAGAAACATCGAACATCATAATGAAGTTTGCTTTAATAATGTTTACTTTCATTCCCATGAAATTTTATCTGTTATGTCATTTTATGAATTGATTCATGGAACAGGAGAATCTTGTCCAACGATAGTTTCAGAATTGGACAGAAAATATGGAGCGGTAGGAGAGAAACATGTCTGATATAACTGGACTAATAATGGTAAGAAGTGGCTCCGTTCGGTGTAAAAACAAAAACATCAGAAGATTTGCAGACACTAATCTTCTTGAAAATAAAATTAAGACTCTTAAGCAGGTGGTAGGACTAAATGGTGTTGTTGTTAATTCTGATTGTCCTATTATGCTTTCTATAGCAGAAAAGTTTGGGGCAACTCCAGTGCAAAGAGATGCAGAATTTGCAAGATCTGAAACAACTCCTAGAGAATTATATCAACATGTCGCAGATTGTGTTCCTACCCCGTTCGTTCTTTCTGCTAGCGTGTGCTACCCAATGATGACTGTGGATACTTATAACCAAATGGTGAGTTTGTTTAATGAAGGAAAACATCAGAGCGTAGTTGCCTGCCATTCCACAAAGCATCATATGTGGATTAAAGGCGAGTATGGTTATGAACCTTTAAATTATGAGCCAGGAAGTCAACCAAATAGTCAAGAACTTCCAGAAACGGTTAGCGTTTGTTGGGGAGGAATTGTAACAAATATAGAGACTATGAGGAAGGGAGATCTTATAGGAAGAAAGCCTTGCTTCTATGAAGTTTCGGAACACGAAGCAGTTGATATTGATACTGAATTAGATTTTATGGTTTCAGAAACCATCTACAAAAGTGTTAATGGTATTATGGGTGGATGCAAGTGCCGAAGGGGTGGAGGTTGCTGTAGAGCGAAGAAGGGTTAATGGATTTTACATTTGCTACAATTACAGCACCGTCTTCTCAATCTTGTTTTGCTTGGCAAGATAGAATGAGATGTATTGTAGAATCTATACGGAAACAAAATATACCAAACTATGAAATAATTATTGTTGGAGGTCCAGAAGTAACAGAAGGAAGACACATGTATTCTTTGCACAACAGAGAAGATGTTGTACACATTCCTTTCGATGAAGAGACAGGAATTGAAGGAAAAGGAAAACAATGGTGTGATGAAAATATGATTAATCAGGGAGGATGGATCACTAGAAAGAAAAATCTCATCACCCAAAAAGCCCAATATGAAAATGTAGTTTACTTTCATGACTATCATGCATTTATGCCAGGTTGGTATGAAGGTTATTTAAAGTTTGGGGATGATTGGGATGTTTGCATGAATTTAATTAATGATATTTGGGGACATAGATTTCGTGATTGGATTTCGTGGGATCATCCTCATTATCCAAAAAGAGGATTGATGGATATACAAGATAAGGATGCTGCAAAGAACTCATATATTTCTGGATCATATTGGGTTGCAAAGAAAAAGTTCATGGAGGAGAATCCTTTAAACGAAGAATTGGTATATGGAGATGCAGAAGATTTAGAATGGTCTTTACGAATACGAGACAAAGCAAAGTATGTGATGAATCCCTATTCGATAGTTCGTCATGTTAGACCAAAATATACTGGAGATGAGCCAAGAATATGAACAATTTAGATCTTAAAGAAAAGTATGACGAGGTATTTGAAGAAGGATCAGAAAACTTCTTTACTTGTAATGTATTCCATGAAGCGTGGACAATTGCTGGTATGCATGATTGGGAAGATTTGGAAGTAATGGATGTTGGTTGTGGAGAAGGGATGCTCGCAACTATGATTGCACATGCTGGTGCTTCAAGAGTTATTGGTGTCGATTACAGCGAACAAGCAATTAAAAATGCTAATAGTAAATTTGATATTCTAAATTTAGAATTTGTTGCAAATGATTATAGAAAGATTAAAAAACAGTTTGATGTTATTACCATGCAAGGTGTGATGGAACATCTTGATGATCCGTGGGGCGAATTAGAAAATATAATAGAAAATCATTTGTATGATGATGGTTGTGTAATTACAAGTTCCCCATCATTCTTAAATCCCAGAGGATATGTGTGGATGACTCTTGCTAAACTCTTTGATGTCCCGATGTCACTTACAGATTTACATTTTATATGCCCATTTGATATGGAAGATTTTTGTGACAGGAAAGGATATGAGTTGGAGTATAAATCAATTCACCAAGATTGGGGATCTGGTGGTGGAATGATTCGTGATTTTGATAAGAGATTGAGAAATGCTCTACGCGATGCAGACATGGATAACAGTAAGGTAGATGATCTTTTGGATTGGTTAGAGAAAGCAATTCATTATTTTGACACCAACGAAGAAAGCGGCGCAATTGTAATTTATAGGATTTATAAGTGATGAAAACATTAAAGCGGGACAAAGTAGTTTTAGATCTTCGAGAAAAGGAAAGAGAGCAAAGGGGAACTCTTGGTGGTCAATACCCCCATGTGGCAGGAGATAATATTTATTATCAAGTGGAAACTCCAAAAGAAATTCATTATGCTACCAAGAGTGAAGAGGGATATAGAAAACCTCTTTATAATAGTATTTTGAAGAAATCATTAGCATCGCATAATTTTAGCGTGTTTATTGACACAAATCCAAACACACCAGAAGATGAACGATACAAAGCAGTTGGTGGATATCATGTAGGTCGTGCATCAGTGGAAACGCCACATGAACTTGGTTTGAATCAAGCAATGTTATATACTGAATTAAATGATTGTCCTATTAGTAAAGATTTAGAAGTAGTTAAATTTCCTGATCCAGTATGGCCACAATTTACAAGATTAGTTTTTAAGGATGATTTTCATCATCCAAGACATGCAAATGGTTTGTATGTTTTTAAGTCTCCAGATGGTATCGATTGGGAACTATATCATGATAAACCAGTAATGAGTATTTTTACTGAATGTAAAGAAAGCAATAAAAAGTTACCGCCTAATATGGGAATTGATAACCCAGATGTATTTTTAGCCTCAAGGTATACTTTCATGTCAACAAAAGATGTGATAGCGTTCGATACTTTTCCTAGTATTTTTTATGATCATAATATAAATGAATATGTGATGTATCTTAGAGCGAATTTAAGTCTTGGTGTTCGTCATGTGATGTACACACATTCGAAAGATCTTGTAAATTGGTCTACACCCACCTTAATTAAAACTGATCCACCATTTGATATGAGTTTTGAGAATTTCTATTTTATGGCAGCGTTTCCACTTAAGAATAAATATATAGCATTTCCTCCGCATTTTAAAAATGAAATAATATCAAATGTAACTTCGATGTCTAAACTATATGATGAGACAGAGGGAAATTGGATATGGGGAGATGCGGATGGTTTTATTGGTGCAATGAATCAAGGACATCATAGAAAATATTGGGATGCTAAAACAAAGGTAATGATTTCTGATGATGGTTTGAATTGGAAAAGTATAGATGAAATTTTACAATCGGACACAGGCGGTCACATGACATTTCCTCATGTGCTTTCGTTCAGAGAAGAGGATGATGTGTATGCTCTTTATGTGCATGAAGATTTTATGACACATCGTAACAAACTTGTTCGGTATACAATTGATAAAGAGGAACTGGATGAGTATGTTATATGAAAAAGGATATAACCTTAAGATATCTAAATTTACTCAACTAGGAAATAGTCTTGTTCAATTATGTAATGCTATTAATGTTGGAATACAAACAAAATCATTGGTTGTCATGCCAGAAATTGGCACATGCAGTGAAGCATTTGATCTTTTGAAGGATGTTCCTAATTTTGATTTTCGAAAAGGCAATTCTTGTAATGACACATTAGAGAGTAAATTTTTCTTTACCAACGAATCGTTCAATTATAGATTAATCAACAAAGAGAGAAGAGAGATATTACAGGGCTTTATTCTTCCAAATTTAAATTTAATTGATAGTGATTTTGTAAGAGATGACACCCTTGTAATTCATATTCGAAGTGGAGATATTTTTGGCGGGTGGACTCATGAGAATTATGTTCAACCGCCTTTGTCATATTATCAAAAGATAATTGAAGAGGGAGATTATTCTGATGTCTTGGTAATAACCCAAGCAGATAAATCTAATCCGTGCATCGAAGGCCTTCTTTCATGGAACTCAAATATAAATATCCAGTGCGGCAGTTTAAGAGAAGATGTTAGTGCTATTCTTGGAGCAAGAAATTTGGTGATTGGGTTCGGAACTTTTGGATGGATGTTATCTCTTCTTTCAGAGAGAATATATAAGTTATATTGCCCCCGTGTAACTACGGATTTATTTCCATCACACTTTGAAATTCCACCATTCACGATTAAGAGATACAACTTTAATAATTATATTGAAATTGGGGAATGGAAAAATACAAAAGAACAAAGAAAACTGATGCTTTCGTGTTCTAAAGAAAAGGTCGAAGAACATTATGTTAATGAATATAAATGATCTAGTTTCTAACCACAATATGAATATACATGGCGTGATTCATATTGGCGCTCATTATGGAGATGAGTATGAGAAGTTTCGCGGTGTGGGTGTAACAGATTTTCTTATGTTTGAGCCGCACCCCGACAACTTTGCAAAATTAAAAGATCATATTAAAAATGCAGATGTTGGTGGAATAAATGTTACATTAGAAAATGTTGCATTGGGTCATAGAGAAGAAGAAAAAACAATGTATGTTGAAACTGCGAATAAAAGTATGTCATGTTCGCTTATGAAACCATTAAAGCATCTGGAACTATATCCTCATATAACATTTGATTCTACCATAAAGGTAAATCAAATTTCACTTGACGATTATTTTGATAATAGCGACTTGGATATTAAAAAGTTTAATATGATTAATATTGATGTTCAAGGATATGAATTAGAAGTTTTTAAAGGCTCATTGGATACTTTATACCATATTGATTATATCATGACAGAGGTTAATTTGGATGAACTATATGAAGGTTGCCCTATGATGAGTGATCTTGATGAATTTCTTGGAAACATTTGGGGATTCGAAAGAGTTGATCAAAGAATTGTAGGAAATAATACATGGGGGGATGCCTTGTATATCAAGAAAGATTTTGGTTATGAAAATAAAGAATAAGATTGCAGTTTTTAGTTGTGGAAATGAAGAATATGTCAGCCAGATGTGTGCTGCTTTATCCCTTGCTTGTAAGAAAAATGATTTTGTGCCATATATTATTAGCGATGTAGATAATCCAGAAAAAATAGAGTTGATTCATAAGTTGGGAATAACTCTTCTCCAAGTTAATCTTTCGGAAATGTTTCAAGTTTATAATAAAAACTGGCCCAGTCATATGTTTTGGTATTTCATTGGACCAGAAGCACTTCACAAAGTAGGACACAAGTTTTCTTGTTACATTGATGCAGATGTGTACTGTGTAAATGAATTAGATTTGTCTTGGCTTAATGATGATATAGAGATTGCTGCTAGGTCTGATCGAGATAGAGAATTTAATTCTGGAGTTGTGTTTTTTAATAATGAAAAAATGGTAGAAAAGAAATTATTTTCTGTTGTATGTGATGCTTATAAAAAATGTTCAGAAGATAAATTCTTAGAGTGGCATGGTGGGTTAATACATGATCAAC
>Ga0114905_1001258_pt1 | contig 14111 bp, 18 predicted proteins | sample MalvireepMed_b05_FD_83499 | JGI IMG/M metagenome (GOLD analysis project Ga0114905, IMG submission 83499) | Marine viral communities from the Global Malaspina Expedition - Malaspina viral metaG DeepMed_b05 | ecosystem: Environmental > Aquatic > Marine > Oceanic | place: Mediterranean Sea...
ATGCCTGCTGTGTCGTGATGGGAGCGCCCCACGTTGCAGCATCCCACGTTGCCGTATCCCACGCCGAGGCAATGCTGGACGTTGTGCTGGGAGTAAATGTCGTTGTGCCGTCACGGAAATCAGTATCGAACCCGATGCTGACTTCCAGATCGGTATCACTCGCCATAACAGGACGGATAGCAGTAAATCGCTTCGGGCCATTGCGTCCACCAAAATAGATAAACGCTGTCTTGGCTATTGCTTCTATCGCAGAACCAGCATCGTCCGTCCCGCTGTCAGCCTTGTGGACTTTGGTATTTCCGCCGAAATACAGATCACTGTTAAATACCACCCACACATAAGCATCCTGATTGGTAAATTTTGCCCACGCCCCGGTATCAAGATTCACAACATACTGTATAAAAGCCCCGCCGTTGGAGTCAGGAACATTGATAGCTGCGTAGCCACCTTTTGGATAGACGATGCCCTGCCACCCGAATACGTCCTTGAAGTTTACAACTGAGTCGTTGTAGCTGTTGCTGATCTTGTCGCTGATAGCACGGTTTGGCGCAGCCTCTCCCGTACCCAGCACCTGTGTCATGGGCAGAAGGCCGTTCTCTGTCACCAGGTAACAGTCTGATCCAACGCGAAGCATACACCGCCGTCCGATAGGACGCCCTACCGTGTAAACACCGACAAGGCTCCACTTTGTCGCGTCAGACGGATCGGTGCCGCTGTACATGGCGATTTCGCCCTGATCTGTATAGAACAGGATATTGTCATCAGGGCCGGAGCCGCCATCGCGTGTCCATGTGCTGATTGCCATCAGCTTGCCGCCCTTGCTGAATACGCTGCCCAGATTTACAGATGCAACTGTTCCGGCCACGCTGTTAACGGGCAGATAGCCGTATGTCAGGCTGTCCGTCAGGACGAAGAACAGACGCTCCTTGTAGACTTCGACATTGATAACATTGGCAGCGGTGATGCTGCCGAGGGTTGGCGTGGCCCATGCGGAACCGTTCCAGTGGCGCGGAGCGTCTTCTCCGTTACAGATAAACAGAAACGAACCACCCGATGTTGTCATATTCACCCACTGGAACTGGGCATTGGACAGGCTGGTAATAACAGCAGAGCCGACTGATCCGGCACTGGTTACGTTGTAAACAGCAGTACCGCTTGCGGCGAACATCGTGCTTGTGGTTCCGCTGTTATAAACCATCAGGCTCTGCACGGTGGATGGCAGTCCCGTTACATGATCGTCGTATCCGTTACGGACTTGAACGTGGGAACGCGCCGGGAAGAAGTTTTCAAGACGTATTGCATCTGTTTCCGGCAGCAGATCAACAGAGTCGCGTGTATTTAACCCGCCAATCGGCGCGGGAACCGCGTTGCTCTGTCCTGTCATGGCGAGTGGAGAAGTAGCCATTACGCCAATCCTGCTCTCTGTCGGCCAAACTGTTCATTCGCCAGTATCCTAGCCAGAATCTCCGGCGGTATTTCTGCAAACTGCCTTTCCGCATCATCCGAAACAAACGGCTCTGTCACAGGCGCGGGTTGCGGCGGAACATATACCTCCTGGTTGCCCCCTGTCTGGGGGTCTTGGAAGGCTCCAACCGGCGTCTCACCTTGGGAAAGGACATCTCCTATAGAAAAATTGGGTAAGTCCGGTAATGCCCCGGTAATATCGGTAGCGTACTGCCCAAGGGGATCGACGACATTTTCGTCAATAAAGTTACCCACAGCAGATGCGCCAGCCCTGACGCGGCCTCCAAGAAAGTTCCCCAACTGATCTATAGGCTCCGTAACAATACCCAGCGCCGTATTAATAGGGTTGGTTATAGTTGAAATTCCCTGTTGCAGCCCTCTTGCCGCTGACCCCAAAGCGCCAGTATCTTTTCTAGCGAAGTCCAGCGCCATTGTCCCTAAAGTCGGTATACCGCTAAATGTCATCCCCAAACCCATAGTTGGGCTGACAAGACCAGCGAGAGTCCCCATAGCAGCGGGGACCAGCCCCATATTCATACCCTCCGGCACAGAGACACCACTCTCTGGATCATTTACAGCATATCCACCTGTTCTGTCGGAGTGTGCATTTATTTCAGCAACTTGCCTTGCTGTCGCATTTTTGTTGTTCCGAGCCAATGTAGCGGCAGGCGAATAGTATCCAGCCGCGAATGGACTAGAGCTAATGTCTTTACCTAATTCAGCGACACCAGCTTCCGTCCATGTGCTTGTGTTCTTGTTATACAAATTAGGATTGTTAATAGCTCTTTCGATATTTCTAGCTGCTCTTTCGCGCGTTGTCTCTGGAACAGCAGGCGGAGTTACGCCATATTCCGTTGGCACCCCAAACTCAGCAGCCGTTGCCTCCATTTCAGTACTGAGGGCAACTTCCTGCGCTTGTCGATCTGCTCTGGCCTGAATTTGGGCCATATGACTTGGTGACAAGGGGCCTTCAGCTCCGACATCGCGCACGGCCTGAGCAATCGCTTCCATTTGTTCTGCGCTTCTGCCCATGCCTGACGAGCCAGCGCCATAACCAACAGCAGCCGCCATATCCATAGCATCCGCAACATCAGACGCGCTCATGCTCCCAAGGCCCCCGCCTATATCATATTCAAAGCTGGGAATGCCGTTCGCCATGAACTGCCCACCGCCGGGAGCAACGCCCCCGCCCATAGCTCGTAAGGCACCGCCTTCCTGCGGTGTGATATATGCAGCAAAATGCCCTTGCGGTGCGCCTCTGTTCAGCGCCCGTGAAAGCAGTTCGCCGTATAAATCCGTCATTAAGCTTTCCTAGTAGGGAGATGCCCGGCCAGCAGCGCGTGGCTTTTTATTGCCCTTGATATTCCCGCCCTTGGTGGACGCAGCAGTAAAATTGTCGGTTGGCCCTGCCGGGTTAAACGCCCCGTAGGTATGTTTCGGTGGCTTCTGGACAGTGGTGCTGTCGTACGGAGACGCCCCGCCTGTTTTTGCCTTGGGATTAGACTTGTACGCTTCGCCGCCAAAATTCGGCATTTCAATCTCCTTTATAAGCCGTAGTTACCTTCCGGCTCGTTAAGTGCAAGGATAGCCCTGCTTGGGCCACCCATACGCAGAATAGGCTTCGCTCCATCATGCCCACTGTATTCTTCCACACGGGCCTGATATTCCATGAACTGCTGCTGGAACGGCAGTCCTTTTATTTTCAGAAAACGCCAGACGACACCCAGAACAACAAGTTCCTCTTCAAGAACGGTTGTCTGCGAATCGCCCGTGAATTTATCCGCATTGGCCGTTGAGCCACCGGACGTATCCACCCAGTTCTTCGATATATACTCGAACTTGACGGACTGCCCTGCCGTGGGCGTGGGATGCATGAGCAGCAACCCGCCACGAATACGGAAATAATTGGTGATGCCGCCACTGACGACAGCCAGAATACGCTGCCATTCGGAGCCGGTGATTGGCCCGTAATAGGTTCTGTCCGTTGTACGGTTCCACATCGTATTATTGCTGAAGCGCCCGAAGTCGCTGGCAATCGAAACCATCGTGCCCTGACTTTCAGCAGCAAGGGTTGTGTGGCTTCCTTCTTTGATTAAGACTTCCCATTTGTACCGCTGCACCTGTGCGCGGCCTTCCTGATTTGCACACGCCTCAAGCTGGATAACAGACGTATCTGTTGATGCAGTCACGGCATTGGGAGCGGTTATCCCAATGATTTTAGCGGCGTCTTGGCAAATCGTGAGTAGCGTCATCCAACTGTCTGCCTTGGTTTAATACCAGCTTGATCGGCAATATAGTCACGGGCCTGCTTACGCAGATCGACTGTACCGGCTCCCAGGCTGCTGACGCTTGCATCCGACAGTTCCGCAAGCTGCTCAACCGTTGCGACGTCCTGATTCACAAGGGTCTGCGCCCTGCGTGGCCCGACACCCTTCAGTACCGTTAATTCAGTGCCGTGCGGCTTAATGTTGGCCGCTGACACTTTTCCGCCACTTTTTTCATAAGCGGCAAGTTCGGCAGGAAAATGCTCTGCCAGCCATTCAACCTTTTCCGTTACTTTATAGAGAACGGTATTCGGATCACCGACGCGCCGTATCTCTACGAGATCGGGCTTGCCGTCTTCGCTTGGCAGAAACTCTATCCTGATATTACCCATAAGCAGTTGTGCGGGGGTTTTGAAGCCCCCGCACTCCCTTCTCGGTTAGATCGCAGCCGACATCGGCCATGTTCCCAACCCCGCAGCAGAACCGGCGGTTCCACCACGAGCAGTTGTCAGAAACAGACCGTTTACTGCCGTTTGCGAAGTTGACGTATCGTCAAGCGACCCAGCGGTTGCAGACGAATACAAGGTAACGTCGGCAGCACAGGATGCCAGCACGTTCATCGTGACAACACCCGTTAGCTGAACCCAGCCATACTCGCCGGAACTGATTGCTTCCGGGGCCACACCAACGATGTGCCCGTCATCAACCAGAGCCTTTGTGCATGGAACACCCGAAAAGGCTTCAGTCACAGTTACGACATCGTACTGCGCGATTGCAGAACCAGCCGTAATGTAAAGCCAAGTCGAGCTATCGGTGCCCATCATCCGGGTTCCAATAGCCTGAGAGGGTGTTGATTCCGTACCGCCGTCGAAGTCAATGCCAACAGCACTTTGAGTTGTGTATGCCATTCGCTCCTCCTACTAGGCTTGGATGACGCCCTGCCGTGCGCGGTTGCTGACGGCCATATTACCGGCCCAAGCAACAGGCATGACAAGTGCATCCTGATTTACGGAAGCCTTCTCGCCAAGAGGCACAAACTCACGGCCTTCCGCATAACGCAGGAAGAGATAATCCGTGTTGAGCATGTACATCTTGTTCGATGGGCACTGATCGTCGTAGTACACAGGCGAATCCATGAACATAAGGTTCATAAATCCTGCCGATGCCGACTCATCAGATGTGAACCGCTGGTTCGACTGAAGCGAAGACCAGTAGAAACCAAAGTAATTGGTATCACCGACAATCACGTCAGGACGATCCGCGCCACGGATACAGGCAAGCCAGAGAGTATTCATGGCCGTCTGGATTGTGGTTGCGGAAGCGGTTGCCCCCTCGGTTGAGAAGTCATACACCTGATTCTGCCAGAACGAATAGGTGGTGGAATTGATGCCGCCAACCGTATTGCCTACGGTGCCGGGGACAATCAATTGCAGCCCGCCAAGTTCCTTGGAATCAGTTCCGGTGCCGTCTGCATAAAGCGCAGTCGCCATCGTGTTCTTGAGCGATTTCTCAAGGTTCCGAATCCGGCTTTTGAGAAGATTGAAAATCTGCTCCGGGCCGGAGTTCTCGACTTGCTCAAGTCCTGAAATAACCACATTGCCCGCCAACTGCTTGTAATTAAACTCGGCAGCGGTGAACACGTTACTGGTTGAAGTATCAAGCACCTCGTAACCCGAATACCACTTGGTTGTCGAGTTCGTAGCGTACTCAAGCTCCTGTACGATGGTTCGGCCTGTCGCGGGGGATTTGTTCCCGTTCGAGTCAATGTGGCGAAGCAACGCATTGTTGTTCGTCACGTTGTCGGCCATCGTCTTGGAGTAACCAGCAAGCGTAGTGGTTACAATCTCCGTATACGTACTATTTGGAGATGCAGCCATTTAAGTTGCTCCCATCATGGGGCAACAACAGTAACCCTTACGTTCTGGCAGTGTTAATTGTATCGCGCAGAATGTCGTCAAGACCGCTTGCCATAACCGCACCTTTAGGGGGTGCAGTTGACTGGGAAGGACGAGTTTTCTTGGCTTTATCGACAGCCGCCTTTCTCTTCGCTTCCTCTTTCCTGCTTACGGCAGTGCGTTCACTTTCCAGCGTCTCTTTGTAGAGATCGTCATCAAGGCGAAGCGCCATATCGTATGCCGTCTGCAAGTCCTGCGTCTCTCCGGCAGTTACGAGCCGCGACATCCGTTCACGCAACTTATCAAAATGAGGGCGCTTCAGATTTCCATCTGCTGTTTTCTCATTTGCAAATGAATCGACCTGATCCTCAAGTTGTTTGTAACGATCCTGGTGCTGCGACTGTGCCAACATATTAACTTGCTGTTGCGTCTGGGCCAGTTGCTGTTGCAGTTGCTGTGTATGCGAATCAGTAGAATAGTCCTCTACATAATCCGCGCCCGAATCGCCTGACGGTAACTGAACTCCGTAGTGCTGGGCGAGGTGTGCGATAGCGGCCTGCGGGTTCTGCCGTAGAGCATTGTCATAACTCATAAGACGCGAGATATATTCGGCCTCGCTAATCCCGTGAGCCTGCATCTGCTGTTTGTACGGTGCCAGAACACCCTGTAAGCCTTCTACCTGTTTTCGCTGCTCTGCCAGTTCAGTCGTCTTGCGAGTGAACGCCGCATCACGCTCGTTCTCCCTCTGAAGCATAAAATCTCTCTGCTCATCGGGTAACTGCTCGAACGCTTCGCGTTGTTCAGCAGGCCATGTTTTCGGTGCAGCCAAAGCATCCGGCGCTGGCTCCCCTTCAGACTCCGGTATGTCTGTTTCGGGAGTGGCTTCGTCTTCGCTTGCTTCATAGCCCTCGGCGGCATCGTCTGATGAGTCGTCTGTTACGACTTCGACTTCTTCCGCGCTGGTTTCTCCGGCGATAGCTTTTGGATTTTCAGAAGTGGGTTCAGCATCGCCGTTACTGAACTCTCCCTTGGCACCGATAACGCTCTCAAGAACGCCATCGAGTGTCGTCGCTTCTGACGCTGGCCCCGCTTCCGGGGTGCTGGTCTCAGTTATTGACATTTCTTATCGTATCCCAGTTTGAAGGACGTTCACTTCCCGCCCAGTCATTACCAATCTGGCGAACATTATGTCTCTTTTCGTGTTCGCGCAATTCTGATCTGCTTGTAACATAGGAGCCGTCTACAGGACTCTGGAACGGCTCTATATCCTTTATTATGTTGTGCGCGGCCCTGTTAAAGGCTTTCACGGCCTTTTTACCGGCCTTCTGCGGCGTCCATTTAATGGCGTCATAGTTTCTGCGGTATTCAGAGTTCATCACTGCTGTTCCGCCATTTTCAACTCAGCCTCAAGAAGCGCCAGGTCTTCCTTGCTGCGGACGCGCTCACTGGAGGAACGGCTTTTCTCCTGTACTTCTGCCGCGGTAGCGCGTTCGCGGGAGTTTATATCTGCGAGCTTGCCCTCCTGCTTGAGCTTCTCGCGCTCAAGTTCAGCCGCTATGCGCTGCTGCGCGATACGCTCTTCTGACGACACCTGTGGCTGCTGCTGGGCCATCTGTAACTGCTGCATGACAGCCGCTTCAGTTTCACCGATCACGTCCTCGAACTGACGCCCGACTTTCCACGCACCGGCAACGAACTTGAGTATCTGGAAAGCTATCGGTGTGAGTTCCGGCGCGGCCCGTGTTGCCTCGATTGCCTGCACCAGATATCCGCCCATCACGTTTGCAAACTCTATGCGGGTGCGCTTCATCTGCTCTTCATCAGCAAATACGGTGCTGTCTGTTTCGACATCGATCTGATAACTGCGTAACTTGTCGTTACGCATGATCTCAATCATCTCATCCGTAATTGATATCCCGGTGATACGTTCCAGAACTTCCGGCTCGTAGTTTTCCGCAATAAGCTCTGCCTTGATACGGAACAGGTCACGGATATATTTCTGGATGTCTTCCTGACGGAGCCGCAACCGCATGGAGCCGTACTGGGCTTTAAGCTGCTGCGCTGTGGCGCTTTCGCTGGCTTTTGTGCCGCCGCCTCGAATAATGTCCGAAATCCCCGTGATCTCGTAAATAGTCTGGAGAACCTGTCCGCGCTGGTTGTAAAGTCCGGCCAGAACCTGTGGGATTACCGCTATATCTTCGGTCTGGAAGGCCCCCGTCAAGCCGCCTTTTTGTGCCAGATTGGCAAAATTGTCACTGGGTACAAACTCGTTATCCGTTGCATTCGCAAGATGTGCAAGTTCGGGAATGCTTGAGTCGTAGACACCACGGCGTTTCAGGCCCTCTATCAGTGTCGTGATACGGCTTGTTATGCGGTCAAGCTCGTCGGCCTGATCCTGGTAGATGGTAAATTCCGGTACGGGGACAGATGTATTATTTGTCCGTACAGCTATCAGTGGCGTCGGGCACGGAAAGAAATTCTCCAGTGTGTACGGGTCTTCATCATCTGCAAGAACATCCTTGTAGCCCGTTGCCACGAACAGGCGTCGGCGTTTTACCTTGTCCCAGATTTCCCAGACTTCAGCGCGATTGTAGAGTTCATCAACATCCACATCGTCCGCACGTTCCGGCATCCAGTTCAGCGGAACATCCTCGGCGTGGTCAAACCCGCGCCCGACAAGTTCCTCGCGTGTGAACAGGTGCCGTCGCGCACGCCATGTCACATCTTCCGGCCTGCGGCTTGGGCTTTCACGGTAATCCTGCCAGTGGACGTATTCAAAGCGGCAACGCTGGTCGCCAAGACGCTCGATTTCCTCTTCTTCAAGAATATCTACATCTTCGCCCTTGATCTCGATTTTCGTCTTTTCCTTGACGATAATCGGCTCATATACCACCCAGACTACGCCGCGCCCCGGCAGAAGATAGTCCTCCAGCGCAGCCCTTATGGGTACTTCTGAATCATAGACATCCAGCCCGTAGAGCAGCGCCCGTTCGAGGGCAATTGCTACTTCACGCGCTGCCGCATCGCCATCGTTAAAGCGTCGGCGCACGTCCGGCTGGGCCATTTTTGCAAACAGTGCGCTTTTCATGGTCTCAGTATTTGACCAGAGAATATTAAAGCGGTGTGTCAGCGGCCCGACAACGCCTGTGTCGCGCTCATCACGGTAACGCTCCACAACACGGATGCCGCGCTCACGCCAGTCACGCTCAAATTCGCTGGCCTGATCCAGTTCACGCTGCCAATACAGGGCAGTTCCGTACAGTTTTTCCTGATCTTCGCGTGTGTCAGCCATTAGTTACTCTTATCTAAAATATTTCGTGCTTCTTTCGCAGAAATATCTTTCATATTCTTATGAATCTTTTTGTCAAAAACTCTCAATTTGGAGTGAGCTTCTTGGATTGCAGCGCGACCGCCATGAGCAGGCATTATTTGAGGCCATTTTGTTCCCGCTCTCATTGCCTCTTTGGCTTTTCTTACCACTTCTTTTTCATCTTCAATGATTTCGCCATCCCACACAGAAGGTACAAGTGTTGGTATGCCGTCAATCTCTACTTGTCTGGTAAAAACCGTAGAGACCGTACCGTCTTCATTCCTTACTTCATTTCCTTCAGCCAAATTCTTATAATGATGTCGGGTAATAGCATCCATCGGCGCAGCTAAAGCACTTGATACTATCGGGGCTTCATTAGGGCGAAATGCAGTCCGAACTTCAGCCATCGGCTATACTTGCCCCGCTAATTCTTCCGCGCACGGATATCCCGGCGCTGTGTACTGTTTCTTTGCTGCCCGATATGAGCGGATGCCACCATTCGAGCGGCTCACCCCTTGCTCTTTTTGTGTACGCGCACGTTTCGGGCAACCAGTCAATTTCATATACATTCTCCGGCGTCAGGGACACACAGGAAGGCACAAGTTCCTGACGTTTCGGGTAGTTTGAGCATTTCGCAGTCTGACTATCCAGTAAATGACACGCAACATCGGTGTAAAACACCTCATTTGTCGCCTCATCCCTGATTTTAACGGCGCAGCACTTCCCGCAGCCGTCGCACAGGGCTTCCCATTCCTCATTTGAGAGTTCATGGAGTGGCTTTTCCCAGAAATCCATGTCATCCCGCGAATCCCGTTACACAAACGGTGGCTGTTGCATCTGTGCAACACCACCCATCATCGGGTTCTGCTGCATCTGCGGCATGCCCCCCATCATGGGTGGAGGAGGCGGGGCCATATTCGGGTCCATCATCATCGGCGCGGGGCCTGGCATCAGTTCGGCCATGTCCAGTTCCTCGACGGTTCTCGTTTTCTTTGGAACGCCCGCATAGTCTTCGGGTATTTCTTCCGTCTCTACGGTAATCTTTGCCGTAAGATCGCCAAGAATACTTCCCAGCATCGCAGCATCGGGCATTCCCAGAGAAGTCTGGCCCATGCTGCCGCCATTTGCGGTGAAACCGGCTCCGGGTAAACCGTAATCAAGCGCCATCAGATTCGTGGCTCCCTATAGCTTGCCTCATCAAAATCGTGCATTTCCCGCAGATCGGCAAGTGTTGGTTTTTTCAGCATTTCCTCCTGCCAGTCCGGTTCCGGCTCCTTTGGCTTCAGATTCCGGTAGGCAATCGCCAGATACCTGAAGGAATCTGCGGCGTGTGAGGCCCAGTTGTGCAGGGGCGTCTTCTTGAACACGCGCTTCACATCATCCCATTCCCGCTGGTAGGAACGCAGAGCGTTCAGGCCCTGCTCACAGGTAAATTCGTCAAAATAGCAGTGCTGGAGCAGCAGTCTCCCGGCATTTATACCGTCCGCAATCTTGTGATTCGGGACAATCCGGGGCCGTCTGCCCATGTTAATCAGCGTCTCGGCACGGGTTCTCCCCGTACCCAGTTCACGCACCTTGGCATCGTGCGGCAACCAGTCATCGCCGTACCAGTAGCCTTTTTCCTCCATGATTCTGACGTAATGCTCAAGTCCTACGTTGTTGTGTTCGTAGTAATCAATGATACGAACTTCGCCCAGAGTGACCTGAAAAAACCACAGAGCGCACGAATCGCTGATACCCAGATCCCACGCAACGTGGACAGGAATCGCCGGGTCATGCTCGACACGGCAGATACGGCCTTCCTTATCTGCGTCCTCAATTATCCCTCCATAGTAACTTCCCTTGATCGCAGCAGTCCACGAACACTCGAACTCCTGCAAATACTCATCCTCACCCATCTCGCGCTTGGCGGCTTCAAGTTCGTGCGGATCGACCACACCGGTTTCCGAAGCCCTGTAAATAGCCCGGTACCATTCATGGTCATCTGCTGAGTCCTCATACAGCCGCCAGAAATGGTTTCTGCCTTTCGGCGTCCCGATAAATATCGCCCAGCCCTTACGGTCAACCAGCGCGGGACGCACGATTTCACTCCAGACCCTCGGCGACATATCGGCGTACTCGTCCAGCACGACCCCATCCAGATAAATACCCCTCAGGGCATCAGGATCATCCCCCGCACCCGCCAGACGGATACGACTGCCGTTTAACAGATCAACTCTCAATTCGGACTGATTGACTTTCGTCCCCGGTATGTCACGGGCGTAGTAACACAGATAATCCCATGCAACCTGTTTTGCCTGCCGATAATACGGCGCGAGATACATAAACCTTCCGTCACTGCGCTCCGTCTGTATCTCCAGAGCCTGACGCAGCAACTCCGTCACCGCATAGACACTCTTCCCCCACCGCCTGTGGCTCACGCAAATCTTAAATCTCTTGGTGTTCCTGTGAAGATCAAGCTGCTGGGGACGCGGCTCATACGGAATAGATATCTTCACCTTCCGCCATCTCCCCCCGGCGTGATATCAATCATCTCTTTTTTGTCTTCCGTCACAGATTCCGGCAGCGCAAACGTCACCTCAATCTTCTGCGGCAGTGCAGCATCCTGGCTTGCTGTATCCTTCCAGCCAGCACGGGCCTTCAGCATAAATATCGAAGCTATGGTATCCTTGCCGCTCGCAGCCCTCGTATACAAAGCCCGCGCAACATCAAAATTAACCTGATCAACGCCCGTATCAATCTCATACCGATAATGCCGCCGCAGCGTCTTGGGCGAAATCCCCAGCAACCGCGCTACATTATTCTGCTGCAACCCCAGACCAACAGCCTCACGCACCATACGTCTGCTGTCGGCAGTCACCCGATGCCACGGACGGCCCCCCTTATCAACCGTCTCCCGCGCTTCCACAGCCTCGTCTTCCGAAACTTCATCAGCCATTTTTTGCTTATATCCCAGATTTTACGCAGTAGGCAATATTGTTCCACATGAAACATACGCACAGAAGGGCAACCCCGGGGGGGGGTGTTAAGTTATATTCATGCCCCTTTCGGACCCCTTATTGCAGGAACAGGTGACGCCGCAGGAGGAGGCTAGATACTGGAAGGTCAAGGGTTGGGAGATACAGATTACCCCAGCTAGGTCAACGACGACGACGCCCCGCCCTCAAGCGCCGCGATTTTCGGCGGATCGATTTTCGGCGCAGGGACCCACCCAAGCCGACGCCGATGCGCTCGCGCTTGTGTTGCCATATCGCCCCGGCTGGCGCTGGGTTCGGCGCGTGGCCAGGGAGCGGCGCGGTTCGGGTCGGGGTCGGGTTCGGGTTCGGAACCGGTCGGTTCGAACCGTTTTGGCGGGTTGGTGGACCTATCCCCCGCCCACCGCATCACAACCCCAAACCTCTCCACTCTCTACCCTAACCCAGGCGTAGCCTAGATATCGCCGATCGCGAGCGGTTCGTATTGCCTGCGTTCGATCGCGGGTTGTTCCCCATTCAGGTCTGTTGTCGCCTAGCTCGTGCGAGACGGACGGCGGCTTCGCTAAACGTCTCAGTAGGTCGCCCCCATTCGTCAGGCGGTGGACGGGCGGAATCAGAGTCAGAATCAAAATAATCCCTCTTACTCTTACTAGGATTTATTTTACTAGGATTGCTATTACTAGGATTGTAGGACACTGGAGTCCTATGTGGGCGGACATGAGAGTCCTGAGTGGGTAGGACATTCACGTTGACGCTATATCGGACAGTCCCGCCCCTAGCCTTACCATGTGGCTCGATTAATCCTATGGCAATCAAGTCCGCCAGAGTTCGGCGGATTGTTCGCGTGGTACAGCAACACATGCGCGCCAATGTTCCCTGACTGGGGTACGCGTTAGCGCCGCGCCTATCAGTGAATGACGCCAGCGCCAGCAATACGAGACGCTGGTTAGCGGTAACATCCGCGAGTCGCCAAATGGGTCGAATCAGACGCCACGTCATGCGGAGTCCAGCTCGTATCGCTGGCAAAACTTGCGGATCTTTAAGACCGTTGAACGCCTTATGGGTCGGCCATCCCGAATCCTCTTGACTAGGTGGCCGTCACCGACGGCGAGAATCCCGAATCGCGTATCGGCGAGACCGTACCGGTCCAGAAACGAGTCCAGTTCCTCAATTAATTCTTCGCGCTTCATGGTGTCCCTTTCCTAAAAAAAAAGGGACCGGAGTCCCTCAGGTTAGTTCGAAAATTCCCCGCCTAAACAGTCAAGGGAATCGCGTCAATCGGGCAGTCTGGCGCACCGCCCAGGTCAAGCCATTTACGAGTCATTCGTACCGTGTAGCCGCATTCGGGACACTCGGCCTTGATCATCCGAGTCCCTTGTTTCTTCACGCTGGAATAATCCAGCTCGGCGTGCGGGTATTCGCCAAGGCGATCAAGACTCGGCTGGATGTAGCGTTTAAACGCTTCGCCCGCTGTGGTCGCTGTCATTTTCCCTTCAAGGCCGATAGCAAGCGCCAGCTTGCGGAACGGTCCCTTGTGGCCGTGCTTGGTCCCAACAATGGCGTGGCACAATTCGTGCGCCAGAACGTGTGCAACTTCCATGGGATCGTCTAGGCTCATACCGACGATGATCTCGTGGTGATTGTCTTTTGACGCCGACGGATCAAAGCATTGGCCGACGCTTTTACGGCGCGAACCCGCTCCCTTTGACGGCCATCCACATGTGTACCGGATATTGTCGGGGAACGTCCCTCCCTTGCTATGAAACAAGGGACGCAACTCGGTCGCTAGTGCGTTGATGTAAAATTCTCGGTTCATCTGATTAGCCTCTATTTCACCAGCTCTGGATACGTTTCGGGCCATGTGTCCAGAAGCATTTTCGCAGTATCAAGCGCGTATTCCCAGATGCGCACGTCAGGATCACTGGAGAGCCCCAAATATTCAAAGTCGTCGTCTGGATTTTCTCTAACCGTCTGCGCCGCGTTTAACTGCGCGGAACCGTCGACACGCTCGCTCAGAGTCTGATGATTTTCATCGGTACCGGCAACGCTGTCGTCGATGGCGTCGATGAAATCGCAATATGCTTTCTGTGCTTCATTCATCTGATTAGCCTCCAATTGATGAATCAATGCACTCATTATATATAGGCGCGCGCACAGGTCAACACATTTAATATGCTTGACAGCACACGCGGCGCTGGTATGG
>Ga0114905_1001260_pt1 | contig 14107 bp, 11 predicted proteins | sample MalvireepMed_b05_FD_83499 | JGI IMG/M metagenome (GOLD analysis project Ga0114905, IMG submission 83499) | Marine viral communities from the Global Malaspina Expedition - Malaspina viral metaG DeepMed_b05 | ecosystem: Environmental > Aquatic > Marine > Oceanic | place: Mediterranean Sea...
GACGGAAAAAAGGAATTAAACGAATCTATTTATTACACAAAACCTATTTTAGGAGGAGAAGAAGATATGTCTAATGACACTAAGAAGCCATTGAAAGAATGGAAAAATGAAGAAATAAATTTCAGACTAATGAAAAAGTTTGGATTGCTAAAAGAGACTGAGGTTGACGGAGGTGGTGCAGAACAACTATACCACGAAGACGCAACTGATGAAAAAACAAACTCGGATGAAGACGAAGAGGGCGACGACGAAGATCCCGAGAGTACCGAGGATGCTCAGGAAGGGCATCCTTTTGGATATGATATCCGAGATAAACACAAGCCATCATTAAATAAACTCATGCTTGAAGAAAAAACACAACAAATTTATGAAGAAGAATTTGAAAAACTTTTACAAGAAGATCTTTTAAAAGAGCTATTAGCCGATCCAACTTTGGGCCCACGCCCAAGCCCGGTACCGCCAAGAGAACCTCGGCGCAGACCTCGCCTACAAAAGATCGTAAGCCCGGCCTCCTTGCGCAGTCCAAAACAAATTGCAGCAGCGAAAGCAGCTGCAGAACGAGCGGCTATAGAAGCAGGAATGACCGATGTGCCAGGAGGCCCGAATTATATAACCCCCGCAGAGCGGCGACGGCGCGCCCGACTACCACATAAAATGGTAAACATCGACGATACCTCACATGGCTGGTTCGACGACCTAGGAAAAACAGGAGCAGATATTTCTCGCGGCATTGGCCGCGGCACGGCGTGGACAGGCGATTTATTACATGATATATTTGGAGAGGCAGACCGCCCCTATGCGTATACCTTCCCAGAAAAGCGCGAAATAAGGCCTTACTCGAAACGCGCGTGGGACCCTCGAACTGATCACGGCCCTGAATACCCAACAGATTGGGTACAAGTCGAAAATCCGGAAACTGGAGAACTCATATGGAGAACAAAAGAGACGAAGCCATATCATGAACAGGAATATATTGATACTTTTTCGGGAGAAACGGTACCAATTGATCGATCTTTAGATGTTATGACCGGCGAAGGCTGGCGCTCAATCCCTGGTTGGGATCCGGAATCCGGCGAAGTACTTCGAGTAGCGCAGCCAGGAGAATTTGTGCGAGCAACGCCGGCAGGCACTCCATCTATTGAAGCCCGGGAGGCTTGGGGAAAATCTTTTCCAAAGATACCACCAAAGCCCGTCGAATATGGCGAAGAAGCTCCCGACGTAGAAACAGATTTAGCGCTGGCATTGGCCGAAGTCGCACTTATGTTGTATGCTCCTCGTGTTGTCCCCAAAGGCGTCAAACCAATCCCAAAGGCGAAAGTTCAAGTTCGAGGGCCGCGGCCACAAACAGATATACCACTAGGCCCTGCCGGCGAGGGTGGAGTATTATCCAGGACTAAACCAGGAACACCAAAAGTTGATCTTTTAAGAGCGGATGATTTAATTCCAAATGCAAAAAATGCACTTCGAAATATGGACCCTGAAGATTTGGGAAAACTTATCGATTGGGAGGCAGCAGGTCGGCCAATGCCAAAAGATCCTTTATGGAAAAGATTACCAAAGATAACAAAAGACAAAGTTTTGAGTGTGCTAAAAACAATAACAAAGCCTGTGCGGCCGCTGTCCTGGGATTGGCAACGCACATTTTCGAGAGAATTTTTCTTTGATCCCAGAAAGCCGTGGTTGATGCCTAAAAAAGCATCCAAACTTAAACCCTTGAAGCCGGGAGAAATGATGCCGACGACACTTGGGCAAAAGACTAGATCAGCAGTATATAATACCCTCCGAACTGTAGGTATCATCGGCTCCATTACTACTGCTGCTATGGAAACAAAAAGAAAATTTGGAGAATTCTATGGCGACGAAACTGAGCTGGAAGCAATAGAAGAAAGGTTGGAAAATCGTTTGGTTTGGATTTGGAACCCGACCACGCAACAATATTTTGATCCAAATCGTCCATATATAGCAATTACAGACGAAGATGATCCGGCCTATCACCCAGATGATCGTATCATAGGTTATTATGTAGGTAAAAAAGTAGTTTCCGGTACGCCAGATGATATATATCCCGATGCAATGCATCCGTGTTTAAGAAATTACGATGGTAGTCCATATATATATTCGAACACCCAACCTCCTGCGCCGCCGTCAGAAGAATGTGCGGAAAAATATGGTAAAGAAACAGCATATATGGCCTGGGCGCCATATGGCTCGCGAGCCGAAGCAGTTCCAATGGGAACTATTGAATCTTTTTGGTACAGCGCTGCCGGAGATTGGGCTTTGGAAAAAGCTGCCGGCGCCCTTGAATGGGCTGGTCTCGGCTCTGGTATGGTAGACGAGGAAGCTCTACTTAAAAAGATGCGAGACGGTCAAAATGTGCAAGGAGAATATGTATTATCCCCCTTCGCCCGCGGGCAAAGAGATATAACTGACATCATAATCGGCGACACGGCAATGGGCTATAGAAGAGGACCTGTTGGAGGTGAAATATATGATAGTCCATCAATCGCCATCGGCGACGAATTAATAGAGTTAATTTATAGAAATGGCAAATATGTCAATCAAGAAAAAATAAACAAATTTATATGCAAAGGGGCCCCGGACTCCAAAGACCCGGAAGTTAAAAATTGCTGGGATAGATTGCCAAAATTTACTGGGCCTGGACGATGGGATAGCTTGGGCAATATTTCCGGAATTGGAATTCGGCCCGCCAAAATCAAAGCCGAGGACTGGAAAATAAAATGGACATTCCCAGAATACTTAGCATCAAAAGTAGGCAGTTCAAGAGATATCAGTGCATTAGAAAACCTCGCGGTACCACTTGGCTTGGCCGGCCCAGAAGACCGACCCGTATTTACACATCCGTGGATGCGAAATATTATTGATGTCGAACGCGACCCTGAAACTGGCAAAGTAACTGATGCAAAAATTTATTTACCATTTACAGAAAAGCGGATGCTTTGGGATTTACTTCCAGTACCCGAGTGGTGGCAGGGTCGACATCTTCCTCTACCTAATCTTGATTGGGTTAGTCCGGGACTAAGATCTCGGATGATTTCTCCCGGAAGCTCCTTCGATATCACATCTGAAGAGGGCTTAACGGATTCATTAATTATGTCCGTAATGAATGAATCGGGCAATTACAATATTCCTAAAAATACGAAGCCCGAAGATTTTGCAAAAACCCTAGAATTTAAAGATTTTAAAAAAACCATGTATGAGGACTGGAAAAAACATTCCAAGAGCGCCATGGCCCAACTCGCAGCCACAGAAGGTGTGACAAACGCTCAATATGCCAAAGCTAAACAATACAGCTTCTTACACTATTTGATTGATGCTGACAACAAACAACAACAAATTAAAGAGGTAGAAATAGACCCGACAACCGGCCGGGAAGAAAGGACACTAAGGACTGCCACCGGCGGTACCGGACTCATATTAACAGACAAAGACCAACTAGTGCGAGACCCTAGAAATCCACTCGCACCGAGAAGAATTAAAGGAGCATCAAGTGAAGATGTCTGGGTAAACTTTGTTGTCGTAGACGCAGAGGGAAACCCGGTGGAGAATACGAAATGCACAGAAGAAACACCCTGCGGCCGGTGGTTCGGGAGAGATCAATTGCCCCCCCACATCAACGCGTTTAAAAAGCATCCAACAATTAAAGACTTGTGGCTAATTGAAAGAAAAAACTATCATATGTTAGAGAACCAATACTTAAATTGGTTGAAAACACCAATAGATATCTTGAAAAAACGATATGGTTTTATACCAAGCCCATCAGATATTCGCACCGGGCGCGCCACTGCACCGGGAAAAAGAGATTGGGATAAATCTATAAAAACAAGTTGGAAAGATTAACAAAAGGAAATTAAACTATAATGATGAATATAAACTTATTAAATAAATTGACACGAAAATTTCTTTTAGGAGAAGAAAAAGAACCTCCTACAATTCATAGCTGTGTTGATAATGTGAATGAATTTTTAAATAAAATGAAACCACGTTCAATGAGAGAAAGCGAACAGGTAAAAACAGCCAAAGAACATTTAAGCGAAATCAAAAAATTAACAAGAAGGCTTGAAGAGCAAATTGAACTCTTAGAAGAAGGGAAAAAATAATGGGCGGTGCTGCTGGACACATGGCACATCCTTTTGATTTGCCCGAAGTTAATACAGGTAATGATTTAATTAGTTTTTTTGAAGAAGCTGCAGAATATCTTGCAACAAATCCTGCTAGCGTAAAAATCGATGGCGTTAACGTAAGCTTTAAATTAATTGATGGCCCTCGCGGAAAAGAATTTGCCGTTGACCGCGGCAGCACAAAGCCTATTGATATTGAAGGAATAACATTAGGCAGAGTCGGTGAAAGATTTCCAGAAGGGCATGGAATGCGTCCTGCAATTACAACTTTATTAAATATTTTTAATAGAGCCTTACCGAGTATACAAGATGAATTACAACAATTAGGAATGTGGGAGAATCCCACAATATTTTTAAATACTGAATATGTTACAAAGGGCAAAACAAATGTTCAAGAGTATGATAAAAACTTTTTAGCTATTCATGGCGTTAATCAATTTTATGAAAAAACAAATGCCAGAACTGGCGTTCAAAGGCCTGGTGCGGAAAGGCCGCTAGGAAATAAAGCGCCGAGTTCTGAGATCTCTTATAATGATGAGGTATTCAATTCTTTAATTGAAAAGGTTCGACCAATGGCTGCAGAATCTGATTTTGAAATATATGGAAGTGTTCCAACAACGTCCATTGCAAGTGTCAATTTTTCTAAGACTCTCGCCGCTCCATTTCCTGTAAATTATGGATATGATGAAGAAGGAAAACTTTTTTCAGATACGAAACCATTAAGGCAATGGCTAAGTGAAGCGGAGAATCCAAGAGATATATTTGTATCTTTAACTAATGGAAAAAAAGTAGGAGCCTTAAGTAAACTTATTTATACAGAAATATTAAATGGCACTCCAATGACGGAATTGCTGATGGCTGGTGAAGAGTTTTGGGAGGGTGTAAAACAAAATGTACCTCCAGAAGGAACAGATGTTGAAAAAGCTGTTGATGGAGCGGTGTTTTATCATGCTACAAGAATGCTAGGGAACGATATCTTAAAAACATTAACTAGTGATATGGGCCCAGTTGAAAGTCATGAAGGTGCCGTTGTAAGGGGTATTTCTTCCGTTCCAGTTAAAATAACTGGGGAATTTATCCTTGGCGGACTTCAAACGAGTTTCCAAGAAAATAAACAAATAAACGAACAATTAGAACAAAAGCGACATCTTGCATTAATTCCCGGAGGTTTTAAGCCGCCACATAAAGGCCACTTAGAAATGGTTAAGTTTTATTATAACAATGTTGGCCCGGGCGGCAAAGTAATAATTTTAATGGGAAGCGGCGGAAAATCGCCGAGAACAATAAATGGAAGACCAGTAACTTTACAAGATTCCATGGGCATGTGGGAAATATATTTAAAAAATGACCCAGAAATTGAATGGCCATCTGATCGCATAGAGTTTCAAAATGTTGAAGGGGCCGGCCCAATTGCTCCTATTATAGATTATGTAAGAGAACAAGCAGATCCAGAAACAGAAGTAATTCATTTGGGCGCAGGTGAAAAAGATGCCGGAAGATGGAAAATGATGATGGATGATCCAAAAAATAATCCACGAGGTGTTGAAATCCGAATTGAACCCGCACCAAACCTATTTGATGCACAAGGAAATCCTTTGAGCGCTTCAACAATGCGTAAAGCTGTTGAAGAAAAAGATTTAGAAACTTTCAAAAATTATATTCCCGATACAAGTCTCCATATGGCTGAAGATATGTATGTTAGATTAAGAGGAGCATTATTGATGGAAAAAAAGGAGGATCGCCCACTTCCGTTGGGCATCTTTCTCGGGCTAATTGAAGAAGTCGTAGATGAAGAAAAACAATTATTAAACGAATGGAGGAATCCTTTTAGCGAATTTGAGTTGCACCTAGGCACGTCAAATGTTTGGTCAGATGAAAAGGCCTCCCTTGCTTCTCGCGCAGCAGCCCAAGCAGAAGTTGAGCGACAACGCCGAGCAAAAGCAGTTGGCAAAGGAAGTATGACTGCAAAAGATTATGAAGCCATGAAAGCCTCTATTGATCTAAATGATATCGAAAGAGAACAAACTGAAGACCCAGACCCACAAGATATTGCCGATGTTATCCAAGCTAAATATATTAATAGACTCAAAAGTGGCGAAATTAGCGCCCATGTAGATCCCGCAGAAGACCCAGGCTATAAACCACCAACAATAATTAAGCATCCATACGAAGGGGATACATTAAGCGTGGAAGATGTGGCCGGCCGCGCCCGATCACAAGAACTTTATCCAGAACTTTGGTGGCCACAAAAATTTGGGGGACCAGAAAGTTACGCTGCTTCGGAGAAAGCCGCACTCGAAAAAAAGCATGGGCGCTCTTTTAGACGCCCCGCGAAACTCCGGTACCCCGAGCGCTATAAACAAATTGAAAACAAAAATTTTGATGAGACCATCGACGTTCTCAAAAACCATTTAATATCTAAATATAAAGATACAACCAGCATATATGCAGAACCATTGATAAAATCTATTCAAAAAATGTTGAATATAGACGATCCTGCCGAAGCAGTTAAAATATATGAGAATACGTTTCTTCCACAAATTGGTGCAATTATAGAGACCACTCCCGTCAACATTGGACCCTCTGTCGGCAAAGCTGAGCATGATACCGCCTGGGCCGGATTGTACTCCCATCCCGGCCGCATGAGGCTCAAAGACCCAAAATGGCACCCCGGCCAAAGTATTACGTTAACTCCGGGTACGGTCCGGAATATTCAACACGGTGCACACTGGCGTACTTTTTATCACGAAATGGGACACGCTGTCCACAAGCAGCTTAAGCAGGGAGTCAGGCGTCGGCCAGATTTGCCAAAATTAGGCATAGATATTGCGGCGCAACAGGACCCGCTCGATTTGATAGATGTAGAGAAGACAACTTCGGATTGGCAGCGTGACCCCGACGAAATTCACGCCGAAGTTGCAGCTTTGCGCAGCCAACTAGGCCGGCCTATGACAACGAAAGATGTAATAAATTTTTGTAAAGGAGATCCTCTGAGGATTGCGCCTAATTCAAAGTTAGTTAATTATATTAATTGCGACGACCCTAAAGTAACAGCAAGGAAATTTAATTCATATTTTGCCGCGCTTGAACCAGGAACAAAACCAAAATCAAGACCTGCAGTACATCATGGCCCTTCCACAAGATTTAGAGTTGCTGGAGATCCGATCATTGATGATCTTGCAGAAAATAAATTATCACCAGATAAGTTTTTGCGGCTAATTGAAAAGGCTATAAATGAAGATATAGTTCCTTCAAATCGTCATAAAGCAGGTTTAGATGGTCCTCAAGCAAAAGTTACTTTAGGTCGAGGAAAAATGAATGCACAAGCAGCCGAAGACGCACTTTGGGATAACGACGACGGACTTATAGATGAGGCGTCCGGAATGGCTGGTGGAAATGTCGCCGGCGCTTCAGGGGAAGTTGGAAATAGACCTCCTGGCAGTCGCGACGATGAATATTTAATCAGAGAAGAAGAAGATGAGCTTGTTGAGGAAGTTATGGACTATTTATTATATAAAAACGGAGCAAAATAATGCAAATTGATCGTCACAAGTTTATTAATGGTTTATTGGAAGAACAAAAACTTCGCACAGTTATTAAAAAAGGTATCGCAGTCATTTTAGAGAAAAGGAAGAAACATGCACAACAACTACAAAAAGAACAACATGTTAGAAAAGTAGTTCGTCACATGGTCAAAGAAGCCACAAAGAAAAACATTAAACAACATGATAGCACCGGAATGAATGCATTAGAAGTTTTAGTTACCTCAACAAACTTTTTGGATGAATTAAAAGGCGAATATATTTTGCTGAGAACGAATATAGAACAAAGAGAATCTTTTAAGCAACATATTATGAATGCAATTGAGAATATGTTTGCTCGCGATGAGCTTAACAGAGAACCAGACGAAGAAGAGCGAGAAAGAGAAGAAGCTAAACCAGAATCTAATGTAGCAGTGGCGCCCGAAAGCGATATAGAAGATCAAAATGATATTGTAGCGCAAATAAAAGAAGCTTTATCGACTCTCAATGAACAAGAAACAACTAGTGCAGCTAAAAGTACATTTGCCGTACTTCCAGAAATGGAAAGAACTGGTGCAATTCGTGCTAAAACCGCTTGGGAAAAAGTTGAAAAATTGCTTGTCTCTGCATTGTCTGGATTACCGCTTGAAGAAGATCGACAAATATTTAAAAAGTATATGCTATTAAACTTTACTGGTGCACCACATCCCGAAACTGGAAAATGGGTACCTGGATATTTTGAACAATGGGAAGCAGAAATTAGTGGTATACCAGATCGCGGCTAAATACAATTCACGCCCCAACAATCATTTTTTCAAATCAAAGAAAATCAATCAAAAATAGAAAATAGAAAAAATATAAAAAATCTGATATGATAAAAAAGATGAATAAATTAAAAATGATTAACCAACCACCCGACCAAGGGTATCAGATTTTCATGAAAAATTTAATATGAATTGGAAAAAAAGAAAATGGCACGGCAAAAATGAACACTATAGCCTTGCAAAGAAACTACTGAGAGAAGAAAAGACAACAGAAGAGTTTGAAATAATACTCAATCGATTAACACTAGAAGAAGTGATTGGTTTAAAATTAGAATTAGCTTCCAAAGTTTTTGGAGGAAAATCCTATGGATTGCCAATTTGGCATTCAATGAAAGATATTGTTAATGATGCAGTAATAAAATATGCACTTTCAGCTTGTAGAACAAAAAAAGAAGCTGCAAGATTTTTAGGTTTAAAATCTCAAAACTTTAATAAGCTATTAAAAAAGTATAATACAGAAAGTTTTTTCGAAAAAGAGCTTAAAAAACTTGACAAGTAATATATAATATATTATATTGTTCTTTAACAGTATGGGGGCGAAATGGTTTCGACAAAGTAAATGATTATATTTTGTGCAAGGCTGTGTGAGTAGCACAGTAAAAATACTCAAACTTTTAAATGCCAACGGTAACGTTGAATTTGATTACGCCTTAGCTGCATAATCTGAAGTGGCTAGCGCTTTATAAAGAAAGCTAGATCGGTAGCATAGACGATATCATGTGTTAGTTTTTAAGGGTTCAAATAACCTAGCTTAGCTGTGGCTATATAGTCTTAATATCGGATAAGCGTTATAGTTACTTTGTGACTATATATTTCGGTAGCTAGCACCTTAAGCTGGTAAATGGATTCCCTGATTTAATTGGGTGGCTGGTACATCGGTGGTGATTGTACCTATTCTTGTGAATGACAAGATATTTGAATTATTTTGGACCCGAGTTCGATTCTCGGCGCCTCCACTATTTTATACGGAGAAAAATTATGAGCGACGAAGAAGTATACGAAGAACACGAAGGTGAAGAATACGAAGACGAATTCGAAGATGAAGAAGACCAATGGGATCCACCAAATGATGAACCTTTTGGTTTAAATGATTTCGATTTTGTAGAAGCGTATGATGATGAACCGGCCGCAGATGATAGGATGTTGGAAGAAAATACTGCTAAAAGTGCTATAAATTGTGCCTTCCTCGGTATTGGCGGCGGCGGCGGAAAAATGGCCAAGGCCTTTTTGGATCTAGGATTTAATAAGACGCTTTTAATTAATACAACAGAAAAAGACCAACCAAATGGCATTAATCCAGAGAATTTTCTTTTAATTCCTGGTGCCGATGGTGTGGCAAAAGATATTAAATTGGGAAAAGAGGTACTAGAAAACAATAGCGCGCTTGTTGAAGATGCTCTTCGTACTCGAATCGGTAAAGTAGATTGGATTTTTGTTTTAGCCGGCGCCGGAGGAGGCACAGGCAGCGCAAGTCATGTTTTGCACAAATCAATAACTCGTTATTTGTCTTCAATTGAAGCCGAAGGCAAAGTTGTTTATATTGTCAGCAAGCCTACGGCACAGGAATTGTTGAATCCGACTATTAAAGCAAATTGTGGAGTGATGTTAAAAGACATAAAGAATCGTCCTCATATTATTATCGACAATGAAAAGCAATTACAGCTTTTACGCGGAAAAGTGGGTATGCTTAATATGTACCCCGCCGCAAACACGAACTTTGCAAAACTTCTTGCACAAGTGCTTAAATTGGCTGATGAGCCTTCTCCAATTCAAGTTTTTGATTCAAAAGATCTTGAAAGATGTTTATCATCAAATGGCAGAATGCTTTTAGGGAGCACTATTATTAGAGATGCAACCAAACAAGATTTGGGAGCATCAATATTTCAAGGTTGTATGAAATCTTCGCCTTGCGCAACACCTTCCAATCAGCCAAAAACAGGAGTTTTGCTTTTGATTATAACACCAGAAATGGGCGATAATCCTCAAATTAGTAATCGAATGGAAGCTGCCTTCTCTTATGTTGGCGGCCGCACAGAGACTCTATTTTCTGGAGTTTATGTAAATGATAGGCTACCAGGATTAATTGCTTTAACATTGCTTGGTGGAATGTAAATTTTAGATTTTTAAAAAAAGGAGAAAAATTATGGGTTTAGTAGAATATTTAGTAGTACTCGCAGTAGGAGTCGTTGTGGGGATCGCCCTGGCTAAGAAAGGGGTGGTTTAGTGAATCAAAAAGAAGCCTTAAGTGTTTTAATTCAAGCGGCCAATATGGCTCAAAATAAAGGAGTTTTTAGCTTACAAGAAGCTTCTGCAGTCGCGGCCGCAGTATCAACTTTTGTAACACCACCTGAAACTACTTCGGAAGAAAAAACAGATTCTACCGAGAAAGCAAATGACTGAAGTTATGTCTAAAAAATCTTGGGATGTGGTTGCAACTTTTTCCACATACGAAGAAGCAGATTCTAGACGAAAACAACTTTTAAATATATATGATCAAGTAAAAGTTAAGCGTGGTATGTCTGATGGTGAAATTTTTAGAGTAAAGGTATGGAATAAACCAATAATTAAAGAAAACATAAGCAAACCTAAAAATAAATTTAAAAAGAACCAAAACATTAAAAGGATAGAAAAAAGTGACAACAAGAAGATACGCGCTAGACGAAAAAAATCGCAAGATTTTTATCGGGAGTAGAGTAAAATATAATAATCGTATTTTTCTTGTTGAGGATATTCGATATCTAGATTGGACTATCAAACAATTTTTAACCCTTTCAGACGATAAAAATAAAAATAAAAAATTAGAATTTATCCTCCCCGGTGAAGTAAAGGCCCTTCGTTGAAAAAAAATATATTAATAATTGGCACTGGCACAATTGGCGAACCTTTAATTGGCTTGTTGTCAGATTTCAAAAATAAATTAAATATTGATGTTTATTTCAATAAGCGTACCCCTCTAGCAGATGAAGTAGCAAAAGTTGAAAGCTTAATAAAACGTGGCGCCAAATTAGTCACGTCTCCAGTAAGAAAAAAGAAATTTGAAAATATGGGTCACAATGTTACTTGCACATACGAAGAGGCATTAAAAAAAGCAGATGTGGTTATTGATTGCACCCCCGCAGGCAATGAAAACAAAGAATTATATTATTTATCATCGATTAAACTTGACGATAAAAAAAGAACATTTATTGCGCAAGGTAGCGAAAAAGGCTTCGGAGTGCCGTATGCTTACGGGATTAACGACGAAGTACTCAATGAAAAAACAAATTTTATTCAAGTTGTTAGTTGCAATACCCATAATATTGCGTGTATTATTCGCACATTATCTCCCAGTACAAATGATATTATCAGTTCAGACTTTACATGTATTCGAAGAGCCAATGATATAAGCCAGGAAGGCTCTTTTATTGCGTCACCGTACGTTGGAAAGCACAATGATTCACAATTTGGCACACATCACGCACGCGACGTGTATGATTTATTTAGAACGCGCAACGAGTTTATAAACATATATTCAAGCGCTTTAAAAGTTAATAGCCAATACATGCACGTTGTACGTTTTAATATGGAAGTCAAAGGATTCTTATCTAAAGAGAGAGTCTTGCAGAGATTAAAAGAAAATAAATTTGTCTCTTTAACAGAAAAACAATTAGCTAATAAGGTATTTTCATTTGGGAGGGACCATGGTTACTATGGAAGAATATTCAACCAAACAGTGGTTTCAGAGCCTTCCATTTCTGTCCATCTTTTGAACGGATCCACGCGCATAACTGGTTTTTGTTTTACTCCGCAAGATGGAAATTCACTACTAAGCAGCATTGCTGCAACTTTATATGGCCTCCATGGAAATACTTATACTAATTATATGAAAACCTTCGACAAATTTTTATTTCAAAATATTTAAACCATGAGAAGAAAAACAAAAAAACGATCAATTGGATATGTAAGCTATGTATGTGACCCAAGGGATATAATAATTGAAGCCACGCGGCCAATAGATTCTCAACATTTAACAGTAGAATTAAAGGTTTCTGGCAAAGTCGCCCTAGTAGGAAGATATACAGTTGGTTTTATCGATGATATTGACATAATACACGAAAAAGTAAAGAAATTTTGTGAAGCAGTTAATAAATTCACAGATAAAGAAATACAATATCACTTAATTGCAGAGCGCATAATTCCCGCATTGAGCGCCAAACAAACTTTAAAAGAAGTTCGAGCTAAAACTGGAAGATTAATTTGGAGCCGCTAGGGTTCAAAAACATTTTTTAAATTTAATACATGCATTACTTTTTTATATGCCATATATTTTTTTAAATTATATTCGATAAAGTTTTTTAAGTCATCATATGTTGTTGATAATGTCATCACCGGGAAGCGAATAAAAACAGAATGAACCATCCCAACCAATTCTCCTTTCTCATTTACAATCATAGAACCGGAACTTCCAGGTGCTGCCGGCAATGTATAAAGTGCAACATTTCCATCTTCCCCATTAAACCTTCCCTCAAGTATTGGTACGATATTGGGTTTATAAATTCCTAATGGCGCCGCAATATTATAAATTTTATCACCAGGCACCGGCGCCCGCCTAGAAATTTTAACAGATTCAATATTTTCTGTTAAACCTTTAATAAAAATCATACATGCATCAATATCTATATCATAATTTAAAACACTAGCCTTATATTCTTTTCCATCTAGACGATATACAAAATATTTAGATGAGACATTTTTTGTTTCAATATTTGTTGGAAGCTTATTTTCGCAAACATGTGCGGCCGTAACGGCGAAAGAGCCGTCATCGACCACTTTAACAATATATCCGGACGCTACATATTTAAAATTAATTGACGTGCATGCGTTGTTTTCACTATCGCATCGATATACGGTTAGAATCTTTTTTAAAAAAACAAAAGATTCACGCGGAGCAACATGATTAACAGTATGTTTGTTTCCAACCCCACATGAAATAAAAGGAAATATAAGAATTAAGATAAGAAATAATTGTATTAATTTTTTAATCATTGAAAAGCAGTCTCCTAATATAACTAGAGTAAAAAAAATCAATTGTTCTTTTTTAAAAATAAAAACAAAAGACGACGCAACACTATTTATAAATGAGCACTGATGACGAAGAAAATTTATGTTCTAGATACGAGTGTCTGCCTAACTGATGCAAATTCTATTGCATCTTTTGGGAATAGTGATGTCGTTATACCATTTAAAGTCCTAGAAGAAATAGATGCACACAAGAAACGTCAAGATAGCGTTGGTTTAAATGCCCGCAACATTATACGCAAATTTGATTCTTTAAGAGAAAAAGGCAGCCTTAGCAAAGGAGTTCGATTAGGCAAAGGTAAAGGTTTAATTTTTGTAAAAAATTGTAACTATGCATTAAAAGATTTAGATTTATCTATAGCTGATAATGAAATTATTGCAGTAGCGCTAGAAGAAAAAGAAAATAATATTAAAAGAAAAGTAATTGTTGTTTCCCGCGATATTAATATGCGCGTTAAGTGTGATGCATTAAGCCTATTAACTGAAGATTATATTTTAAACCAAGTCGTTAAGGACACTACTCGATTATATACTGGATTTAAAACACATCTGGTAGATGAAGAAA
>Ga0114905_1001271_pt1 | contig 14034 bp, 12 predicted proteins | sample MalvireepMed_b05_FD_83499 | JGI IMG/M metagenome (GOLD analysis project Ga0114905, IMG submission 83499) | Marine viral communities from the Global Malaspina Expedition - Malaspina viral metaG DeepMed_b05 | ecosystem: Environmental > Aquatic > Marine > Oceanic | place: Mediterranean Sea...
CGTCACCGCACTGGTTGAGGAACGCAAACGGCTCGAGAAGGAACTTGCCGAAGCCAAGCGCGCGCTTGCGCTCGGTGGCGGCGGCGCGAGCGAATCCGGCCCCGCCGACGAAGATGTCGGGGGCGTCACATTTTCGGGCCAGGTGGTTGAAGGACTCAATCCGAAGGACCTGCGTCCGCTGCTTGATGAGGCCAAGGGCCGGATCGGCTCGGGCATCGCCGCGATCTGTGCGGTCAATGACGGCAAGGGCGCCTTCGCGGTGGCCGTCACCGACGATCTGACCGAACGCTTTAGCGCAGTCGATCTGGTGCGTGCCGGAGTCGAGGCGCTGGGCGGGAAGGGCGGCGGCGGCCGCCTGGACATGGCCCAGGGGGGCGGTCCGGACGGTGCCAAGGCCGACGAAGCTATCGCCGCGGTGCGCGGCAAACTCTCCGCCGGATAGGTTGCTTAGCTACGGTTGCGCGATTTGCGGCCGACTTCGGACTGGCTGCCGCGCGGGAGGTCCTGACCGCCCGTATCGGCGGGCTTGTCGGCATTGGCAGTCGGCGGTTCGACCGTGCTTACCGGATCCTGCACGTTCTGCGGTTTGAACTTCTCGCTGTTCGGCGTCGGCTTGGTGGGGTCGGGGTTGCTCATGTCTTTCTCCTTTGCCCCACCAACGCATGGGCCAGCCGGAAGTTCATGAATTCCGCAAGGCGTCCGGATCGAGCGCGGCAAATACCTGCCTGACGTCGGATTGGGCCTTCGCAATGCGGGCCGATTCGCGCAGCGTCTCGCGCGACGCGGCTATTTCCGCCAGTTCATCCTGGAGCGCTTCGAGCCGGAGGGTCGTGTCTGGGTCGGGCCCGCTGGCAAGCGCGCGACTTACCAGGAATGCCAGATCGCTCACCGGGCGCATGGCGAGGAATGTCTCGATCATCGGCCCCAGCAATTCCCGGTCGTCGCGCCAGTCGCGCCCTTCGAACAGGGTCTGGACGACATGCTGCCCCGCGCCGAAGCATTCGAAGCGGAGGCAGCCGGCAAAGCCCTGTTCCGCGCGGTCCGCATAGATCGTACAGAGACCGTCATGACCGAGCTTGGGGCAGGGCTGGCCCGCTTCCTTGGCGGCGGCGAAACCAGGCATGTCCTCGGAAGGGTAGGCGATACAGCACAGCGCTGCGCAGCGTGTGCAATTCGAACGGGATTCCAGCCTTGTAGCCATCGGCTAAGCCTCGGTCGTACTGGTCCGCAGCTTGGGCTTGTAGGCCAGCGCGCCTTCCTGCTCGATCTGTCCGCGGAACTCGTCGCGCTTCTCGTGGATCGAGGCGATCACCGGGCCCATTGCGACGCCGATATCGACCAGCACGGCCTCGGACAGCTGCAGCGAGCTTTCGAGCGTTTCGGGTACCGCGTGGCTCGCGCCTGCGCGGTAGAGCTGGGCCGCATGCTGGACGTCGCGCGCACGGCACACGATCAGCAGGTCGGGATGTTCGCGGCGCAGCTTGGCGACAAGGCGCTGCACGAGAACGGGTTCGTCCATCGTCAGCACCACCGCCAGCGCGTTCTCGATACCCAACCGGTCCATCGAATCGCCGCGCGCGGCATCGCCGAAAGTCGCACGGAAACCGCCGCGCTTGGCGCTTTCGATCAGGTCCGGGTCGGCATCGAGCGCGATATAGGGCTTGTCATGCGCGGTGAGCATCTGCGCGACGAGCAGGCCGACACGGCCCGCGCCGACGATGATCACGCGGGGTTCGTCGGCCGTATCCTCGGGCAGTTCGGGGACGGGTTCGACCCGTCGGGCGATGACCCGGCCGAGACGCGCAAGCAGCGGGGTGACGGTCAGGCCGATCGCGGTGACGATCTGCCAGAACTGCGCGGTACCGGGCTGGATCAGCAACGCCGAGCTGGCCGCTGCCAGAATGATCAGCGTCGTTTCGGACGGGCTGGCCATGAGAATGCCGGTTTCCGCCGCCGTGCTGCGCCGCGCCCCCATCATGCGGAGCAACATCCCGGTGACCAGCGCCTTGAAAGGCAGGATCAGCAGCACCGCGGTCGCGATCAGGCCGAAATTCTCCCAGATCGTCTGGAGGTCGATGCTCATGCCCACGGTGATCAGGAAGATACCGAGCGCGAGGCCCTTGAACGGCTCCATGATCGTTTCGACTTCGGCGTGGTATTCGGTCTCGGCGATCAGCAGGCCCGCGATCAACGCGCCGACGATCGGCGACAGTCCGACCGCTGCGGTGGCCAGGCTCGCGCCGATCACCACCAGCAGCGACGCGGCAAGGAACAGTTCGGGGCTCTTGGTGCGCGCCGCCTGCCCGAACAGCCGGGGCAGGGCGAAGCGGCCGAGGATCATCATCGCGGCGATGACCAGCCCGCCCTGCCACAGCGTGGTGAGCATGCCTTCCCAGCCTTCGCCTGCGGCATTGGGGGCCATGGCGCCAAGGATGAAGATGATCGGCACGATCATGATGTCCTCGAACAGTAGCATCGACAGCGCTGCCCGGCCGACCGGTGAATGCGTGCCGGCAATCGGCAGCACGATGGCGGTGGACGAAAACGCCAGCGCGAAGCCCAGCGCCAGCGCGCCGGTCCAGAACTGCCCCATCATCGACAGGGCGATCGCCAGCGAGCTGCCGATCACCAGCAGCTCCATCGCGCCGAGTCCGAAGACCAGCTTGCGCATCTGCCACAGCCGGTTGAAACTCAGCTCGAGCCCGATCGTGAACAGCAGCAGGATGATGCCGAATTCGGCAAAGGGTTCCAGCGCCTCCGGATCGGATATCGTTATGTGGTTGAGCCAGGGGTGCTCGAACACCAGCCGCCCGAGGCCATAGGGCCCCACGAGGATGCCGATCAGGATGAAACCGATGATCGGCGTCACGCGGAAGCGCGTGAACACCGGGATCACCAGGCCGGCCGCGCCGAGGATGACCAGCGCGTCGGATACTGCCGGACTTGCGAATTCAGCCGATGCCATGGGACCTTCCGTAACCGCGCCGTGTCAGGCTGTCACGAAGCGATCCGCGCTAACCCCCACCCGGATGAGCGGGGCCGAGCGGTTCGCGGCGCGGACGGGGCTTGCCCGGGCGCTTGCCGTCCTCGTCCCATTCGATCCGGTAGAGGTCGAAGCGCCGATCGGCGAGATTGCGCACCGTCCCTTCGGCGCGCGCCCAGCTGAGATCGGCGAGATTGATGTCGCTGATCGTCAGCGTCTCGACATTCTCGCTCGCCTCGGCGGCGATTCCGTCGCGGGCGAAGGGGAAATCGCAGGGCGTCAGGATACAGCTCTGCGCATATTGGATATCCATGTTCGCGACATTGGGCAGGTTACCGACATTGCCGCTGAGCACGACGAAACACTGGTTCTCGATCGCGCGGGCTTGTCCGCAATAGCGCACGCGCAGGTAGCCCTGGCGGCTGTCGGTGCAGAAGGGCACGAAGATGATTCGCGCGCCTTCGTCCGCCAGGCGCCGCGACAGCTCGGGGAACTCGCTGTCGTAGCAGATCTGCACCCCGATCGGACCGCAGTCGGTCTGGATCACCTCGACCTTGTCGCCGCCCTTGATGTTCCACCAATAGCGCTCGTTGGGGGTGGGGTGGATCTTTTCCTGCGCATGCACCGCACCATCGCGCAGGCAAACGTAGGCGACATTGTGGATGTCGCCATCCTCCATCCGCGTCGGGTGCGAACCGGCAATGATGTTGATGTTGAACCGCATCGCCATCTCGGAGATGTCGTTACGCAGCCGCGGGGTGTACTCGGACAAGCGCTCGATTGCCTCGACGGGCGAGAGTTCCTTCTCCTCGAAGCTCAACAGCATAAGCGTGAAGAGCTCGGGAAAGACGATGAAGTCCGCCTCGTAATCGCTTGCGACATCGACGAAATATTGCACTGCACGCATGAACTCGTCGTAGTCGGCCACCTGGCGCGCCTGTAGCTGGCAGGTCGCGACACGCACCGCTTCGACCCCGCGGGGCAGCCGCTGCTTCACCGGTTGGTCGCGCTCGACATAGGGGTTGCGCCAGACCATCAGCACCGCATTCGCCATCGAGGCCTTGTCCTCGGGCAGGTAGCCTTGCATGATCCGCTCGGGTTCGAACCCGTTAGCCAGCTGGAAGCGCAGCACGGGGTCGTGCAGCTTGCCCTCGACGATCTTGTCGAGGTAATCCTGCGGTCCCTCGACCCGTCGGCGGAACCGGCGGTAATTGGGCATGCGGCCGGCAAAGACGATCCCGGTCAGGCCCTTTTCTTCCGCCAGCGCACGCCGCTCTTCGTAAAGCCGGCGCCCGATGCGCACGCCGCGCACCTTGGGATCGACGCACATTTCGTAGCCGTAAAGCCAGTCGCCGGTCGGATCGTGGCGGCTGCCGTAACCATTGCCGGTGATCTCGTCCCAGTCGTGCGGCTGGAAGGCGAGCGCTTCGGCCAGCTGCATGGTCGCGCAATAGCCGACGATCTCGTCGTCGAGCAGCGCGACGAAGCAGCCTTCGCGGAAATTGTTGATCTGGCCGCGGATCTCGCCGTGCGTATAGGCAGGCATATCCTCGTACACGCGGCGCACCAGATGCGCGATGCCGGGAATGTCCTTGATCATCGCATTGCGCACTTCGAGCCGGCGCTGGCCGAACTTCTCGGTGCCCTTGCGCCGCGAGATGCGCTTCTTCTGTGGCGGTCTGGCCATGGTGATTCCTGTCTGTTTGAGCGGCCCATACGACAAGACCGGGGCCGGCGTCACGCCGATCCCGGTCTCTTACGTCAATCGCTGGGCAATGACGAAATGGGTCGAAGGCTTCAGGCCTGCTTGGCCATTTCCTTCTCGAGGTTCTCGACGATCGCTTCGAAGAACTGCTCGGTGGTCATCCAGCTCTGGTCCGGACCGATCAGCAGCGCGAGATCCTTGGTCATCTTGCCGCTCTCGACGGTCTTGATGCAGACCTTTTCCAGCGTCTCGCCGAACTTCAGGACTTCAGGCGTGTTATCGAAGCGCCCACGATAGATCAGGCCCCGAGTCCAGGCGAAGATGCTGGCGATCGGGTTGGTGCTGGTTGCCTTGCCTTCCTGGTGCTGGCGATAGTGGCGGGTAACCGTGCCGTGCGCGGCTTCGGCTTCCACGGTCTTGCCATCGGGCGTCATCAGCACGCTGGTCATCAGGCCAAGCGAGCCGAAGCCCTGCGCCACCACGTCAGACTGGACGTCGCCGTCGTAGTTCTTGCAGGCCCACACGAACTTGCCGCTCCACTTGAGCGCGGCGGCGACCATGTCGTCGATCAGGCGGTGTTCGTAGGTGATGTTCGCTTCGGCGAACTTGTCCTTGAATTCGCTTTCGAACACTTCCTCGAACAGGTCCTTGAAGCGGCCATCGTACTTCTTGAGAATGGTGTTCTTGGTCGACAGATACACCGGCCAGCCGCGGTCGAGGCCGTAGTTCATGCAGGCACGCGCGAAGTCGCGGATGCTGTCGTCGAGATTGTACATCGCCATGGCGACGCCCGAGCTCTGGAACTCGTAAACGTCGAGATCGATGTTCTCGCCATTCTCGCCTTCGAAGACAAGGCGCAGCTTGCCGGGGCCGGGGATCAGCGTGTCCTTGGCGCGGTACTGGTCACCGAAAGCGTGACGGCCGACGACGATGGGATCGGTCCAGCCGGGGACGAGGCGCGGAACGTTGTCGATCACGATCGGTTCGCGGAAGACCACGCCGCCGAGAATATTGCGAATCGTGCCGTTGGGGCTGACCCACATTTTCTTGAGGTCGAATTCCTCGACGCGGGCTTCGTCGGGGGTGATGGTGGCGCATTTTACGCCCACGCCATATTGCTTGATCGCATTGGCCGCGTCGATCGTGATCTGGTCATCGGTTTCGTCGCGCTTCTCGATCGAGAGGTCGTAATACTTAAGGTCGACGTCGAGATAAGGCAGGATCAGCCGCTCGCGAATCCACTGCCAGATGATTTTCGTCATTTCGTCGCCGTCGAGCTCGACGATCGGGTTCGCAACCTTGATCTTCGCCATGGGTATCCTGTTCGTTCGATAAAGTGTTGCGCGCGCCATAGCAGAGCGAGGGCCGAGGGCAAGGGACCCGGGCCGGCTTCGACCGCAGTGGCTGCGTGAATAGGATTGCCGGCGAATCGCGTTGGCGGTTCGTGGCCGCTCATTCTACTCTAGCGGCCATCCCGAAGCGTGCGACTCGAGAAACGCTTTCGGAGCGCGCACGAAAAAACCGGCCGCGAAGCAAACCTCCGCGACCGGCTCTTTAAGTTCTAAGACTAACTTAGACGCTTACGGGGGTGTCGTCGTCGTCATCGGCAGCGATGATGACGCCGGCAACCACAGCGATGCCCGCCAGAATGGCGATGATCAGGCCAGCGCCGCCCAGTTCCGAGGTGTCCTTAGCCGAAGCCGACGAACGCTCGACGGCAACCGGAGCAGCCGAGGCAGCAACCGGCGCGAACGCCATAGCAGCGGCCGAAGCCGAAATGAGAATCTTCTTCGCAATCATCTTGTTCTCCATTGTGAATTCAGTTTCTTAACCGACACGCACATTCCGACGCGTCGGCCGCGCCCGTATTCGATTCCCTATCTAAATGAAGAGATTGCTGGCCGCAACCCCTCACCTTATTGGTCGCATTGAACCGAACTAAGTGTGGCACATATTCCTCACCGGTTTTTTCGAAGCGACGGTCTTGCGGTTGCCTGTGCGCTCATTCTCGAGGTAGAGGTTGGGCTATTGCTTCGCGCGGCGACATCGTTCCGATTGAATTTCGAAGCCAAACTAATCTAGGGGGGGGGGGGCACGTGCGAAAGCGTCCGCAAAGTCAGCAAAGTGGCTCCTCCTGCTTATGTGGGTGATGCTGCTTATGTGGGTGATGCACGCTAGCTGGATGCAGGGCAAAAGAGTTCCGGAGTAAGAATTGGTGTCAGCGAGTTTCTCACCCGTGATCGTACGTCGCGGCCTATACCACTCTATGCGGTTCGAATTGGCGTCGATTTTTCTGTTAGGTGTTCTGGCTCCGTCGTTGGTTTTGGCTCTATCCGAAAGTGGATGGTGGCTAAAGAAGGCCATCATATGGTTGTCTCAACCGCCGGTTATTAATTCTGGGATCGGTGTTGCAATATGCGCGCTGGTGTCGCTCAGCATTCTGCGCCGACTTAGATTTTATCCTGGTGTGGCAGTGGCGCGATCAATACTACCGGTCGTTTCGTTAGTTTTTGGCGTGTTCATTGCAGTAATTGCAGGGTTCAGGCTCGAATATTCGAACAAACTGATCGCTGTCTGTTTTATCACCATTCTTGCAACCCGGTTTGCCATCACTGCCGTGCGTTCGCGCTCCAAAGGGCTTCTTTATTACTTGGTCCCTGGCGGCCGCGTTGAGTTGGTAAAAGAATTGCGGGCTGCGCGTGTATTGGTATTGCAAAGGCCGGATCTACGTGGCCTGCCGGACTGCGCGATCGTTGCGGATCTGAATGCCGACCTTGGGCCGCGATGGGAGAGGTTCTTAGCGGAGGCCGCCATTTCTGGACGACCTGTTTACCACTATAAGCAGGTTTGGGAGGCCGAAACGGGAAAGGTTCAGATCGAGCATCTTTCCGAGAATGGTCTGGGCGCTCTGGTCCCGAGTTTTGCTTATCAGAAGGTCAAGCGTACAATCGATGTAGCGCTCTCATTGATGGCGCTGCCGTTTGTAATTGCGATAATTGCTGTTTGTGCGTTCGCAATCAAGGTCGACGGGGAAGGGCCTGTTTTTTTTCGTCAGTTACGAATGGGGTATCGTGGTCGCGAATTCAAAGTTCTAAAGCTCAGGACGATGAAAGAAGCGAGCAATGGGGAAGATCGAGCGTTGTCAGTTACCAAAACTGGAGATCAGCGTATCACAAGGGTCGGTAGTTTTTTACGTCGAACAAGGTTGGATGAAGTTCCACAAATTTTTAACATCCTACGAGGAGAAATGAGTTGGGTCGGGCCTAGGCCAGAGGCTATCAGCTTGTCACACTGGTATGAAGCCGAGATCCCATTCTATCGCTACCGTCATATTGTTCGTCCTGGTATTAGTGGGTGGGCCCAGGTGAACCAAGGACACGTTGCGGAAGTTGACCAAGTGTGTGAGAAACTACATTATGATTTCTATTATATAAAAAATCTGTCTTACTGGCTCGATATCGTCATTGCGATGCGAACAATTAAAGTTATTTTGTCGGGTTTCGGCGCAAAATAAGCGAGAAGTAGTATTCGAACAGCCTTTCAATCTAGACTAGTCAATCGCTAATGGAGCTTTCGGTCTTAAATTTTGGAATTGGATGTTCTTTGTCTCATGGATTGGTGTTCGATCTACGGTATACTGCGATTGTTAATTCGATGACTTGTATGGCAGAAAACTCAACATATTTCTCGTGTAAGCGGAAAACTCCTACTCCGACATTCATATGTTTTATAAACACTTCTGCGAGCGCATGAGCAGTCCAATTCGGGCGATGCTCACCCTTTCTTTTGGCACGGCAGTGGCGAAACTCTGCGTTCTTTTGTCGATGCCTGTGCTAACTAGGATTTATACGCCCGCACATTTCTCATATTATTCTCTTTTTACGTCTATAGTTGTAGTTGCTGCACCATTAATGACGCTTAGGTATTCGCTCGCGATTCCTCTCGCAAGACGAGATGAAGTTGCGTTCAATCTTAGCGTATTTTGCTTGTTCCTAGTCGCGGTGTCGTCGATAATTCTTTCAGTGATACTGTCTTTCTTGTGGCCTACTTTGATCCAAGGAGTGGTCGCAGCCGACGGGAGCTTGTTATGGCAAGTTGTCGTAGCCGGATGCGTCGCGTCCGCCGTTTATGAAGTGCTCGCTATGTGGGCTTCGAGAAAACAAGCATACAGTTCCTCCGCACGGTCCCAAGTATTATCTGCGGTAGTAGGCGAGAGTGGGAAGGTGTCATCGGGATTAGCGGGTGCACAAGGCATAGGTTTGGTCGCCGGGCATATCCTAGGTCAAATCGTCTCTAGCCTTATGTTAATACGAGTGTTTGGGCCCGAATTCTGGCGGTTATCAGGAACTATTTCGCAGTCGAAGATGAGTTTCACCGCGTCGTACTACAGAGACTTTCTAATCTGGCGCATGCCTTCACAGCTCCTCCAGGGCCTCGCGTTCCGCGGCCCCGTGTTCTATTTCGCAACCGTATTCGGATCGAACGCGACAGGTTACTTGGGCTTAGCCATGATGGCTTTGAGTCTGCCCATCACATTGATTGCGAACAATGCCGGGAACGCGCTCTACGCTGAAGCCGCACGTATGGGGCGAAGGGCACGTTCGGAGATCCGCGAAATTGCAAAGGATACGGTGAAAAAGCTATCAATACTCAGCTTCGTCCCGGGAGTTGCTTTGATGCTCTCCGGACCTGCCCTGTTCTCCTTCATTTTTGGAAAAGAGTGGGAGGTTGCTGGGGAATTTGCTTCGATAATGTCAGTTTCCCTTATTTTTCAGTTCGTCGCATCACCGATCACGAAGTTGTTAAATATTTTCGGGGACCAAAAATTAATATTCTATCTCGATGCTCAGAGAACCATAATTGTGATATCGGTTTTCCTTGTTTCATATTATAAGGATCTGGATCCACGCCAAGTCCTTTACATCTTTTCAGGTGCGATCGCTCTTCATTATCTTGTAGCCCTCTTTGTAGTTTTTCGAGCCTTAAGGGTGCCCGTACACAATCGGTCAAAATCCTAAGTTGTCGACCAGATTTTCGGCGGAGGAAACCATAGTGAGTCGTAAAACATATCGAACTGTGCTGATCGATTATGGGGACGTTAAGTCGCTCAATTGGTCAAGTGCTGCGAAGGCTGGTGGACTTGGTCGGATTATACCGCAGGACCGAACGCCTATTCTCACGTCAGTTGTTCTACTCCGAAGTATACTTAGGATGGCTCCGGTGGATGCGGTGTGCTTGCGTTACCTTAACGACTATCCTCAATGGCCGAAGACCGTTGTCAGACTTTTCTCTGAGCTATGTACGGTTTTATTGTGCAAGGTCTTCCGTATTCAACTTCTATGGATTTGTCACAATGTTGATCGAGAAACTGCTCAATACTTTCCTAGGGTGTCGTCGCTTCGACGGCGCGTCATCGCAAGGTTCGCAGATAGGATATTCGTTACAGACGAGCTATTGAAGAAGCTGGCGGCTCAGATCCTCCAGGTCCCGTCGGAAAAGATTTGCGTCATCTCATTCGGCATGCCCTTTCCGAAACATCCACACGCGGGACGCGATGAAGGGGGCGGTTGTATTGGAAGGATCTTGGCATGGAGCAGCGCCTATCGAAAAGAGTTCCCACGCGCTAAGTTAGGTTTCTGGATTGGTGAGGTGTCGCCAAAAAAGATTGGAGGTTTGAAAGAAATCCAGCGGATCATAGTGGAGGCTGAAAAGATAGGAGAAAATGTAGCATTTGTGATAGTGGGCGATATTCAAAATGCTTTGAATTCCGCTAGTCAAGGCCTTCTAGAATTTTTCCAATCGTCGCGAAACGTTTTGTTCTTGCCCTACGCTATTGACGTACCGCCTCTTATCTGGGGTCAATTTGCAGATTTCGTATGGAAGCCACTTGATGATTTATCGGTCCCGATGACCGCTTACAATGCGTGCACTTCTCGGCTTCCCATTTGCGTGTTGCCGGGTACGTTTCTGGCCGAATTTGTCGAATACCACCGTATCGGACTTGCTTTTGATGGGGATAGTGTCATTTCGTTGATCGAGGAACTTGATGGTTTGGATGACGCTGCGTTTGAGGCATTTCTCGCCGATCGGTCTTGGGCCAACGGTGCTTATGCCCTTTTGAATAGCGATCGGAATACCTGTTCGAAATGATCGTGATAAAGTTCCCTTCTCACACGCTGATTGTACGGGTACGACTAATAATCTTCACGCCTCCCTCCTAAACTAATTGGGTGAGAAATTGGTCTATCCAATCTACATAGCCATAGCGATGTTGTTGGCGCTGTTGGCGTCTCCAGTATACGGAGCGGTTACTTCAACTCGGATCGCTCTTGGAATGATACTTGGAGCCATGTGCTTCATAAGAACCTCTCGAATTCGCGGCGGACATGGGATCGATATTTACCTACTATGTGCTCTAGCGATTATTCTTTTTGGAACACATTCTATTGCCTTCCTTGCTGCCGGTGGGGCCATCTGGTGGAGCTTGTCGTTTTTATTTATGGGCATTTTTGGCCTACTGCTGTCGATAGCTGTCCGAGCTGCGAGGGATCCCAATCGGATTTTTGAGATACTAGTTCTTTTGGGGCTGCTGTTAATTATAACTCTGTTTCTAGAGGCGGTAAGATCAGGAGTGAATATCGGAATTAACTACTCAATGCGACGGTTTATGGAGGAATCGTCATCGGTGGGTCTCAACCGAAGAATGAATACAATCGCGGTTCTTGGCCTATTTGCTTTCGCGATTGGAGTTTTTAGGCCTATAGAAGGCAAGGTTGCTGCTCTATTCACGGTTTCCTGTGGGGTAACTTACTTAAGTGCCGTGTTTCTCTCTTTTGCGTCTGGTTCTAGACAATCTGTTTTGGCTCTGGCTGTCGTGCTCCCGTTGGGAGCGGTGGTGGAGTTGGCTTCCCGTAGGGGGCGGCCGGAGGACAGGCGTGGTTGGGTAAAATGGGTTTTAAGTTCGGCAGGGTTGGTTGTCGTCGTTTCTTATCTCGTTAGGGTGGTTAATGTTGATCTTGATTGGTTTCAGCGTAGGTTTGCTGATACTCTGTTAGGTAATTCTGCAAATTATGGTGATAAGGCGCGATTGGCTAATTTGGAACGGGCCTTTGCTGTGGGGAAAGAGAATTTCGGTTTTGGTGCTGGGCCTGGTCGATTCGAGCAATTGTTTGGAGTTCCAACCGAGAACGGTTTTTTGTCCTTAGTTGCAGACTCTGGTTTTATCGGCGCTGCAGTTGCTTTGCCATTTCTACTTTTTGTAGTCTTACGTTTGACCTACTCGCTCCTCTATAGTTCGTCTTATACCGGACGCGCGCTCGCGACGGTTTTGCTAGTCGTGATTACCGTCATGCTGAACTTTAATGAACTGTTACGGGACCCACTATTTTGGACCGTACTGGCTGCAAGCGCTGGATACGCTCGGACATCCGGACGGCCGGCATCAGTTAAAGGTTGAGTTGGTGAGTAAGCGAGAATTACCCAGAGTTGCTGTGGTTTACACCCATTTTCCGCATTATCGGTCTCCAGTATTTAGAAGCTTAGCTAAAAGTCGGGATTATGATTTCGAGTTCTTCTACGATGCGAGAGGTATCAATGAGACGATTGTCAGTGGCGTCAAAGATGACGGACATCACTCGTTAGCTGTTCGCACGTGGCGTGGATTAATTTGGCAATTTGGCGCGATACGACTAGCTTTCTCTGACAAGTTTGATGGTTATATTTTCCTAGGAAATCCTTTCATTATCTCGACATGGATCGCGGCCCTGATGGTTCGGTTGAGAGGAAAGCCTGTCTATTTTTGGACCCATGGGTGGCTGCGCAGAGAGAAGGGTGTGGCAGCGTTCCTTCGGCTTCTATTTTACCGTCTAGCGAATCACCTTCTTGTGTATGGCGAGAGAGCTATTGAGCTTGGTCAAGCGCAGGGTTATCCACCTGCGCAAATCCATACAATTTACAATTCTCTTGATTACGAAAAGCAGGCAAAGATAAGGGATCGAATACTACGGCAGTCCGGGAAGTTGCCCAATGTGTCGGGCGCAAATGCTAAGCCGTATTTCTTAATGGTTGGACGTCTTGTCAAACCCTTGAACGTTGAGCTCGCGTTCGACGCAATTGAGATTGGGAAGGTGGACGCGGAGCTGGTCATCGTTGGTGATGGGCCAGAGAAAAGTAGATTGGTACGTGATGCGCGTCGCCGCTCGCTACCAGTGCGCTTCATGGGTGCGATTTACGATGAGGAGCAATTGGGTCGGCTTTTTCTCGGGGCCTGTGCAGTTATTTCGCCTGGTAAAGTTGGACTGTTGGCTATGCACTCGTTGGCTTACGGAGCCTCTTTGATTACCCATGGAGATTTCGACAATCAGATGCCGGAAGTAGAGGCAATAGTTCCAGGTGTAACGGGTGCATTTTTTGAGCGGAATGATGCAAGCGCGTTGGCGTCAAGGATGAATGCTTTTCTCAATGGTAAAGCCTATTCCGTCGGTGTCGCTGAGGGAAAGCAGAGGGCGATCGCCATGATTGAGGATCGATATACTGCTGACGCACAAGTGCTGCTGATTACTGAGGCTTTGAATATCGAGTTGGGGCGGGGTGCATAATTATGAGGCATTATCTAAGGTCGGTAAAGGTGTTGCTCATGCTGGCTCGCTATCGTGCTTGGGGGGTGCATCCTACGACGTACCTAGGGGGCGGCAGCCGTATCCACCCTTCTCTTATAATGGGTCCTTTTGGCTACATTGGGCCGAGGGCATCGATTCCGTCAGGAGTTGAGGCTGGGAAGTATGTTATGATCGGGCCTGAACTTCTGATTACTGGGCAAGATCACAATTTTGATAGGCCAGGTATACCTATCATTTTTTCTGGCAGGCCGCTCCGCGGCACATGTGTGATAGAAGACGACGTTTGGGTGGGGGCGCGCGTCACTATTATGTTGGGTGTGACGATAGGTCGTGGTGCGGTAATAGCTTCTGGTGCAGTCGTAACACGTGATGTCGCTCCCTATACCATTGTCGGAGGGGTTCCGGCACGGTCGATTAGAAAACGGTTCGGGGAGAAAGAGGCCAGTCTGCATGACGAATACCTGTCCGGTCCCGCGCGCGCAGGCCGCTTTTGCGAAGGCATCTGATAGTGCGGATTGGACTTCTCACCTACCATTTCAGCGACAATTACGGCGCCCTGTTCCAAGCGTTTGGCCTGCGGCAGTGGTTTATTGATCGCGGGCATGATGCCGAGTTTATCAACTACCACCCATCCTACGTCGAAGAGGGCGGTCCGCTAGACCGGCCTTGGAAGCCGTCGCTGTGGCGCAAGAATGCGACGATCGCCTACATGTGGGCGTCGCATATCC
>Ga0114905_1001275_pt1 | contig 14027 bp, 12 predicted proteins | sample MalvireepMed_b05_FD_83499 | JGI IMG/M metagenome (GOLD analysis project Ga0114905, IMG submission 83499) | Marine viral communities from the Global Malaspina Expedition - Malaspina viral metaG DeepMed_b05 | ecosystem: Environmental > Aquatic > Marine > Oceanic | place: Mediterranean Sea...
GATTGGAGCAGTTGGGCACGCCGATCTCGTACATGAAGCGTTCGGCGTAATCGTCGTAATCGGGGATGGTCTTGGTGCCGATGTTGTCCACAGGCTTGCCGAAGTTGGGACCGGCGCCCATGCGGTTGATCGCCTGGATGTCGCCGGTGCGGCGGTCGCCGGTGATCATGTTGAGCGTATAGGTCTCGATCTCGTTCAGCGCCCCCGTGTCGCCGCGCGAAATCGGCCCTGCGGCCTTGAGCGGGATGGCCACGTTCTGATCGCCGACCGGTACCGCGATTCCGCCGCCGTCCATCGCCAGGCGGTTCTCGAAATCGAATTGGAAGGTGATGTCCTCGACCGCGTCGCCGTTGTTGTCGATGTGGATTTCATAGATCGCGTCGGCATCCATGGTGAAATAGTTCGGACCGCCGTAGGGCGCCTGCAGGGGCTGGTAGTTGGCGATGAACGTCACATAGCCGTCGCGGCCGGGCTCGTAACTGCGGAACATGTAGAAATCGGTGGCGTCGACCTTGGGCGACTTGGTGATGCCCGGCGCTTCGCGATGCGACGACGCCAGCGCGCCGGTCACGGCCACGGCGAGCAGGCTGATCGTGAGCCCCCTGGTGACCTGTCGTGTTACGGAATTCATTATCCACTCCCTGAAATCATTGACTTTTCGACGTCGTATCACCGAAAGCGCCCCAAAGATCGGCGGCCCCCACGGCTTTCTCCGCCACGGTTTTCCTGACGCGAGATGGTGCAGTCACGGCGCGCGTTCGATAAAGTTTCAGAAAATGCATGATTTTCCGGCGGGTCTGCCGAGCGCAGCCGGCGTACCGGTGGCCGCAGCTCGGAACATCGGCCTGCACAGCCCCGATACCGGGCCAGTGCACGGGCCGTGGCCCATCGTGACATACCCGCGTCGACCCTTTGTCGATGATGCTAGGTTCGGACCGGTTGCCGGCGATGGCTTTGATCGGCGCATCGGCATCCTCGGGCGGATCTATACGTCAGAGCTTTAAGCCGGAGACGAGATGTGGAAAACAAATACCGAGGCTCACGTCATTCGCACTTCCGGTGGCACCGGAAATATGGACCGTGACGCCAAACCCGGCAGGAGAGTTTCATGGCATCGTCCGACACAGCCCTCGTCATCTCGGCCCATGCGGCCGACTTCGTCTGGCGCTGCGGCGGCGCCATCGCGCTGCATCAGAAACAGGGTGTCGCGGTGACCGTGGCTTGTCTGTCCTACGGCGAAAGAGGGGAAAGCGCGCGGCTTTGGAAAGAGGGCAAGACGCTGGCCGAGGTCAAATCCGTGCGCCGCAAGGAAGCCGAGGCGGCGGCGCAGGCCCTGGACGTGCACGACATCCGCTTTTTCGACCTTGGCGACTATCCTCTGGACCTGGGCACGGGCGCGCAGGAGCGCATGGTGGACCTGATTCGCGCGGTCCAGCCGCGCTTCATGCTGACACACTCACAATACGACCCTTACAACACCGATCACATGCGAACGACCGAGTTCGTCCTGACCTGCCGCATGATCGCACAGGCCTGGGGCCACGACCCCGGCGCACAGGTTCTGGGCGCGCCGCAGCTCTACCTGTTCGAGCCGCACCAGACAGAACAGATGGGCTGGAAACCCGACACGTTTCTCGACATCACCGAGGTCTGGGACAAGAAACGCGCCGCCATCGAGTGTATGCAGGGCCAGCATCACCTCTGGGACTACTACACCAATGTGGCGCAGAACCGCGCCAACCACTTCCGCCGCAACTCCGGCGGGCAGGCGGGGGGACGGGCCGCGCAATATGCCGAGGCGTTTCAATCGGTCTTCCCGCGCACGGTGGATGCTCTGTGATGGCGCATGTGGTGATCCAGACGGTCGACCGGGCCGCGCCCGACGTCATCGAAGGGCTGGCCGCCTGCGGCGTGTCCACGGTGCACGAAGCACAGGGCCGCACCGGGCTCCTGGGCGCTCATCTGCGCCCGATATTCGGCGGTGCCCGTATCGCCGGGTCGGCCATCACCATCTCGGCGCCGCCCTGCGACAACTGGATGCTGCATGTGGCCATCGAACAGATCCGCCCGGGCGATATCCTGGTTCTGTCGCCGACGTCCCCGTCGAACGCGGGATATTTCGGCGACCTTCTGGCCACCTCGGCGCTTTCGAGGGGCTGCCGGGGGCTGGTGATCGACGCGGGAGTGCGGGACGTGCGCGACCTCACGGCCATGGGGTTTCCGGTCTGGTCCGCGGCGGTCTTCGCGCAGGGCACGGTCAAGGAGACGCTGGGGTCGGTCAACGTGCCCATCGTTTGTGCCGGGACCCTGGTCGATCCGGGCGACGTGATCGTCGCGGATGACGACGGCGTCTGCGTCGTGCGCCGGACCGAGGCCGAAACGGTGCTGGAAAATGCCCGGGCGCGCGAGGCGGCCGAAGAGGACAAGCGCAAGCGCCTTGCGGCCGGCGAACTTGGGCTCGACATCTACGACATGCGCGCGCGACTCAGGGACAAGGGGCTGACCTACCTGTGAGCGGGAATGCGAACCATTCGGAACCGGGGTACGGCGCGTGAACGGCGGCATCCGGTGCATGTGGATGCGGGGTGGCACCTCGAAGGGCGGATACTTCCTCGCGTCGGATCTGCCGGAGGCTCCGGCGGCGCGGGATGCGCTGCTCCTGCGGATCATGGGCACGCCCGATCCGCGGCAGATCGACGGGATGGGCGGTGCCGATCCGCTGACCTCCAAGGTCGCGGTGGTCCGGCGCTCGGACCGGCCGGGCGTCGACGTCGACTATCTGTTCCTGCAGGTGTTCGTCGACCGCGCGCGGGTCAGCGACGCCCAGAACTGCGGCAACATCCTCGCCGGAGTCGCGCCCTTTGCCATCGAGCGCGGGCTGGTCGCGGAGCAGGACGGAGAAACCGCGGTGACGATCTACATGCAGAACTCCGGCCAGATTGCGCGTGCGACGGTCGAGACGCCGGAGCGCCGCGTCCGCTATGACGGCGTCGCGCGCATCGACGGCGTTCCGGGTGGCGCGGCGCCGGTCCCGATCTCGTTTCGCGATACCGAGGGGTCGACCTGCGGCGCGCTGCTGCCGACGGGGCATGCGGCCGATGTGGTCGACGGCCTGAAAGTCACGATGATCGACAACGGCATGCCCTGCGTGGTGCTCGCCGCGAGCGACCTTGGTCTGACGGGCGACGAGACGCCCGAGACGTTGGACGCCGATACAGCCCTCAAGGACAGGCTGGAACGGCTGCGCCTGACCTGTGGTCCGCGCATGAACCTTGGCGATGTGAGCCAGAAATCGGTGCCCAAGATGACGTTGGTGAGCCCGCCGCGCCGGGGCGGCACCATCGCCACGCGAACCTTCATTCCGCACCGCTGTCACAGCAGCATCGGCGTTCTGGGCGCGGTCAGCGTCGCGACCGCCTGCCTGCTGGACGGCACGCCCGCACAGGCGCTGGCCGCACCGGGGACAGGCGCGCAACGCCGGATGGACATCGAACATCCGACAGGCGGGCTTGCCGTACTGGCGCATCTGGACATGCGCGGCGCGGTCACGGATACGGCGATCCTGCGCACCGCCCGCAAGCTCATGGACGGAGAGGTGTTCGCGGGGCCGGCGCGGGACGGCTGACCGCGCGAGCGGCCGCCCGGCGGACCCATGCCGGAGAGCGCGGCAATCGCGGCTTTCTCCTTTCCTGAACGCCAAATCGGTCCATGTTGTGTCCCACTCAACAGAGCGAGGTTTGATCATGTTCAACGACAAGGACCCATTTGATCGCGCCGTCTTTGGTGCCATCGCCGTTTTCGGCGCGGTTCTGATCCTCACGGCCGGTTGGAACGCCGTGATGGTCCCGGACCCGCAGCGGGCCGAGGCGACCGAGGAAAACGACGCGCAACAGATGGCCGAAGCATCCGCAGAGACGGAGCAGGCCGAGGAAGACGCGTCCGCGCCCGAAGAAACGGAAACGGCGCAGGCCGAGAGTTCCGACGCAAGCAATACCGAAAGCGAGACGGCGAACGCCGCGCCGGAATCGACGGACGAGCCGCCGGAAGAGGGGGCGGATACGGACACCGCGCAGGCCTCCGAGGGCGAAGAAGGCGCGGGAGAAACCGAAACCGCGCAGTCCTCGGAGCCGGAAGAGAGTTCGGGCGACGCCGAGACCGCGGAGTCCTCCGACAGCGAAGGCGATGCGGCAGAGACTGAAACGGCGCAGGCCGCAGAAAGCGAAGGCGAGCCGACAAGCGCTGAACCGGCGGCCGAGACCGAGACGGCCGAAAGCGGGTCCGACGGGTCCGGCGACGCCGAACAGGCAGCCGACGCCGGGAGCGACGGTTCGGGCGACGCGGCGGCGGAAACCGACGAGGCCAGCGCCGATGCTGGAAGCGACGGTTCGGGAGAGGCTGCCGCAGAGACGGAAGAGGCCAGCGCCGATGCCGGAGGCGACGGCTCAAGCGAGGCTGCCGCAGAAACCGAAGAGGCCAGCGCCGAGTCCGGTGGTGGCAGCTCGGGCGGCATGCCCGAGGCGCAGATGGCGTTCCTCGAAGGCGATGCCGATGCCGGGGCGCGGGTCTTCAACCAGTGCAAGGCCTGCCACGTCATCGAACAGGAGCAGAACCGCGTCGGTCCGCACCTTGTCAACATCGTCGGGCGTCCTGCCGCGTCGGTCGAGGGATTCCGCTACAGCGACGCGCTGATGGAGTTGCAGGGGCAGGAGTGGACGCCCGAGGAACTCGACGCCTGGCTCACCAACCCGCGCGAGTACGCGCCGGGCAACAAGATGTCGTACCGCGGCGTCCAGGACGAAGGAGACCGCGGCGACCTTCTGGCCTATCTCTGGTCGCTGCAGAACTGAGCGACAGGGCCGAATGATTGCGTAGCACGCGCTCCGGCTCCGCGCCTGGGCGCGTGCCTTGCGCCAGACTTTCCCGCATCGCGCCGCGGACGAGGCGGGCAGGACTGCAAGTCGATCCTCTGACCCGCAGGGCCGCGCCGCTCCTGCCTGTGTTCCAAGCCGATGCCGTTGCCTCTTGTGGGGCCGGCCTGCCGTCCGATACCACCAGGGCACGGAACGTCAGAGGAACCGCAGGATGAAAAACCCCGTCAACCGCTTCAAGGCCGCCCTCGGGACGGGCCGCCACCAGGTCGGCATCTGGAATACCATCGGCGGTCCCAACGTCCCGGAGCTTCTGGGCGGCGCCGGGTTCGACTGGGTGCTGGTCGATTGCGAGCATGCGTCGATCGAGACCATCGACGTCCTGCCCGCGCTGCAGGCGCTGGCCGCCAATCCCGAGGTCTCTGCCATCGTGCGCCCGGCCAGCAATGACGCGACCCTGTTCAAGCGGCTGCTGGACATGGGCGCCCAGACCCTGATGGTGCCCTATGTCGAGACGCCCGAAGACGCGGCGCAGGCCGTCCGGGCCATGCGCTACGGGCCTCGCGGCATTCGCGGCATGGCGGGCATGACTCGTGCCACCCGCTATGGCAAGGTCGCGGATTACGCCGCCACGGCAGAGGACGAGCTGTGCCTGATCGTGCAGATTGAAACCGTCAGGGGCATGGAGAATCTGGAGGCCATCGCGCAGACACCGGGTGTCGATGCGGTGTTCATCGGGCCGTCCGACCTCAGCGCCAGCATGGGTCTGCCGGGCCAGCTGAGACATCTCGATGTGATCGCCGCGATCCACGACATCATCGACCGGATGCGCGCCATCGGTGTGCCGGTGGGTCTCATGGAACTGGATTCCGACACGGCCAAGGGCTATGTCGCGCGCGGTTCGACCTTCACCGCCGTGGGCATCGACCTGATATTGCTGGCCTCGGCGGTGGACAATCTGCGCAACCGGTTCCGCGACACGTGACGCCGGTCCCGCGCCGAGGGTGATCGGTGAGAGTGCTCCGCAGTTCCGGGAACGGGCGCAAGGCTTTCTGGTGTCGCCGGGCGGTCTCTTGTTGAATTGACGCGGGGGACACCGCTGCATTGCGGCGTCCGCGGCCAGGCCTACATCCACCCTCGCGGCATGCCTGCGCCGCCCAAGACCGGTAAATCGGGCCGCTCGCGCGCCCAACATCACGAACCGGCAGGAGGCCAATGCCGAAACCGACCACATGCTTCGACTGTCTCAGCTGGAACATCCATCGCGGACGCGGTGAAGACGGCGTCGTCGATCCGGCGCGCACCGTGGATGTCCTCTGCCGGGAGGTGGCGCGTCCGGACACCGATCTGCTGGTCCTGCAAGAGGCGGACGAGGAGTGCCCGCCGCATCGCGGCATCCTCGATATCGCCGGGATCGAGGGTCGCACCGGCTTGCGGCATGCACAGGAGATCTCTGGCCGCTGGGGCGCGGGCAGTCACGGTTTTCTCGGTGTCGTCTGCTTCGTCCATCCGGCGATCCGGGTCGAACGGGTGACGGTGCTGGACCTGCCGGGACACTGCCACCGCGGCGCGGTCGTGCTCGACCTCGCGGGGAAGGGGCGGGCGTTTCGCCTGATCGCCACGCACCTGTCGCTGTCGCAAGCGCTGCGGATCGTGCAGATGCGCACCATCGGGCAGCACGTTTTTCGGCGGGACGACCGGCCGACGGTGATCTGCGGCGATCTCAACGAGTGGCGACCCTGGGGCGGGCTGGCGCTGACCCGGGCGGTTCTCGGCGCCGCCTTTGACGGCCCGGCCCGGGCGACCTTTCCGGTGCGGCGGCCGATCCTCCCTCTGGACAGATTCCTGGCCGGGCAGGGCGCGCGGATCGACAGGACCGAGGTGCTGGACGGCCCCGGCATCCGCATTGCCTCGGACCACCGGCCGCTCGCGGCCCGGATTTCGCTGGCCTGTCCGGACTGACCCCGAAACTGCTACGGATCAGCCGCCGAAGGGCGGCCACATCCGCGAGAACACCCCATCCTTGCGGATGACCGCATGGTGCAGCGCCGCGCCGATGTGCAGCGCCACCAGCGCCATGAGGGCCAGACCGCCGAAGTAGTGGATCGTCTGCGCCGTCTCGGCCAGCGCATCGGAGCGCGGCACGAAGCCTGGCACCCCCATGGCGTCCAGCGCCTCGATCGGGAAGCCGCCCGCGCGGACACGGATGTAGCCCGCGACAGGCATGATCACCAGGAGCGCGTAGAGCGCGAGATGCGACAGCCCTGCGATCCGGTGCTGCCAGTCGGGCACCGAGGCGGGCAGCGGCGGCGGTTGCCGGCGCGCACGGTAGACGAGGCGCAGCAGCACCAGGATCAGCAGCAGCACGCCCACGTTCTTGTGAAAGATGTAAAGGCTGTTCTGCAGTGTTCGGGCGAGGCCCTCCTGAGTCATCAGCAGGCCCACCGGGATCGTGGCGAGAATCAGCACCGCCATGCTCCAGTGCAACAGGCGCGCGGGCGGGCGATAGGTGGAACGGGTATCGGGCATGGCGTTCTCTCGCATGAAACGCGCCCGACCGCCCGGCAGATGCCCGGTGCCGGGCCGCAGTCCCTTGACAGTGACCGTGTTAAGCCGATCTTTCAACAATGGCGTCAACTTATCCGGATACTGCCCCCCCGAAACGGCGATGGGTCCTGCGGGTCGCACACCCCGGACCGATCGGTGCGTTCCTGCGCGGAGCGCTTTCCGGGGCGGTGGGTGTGCTGACGCTTGCGCTGGTCCTGCCGGGGGGCGGGCCGGCCGGTGCCGCTCTGGCCGTGTCGGTGTTCCTGGCGGGAAGCGGGATCGCGCTCCGCGCGCTGAAGCGCGGTTTTCCGCATCCGGAACTCGGTCTGTGCAACCTCCTGACGCTCGCGCGCCTCGGGCTCGCCTGCGCCCTGCTGGCGCCGCTGCTGGCCCAGGCGGTGCCCTCCTGGCCGGTATTTGCGCTCGCGGCGCTCGCCCTGTCGCTCGACGGGTTCGACGGCTGGCTTGCCCGGCGCCAGCAGCGCGCCTCCGAATTCGGCGCGCGCTTCGACGTGGAGGTCGATTCGCTGCTGGCGCTGGTGCTGGCCGTCTGCGCCGCGATGGGCACCGGCATCGGCGCCTGGGCCGTGTTCCTGGGCCTGCCGCGCTATGCCTTCCTTGCCGCCGGGGCAGTCCTGCCCTGGATGCGCAGGCCGTTGCCCGAGCGGTTCAGCCGCAAGGCGGTCTGCGTGATCCAGATCGCGGTGCTGATCGCGCTGCAGGCGCCGGTCCTGCCGCCGATCGCGGCGATCCTGTCGGGTGCTGCCGCTCTGCTGGCTCTGGCCTGGTCCTTCGCTGTCGACATCAACTGGCTTTGGGCGCGGCGCGGGTGACGGCCACTGTTGTCCGCCTTGGCCTGGCGACGCTGGTGCTGCACCTCGTCCTGATCCAGCCCAATCACCCGGCGGCGATGGCCTGGGATGCGCTGCTGCTGTTTCCGCTGGAGCTTCCGGTGATCCTCTGCGCGCTGATCGCCGTCGGCCCGGGCCGCGTGTCGGTGTGGCTGCGCGCGGCGCTGGTGGCGGTCCTGATGCTGGTCGCCCTGCTCAAGGCCGCAGACTATGCCATGTTCACCGCGTTCGGGCGCGGTTTCAACCCGGTGGCCGACCTGCCGCTGATCGAGGCCGGGATGCGCCTTGCCATCGGTGCGGCGGGCCTCGGTCTGGCCGTGCTCGGCGCGGTGAGCGCCGTGATGGCCGCGGTGGCGGTCGCCGCCGCGCTCTGGTGGGCGACGGGCGTCTGGGCGCGGGTCGGGCGCAGCCGCGGGCAGGCCGGGGTCGCGGGCGCGGCGGCGGTGCTGCTGGCGGGGGTCGCCGTAGCGGATGTCGGCCAGAACATGGGCCGCTTTGACCTGCCCGCCAAGGTGCCGGGCGCGGCCTTTACCGCCCGCGTCGGTGTCGAGCGGGTGGAGAAGACACGCGCCACGCTGGCCGACCTGCGCGCCTTTGCCACTGCCGCGGCGGAGGACCCCTATGCCGACCGGGCCGGGCTGCTGAACATGATCGACCGCGACGTGATCGTCGTCTTCGTCGAAAGCTACGGGCGCACCAGCCTCGACACGCCGCTTTATGCCGACACCCACCGCCCGACGCTCGCCCGTGCCGAGGCGCGGCTGGACGCGTTGGGTCTCGCGATGCGATCCGGGCTGCTGCAGGCGCCGACGCGGGGCGGGCAAAGCTGGTTGAGCCACGCGACCTTTGCCAACGGGCTCTGGATCGACAACCAGACCAGCTATGGCGCGGCGCTGGCCAGCGGGCGGATGACGCTCTTCCACCTGGCGCGGGACGCCGGGTTCCACACCGCCGCGGTCATGCCGCAGATCACGCTCGACTGGCCGGAATCCTCGGTCATGGGCTTCGACACGATCCTCGCCGCCGCCGACCTGGGCTATCGCGGGCAACCCTTCAACTGGGTGACCATGCCGGACCAGTTCACCTTCGCGGCGATGGACAGGCTGATCTTCGGCGCCGCATCCGACAGGCCGCGCTTCGTGCAGATGGCGCTGGGGACGTCGCATGCGCCCTGGGTTCCGGTGCCCGAGCTGGTGGACTGGGAATCCATCGGCGACGGCACGATCTTCGATCCGATGGCCGCGGCGGGCGATCCGCCGGCGGTGGTCTGGCGCGACCCCGACCGGGTCCGCGCGCAGTACCGGCAGGCCATCGATTACGCGCTCCGGGTGGTCTTCGACTACGCCGCGCGCCGCGCCGGCGATCCGCCGCTGATGATTGTCCTGGGCGACCACCAGGCCGCCGCATTCGTGGCGCAGGACAGCCGGCCCGATGTGCCGATCCACGTCATCGGCCCAGAGGCGCTGGTGCGCCGGGTCGCCGATCTGGGCTGGAGCCCGGGCCTGCTGCCCGAACCGGATGTCACGCCGATCCGGATGGACCGGATGCGCGATCTGATCCTCGAGACCTTCTCCGGCCAGCCAGACGGGGAGGGCGGGTCATGATCCGGCGCATCCCGGGATGGGTCTGGCGCGCCTTGCAACTGGCGATGGCGCTGGGGCTGCTGGCCCTGCTCTGGCAGGCGGCGGACGGGCCGGATGCGGCGCGGCGGCTGGCCAATGCCGATTGGGGGCCGTTGCTGCTGGCGCTGCTGGCCCTGACGATGCAGACGGTGCTGTCGGCGGTGCGCTGGCAGGTGACGGCGCGGCAGTTAGGCATCTTTTTCGGCGCCGGCCATGCGGTGCGGGAATATTACCTCGCGCAGGTGGTGAACCAGTCGCTGCCCGGAGGCATGATCGGCGATGCGGGCCGGGCCTACCGTGCCCGCGCGCAGGCCGGTCTGATGGCTTCTGGCCAGTCCGTGGTGATCGAGCGGCTGGCGGGCCAGGTGGTCATGTTCGCGGCCCTGGCGGTCGGATTCTTCGCCACCTTTGCCGCGCCCGGCGGGCTGGACTGGCCGCGCGCCCTGGCGATTCCCGTGGCGGCGGCGCTGGCCGCGGGCTGCGCCCTGCCGCTGGTGCTCTGGGCTGCAACGCGGCTGCGCGGCGTGTTGGGCAAGACCGCCGCACGGCTCTGGCGGTTGCTGGACCGGACCATGCTGGACAAGCGGATCCTGCCCTACCAGGTGGCGCTGGGGATCGGCACGACGCTGTGCAACCTCGCGGCCTTTGCCTTTTGCGCGCGCGCGGTCGGGATCGACCTTTCGGTGGGGGCGGTGATGGCGCTGGTGCCGCTGATCCTCTTTACCATGCTGATCCCGATCTCGGTCTCGGGCTGGGGGCTGCGCGCAGGCGCCGCGGCGGCCCTGCTGCCGCTGGCGGGCGCCTCGGCCAGCAGCGGGCTGGCGGCCAGCGTCGCCTTTGGCCTGACCTTCATCGTCGCGGTGCTGCCCGGGGTGATATTCCTGCGCATCGATCCCAAACGCAGGGACCGGGCGCGCCGCGACCGGCCGCCGCGCAAGGCCGACTAGACACGCGATGCCGGCGGGCCCTTGTTCGGACCCGACGGGCAGCTAGCATTATGGAAACCAGAAAGGATGCCCGCATGCATAAGACGATGAACAGACGCGCCCTGATCGGCGGCGGCGCCGCGGCCGCCGGAACCCTTGCGCTCGGCCTCGCGCCCCGGCGGCTTTTTGCGCAGACGCCGGTGACGTTGCAGCTTTCGTGGCTGCATTCGGCGCAATTCGCCGGCAGCTACATCGCGCAGGACCGCGGCTGGTGGATCGAAGAGGGGCTCGAGGTGGCGCTGTCGCAGGGCGGCCCCAACGCGCCGGTGGAACCGCCGGTGGTCTCGGGCACGGCGCTGGTCGGTATCTCGGCGGCGGATTACACCGCCGCCGCGGTGGAGGAAGGCGCGCCGTTCAAGATCCTCGGCGTCGCGATGCAGAAGAACCCCTTCGTGATCGCGTCGCTGCCCGACAACCCGGTCAATGAACCCACGGATCTGGTGGGCAAGCGGATCGGCATGGCGCTGGCCAACACGCCGGTGCTGCAGGCGCTCTGCGCGCTCAACGACGTCGACATCGACGGGATCGAGATCGTGCCGACGCAATATTCGGCGCAGCCGCTGATCGCGGGCGAGGTAGACTGCCTGCTCTGCTGGGAAACCGACCTGCCCGTCGCCATGGCCATGCAGGGGATCGACAGTGTCACGATGCTGATGGCGGATTTCGGCTACGCGGTGCATTCGCAGACCTACATCGCCACCGAGGACAGCCTCGCCAACCGCCGCGCCGAGCTTGTGGCGCTGATGCGCGGAGAGGTGCGCGGCTGGGAAGCCTACCGTGAAGACACCGATGCCGCGGCAGAACTGACACTGCAGATGTATCCCGACGCGGGTCTCGACCTCGAGACGCAGAAGTTGCAGGCCGCGCGGCAGGTGCCGTTGATGTTCTCGGACCTGACCGAGGCCAACGGCTTCGGCTGGTGGACCGACGACACGGTTGCCGCCAATATCGAAACGCTGGGCCTGCTGGGGCGGGACGTCACCCCGGACCTTTGGGATCGGTCGATCCTGGAAGAGGTTCATGGCACCTGATCCGGCCACGCCTGCGCAGATCGTCTGCACCGGCCTGGGCAAGACCTTCGGCGGCGGCACCGAAGCGGTGCAGGCGCTGGACCTGACGCTCGCCGCGGGTCAGACAACGGCGCTGGTCGGTCCGTCCGGCTGCGGGAAATCGACGCTGCTGCGGATGATCGCCGGGCTGGAAGAGCCGAGCTTTGGCACCGTCACCATTGGCGGCGCGCCGCCGTCCGAGACTCTGAGGCACGCGGGTCTGTCGGTCGCCTTCCAGGACCCGTCGCTGCTGCCCTGGCGCAGCGTGCGCGGGAACATCGAACTGGCGCTGCGTCTTGCCCGCCGCCCGGTCGATGTCGCCGCCGTGGAGGCGCTGATCGCTCTGGTGGGACTCGACGGGTTCGGCGACACCAAGCCGGCGGAACTGTCCGGCGGAATGCGGCAACGGGCGGCCATCGCCCGCGCGCTTGCCACGAAACCCGGCCTGCTGCTGCTGGACGAGCCGTTCGGGGCGGTCGATGAACTGACCCGGCAGCAGCTGGCGCAGGATCTGCCGCGAATCTGGGAGGCGCAGCGGACCACGACGGTGCTTGTCACCCATTCGGTGAGCGAGGCGGTGCTGCTGTCGGATCGGGTCATCGTCCTGTCGCCGCGCCCGGCGCAGATCGTCGCCGATATCGACATTCCCCTGCCGCGTCCGCGCAGCCCCGACATGATGCGCAGCGACGCAGGAGCCGGCCACATCGAAGCGGTCTTTGCCGCCCTGTCCGAAAGCCGGGCCGGGTCGCCGCCGCCGATGGCCGCGCAATGACCGTCACGACCGCGCCCGCGCGCCCGGCCATCCTGCAAAAACCTGTTTCGTTCGCCCCGTGGATCAGCACCGCGATCCTTCTGGCGCTGTGGGAACTCGCCGGCCGGCAGCTTTCGGGCGCCTTCGTCCTGGCCAGCCCGAGCGAGGTGCTGCGCTACCTGGCTGAAGAGTGGCGCATGATGGCCCGCGCATTGGCTGTGACGCTGGGAAACGCGGCGCTGGGCTTTGTCTTCGGCAACCTCGCGGCCATCGCCCTTGCGACACTCGCGTCGGTCTGGCCCCGGACCGAACGCGTGGTCGCGGGGCTGGCGCTCCTGGTCTTCTGCCTGCCGCTGGTGGCGACCGGGCCGATCCTGCGGGTGCTCTTCGGTCCCGGCGACGGCCCGCAGATCGTCCTGGCGGCGCTGGCGGTCTACTACACGACGCTGATTCCCCTGCTGGTCGGATTGCGCGCCGCGCCCGCGACCTGGTTCGACCTCGTGCGCAGCTACGGGCGCGGGCGGGTGTCGGCGCTGGTGCACGTGCGCGCCATGGCGGCGTTGCCGTATCTCTTCACCGGCCTTCAGATCGCCGCGCCCGCCGCCTTCCTCGGGGCCATGGTGGGCGAATTCACCGGGGCGGAGCGCGGCATGGGCGTGCTGACCGTGCGTGCCATCCGGGCGCTGGACGTGGAGATGACCTGGGCGCTCGCCACCGTCGCGACCGGTGTCGCGATCCTGGCCTATGCCGTCATCGGCGCGCTGGCGCTTCGGGTTCTGAAGGCGGCGCCACCGGTGATCCTGGCCGCCCCGGCCCCGGCGGATGCGCGCAGCAGCGCGCTACGGACCGGCGCAGTCGTGACCGTGCTGGCCCTACTGGCATGGTGGGGCGCGATCCGGGTCTTCGATCTCAACCCGTTCTTTGCCAAGGGGCCGGGGGATGTCTTCGCGGCGCTCTTCCTTGCGGGTGATGCCGCCGCAACCCGGTCGACGCTGGCCGGCGCCCTGGGCGAAACGCTGGTGTTCCTGCTGCCCGGCTATATCGCGGGCCTTCTGGCCGGGGCGGGGCTGGCGATGCTGCTGGTGCTCCTGCCGATCCTGGCGGGCACGGCGATGCCGCTGGCCATCGCGCTGCGGTCGGTGCCCATCGTCACCACCGCGCCGCTGGTGGTGCTGCTCTTGGGCCGGGGCGCCACGGGCACCATCGTGCTGGTCGCAGTCATGGTGTTCTTCCCGACCTTTGTCGCCTGCCTGCACGGGCTGCGGCAGGCGCCGGGGCAGATCATGGACGTGCTGGACAGCTACGCCGCCGGGCCCGTGACCCGCCTGATCCGCGTGCGTATTCCGGCGATGC
>Ga0114905_1001279_pt1 | contig 14010 bp, 9 predicted proteins | sample MalvireepMed_b05_FD_83499 | JGI IMG/M metagenome (GOLD analysis project Ga0114905, IMG submission 83499) | Marine viral communities from the Global Malaspina Expedition - Malaspina viral metaG DeepMed_b05 | ecosystem: Environmental > Aquatic > Marine > Oceanic | place: Mediterranean Sea...
ATTCCGGATGTCGCCACCGCAAAAGAACTTCAGCTCCCGTCAATTGCCGGGTCGAAAGGTCGAATTGCGGTTGAAAGAACAACTCCCATTCGTCGCGCTTGCTTGCCAGGATGAGCGCATCGTTGATCTGACGCCTGGCTGCGATGTCAGCACGCATGGCCTGATCGAAAAGCTTGACCTTGCGGCCTCCGCTTCGTTTTGCCTGAAACATCGCGCGGTCTGCCAGCGCAATCAATTCTTCGGCGTTATCGCTGTCCGTCGGGCCGAACGCGACGCCTATGCTGGCGAATATCTGAAGGCGATGCCCGTCCACGCTGAAGGTCTTGCTGATCCGACGCATCAGGCCATCCACCGTATTTTGGATGTCGGGCAGCGGAGCATCGGTCGGCACCGCAATGGCGAACTCGTCTCCGCCTAGACGCCCGATGATCCAAGAGGGGTCCGCGATCGCCTTAAGCCTCAGCGCGAACGATTGCAGCAAGGCATCGCCGACCGGATGGCCGAGGGAATCGTTGATACTCTTGAAATTGTCGAGGTCGATCATGAACACGGCGACGCAAGCGCTATCCTCAAGGCTGCGGGCTAGCTCGTGTTCGAAAGCTTTCTGGCCCAACAGCCGCGTGAGCTGATCGTGCGTGGCCCGGTGTTCCAGTTTCGCCTCGGCAGCGCGCCGTTCGGTGATGTCGGTCATGAAGGCGCCGAAATGCATCTCTCCGCCCGAGTCCCAGCATGCAAGTGAAAGTATGATGGGAAATTCCGTTCCGTCGGCTCTGATAGCCATGACTTCGACGGTTTGCCCGATGAGAGAGGAGGAGCCACCACCAGCCACGCGCCGAAGCCCGGCACGATGCGCATCCCGAAACCGCTTCGGAATGATGATCTCCATCGATTTGCCGATTGCTGCGGACGATTGGATCCCGAACATTCGTTCCGCGGCGTAATTCCAGCTCGTTATCTTGCCTTCCGCATCGGACGTAACGATGCCAATGCCGCTGGCCTCTGTGAGTTTCTCATGATCAGCTTGTGAAATCGACCCGCCCTCATTCTTTTTATGGCGGTGTGCTTTACTGTCTCTTCCTTGATAGACCCTGCCGATATACATGAGAAAATTTTCCACTCCGCTCCGAGTCTAAGACGGAGCAAACTCTCACATGTTCCTTAAGTTTCTGAAAACAGGCTATAATGCGTATTTAACGAAAGTTGGCGCGTTCCCGCGTATCCGGTGGTGGATGGCAAGCGCTTGGCGGGGCGAGCGGGGATCGACGATGCCTCTAAAAGCGCGTGCTCTTTGCTCGTTTATGCATCGGCTGAAGCGCTCTGCCGGACGCGTCTCTTCCGTCGCTCGAAACGGCGTGATGCGCCTTCCGAGTTCGCGATCTTAAGAAGCGATTACCAAGGATGGAGCGAGAGCGAGAAAATGGACGCACTTGTTCGTCCGAGACTTCTGTATCGATCAGCCTATTTTCGGTTCTCTAGAAGGCGTTACGGTGAACCATGACAGTCGCGGTCCGCAGCATTATGATGAGGTCACGGCTAAGCGACCACCCATCGAGATATTCCAAATCTGCCGATAGCCGATCGGTCAGGTCTTCGTGCTTTGGTGTAGCGCCGCGATAGCCACGAACCTGAGCAAGTCCCGTAATTCCCGGTTTCACCGAATGGCGGAGCCAGTATCGCATATCGATTTCCCAGAAAAGCGACGTACCCGCCCGTGATCCGAGCGCGTGCGGACGCGGGCCTACCAGAGACATATCGCCTTGCAGAACATTAAGAAGCTGGGGAAGCTCATCGATACTGGTGGCCCGTATGAAGCGGCCCACGCGGGTAATGCGATCATCATCGCGAGAGGCGGATCGCGTCCCGTCACGATCCGTGGACTCCACATACATGCTACGGAACTTGAAGACATCGAAGAGGCGATTGTGGCGCCCCATCCTTTGCTGTCTGAACAAAATCGGACCGGGACTATCCAACTTGATTGCCAAGGCGACCAGAAAAAACACCGGGCTCAGCAGAACAATGAGCGGGGCGGTGATGGAAAGGTCCAAGACGCGTTTCCCAACGCGCGCAGGCAAGTTCATCGGCCCGATCGAGACCTGCAGGGTCGGCCATGGTTCGAATGGGCGTACGCGCCAGCCGACGATATCGAAAAGCTCTGGCATGACGAGCTTACCGTCACAGGCTGCCGATCGGAGATAGAGCGCCCACGCCGAGCGGCGCTCGGTAGGACAGGAAATAACCACCCGATCGTAGGGCGCGACCAGGCCTGAAAAATTGTGCAGACTGACCGGATTTTCCGGATCCGGACGAAAGCCGAAGCGGTCTGCACGAGCGAGGTCCCATCCTTCCGGGACCTGTACGGGCAATCCATCTTCGATAACCAAGCGGCGCTCTAGTCTGATCTTCAGCAGATCATTGGCGATATAGAGAAGCGCAGCTCGACCCGACCAGAGAAAAAACGGAGTTGCGATAGCGATCGTCAAGAAAAGGCTGCGAGACAGAGATGACGAAGTCTTGATCGAGAAGAAAACCAGCAAAACGAGAGCTATCGAGGCGAGCCACGCTTGGGTGATGCGTCCAAGCGACTTGGGAATCGAAACCAAAGAAGAGGACAGATATCCTCCCGCATAAAAAAAGCTAAGCAGAAAGATGCCACCCAATGCGAGCAGCATTGTTGTATCTTCGGACCGGAACATGCCGCCATTCAGAAATAGGTTTGCCGTCAGGAAAGCTGTGCCGATTATGGCAACATCGACGCCAAGTGCCGCAGTCCAAGCTAAGGCACGCCATGCTCCATTGTTTCGCTGGGGCCCGCAATGCGCGACTACAGCAGGATCAGCGCCACCCCCCATCACTTCCCTGATTTCCATCGGCCACCCTTCTAGTCTTCGAAGTGTCTTCGAATTTACAAATTCTTGAAGGCGACCATCGGATGTTATGTATTTCGACCGCTCGTGACCCGCTTCATAGCGTCCCCGAGCCAACGGGCCGAATCCATTTGTTCTGATTTTAGATGGCTGTCTTAAATCGGGAAGACTTTTGATGCAAATGTTACCTGTCGCCTCCTCTCCAGAAGACGATGGCAAAAAATCGCGTCAGCAACACGCATCCCGCGTGCGAAAGTTCTGGCATAGCCTGAGTTATGCGCAAAATATCAGATCATTTTAATATCTTAGGCGAAAATCAGGAATAGGCCCACTACCACCCCGACAAGGGCTACATACCCCGCAAATCTGGAAACCAGATATTCGGCCCTTTGCAATCTGGGAGCTTCCCAGAGCGGACGCGGCGGCGCCCTCCCCTCGCGGTGGTGAGTTTTTCCATTGATGTACGACACGATTATTCCTCTCTCCGTGCCCCACATATTCAATCTCGACCTGAGAAAGTCAAAGGCGAAAGCGTGAACATCCGGTGCAAAACCCATTACGCTTTCGAGTAAGAAAAGTTTCAGGCTGCGCGATTCGCTGGGATCATCCTACGGGCCAGATCGCAGTTGCGGTTGCCGCTGATTACCCTCCCGTCCACTTTTGATGCTATTCCGCTTCGGCGTCAGGGGACCGCGATTACAGGCGATAGCGAGATCATTCTGAAATATAAGACAAAAGGACGGCCCCGCTCTTCGAGATCTAGTTTGTCGGATTCTTATAACTTGACCCCAAAGGCAGTTAACGATAGTTTGCCTAGTCAATTTACAGAAGGAACGAAGACGTTGCCTTACTCCGCTACGAAAATCGGGATCGGCGTGAGCATGGTGCTTGCCACCGTAGGGATTTCGTCCTCCGTCTCGTCTCAGGATGTCGATCCCGCAGTTACCGAATTGACACCGGCGGCGTCTGCGCCTCAGGAAGCACCTGACGGCACCCCTTCAAGCGTCGATGGCGAGTCTGCTGCCGAGGGCGACTTGCCCGATCCGGCCGGACCGGAAGTGGAACGCAGGCGCAGCTTCTTCGGGCCTGCTTTGGCTCTGCTTGGCTTGGCGGGCGCCGGCGGCACTGCGGCGGCGTTGGCAGCTGGCGGTAGCGACGCAAGTCCGCAGTAATCGCAACACTGATACGCGGGCGAAATTCGTCCTGTGAGAGTCAGGCCGATTCAAGCCTAGACTTGCGGCGCGGAATTGCCGTCATGTAATGCAACCTGATTCACATACACTGCACTTGGATTCCAGGTAGTTACGGCGGTCAGCAGGCCGTTTATTACCTCAGGGTTCAACAATGCGCTTTGCAAATCCGTGTCCTTCAGGCTCGATATGGCGAATTCGGGCGGCACAGGATTGGACAATGTTTTAGAACGCTGGCTCGCCGCCAGAATGCCGACCGTCGTGCCGAGCTTGAAGTCCGCGATCCGGATCTCCCCGCCGACCCTGTCGACATACGGTTTGCTCCAAATCACACCTTCATCGGGTTGAGATAAGACGCTCGGCAAGCCGGAGGCTGACGCGCGGGGTTCCGAGGAACCAATCTCAGCGCTGACTAAAGCCATCTCATACGGATGCGCGGACTGCCGACGCTCCTCAACATATTTTGCGGCTGCGAGTGTCACATTTTTGATGCGCCGCCTTATCCCGGGATGGCCGATCGGTATGTCGTACCAACGGACTCGGCCCGCCTTCTTCAGAAAGACCGTCGCTCCGTCGATATCGTAACCTGCACGTAAAAGCATGGAAACGGCATGTTCGTCCGCAGCGATTTCCAGGTTCTTTGAATTGCTCGCCGAACTGGTAACGCCCGCCCCGCCCTTACGCGACGCAGTGAAAATCGTTCTCGTCGGTTCCGACGGACCGGTATGGTCGAGAATATTGTGCGACATCTCGTGAGCCACCACGAAGGCGAGCTGATCGTCCGTCGTCGCCAATTCCATCATGCGAGTTGTCACAGCCACGAAGCGCCCGTCCGTCCACGCATTCAAGGCCCGATCCGGCATTACGGTCACTTGTCCGCCGCAGCCGGGTTCGCCGACGAGATGCAGGGAAATCGTTTCTCCCGCCCGCTTCACATCCACATCGACCAAACCATCCGCGAGGGCTTCGGAAAGGAAGAAATTGAAATGTTCAACGCGATCGTAGGAAGCGGATCGACCGATTTGCTCCAACGCGAAAGCATTCATCGGAAAACCATCGACTGTGATGATTTCGTCTCCGCGTTGAAATCCCGACAGGGAGGCGGCGCTTTCAGGCACTAGATCGCGAACACCGAACCCCATCTCCAATTTGTAATGGGCGGTGATTTTGGCGCGATCGCGTTCAGCGTAGCTTGCAATGTCATGTATGAGCAGCCCGGACATCATTTGCGGATTTGTGCACAAATCGGCGTTTGCGCGCGCCAACCGGTACCCAACAGTCGCAAGGCGTAGATCGTTGCTGGGACGCGTATCGCTTGTTTCAGCGGCTTCGCTCGACCGTGCTTGGGCGGCATCGACGCCAGCAAGGAGACAAATTGCCGCCGCGCTTGCGCCGAGGAGCGACCAAATCGGACTGGAGCGAAGCATGTGGAAATGTCCTGTTTTGCAACAGGAGCCAGACTAGAAAACAACCCGATAAGGTCTGTTGAAGTGTTATGGTAAACTGGCGTAAACCTTGCCGAGCCAGGTTTCGAAAAACACAGAAGCTTGGCGACTTCATCCGATGAATTGATACCAAGAGTTTCCGTACAAAACTGGCAGTTAAGCTCGGTTTCCTTGGGGAGGATGAATTGCGGCTGTCGGTAGGGGGAATTGAAGCGGCTATGCCTTCGGACCAGCGATTTTCACGGATCAACGCGGGGTATTTCGCCATCTGCCTCCTATTGGGCGGCGCCGGGGCTTATTACCCTTTGATCCAGTCGGTTCTGGAGCTTGGCGCGCTCGCACTTCTGTTCATCACGCTTCCTCGCCTGCGCGGGATTACGACCGTGCCGATCGCAAAAGGCTTGCTTTTGCTGATGACGGCCTGGTTCGCGCTGATACTTTTGCAACTCGTCCCGCTTCCCCCGGCAATCGGTTTGGATCTGCCCGGTCGGTCCTGGGCAATTGCGGTGCAGCGCGAAATATCGCTCGCGGATTCCTGGCGTCCGCTCAGTCTCGCGCCGGATCGAACGGCCCGCACTCTTCTCGCCTCGCTGATACCGGCCGCAATACTGTGCGGAACCCTGACCCTGAGTAAAGATGGGCGACTGCTGCTGTGGCGCGTGGTGATAGCTGCCGCACTGGCGGGAGCCATTGTCAGCGTCGTGGAATTTGCGACTGGCTTCTCCTTCAGCCTGTGGGCCAACTCGACGCGGAATGCTGCCTCGGGACTATTTACGAACCGCACCCACCATGCGGACATGATGCTCGTCGGCATCATCGCCTGTGGTGTGGAGGGGGCCGTGCGATCAGGGGCGCGCTGGGAAAAAAAATGGATGCTGCTCGCCCTGACAGCTCTTTTCGCCTTCGCCCTGCTCATAACGAAGTCCCGGTCCGGTCTCGTTCTCCTGCCCCTGGCAGTCTTCGCCGCATTGTTTCTGGCAAGGCCAGCTGAGAAGCGAGGCCCATGGCGTTACCTTTCCCTGGGTGCTGCGATCGGCCTGATCGCGATGCTTCTCACCCCCACTGCTGACCGCGTCCTCGCGCGGTTCGCTTCGTTAGGAGATAATCCGCGTTACGGGTTCTGGGCCATGACTGCCGAAGCGATCGGCGATACGTTTCCTATTGGCACGGGGCTCGGCACCTTTCGCAGCCTCATCCCCGTCTGGGAGCCTTTAAGGCTCGTCAATCCATACTATCCGAACCACGCGCATAACGATTATCTCGAACTGGTGATGGAAGGGGGAGCGCTCGCCGCCCTCCTGCTCGCGGGATTGATTGCGATCGTCGTTCGCGCTCTGCAACACCATCGACGGGTGGGGAATACGGCGGGGCGTAACCCCATATTTCTACTGGGTGGATTTGCAGTCGTGCTCATCCTCGCGTTGCATTCGTTTAACGATTATCCGCTGCGCATGACGGCACTGGCAGCGGCGGGGGCGTTTGCGCTGAGCCTGCTCGCCCTGCCCCATAAGGCTCGGACACGGTCCTTCAAAAGTTCCGCAGCGGCCATTACCAGCGCAATCGTGGTCCTATGCCTATCGGCTTTGTCCGTGTCCTTCGCTCTCTCAATGCGCGCCGAAATTCGCGATCCGCAAAAGGCTGTCGCGCTACAGCCCTTCTCGTCGACCGGTTGGATATCGCTCGCCTATGCCCGCCTGACAGAAGATCGCTGTAACGAAGCAAAGGAAGCCGCTGTACAGGCGCTGCGAATTGCGCCGGCCAGCAGCACCGCGCTGGCCGTGCTGGGAAGCTGTGCGTGGCGATCCGGCGACGAGGCGTCGGCTGCAAGATGGATGGCTCTCGCAGAACCTCTCGGCTGGCGTGACATCATCGTTCAAAGCTGGTTGGCCGATCAATCCCTGCAAGGCGAAGACCGGGCGAAAGCGACGCCTCATCTCGATGCGCTGCTTCGCATGGACCCTGAGAACCCGATTGCGGGCACGACGATGATGTCGCTCCTTGCCGATCGCAACGGCCCGGACGCCGTCGCCGAAGCGCTGGGCGTCGCCCCTTCCTGGCGTCACGATTTCTTCGAAAATTATCGTCGAACGGGCGTAATCTCCGCTGCGGGGACGGTGACGCTCGTCGAGGGTCTGTCGCAGTCGCCGACGCCCGTAACCGAAGCCGAGCGGAGCACGATCATATCGGGATTGCAGGCGCGTGGTGAAACCGCTGCCGTCCGCCGTCTTTCGAGCGGCCTTATAGACAATGGGACCTTTTCGAGCGGGTCCGGCCCCTTGCCGAACCGAGCTCGCTCATCGCGTGACTGGCGATCGGGCACGGCATTCGGAGTAAACGCCGTCATCGGTGAGATCGAAAACCCGTGGGATGGAAATGCTCTAATTGTGTCCGACCGTGGCATCGGGACCGGGACCATTGCCGAACAAACCATGACGCTGGCTCCCGGGCTCTACCGCCTGCGACTGGCGATCAGGCCGCAGGCCTCGGTCTCCGCCCTCCCCGAGTGGCAAATCGTCTGCCAGACCTCGCCGGACCGTAGAGCACCTTCGTCGCCCTTGAACGCTCGGTACGACACCGCTCGAGACTCATGGCAGTCTCTGACAGCTGATTTCGTAGTGCCGGAACGCGGATGCACGACGCAGACATTGCAGTTCGTGGTCGCTGACCAAGCCCGCGATCCTGCGATCCTATATCTCGACTCAATCGAAATCATCAGCCTGCCGGATTAAGGCAAGCCGTTCAGGGCACCATTGCAGGGAACGTTGCAATGCACAATCGAAAGAGTTAATACTGGTGTCCGGACCAAGCGGGGGTCGGGATGATCAGGTATAGTTTGATCGCTGTTGCTATTTTTAGCGCGGCAATTGGCGGCTGCGCCAACAACAACGTCGGCGTTGATGTTCCGCGCGGTGATGCCGCCTATGCGCTCGTCCCTGCGGCAAGCGCTTCGCGTCAGCTCAAGGAATACCGGATAGGACCGCTCGACAAGATCGACGTTACCGTGTTCCAGGAGCCCGATCTGACGATGAAGGGGCTCACGGTCGATGCATCCGGCCTGATATCGATTCCGTTTGTCGACAATGCGCAGGCAGCCGGCCTCACGGCTCGCGAACTAGCGCGCTCGCTGGAAGATGAGCTGCGTTCCCGCTATCTGCATCCGCAGGTTACGGTGACCATAACCGAATCCGTATCGCAGCGTGTCACGGTCCAGGGCGAAGTGGACGAGCCTGGAATTTATCCGATAGCCGGTGCCACCACCCTGCTTGGAGCGATCGCTCTGGCCAGCGGAGAAACCGACGTTGCTGCGACGCGAGACGTCGTCGTCCTCCGCACGATCGATGGCGAGCCCAAGGCTGCGGTGTTCGACATTCAGCGTATCCGCCAGGCGCAGGACCCCGATCCCCTGATCGAAGGAAATGATGTCGTGATCGTCGGCTATTCCCGCAGCCGCGGGCTTAAGGAAAACATTCTGCTCGCCGTGCCGGTCCTGAACCTTTTCGCCCTGTCGGCGGCCCGTTTCTGATGGGCTCCACCGTGCAGACGGCGCCTTCGGCCATCCATCTCGATCAGCCCGACGATATCTTCCTCATCGAAGACGATGCCGAGCGAGAGCCGCGCCAGTGGATCGATCTACGCTCGATCTGGGCCGCGATCTTTCGCAATCGCTTCGTCATTCTCGCCATTTTCGCGATAGCCCTGCTGATCGGCGTGATCGGCGTGCTGCTGACGACCCCGATCTATCAGGCGCGCGCCAGCATTCAGATCGACCAGCAGGCGGCGCGCGTTCTCGGCACGGAAGAGCAGGAGCCGATGCCGATCGGGACGGAGGTCGACCGTTTCCTGCAAACGCAGATCGACATTCTGAAAAGCCAGTCGCTGGCGCAGCGTGTGTCGCAAAGCCTCGGCCTGGCGACGAGCGACGCCTTTCTGGAGGCGATGGGCGCCGATATCGACGAGCGCCTGTACAGCACGTCGCGCGAAGAGCAGGTGATCGAGGTCCTGCAAGAGAATATGGGCGTCAACCTGCCGCCCAATACGCGTGTGATCGAGATCACGTTTTCCAGCCGCGATCCCGAACTCGCCGCCAGGGTCGCCAACAGCTATGTCGAGAACTTCATCTCCGGCAATATCGAGCGGCGCTTTTCGACCACATCGTATGCGCGCAATTTCCTGGAAAACCAGCTTGAGAAGGCCCGCCAGCGGCTCCAAAACTCGGAACAGCAGCTCAACGAATATGCGCGCGGTGCGCGGTTGATCGATACGTCCGGAACCTCTTCGGAAGGAGGATCCACCCGCTCGCCGACCGTGGCAAATCTGATGCAATTGAATCAGGCCTACGCCTCCGCGCAGGCGGCCCGCACCATGGCCGAACAACGATGGCGCCAGGCCCAGGCCACCAATCTGATGGATCTGCCCCAGGTCCTGTCCAACGGGACCGTCATGGCTCTGGCGGAACAGAAGGCCGAACTGACCGGCACGCTCGCTTCGCTGAGTGAACGCCTGACCGCCGACCATCCGCAAGTGGTCCAGGTGAATGCGCAACTGGCCGAAATCGACCGGCAGATGAGAGCCATCGCCAGCAGCGTGCGCGCCTCGATCCGCAACGAATACGAAACCGCCGCGCGCCAGGAAAACGCCCTGCAATCGCAGGTTCAGGGCCTCGAGGCCGATACCTATTCCGAACAGGATCGCGGCGTCCGCTACAATATTCTGCGGCGCGAAGTGGACACCAACCGGGCGCTCTACGACAGCCTGCTCAATCGCTTCCGCGAAGTATCGGCCGCCGCCGGGGTCGTTCCCAACAACGTGACCCCTGTCGACGAGGCGCAGGTGCCGCGCCGCCCGATCCATCCCAATATCAAGCTGTTCGCGCTGGCCGCGCTGCTGGCGGCGATCGCCCTGTCGGTGATTGCGGTGTTCGCGCGCGAATGGTTCGACGATACGATCCGCTCACCCGACCAGTTCGAGGACAAACTGCGCCTGCCATTGCTCGGCGCGGTACCCTTGGTGCGCGACGGCGATCCACGGACCGCTCTTCGCGAACCGCATTCACCCTTGAGCGAGGCGTATCACGCGATCCGCGCGTCGATCGAACTGTCTTCCACCAGCGGGATCCCGCATACGCTGCTGATCACCAGCAGCCGCAAGGGAGAGGGCAAGTCGACCACCGCGCTCGCGCTCGCCCAGGATATGGCGGCGACGGGCGGCAAGGTGGTACTGGTGGACGCGGATCTGCGTGCACCGACGCTCCACCGTTTCGTTTCCACTGCGGGCGAGGATAGGCCTGCCGGCCTGTCCGACCTGCTGGTCGGTCGGCGCACGCTGGACGATGTCCTGCATGACGGCCTGGAAGGCGGCGAAGCGGAGGACGGGACAGGGCGGCTCAAGCTCCTGTTCTCGGGTCCGATCCCGCCCGATTCCGCCACTCTCCTGTCGGGCGAGGCGCTCGGCACCGTAATCGATCAACTGCGGGAGCGGTTCGAGATCGTCATCCTGGACGCGCCCCCGGTCATGGCGCTGGCCGACGCGATCCACCTGTCCGCGCACTCCGATGGCGTGCTGTTCGTGACCGAAGCGGGTGGCGCGCATTTCGGCCAGGCCAAGGGCGCCCTGCGCCGCCTCCAGCGCGCCTCAGCCCGACTGATCGGCGGCGTGCTGACGAAATACGACGCGCGCAAAGCGGGGTATGGGGAAGACTATTACGGGTATGATTACGGAGCGCGGGCAGATCGCGGCGGAACCTAAGGACGTGAGCGAATTCATAGTGTTGGTTGCTGCCCGTCAGAGCAGGTCGTCTCAAATGTCGCGATCACGCCATCCCGCTGGTTCGCGGTGGCCGCAAGTTAGAAGTTTCTGATGCCTTTCCGTATTCTAGCAACTTTCTCCTACCTGCTTTTCGTAATAAAGCCTGGATTACTGCTAGGTATCGAGCAGCAGAATGCCTTTGAGAAGATCTTTTTTCTGCTGGCGGCCTTGTCCTTTCCATTGGGCAGGAAAGTAAATCCAGTGGTAATAACCTTATTGGGTATTTGCCTTGCGATGGTGTTGGCCTTGGGCGCGCTAACCAGTTTCCCGGACTTCTCTTGGCTGCTGCTGCTGGGCGCTTTGAATCAAATATTGGTTATCTACCTGATGATCGCGGCGAAGCCAAATTCCGCAGATTGCAAGCTTTTTCTGTATCTGGTCCCTTGCCTCGCCCCGTTATGTGCAGGTGCAGGATTGTTCTATCACGCCCTGGGATTGTACAATACATTTCCGGTAGAGTTCAATACTGGCGCAGCCCGCTTCTCTGGCACGCTCAACGCCGCTTTTTTGAGCGGATTGTCGATTTCCGGTATTTTCGTGGGCGTTCGTCTTTTAAACATCAGGAGAAATTCTGGTGTCGCTTTCATCTTGCTCAATTTGCTCATCCTGCTGGCGGCGGGCGGGCGCGGAGCGCTAGCAGTGATCGTCCTGGTAGCTCCGCTGACTTTCCTGCTTTCGCATCGCTGGGATTTAAGAGCGAAGCTCACCGCCCTCGGTCTGGGCATACCGGCAGCGATCGCGGCGCTGCCAGTGGTTTGGGTCGCGATCGGTGCGCGTCTTCAAAACAGTGGTCTGAGTGGCCGGGAAGGCATGTGGACCTATTTGTTGGAGCTTTCGGACAAGTATCCGAATTTCGGTGTCGGGTTCGGTCACCAATACTGGATCGTGCCGCGCAGTGTGTATATCCTGTTCACTTCGAGTGCTGCGCACAATGATTATCTGCGGCTATTGGTTGAGTTGGGATGGTTTGGCGTTTTCGCCTTCTACACCCTGCTAATCATCGCTTTCGTGTCGGCTTGGAATTTCATCTCGCAACGCAGGGATGCTGCGATCCTGATCACTTTTGCAGGGTATATGCTTCTCTCCGTCTCGGATAATGCCCTGTCGACCTCGGCCTATTTTCTCTTGCCGATCGCTGCGGTGATGACGAGCGGGACCGAAGCGAAGTCAGTTCGCCGAGTGCGGCGGGTTCGCAAAAGCCGATCGCAGGTGGTCCTCCCGGCTGGCTCCCTCGGCACAGTACGGGCGCAATGATGGAGCATACGCAGTGCCCGATGTGACCGGATACTCCTCTACGATCGGGAGTGCCTTTTGAAACTCGCGCATTTCTTCTGGTCCGGGGTTCGCAACTGGGGCACGCGCCTGGGCAGCGTGGTGCTGTTCCTGATCGTCGCGCGCATTCTGAGCGGGCACGAACTCGGCCTGTTCAGCGCCGCCATCGCCATCCTCGCCATCGCGGAACTGTTCGCCGATAACGGGATCGGCGATGCCGTGGTGCAGGCGCGCAAGCTGAACCCGGGCGCTCTGAGCGCGGCCTTTCTGGTCAATCTGGGGGCCGGGATCATTCTCGGCATCCTGCTGTTCATCTTCGCCGAGCGGCTGGAGATATGGTTCGGTGCCGATGGCCTGGCGCCGCTGCTGCGGGTCCTGTCGCTAGCGCTCATCCTCAACGCGGCGAGCTATATCGCGCAGTCGATCTTCCGGCGCGAAATGGCCTTTCGCTGGCTGGCCGTGCGCGCGCTGATCGCCACGTTCATCAGCGGCGCGATCGGCGTGACCATGGCGTTGATGGGATATGGCGCGTGGAGCCTGGTGGCGCAGGCGATCATCTTGGCGACCATCAATTGCGCACTCATCTGGTGGCGCGCGCCGTTCAATCCGCTGGTGCGCCCCGATTTCGGTGCGGCGAAGGGATTGCTGCGTTTCGGCCTGTCGCTGCTGACCGGGCGGGTGCTGTATTATATCGGCACCCGCGCCATCGAACTGGTCCTGCTGTACCGCCACAGCGCCACGATCCTGAGCTATTACGTCATCGGATCGCGGCTGTATTTCGTGCTCGCCCAGATGATCATGGCGGTGCTGATCGATGTGAGCTTCGCCACGCTGTCGCGGATCGCGGATGATCGCGTGGCGCTGCAGAACGCTTTCCTGCCGATGATCCGAACCGCGTCCATCGTGGCGGTGCCGATCTTCCTCGGGCTGGCGGCGGTCGCGCCCGAAGCATGCGTGGTGGCGTTCGGCGACAAGGGAGAGGAGGCGGCGGTCTATCTCCAGATCGTGGCGCTGTTCGGCGCCTTGCAGGTGACCCAGCACTTCCTGTCGAGCATGTTGGGCGTCGTGGGCCGTCCCGGCGTCGCCACCGCGATCCTCGCGGTCCGCGCGGCGCTGGTCGCTCTGGTCGTCCTGCCGGGATGGGCGCTCGACCCGGTTCAGCTCGTCCTGCTGAGCACGGCGACGCTGCTGATCACGCTGCCTTGCGATTTCTACGCGTGCCGACGGGTCGCCTCGCTCGGCACGATGGCGATCCTGAAGGCGATCGCTCCGGCCTATCTCGCGGGGGGAGCCATGTTGCTGGCGGTCCTCGCCGCCCGCTGGGCCCTTGCGGGACAGGTTCCGGACGTTTTCCTGCGGCTGGCGGTGTTGGCCGGGGGCGGCGCGCTGACCTATGCGGTGTTGGTTATGCTCTAGTGGCCCCCTCTCGTG
>Ga0114905_1001281_pt1 | contig 14008 bp, 36 predicted proteins | sample MalvireepMed_b05_FD_83499 | JGI IMG/M metagenome (GOLD analysis project Ga0114905, IMG submission 83499) | Marine viral communities from the Global Malaspina Expedition - Malaspina viral metaG DeepMed_b05 | ecosystem: Environmental > Aquatic > Marine > Oceanic | place: Mediterranean Sea...
ATGCTTCAAATACTCTCTATCCTGACGCTCGCCAACTTGATGAGCGATTATATGAGCCTACTAATCATCACGAACACAACTTACATACTGAAACCCGCGAGTTAAACATGTATCTTCAAGATATTTTATCCTTTATGGAAGAAACCCGGCAAGATGCAGAACTTCGCAAATCCTTAAATAATAGTCGAGGCAACTGAGAGACATAATGAAAACACTACTTGCATTGTTCCTGATGGGGACTGTGGATAATATCGAAAACGACCATGCCACAGTCGAGCTAGTTGATATCAACTATCAACTTGTGAATAAAGTTGTGCCGTTGGATCTATTTCCCTGCTTTATAGAAGAGGGTGATATGTTCTATATTGAATATGGTCCTAGGAGTGCTCATTTGTTGTGCGGGGAGCCACCCCTGTGAGCGCAGGAGCGGTTAAAAAATGTTAGATAATATAGAGAGGGAGATAAAAAAAATATGTTTTATACGGCAATCCTGAGAGAGACAGAGACTGATCGCATTGTTACTTTGCGGACGACCGCGAGCCCCGATAATACCATGGCATGGGTGGAAATCCAAAAGAAGGCCAAAGTAGACACCGAGTTGATAGCTATTGTGCGCGGTGATCACTTTGTTTATAGTAAGAACACGCGCCATGTCCCTTGGAGATAAGAGGCAACTATTGGCGCCCTTAGCTCAGTTGGATAGAGCAGAAGGTTTCTACCCTTCAGGTCAGGGGTTCAAGTCCTCTAGGGCGTACCACTTCCGCGCACGCGCTCCGCTGTACCGTCGGGTAAATAATAACGGTAAGGGGCTGCCCGACCTTTACGCAGGCAGGGGTTTGCCGGTTTTCCTGGGACGCCAAAAAACCGGTACTTCTTGGGACGTAGTTCAGTTGGTAAGAGCGCCACTCTTATAAGGTGGAAGTCGTGGGTTCAAGTCCCACCGTCCCTACCATTTTCACGGGTTGTTAGCTCAGTTGGTAGAGCAGCGGACTTTTAATCCGAAGGTACTGGGTTCGATCCCCAGACAACCCACCACTTAACAAACTCTTGACATTTGTTTCCTTGACATTAGAGAGCAAATGGGATAAGATATATATATAAGGAGAGTTTATGGGAACACGATCACACATCTATGTGGAAACTAACAGTGGCTACCTGGGGATGTACTGTCAATATGATGGCTATCCCGAACACATGTTGCAGGAACTTAATCGCCGTGGTTATCAGGAAGTTTATGGGATCGTGCTGCGGGCGATGGGGAGCGGAGGAGTGAGGGTACTCAGCCGAAAAGACGGAGCCGTGTTGATAACACGGGGCGAGTTTGAGTTTCTTGGTGATCCCGACTGCGCCTCTGAAAACGCTTATGTCTCGTTTGTATATATTGTTCAAAAAGATGGCAGTGTACGTGTGCGTCGGCAAGGATCCGCCGAGTGGCAGACCCGCAGAGACTGGGAGTGGGAAAATGGCTGGGATTGAGGCTCAACCGTTTAAAGTAGGGGATTTGGTGCAGCTATATGAAACGTGGTTTAGTGACTATAGATGCTATGTAGGTATGCGAGGAATAGTATTAAACCAACAAAGAGCCGGCGCCCGTTATTTCTACCAGATTCGCGTGGGCAAAGCGATTCTCAGCGCCCAGCACAAAGACCTACGAATGATTTCAAGGAGATAAAATGTTAGAGATTGGATCAGCATATAAACTACAAAAAATGTCAGGCAATAGATGGCACAACTGTATGGCATTGAATGGAGATTTTATCCGACCGGCGCTGGCAAGAGGCTATCCTAATACAACCCGATATCGAGACGGATCAGTTTTTGTATGTCTCGGAACCGTCTGCAAGTTTCCCAACACTATGAAAGATCGGCCACCCGATTGCTTTCAGCTATTGTGCCCTGATGGTAAGATTGGTTATATTCGCATAGAAATGTATGGTATGAAAACAAAGTTTAGGAAAGTGACGTAAATGAAAGTAGGTGACTTGGTACAGTTTAAAACGACCCACAAGAATGGGGTAAAGAAACAAGGGATTGTTCTTTACATCAACTCTCTGGATTGGACCGCTCATACCGATCCCGCCAATCGGAAGCGAGTGCTGAGTGCAAAGATCCTCTGGAACCACCCTCGCGCTAAAATCCGCTGGGCGCGAGTAACGCAGTTGGAAGTGATCAGTGAAAGTCGGTGATTTAGTTAAAGTAGGTCCTTGTTTTGAAGGGAAGCTGGATTGTGAATGTTTCTTTTGTGAGCATGACAGTAACCGGGTGGGGATCGTGATGGAAGACGACCGGATGAGTGCTGCCGAAGAGGGATACCGATGCGGCTGGTGGGTGCTATTTGATTGTGGGGAATGGGAGATTTTTCCTTCCGACCTTGAAAATGGTGACGTAGAGGTGATCCATGAAGCCGGGTGACTTGGTGAGATTTACTAGATCCCACTGTAGGCAGCCGGGATTTACTTATTGTAGTGACTGGTGGGGGATTATATTATCTACGTATCCTAAACTAATAGTTTCGTGGACGTGTCCCCTCTCCCAGTTTATCGCAAACTATGGAGAAAGTAATGTCCATGCCACGTTGGAGATAATCAGTGAAGGTGGGTGATCTGGTGCACATTAAGAAGGAAGGACTATCTTCCAGAATAGCCCACAAGGTTGGAAAAAAGGCCGGAGTTATAGTTACAGCTAAACGTTATGGTCCTCATTTACAACTATTAGTGTTGGTTGGGGGAGAAAGATTTTTCTTTGTCGCCAAATACCTGGAGGTGATCAGTGAAGGTCGGTGATTTGGTGAGAATGAAGGAAGAACCTAAAGACAACGAACAACGTGATATGGGAATCGTGATAGGATTCAAGCCGAGAAACGGTGTAACGGCACATCAGGATCCGACCTGTGACGTAGGGAATGATGCTATTATTATATGGTCAGTGTCCGGTGGCCCATATTATACTATGCGAGCGATGTTAGAGGTAATCAGTGAAGGTGGGTGATCTCATTAGATATAGGGACGACTGGACGCGCCCCGACGGTGTGACCCCAGTTTATCCCCGAACGGATGACGAGGGTTGGTCTGCGCCGTGTTTGGTTATTGAAGAATACCGTCCCCCTAATCAAGGGATGTTTGTATGTTTGGACAACGGGGAAGAAATCGTGATAGCACCCAAAATAGGTTTAACAGCGGTGGAGGTGATAAGTGAAAGTAGGTGATTTAGTGAAATATAAAAATGCTGCCTTTGGAACAGACGTGGCATTAGTAGTGGCGATCAAGGTTCGTCCTTCTGGCACGTATGCGGATATTCGCTGGTCGCGGAAGTGGGGAGCACAGGTAGCTATGAGTGTGGAGGATTTGGAGGTGGTTAGTGAACGCGATTCCACTAAACCTCTTGGTTGACATTTTCTTGACACAAGAGCCTTGACATCATTGTTTAACCATGCTATATTAGAAAGACATTAAGGGTATCACCGAAAATGACTGATGCAAAGACGGGTGACTTGGTGAAATATAAGTTAACGTGGCATTATCTCGGACTTATTATACGGACGGATCCGACAGGGGTTCTCTGGGTATTATGGCAGGATGTGCCGAGCCAACTGTGCCCGTGTGATCGGGATTCGATAGAGGTGATCAGTGAAGGTCGGTGATCTGGTAACAGATGATAGGAGTCACATGGACAAGACGAATCTTTTCTATAACTCGTGGCGTCGAATCGGTTTGATTCTTGAGTGGTATGACACTCCCAAAGGCATGGTGACTGTGGGCTGGTGGCGTCAGGGAAAACTCTGCGACATTAACCCATGCCATGTTTCAAAGTTAGAGGTGATTAGTGAAAGTCGGTGATTTGGTCGAGATTCAAAAGTGGTGTAAGAATAAAGGGCGCAGGGCTCTTGTTATCGAGGCGCCCGAATATCTTAGCGTCGTTAAAATAGCCTACTGGGATACGGGCGAGATTTTTCTCGCGATGAAATCTAACCTGATTCTGTTGTCATCGGTTGACAACTTTTTGACTTGACTTTAGAGCACATAGGTGCTATAGTATAGAGATGAAGATTGGTGATCTGGTAACATACCGTCACACCTTTGGTGGCGGCCGCCCCCCTAATATCAACCCAAGGCACGTGGCGTTGGTATTGCGAGTTTACAACCATCTACAAGAGTATAAAGATGTGGAACCTTTCAATAGAGAACTGGCGGATGTCATGTGGACCGATGGAATGATTGTAACTCACGATACGTATGAGATTGAGGTCATCAATAAAAATGCCTAAAGTTATCAGAGAGGGGTGCTTCGCGCAAGTGGGCGATCTTATTAGAGAGGGTTGGTCTTACGAAACGCGAAGCATCGCGCCACCGTATATGTATGGCGTGGTTATCGAGGCTATACCTCGCTCACCAGAAGCCTATACCGCCGAGCAGATTGCGAAGGCTCCCATTCACACAGTGATAGTATTATGTACAACTGGCGAACTTATTCGCCGCTATTCCGTTCACATCGAGGTGATTGCCGAAGGAGGAAGCCCATGAGTGGATTTACTTAAACTGTAAAAAGTTAATCCGCCAGTATTAAAGCCAACCGGGGTTCATGGTTTCAAACGAACCCCATCCCATATCAAAGGGAAAACCCGGAAGGGAATGAAAGAGAAACTGGCGAGGGAGACGCGGCAAGGACAGCGACCGCTGGCGGCTTAACTTTTTCTTTACAACTGATGTCTTGACAACTGCACCAAAGTGTGCTATATTATACTTGTACTGTGGAGGTACAAATGAAACTTATTACAGTTAGAAACTGTGCTCTTGCGGCGGATGCCGTCTGTTGGGGCCTCCTTCTTTTTTTTGCTATTCATTTTTTTACATGCCCAGCGGCATAGGAGTTTATTATGAAGATTAACCTTACAACGCGCGAACTAGAGTTTATTTTGGACGGCTTGGTAATGCTGTTTGACGATGTTGGACCGAGTGAGGTGCAACAGGAGATCATTAGGATTCACGACGATCTCGATGATGTGGCGAAGAGCAACCAGCCAGATCGTCCCACGGATCTTGAACGTATCTTGAAGGGCGCCGTCTCCTCTCATAGGGTCGATGGTGTGAGTAACGATCCTCTCGATTGGTAATGGCATCAAAACGCAAATGCTCTGTGTGTCAAAAAAGCGGACATAACCGTAGAACTTGTCCACAACTTGATGTAGAACCGGAGCCCGAACCCGAACCAAAGCCGAAAAAGAAACGGAAGCAGGTTATCTGCTCCGTTTGTGGCAGTCCGGGTCATACCAAGCGCACTTGTAAACTCAAGCCTGATCCATCTAAACCTGCTGGTCCCCATCGCATGGAATGTGGACACTGGTCCTGGTGGAAAAACAAAGACAAATGCCAGCGATGTACGCTGTTTCGCCGCCCTTAACATTTCTTTAACATTTTTTTCCTTGACCTTTTAACTCACAAATGATATATTTAGTACATAAGGAGAAACATATGAAGCGTCTAAATCGAAACTCTCAAGTGATTGAAGCCTGGAAGGGTGGCCACGCTGCACGTAATAGCAGGGGCACGTTCTACACCGATGGTGAAAATCTATGGTCCTATCAGGTCAAGATTGCTAAGCGTCTCCCGAACGAAGCCATCATCCTGGCAGACTTTACTGCCAAGAGTAATAGTTTTCTGTCGCAGACTACCAGTTGTCACGTCGGCTTAGTCCGTCGCAGCGGGGTGGATTTGGTTATGCATCCTCAAGTATGGAAAGCGTCTACACTCTCCCGTGAAACGGTGCCCTTCTAATGGGCGAAATAGTTGATCTTGCCGAGTACAAAGAACGACGCGAGCGAGAAGAAAAAGAAAAGATTCAGGAAGAGATTAGAGAAGAAATCGAATATGTTAAAACTATGCTTGAACTTATTCACCACGATTTTCATAACGAGGGGATGCAACCTATTGATTTCACGTGGGAACCTTATGATTTCCTATCCCTCGATTTATCAGGTAGTTTAGATGGATATGAGTAAAGCGTTAAAGGTTGGGGATTTAGTCCGAGTACTTGAAGGCACCCACGATAGGTATTTGCCCCCCAGCCGCACGGGTTTGATTGTGGAAGTTATCGGTGGCCACCCTGTTTATGGGGTACAGTTTGGTGATGAGATCCTCCGTTTTCATCATATGTTTCTGCAAAAACTTTCTTAACATTCTCTTGACAGGAACGCCTTGACTCGCGCATCTGCATGTGGTATATTATAGACATCAATAAGGAGATCCTAATGGGTTATCGGTCTGAAGTAGTTTTGGTGGTGGGCGCAGAAGTGATGGCTCAGTTCATGGTCACAATGGCGAAGTCCACCGAGGCTCGCAGTCTTTGTTTTGGAGACGCCCAAATGGTGAAGAACTACCAGGAAACAGGATCAATCCTCTTTCAATGGGATTTTATCAAGTGGTACGAAGGTTATGAGGCCATTGATGCGCTTAGCGATTTTATGGATTGGTGCGATGCAGAAGAGGATGTGGATGGTTCAGCCGAACACTTCCGGTTTGTTCGCGTCGGTGAGGATACTAGCGATTTCGTGTGTCGGGGTTTCGGCTTTGAGGATGTGAATGTTGAAAGGAGTATTTCATGGTAACCACCCCTATTAAAGTTTCGGTTAACCCGGCACTGGTGACTCTTAATGGCAAGCGATATGCTGTCGCGGGTCGCTGGCTTGAGGTGCCGCTGGCTACTACCCGGGAGAACCTGCATCGCTATATGGTCTGGGAGCGTGCTGCGCTGCCGGAGCCGGAGCCTAAAAAGACTTGGAAGGTGACCGGGAGCAAAGGAAATCTTTACACGGTGAAGGCAGAAAATGGCTATCACACGTGCACTTGCGCGGGCTTTGGCTGGCGTCGTCGGTGTAAGCACATCGAAGGAGTAAAGAATGAAGCCCGGTAATCTTGTTCGTATCACACGCGCATCCATTGGCGTACCTTTGGATTCGCTGGGACTCATCATTGAAAAGCGTGGAGCGCGAGGATCGCGAGATCGGATCCAACTCTACGTTGTTAGGCTTGTAGGCGGCAAGGGAAAGGCAGGGCGTGTGCGCCGATACTTGGCGCGAGACTTGAGGAGAGTTTAATGAAAGTTGGAGATCTGGTTAAAGTTATGTTTCCGTATGAAGCAGACGTATGCGGTATTTTTCTTGCCATGGATGACGATGATGATGATGGCGAGGAGGTGGATTTGCGTTTCGCTCGCGCCTGGATTTTGATGGAGGGAGAAGAGTTGTCGGTGCCTATGGATCAAATAGAGCTTGTGCATGCAAGTGGATGATGTAGTTAAAGTTTAAACTTTCTTGACACTCTCTTGACACAAACGACTTGACGGGACCATCCCATCGTGCTATATTATAGATATGAAAAGAAAGAAGAGTAATACCCCGAAGCCCCGTAACTGGCTTGCTATCCATGCGTTCAACCGCAAGGGTGGGGCCATGAAGAACAAGAAAAAGATAGCTAACAAAACTTTGTGCCGCAAGAAGGTGAGAGTATGAAAGTCGGTGATTTGGTAAAGTTTGCGGCACATTCCGTGAGTGATAAATACATCGGGCTAATCACCGAAGTGGGCGTCTGGACGGGAAACTGTGATGTCAAAGTTTTGTGGGCGCGCGAGTCTCAAGCGGTTACGCAAAAAAGCGTCTATCTTGAGGTTATCAATGAAAGTCGGTGATTTGATTAAACATAAAAGGTCAGACTCACTAGCTCTGGTGGTGAGATTGCGCTGGGTAGCAACGTATGATCGCGCGAGCCACCCTTACATTGATTTGGTATGGCTCGATGATGGAACAAGAGATCACGCTTACTCAGGTTTGTTTGAGGTGCTCAGTGAAAATCGGTGATCTGGTTAAACTCTGCGAAATCGGCTATCCACAATATGTGGGGCTCCTTGGCATCTTGGTTCGCTGCGGGAGCAGCCCCGCGCCCTCCACCCCGTGGGTAGTGATGATTAACGGAAAGCTGCACACCTTCTATATCAACGAAGACGACATGGAAGCAATCAATGAAAGTCGGTGATCTGGTTGGGCGTCTTTCGGTGCCGCTCTTTGTCGGCGTGGTTATTGACATTGACGAGACGAGTGCCAAAGTATTCTATCTCACAGCGAGGCAACCCCGCTGGGTTAGCTTTGATCTGTTGGAGGTAATCAATGAATCTTCAACTCTTGACATATGCGTGACACAAACATCTTGACTTCTCTTCTCGCATATGCGATAATAGATGTGTATCAAGGAGGTACATTCAATGAACCCTACTTTCACTATTTCACGCACCCGTATGATCGAGCTAGGCGCGGATCGCCAAGTATCTAAAGCAATGAAAGGCATCACGTTTACCGGAGAGAGGGGGTTTATAGAGACTCACGCAGAGATCCTCAATAAGGCACAACAATGTAGAGCGTCCGGTAATACCCAAGGCGAAACGTTAGCCTATCAGATGGCAACTGCGCTCCGAATGTATTTCGATTCCCTTTATTACTCTTGACATATGCTTGACACAAACATCTTGACTTCTCTTCTCGCATATGCGATAATAGATCATCAGTTAGAGATTACCCTTTACCCTTTGGAGAAATAAATGTCTTGGAGTGGAACCCTTCGGTGCTCACATTGCTATTCACAAGGTCATAACCGGCGCACCTGCCCCGTTATTATCGAGCAGTATCTTCAATCCTACAAGAGGGCGGACACCAAGAATGGCCGCACTCACTACGCGCAGGAACTTGAGAAGCGCGGGATTGATCCCAAGACCGGTAAGAAAATGACCGTAGCCCAGCGCACCAAGCGCGGTGCAGGACGCGCCGCGATGCGATGCGGGTACTGTAGGGAAGTCGGACACACCCGCCGCAGTTGCCAGAACTTGAAGAATGATTACGAAGTTTACAAGCATCTCAGTCGCCAGTATCGAACGGAGTTTTTGGTTGCACTGCGCGAGGTTGGTGTTGGTGTTGGCAGCTTGATGCTACATCGGCAATATGGATATATCCCTCTCACACGTGAGTACGGCTATCAGCAAATGCCTTCGATGATTGTTGGTATCCGCTGGGAAGGGGTAGACGCACATGCCCGTGATGAACACGTATTTGCAACTCGCTATCTGCTCCCAGACCGGCATGGGGCGTTAGAGGCACTCCCACGCAGCTTGACCTATGTTAAAAACCTTCAAAGCACAGGAGACGTTAAAACTACGTGCGCCGAACGCCTTGATCCTCCCGATGGATGGGTGGAGTATCGCGAAGTTAAACCCCTCAAACAGGTGTTTGATTCCAAAGAGCCTCGTGCCTATATGTACAATACCACTCGCGATGAAAGTGTCACCGCAGCACGTGCAGCCTTGGGGCTCCCGCGCCTAGTGGGTGAGGACTCTTGACATTTACCTTGCATTTTCCCCTTGACTCCTCTTCGTTCTTCTGGTATACTTACTAAGTAAGATAGAGAAACACTTTAACCCACTCCCTTTAGGAGATTCATAATGGCCGTCGATTTTGCCACCTTCGTTGCTACCGTCCCCCACATTTTTGATGCGAAGCTGCCCGTGCTTCTGCGCGGACGGCATGGCGTTGGCAAGTCCCAGGTAGTCTATCAGCTTGCCGAGTATCGCGGTCTGCCAGTAGTGGAGCGTCGAGCTTCTCAAATGACTGAAGGCGACCTCCTTGGTTTGCCTGACACCGCCGACACCGCGATCAATGGTCGCAAGTGCACCACGTGGAACGCGCCGGATTGGCTCGTGACCGCATGCGAGCAGCCGGTTGTGCTGTTTCTCGATGAGGTAGACCGGGCGACGATGGAAGTCCGTCAAGGTCTGTTTGAGTTGACCGATAGTCGCAAGCTGAATGGTTGGGTACTCCACGCTGACACCCTGATCGTTGCTGCCGTTAATGGTGGGGAGCATGGTGCACAGTACCAAGTAGGCGAGATGGATCCCGCCGAACTTGATCGCTGGACCGTCTTCGATGTGGAGCCCTCCATTGAGGATTGGCTTAAGTGGGCGAATGAAGACACCCGCGTACACAGCGTTCTTTGGGACTTCATCAACCAGAACCGGATGCACCTGGAACATAGCGGAGACTTTGAGCCTAACAAGGTTTACCCGTCCCGCCGGTCTTGGGTGCGATTCAATGACACCGCCGCGCCCATTGGCGCCTTTGGTGAGGAAGGGGATCGTGATCTTCTCTTCACCCTTGCGGGTGCGTTCCTGGGCTTTGAGGCCGCAGTTGCTCTGCGTGACTTCGTTGAGAAGTACGAATGGCAGGTAACCATTGAGGACTTGCTGGATAACGGCGAGGTCGCGAAGACTGAGAAGTGGGGTATCAATGACCACGCTGCGATGATCGAGAAGTTTGAGGCTTCCGATGTGTTCAAGAAGGAGTTGACCAAGACTCAGGTGCAGAACCTTGCGGAGTACTTTGTTATTCTTCCCTCCGAGGTAGCCATGAAGTTGTGGACCGTCCTGGGTGACAGCGAGGAAAACGTGAGCAATGTTATCGCTTTGCACAAGGCAGTAACCAAGGATGGCCGCAAGGTGAGCGAGCATTTGGTGGAGATCCTGGGTGGTAGCCAGTAACCGAGTGCCCCGTGTTGGAGATCTCGTTATTCTCCGGTTGGATATTGACGAGAGTTTCCAAGACAATCATGGACTGGGGATAGTCACGGAGATCTCCCCACTCCATCCTCGCGGTGTAGTCCGCTGGTATTGTGTTAAGTGGTTGAAGTCTGAGGAGTTGATGAGGTTTCATGCGGGTGATTTGAGAATCGTAACGGAGGTAGGGGATGCGAGTGCGTAACTTACCACCCCCGCCAGACTTAGAGATTGGAGCCTTGTTGCTAAGAGTGAGCACAAATAAGCCCGCTATTGTGATCGGTAAGCGAGAAACGGGTAAAACCGAGTACGGAACTTTAGACGGTAATCGGACGATTTACCTGATCCATGAAGGTGGAGGAGAACCCGCCTGGATTGATGAGATTCACCTGCGAGCCACCTTTAAAACTCCTTGACATTTACTTTACAACAAAACCCTTGATCTTAAACTCTATTTCTGGTATACTTACAGAGTAAGTAAGGAAATCACACATGTCTGATAGCAAGCCTGATACCAAGCCTTTTAACTTGAACATGCACACCGCTCGTCTTCTGATGCGTGAGCCGTTCTTTGCCGCGTTGTCTCGTCGCATCGACAAGACCGCGACCGAAAGCCTTCCGACCGCTGGTGTCCGCGTGAACCCCGACACCGCACAGTTTGAACTCTTGTATAACCCTAAGTTCATGAATCAGTTGAAAGACGAGCACAAGCTGGGCGTCCTGATGCATGAGTTTTATCATATCATCTTTGAGCACGTGACCGGTCGCAAGCCCGTCGATGGCTTGAAGCGGATCGATAACATCGCGATGGATCTGGCAATCAACGGATTGCCTGAAATGGATGGGAAGCTGCCCGGTGAGAACGATCCAGGTCCCACCCTTGGTAGCGAACCCATGAAGGGATGTATTCCGGGTGAGGGGCCTTTTGCCCATCTTCCTTCTTGTCGCACTTATGAATGGTATCTTGAAGCCCTTAAGCAAATGGGCAAGGATCAACAGGAAGGCGACGGTGAAGGTGGCGAAGGTGGCGAAGGTGAATCGGGTGATCCCCTCAAAGGTGCCGATAGCTTTGACTCGCATGAACACTTCGGTGAAGTTGACGGCACCACGCAAGAGATTGCGAAGGAACGTCTGAAGGAAGCCGTGAAACAGGCAGCCGAGGAAGCTGAAAAGTCCCGTAACTGGGGATCTGTCTCTTCTGCTGTTCGCAAGGACATCCTTGATCGCGTGGCGACCAAGATCGATTGGCGCAAGGTGCTGCGGTACTTTGTTAAGACTTCACAACGCGCTGACAAGCGAAGCACGCCCCGACGCCTTAACAAGCGATTCCCTAAGATCCATCCCGGCAAGCGGGTGCGTCGTCATGCTCGCATTGCGATCAGCATCGATCAGTCAGGATCCGTCGATGACTCCATGCTTGCTGCATTCTTCTCCGAGTTAAACAAACTCGCAGAGATCGCAGAGTTTACCGTGGTCCCATTTGATACCGAGGTAGCAGAAAGCAAGGTGTATGTCTGGAAGAAAGGACAGACCCGCAAGACCGAGCGCGTGATGTGCGGCGGAACGTGTTTCAACGCCCCCACTAAGTATGTGAACGAACGTAACTTTGACGGCCACATTGTTTTGACCGATCTGATGGCTCCTAAGCCCGTCCCTTCCAAGTGTCAACGGATGTGGATGACAACCAAGGCGAATGCAGCGCGTCCATACTTCCAGACTAGCGAGCGCGTGATTGCCATTGATGCTTGACGATGACTTAACATCTTCCGCTTGACTTTACTATGAAAATGGGTTATATTATAGGTATAAGGAGAAAGAAAATGCCCCTCACCCCCTTCGATCAAGCCCAGACCAACGCACTCAACTTTGTGTCTAGCCTCGCCATCCAAATCGGATGTGCTGCTCTTGCCGCGAAACTCAAGGATGCCGAGACGGCTAGCAACTTGGGATTCAACGCCGAACTGGAAAAGGCGACCCTCGATCAGATCATCGTGGTTAACGCTACTGCGCTAGAGGAGAATCTCGGTGTGTCCGCGTGAACGAATGGAAACCGCCGACATCATCGTGGATCTGCTTCTTGCCTATCTCGACGGCATCGCTCCAGATTGGCGCGAGAGTCCAGAAAAGAAAAACGCAGTAGACCGCACCATTGACTCTATTTGGGCAACCTTTAAGATCGTAAGGAGAACCCCATGATCTTGACCCCGACCCGTAAAGCCAGCCAGCGTACTAAAAACCGGATCCGTGAACACGGACCAGAGTTTAACATCCGCACAGTGAAGCAGGAGATCCTTTGTGATATGAGCGGCTGGTGTGTCCTGGTTGACACTCCCGATGGTTGGTTGGGATGGCTTCCATTGAGCGAGATCAATGAAACCCTACAGTTGACAAACACCTGACACCTGAAGGTTGACATTGGCCCTCGCATATGAGATAATGGTTATACCAAATAAGGAGAGAACTACATGGCTACCAACTTGTCCCACGTCTTGACCCGCACCGAGGCGATTGCCACGTGGGAAAACGTGATGCTTCCGGAGATTCAAGAGGCATATGAGCAGGACGGCGAGCCTGACTATATTGCGCGGAGCGAGGATTGGAACAACTGGACCGATATGCTGTGCCAGGATGGGCAGATCAGCGATTGGCAATATGAGAACTGGACCCATCCGGATTCTTGTGGAGCGTAAAATGGGTAAGTACTACATTAGTAAAACTGAAGTGGAGTATAACGCGGACGGCAAGTTGGTCGGACGCGAGATCGTGCTTACTAGACCTGACTCTAAGCGGAACGTGCGGCTTGCCCTCCAACGCTATCAAGCTATTGGTATCCCGAACGTTCACATGTGTGAGTCCAAGCCCTCGCGGCTTCGTAAACTCACTGCCCTCGCGAACAAGCGGCGCAAGGCAGACCGAGAGTTGACCCTTGCGGATGTGGCCGCCGACCTTCTGGAACTTGACAAGGAAGCTGCTAAGCGCGAGGCTTGACAGTCTCTTGACACCCCACGCTTGCGTTTTGCGCGAGAGTATGAGATAATAGATCATCAGTTAGACAAAGGAGTTTCTAATGAGAGAGATTAGGGAAATCGAAGCTATTGAAGTCCGCTATTACAACGGGATCTTGCTTACCACGCTGGAGGCAATGATTGCCCAGTTTCTTTATGCAGACGGCGAGCATACCCCGCTGGAGTTGGCGCAAGGTGTAGGCGAGTGGACCGATGAGGATCTGCTTCCCGACGAGATTTTGCGAGCGTGTGAAATGCTCGTGTTGGCAGGTATTGCCGTTGCAACTCCCCAGGGCTTTGACTTTCGCGAGGAAGCTGCCGGCTGGGGCGAAGAGATGAACGAGAACCTGATGACCGGAATCCAGGGTATTCTGGCGCAAGTGGAAAGTTATGGACCGAAGCCCGTTGTTGGTTTCGGG
>Ga0114905_1001282_pt1 | contig 14006 bp, 2 predicted proteins | sample MalvireepMed_b05_FD_83499 | JGI IMG/M metagenome (GOLD analysis project Ga0114905, IMG submission 83499) | Marine viral communities from the Global Malaspina Expedition - Malaspina viral metaG DeepMed_b05 | ecosystem: Environmental > Aquatic > Marine > Oceanic | place: Mediterranean Sea...
CAGGGCATAGGCGGCCCAAACTCTGGACATAATGTCGCAAATACAAAATTATTAGTTAGCATATATTCTGGTTCCTCTGCCAACACGGCCCCGTCGGGAGTGAAATTAAATTTTTCAGTTGGCGGCGGCACATCCACCGCGGCACATAATTTTACAACAGCTTCTTGGTTTGCTACGGGATCATATTCTGCTTCTTTTGCATTTACAGGATCTACAGCTTTAACGAGGGTATTTGATGTTTGGCATTCTGCTAGTACGGAATACTTCACTGGAAGTGCGATTAGTATAAACACCCTAAAAGCACACAACAACAATCCGAATCCAAGATATGCTGTTTCAATGCCAAGTCTTAGGTCTGCTTATTCCGATCTCGGAAACACCAGGTTCAGAGTGCATACTCGAAAAAAAGACTGGAGCCCAACTATTTATACTAAGGCATCCAATGTTGTTGAAATAGACTTTGTTGAAGATGCATATTATAAAATCTACAGAGTTAAAGATGATTCCCCCGTAATAAATTACGGCACTGGCAGTTTAAATCACACGAGGCTTTCTTATGATGCAAGTGGGAGCTATTTTGATCTAGATACATCTATGCTTGAAAAAGGCTATATGTATGGGGTTAAATATGTATTTTACGAAAATGGAAAATATGTCGAACAATCAGATACATTTAAATTTAGAGTTGAATAAAACATGAGCGTCAAAAAACTTTTTAACAAAGACGATGAATTAAGAACGATTTTAGCGTCTGCAGATATAAAAACTATAGGCAATGAAGTAGAATCTGCAGAATATATTAAATCTTTCTTAGAAGACAAAGATAGGTTTGTTCCACATATTGATTTTTCAAGCGCCTCAAATTTTGCAAAATTTGGATCTGCAGAACAATATTATGAAGACGCCATTAAAAGAGTTTATCAAACGTATCCATACGATGGCTCATTAAGAGAAAAATTAGATTGGCACAATAGCTCCTCTTATTTTGAGAATTACATTTTTGAAAAGAAGTACCCTAGAACAACTGGATATATTAATTTTTCTCCGGCAGGCTGGGGATCTCTAGCTGATGGAACCGCAATAACAAATGGCTACGGTAGCCCAACCACACAAGAATATATACTTTTAAAAGGTGGCCCTCACCCCAGCATTCGCCCAAAAGGCAAAAATATTACTGATTCTACTGGAAACTATAAAGATGGATTTTCTAGTACTTTTAAGGCCTCTCAAACCATAGATTCAAATTTAAGAATTGATGGAGCAAAAGGAAATACAGTAGAATTTTGGCTTAAAAAAACCGCTTTCACCACCAGCAAAACAGAAAAAGAAGTAATATTTGATTTATATAATGCCAATGCTGGATATACTGAGGCCGGATATGGACGAATGTGTATAGAACTAGATGGCGGAGGCGCCACTGCAAAAGATGTTCTCCGCGCTGATGCTTGGGCTTATAATGATTCATTTACAGCCAATGTTCCAACTAATGCCGGCGGAACAGGTACCACTGTCACAGTTATTGTCAAAAATGGCCTTGCCGCCACGCCTGGCACAAACGAGATTCATTGGACGGGTGTTGGAAGTGATGCTACCCGACAAGCCAACTTAGCTTTAGCAATAAATGGTACCTCCAATACAGCTAAAGTAAAATATGGTTCTGGAATTACAGATGGCGCAACTGAAGGCATTAAAGGTTTAACTGCCGCTGTAGGCTCAAATTATTATGTAAGCCTCACGGCGGCTGATACTGGCACTGCAGGAAATGAAATTGCCATCGCAGATGGCACTGGTACCACTATTGTCATTGAAGGACAACTTAGCTCGGGGAAACTTGCTGGAGGCAAAGATTCTCCTTTCCTCGTTACTTATATGTCAGGCAATGTTGGTTTCGCTAGCGCCTCTATTGGATCAAGTATTACAACTTCTTCTTTAGCAGACGAAACTTGGCATCATTATGCATTTACATTTGCCAATTCTGGAAGCAACTTGCAAGCAAAATTATATGTTGATGGCAAATGTAATAATACTATTATTGGCTCAACTGCAAATTTGGCCCATGGGCAATCTACTGCCACTCTTAGTTATCTTAGTGGTGCAATGGTTGCAACAGTTGGCGCTTTAGCAACTGCTCCCTCCGCCTCTGATTCGGGTCCAGCAATTGGATGGGGGAAGTTTTCAGGATCATTAGATGAATTTAGATTCTGGAAAGCCAAAAGAACACCACAAGATATTGGTCGTTATTGGATTAGTCATGTCGGCGGCGGCAACAATACGGATGCTGGGAATAGAGATTTAGGCGTCTATTATAAATTTAATGAAGGAATTATTGGAAACTCTTCAGTTGATTCATCTGTTCTAGATTATGCGGGGCGAATAAGTAATGGAACTTGGACCGGATACACATCAGACTCTAGAAATACCGGCTCAGCAATAGTTTCGTCTTCTGCCACCAGCGTTAAATCTGAGTTTGAAGATCCAATTTTATACCCAACACACACAAGGGTTAAGTCTCTTTATAACTCTTTGACAAAAGAAGGTAAAGAGTATGACTATAGAAACAATTCCTCTCTCTATCATTCATTTCCTTCTTGGATTACCGAAGAGGACACAGACAAAACACTTAAAAAACTATCACAAACAGTTTCAACATATCTCGATACAGTATTTTTGCAGACACAAGAACTTCCAAAAATTAAAAATGTAAATTATGTAAGCGGCGCATATAAGCCATATCCGTTCACAAATAGATTATTGGAATCAAAAGGTTTTATTGCACCAGATATTTTTCCAGATGCAGAAGTCATTGAATATTTCCTAAATCGAGGCGAAACAGAACTTTTTAAAGAAAAGCTTTATAATATTAAAAATAGAATATATCAAAACATTTATAATAACTTATCATATATTTACAAATCTAAAGGAACTGAAAAAGCTTTTAGAAACTTAATCCGGTGTTTTGGCGTTGACCACGAACTTTTAAAATTTAATTTATATGGCGATAATGTTACATATGGTTTTGAAAATGATTTTAGCTCCGTAACGGTAAAAAAGAAGGCCGTTAATTTTAATCACCCAAACAATCATGAAGCCACAGTATACCAACACACTGCTAGCGCAAATGCTAATTCTATCTCGTATGTTTCTGGCGCGATCAATACGGCGACTTCAAGTATCCCAATAACAATTGAGACTGAGGCCATATTCCCTAAACAATACCCTCTCAGCAGTAGGTACTATAAAGAATTTTCCAATTTAACTTCTTCTTTGTTTGGCGTACACACCGCAGTACCAGACCAGCAACAAAACCTAACATGGTATGATAATGACGTTGCGAATTTTCAAGTTCATGCAATAAGAAAAACCAATAGCGAATATATTGATCAAGGCTCGGGCTTCACTAACAGAGATGCTTATTTTGCATTGACTAGTACTGACGGAAGTGTAATTCCAACACTTACAAGTTCTGTGTATCACAATGTATATGATAATAATAAATGGAATTTTGCGGTCAGAGTAAGGCCCACAAATTATCCATTTGCCGGATCCACAACGAACTCTTTTACGAGCGACACAACATTCCATGTAGAATTTTATGGAGTTAATTCTCACGCAGATATTGTAACAAATGAATTTTCCCTTACCGGAACGATTACGAAAAATCAAGGCGCGCAGTTCATGACAAGCTCAAAGAGGCTATATGTTGGCGCACATAGAACAAACTTTACTGGCGCCGCCGTACAGCTTTCTAATGTAAAAGTTGCTTCTACTCGTTGGTGGACAAGCTATTTAGATGATAAAACCATCAAAGCGCACGCCCGCGACCCCAGAAATTTTGGAGCACTACATCCAAATAGGAGCGCGTACCTTTTCGAAGACAAATCCCTCCCAGCGGATATACCACAAATTAATACTTTAATATTAAATTGGGATTTTGAAACAGTTTCTTCCTCAAATAGTGGAAATACTGGATATGATTATTATGGAGGTAGCAGTCGCAATGCTAGTTTTGGAGTCGATGATGCATCATCTGGTTCTCTGGTATCTAATACTTTTGAATCTTCTACTGGCAACTATGGCTGGCTAGGAGAAATAATCAAAAGACAGCATACCGGAAAAGGCGATTTCTTTACACCAGACAGCACAAATGTTATAAGTCGAGAATATATAAATGCTGCAAAACAAAATTCACCAGAGAATCTTCAAAGCTCCGACACAGTAAATATTCTTTCACGCGATGACGAAGTATTCACAAGAGACACAAGACCAACAACACACTTTTTTGCTATTGAAAAAAGCATGGGTCAAGTTATTTCACAAGAAATGCTTGATTTCTTTGCTACAATTGTTGATTTTAATAATCTGATTGGAGAACCAGTTAATAGATATCGACAAGATTATAAAGATTTGGCAAAATTAAGGCAATTCTTTTTTGAGCGAGTACAAAATATTCCAGATGTTGAAAAATTTCTTGATTATTATAAATGGCTTGATTCGGGATTGTCAAAAATGATTTTAAAGCTTATGCCCGCATCTGCAAGACATGCCAAAAAAATACGAAATATAATTGAAAGCCACGCCCTGGAAAGAAATAAATATTGTGCTAAGTTTATAACTTTAGCGCAAAGATCCCCAGCAGAAATAGGAGCAGCCTCTGGAGAAAAACCCACTTCTGGGGTTCCATTCGTAGATCCTGGCCGCACTCTTGATGCTTTAACTACCCCTGGAATTCCAGATTTAGTTAATAAAAATATTTTACCAACTATTAAAATGTCAACCAATCTCGATGGCGCCGGAGTGTTGTGGGATAGAATTAATTTAGAGCGCGGCACTTCTACTGATGTTAATACAAATAGAGAAACATTTAGAAAAGTCGTACAAACCTCTGTTAACAGAGGGCGAAAACGCCCCGTTTCAATTGGGGTGGATAGAAATAGTAGCCCCGAAATATTAAGTGGGTGGAATACCGATAAAAATAAAAAAGTAGATGCCCACAAACCAGTAGTAAATTTTTCATCAGACCAAGACAATATGCAAATAACGTCTGCAGATGTTGAATCTGAAGGCGACTACATTGCATATTTAAGAAACCAGTCTGCCCCGGATAGAAAATTTAAATTCTCTTATAAAACATCTGGACCGCTCTTATCGGGTCATTACGGACACCATACAATTCCGTTCAGCCTTTATAGAACTGCTACTAGCACCGGCTATGTAGCACTTATTACAAATGGATTTTCAGCTAGTGTAGATATAACAAATCTTCATCACGATACGTATGGAGCTACAGGTGAAATTGCAATTCAAGGGCCATTTACTGAAAAGTTTGTTGGCGGAAATCAACATAGACATCATTGGTCGCATTTTAAATTAGATACCCCAACCACCAGACCAGAAGCTTGGAAAATTGCACTTGGCAGCAGCACAATTACTTTTTCAAAACCAGATTCGTCGGCCAAACCTCGCGCACAGTATACAAGAGATCAAATAGCAAAACGCCCAATAAACATTAGAAACATAAGACAGACTACGGGTTCAACAGCGGATGGTCTATATACAAATATTGGTAATTTTACAAAGGATTACGACATTGTACAAACTTCAGGTAGAGGAACAAATAATCGTTATTTTACTGAGAATGAAGGAATTAGTGTAAATTGGGAAGCCTCTCAAAAGCCAGACTCTTTTGCATTGCCATTTTTTGGTATATCAAACTTTACAACAATCAATCGAGCACTATCTGGTACAAATAGTTTTGTTTTCGTTGAAAGGTTTAGTGCACCCGGCGGCCCAGAAACAATGTGCGAATCTTTTCTTGATATTGAATCCGGCGAAAAAAGTGTTTATAATGCTTTACCTTATAGAAATTTAGCAGTTCGAATTCCTCTTAATGAGATGTTAACCAATCATGCAAATCAATTTGGATTTTATAGTGATACACAATTTTCTTCTAGTTGGCGAGACGCCATTGATAATGGCCTGAAAGCCGGCGGCTCGTACCCCGGGCGTAATACAACGGTCAGTTCAGCAAATTATTTAGGCACTGCTTCATTTCACGAAGTTAATCGAAATACTAAAAAAGTTATAAAATATTCAAATGAATTTAGCATGGCCAAAGGGACAGTGCACACTGCCTCTGTTCATGATAATTGGTTTATACAGCATCCGATTCCACAAAGTGATATGCAATACCAATGGATTACAGCTTCTGCTGCTAATTCTATAATTGGGTATCAGCAGAAAGATCATGCAAACGCAGGCCAAGCTTCAACTGATATTACATTTATGTCACAAAGTCATGTTGAAAATACTTCTGGTTTAAAAGTAGATTATGCAAATACAAATCAAATTGTAATTGATCCGTTGATTGTTTATTCAAATCTATTAAGCGCCTCAAATAATACTTATGGAAATACAATTGTTGGCACAGTTTCTGATGCGAATATATTAAATGCACTATTGTTAAATCGCAATGGCCCATATGAACACCCCTCTTGGAAACAAATTAGAGCCGGCGAGCATCAAGTTGCCAGATACCAGAAAAACAATAATTTACTATCAATCATTAAAACAGAAAGTGACCGCAGCCTTCTTCATTTTACAGAATCTGTAGTAACTACGCGCTACAAACCAATGAAACATACCTTAATACCCCAAGGGACAACAAACGCTGCAGTTTTAAAACATACATATGCAAACAATTTGGTTACTTTTGCAAACAGAGATTTAGTAGCAAAATTAAATACTACTATTTTGGGCGGAGATCAAATCTATGACGATCTTCGAAAATTGTACCTAAACAATTTTATGCCAGCAATTTCTCCAAAGTTTATTGAGTTTTCTTATGAAGAGGTCATTTGGCCACGTGAAGTTAATATGTTTTTAAACAAAACAAGAACTCGTGAAAAATTTAGAGCCGATTGGTGGAGAGACAAAAGAGTTGACAGAAAAGGGGTATTTCAATCAAGTATTGGCAAATTCCAAGGCAATATAGATCTCTACGCGCGGTGGAACTACGAAGGACAAGTAGGGCTTATCGCTGCGGCCCCACAGACGCCAAGCAGTAGTTATGATGGAATGAGCCCATGGCCTCTTGACGCCAGTACTGACTGGCTTACAAAGAACCCTGGAATCGTAACTGCAAAGGTTACAGCATCTGCGCACACAAGTGGTGAACTTCAAGCTAAATATGCTATTTGGCATGGCGGCGGCGAAGGAGGAAAAGTAGCCGAGTTTAGCTCACAGTTCTCCCCTACCAACTGCCAAAATTGCTTGGGTAAATATATTGTTCCTAGCCCGACCTATGCTTATCCGCACTGGGCAGTTCAAGACAGCGGCCAGTTGGTGTCCGGAGGCACATTGTGGGAAGCGGGCACCCAAGCAGGAAAAAATCCATTTTACGACTCATATGATGATTTCGCATCAGATCTTAGAGCCGCGGGAAAAGACTATTCATTAATTCCAGAGTTTAGGATTAGTGAACATATGAAACATTATATCGATACCAAACAGGGGAACTTTTTCACTGATCCCGCAAACCTTTTAACATTAACTGGATCAACAGTTTCCACCAGTAATGAAGATAGTTTCTTTAAAATCTATGCTCATGCAGACTTTTTAAAACATTTCGATTTAGTAAAAAATCAACATAAAGGTTTTGCAGACCCAATAGAAATCAAATTAAAATGTAAGGCTCTCATGAAATTTTTGCCATACGAGGGATTTTACCCTGTTCAACGTACAATGGAATTGGTAAAATTATTTGAAGAAGCATATGGCGGCAATGTGTCGCGCATTTACACCGACCCGGGCGCCACGGTCAGCCATATGCTTAATTCGAACCCTCGAACTTTTTATCAACCATTTTTCTCCCCGGGAATATTATATAACACAATTAAAGCTGGATATGCCGTGGATTATCCAATTCATTTAGACCTCTTCGCAAACGGCGGCGTCCAGGGCGCCAAAGGATCACCCGATAATAACAGCAATTTTCGTACCGACATGTCCAGTTCTGCCAATGTTCGCAGGGCCAGAATTGCCAAAGATTTCCAATACAGAGTACCATTTGAGGCCCTGGTAAACCCAGAAGAATATGTAACTGGTAAATATATTGTAGATTCTATCCCACACCCTTCCGCCGCAATTGCTAGCGTGGTTAGATTCAACGGCCAGAGCAGCACAGAAAGATATAAACTAGCTATGCATAATTTTTTAGCAGAATCGATTAATTTTTTCTTAGAAGATGGGGAGTTAACAACATTAAAATCGGCACAAGACACAGACCAAAACTTTTACTTCTTCGAGGAAGAAAAACCATACATGATGGACGTAAGACTATATCAATCTGCACCGTCCGGAACTCTGGGCAGCGAAACCACTGAAGTGAATGATTTTGCCGGCGTATATCCATTTAATTCGGACACGCTAACTCAAACCGGCGGAAGATTTTTTATGTATGATAATCCCGGAGCATTTGGTCCACTAGTGGATTCCTCTTTTGTTTTTAGTTCATCTCTTGGCAAGAGCGCAAACGAATCTGACTTTAGCACCATCACCAGCCACGGATATCAAACGGCAACCGGCTCGGCGCACAATCCATTTACGCCACCATCTAAAGACGGCCTTGCCCGAGTCCGACTGTCATTTACACCATATAACGGCCCGGGCCGCTATACAATACCGGAAATTGTAACACATCTAACGGCCACCTATGCTCGCTATAGAGGTATACAAGAAGTTGCTGGTCATTGTACAACGCCGACACCAATCGCGGCCGCTGGAGTACAATACAAACCAAATAGTGGAACTCCCGGAACAGAAGCCCACCAGCTTTTCGGAAATATACTACAAAATCCAAACTTAAACTGGGCATCACCCATAATGGGCCCATCCGGATCATTTCGAACGGCTTCAATAGACTATAACCACTCCATGCATGTTAGCTCTAGTCTTAATTTATTTCAAATAGAAAATGTACAAGGAAAAACCATAGATTCTGAAGGAGCCGTTGCGACTGATGTGGGAGGGTTCGACAAAGGCGCCCGTTGGGTCATTCAACCTAAATTTGAAACCCCCGTATTAAACTTTGCAGATTGTGATGTAACAATGCCGCAATATGCGACAGCGAGCGTAAATACTGGAATGTGGCATCAGTATGGGCAACTTCCATCCGGCGGCATTGGTATATATTTAGAGATATCGGAACCTAAAAATCATGCACTTTTAGGAGATTTATACAATAATGTACGCAACAGCTCCGGAGTCAACAACCAGAGTGACCCGCGATTAATTCCCCATCCATGGGACCCTATCAAAACTGGGTCATTAGCGGCAAAGTGTGGTTTCCTTCAATCTTCTGCTGGCACGTCCAAAAAGAAAATTGGCCGGCCCAGAAAAGATAATGAAATGTCATTTAAAGAGGCAATTGTTTTAGTGCCGTTTACCAAAAACATAAATAAAAGAACTTCTGCAATTGCAACTAAGTTTTTTAATATAAATAAACATACTATAAACAAAGCGATAAAAGCTGTTGATTCCGGCACCCCACAAACTGAATCCGGGGTTTCTAACTCAATTTATAATATGGTTTCTGCAATGAATGAATATGTAATTCCTCCAAAATTTAACTTTATTCTACAAATGAAAAAAGGAATGAAAGGAACAAAGCCATTTGCAATGTATTTTTTCGAATTTGAACATGAATTAAGCCAAAAAGACATAACTGATATGTGGCAAAATTTACCACCAGAAATTGGAAGATCCTTTAAAGAAGCAGAAGCAACAATATCTCATAAATTACTAAAAAGTGAATTAATGAGCGACATACCAGATTCAGAATTACACTGGATAGTATTTAAAGTTAAGAAAAAGGCGAAACAAAACTATTATGCACAAACCGCGTCCACACTAGATGATATTCTATTTAAATTTAATTTAGAAGACACTTCGGGTACACCAGATTATAGTTTTAATTGGCCATATGATTTTTGTTCATTAGTCGAACTAGCAAAAATTGAAGCCGAAGTGGTTTTTGAATCTAAAGAGACGCAAGTAAAGAAAGCAAAAGCCATAAAAGCAAAACTCGCGGCAAAGGCCGCGGACGACGCATCCCACGCAGAAGAATTGGCCGCGGCCAGCGAAGCAGAAGAAAAAGAAAAAGAAAAAGAAGATATCGAAGTTGAAACAACAACAGACTTTGGCGCGTCTGGACCCGGCGCCGGAGATTTATTTAATTAGGAAGCGAATGAGATATGGAATTTTTTTAATAAAAAGGCTTGATATGACTAGGGAAAACTAGATTCACAAAACTAATTATTGGCAGTGGAATAAAATAAAATGGAATTTTTTAATAGAAAAGAAGACGTAATGGATATAGAATTAACTCCACTAGGAGAGATTTTATTATCCCAAGGAGAATTTAAGCCAACATATTATGCTTTTTTTGATGACGGCATTATGTACGACAGTAATTTTGGCGGAATCACAGAAGCCGTAAAAGAATCTAAAAATAGAATCAAAGAGGTACCTCGAATAAAAACTCAAACTAATTTTAGATCCATGAACAAGCCTACAACCAATCTTCATAATCTGCCGGATTCCAGTATTCTAAAAAAATACCCGACCCTTGCCGCACTACAAGCAACCGCCAAAGCCTCTATGGCGGGACAAGAGTCTGTCGCGACAAAACAAATCTTCACCGACTTGGAACAAGGATGGAAAGCCGCCCGCGCGGCCTTTACCGCAACTGAACAGGATTTTTTAATCGGCCCAAGAGTATTAGAGCAGGATCCAATAACTAAATATTTTGCCGCACCAATACCGCTCGGGAACTCTAGTCATGATAAAACCAATATTCCAGCTTGGGACATTAAATTTTGGCACGGTGACTTGTCTAATTCTTTTGGAAATTTAACATCCTCGGTTAGGCCATTTTTAAAGGTGCCACAATTGGATGCATATATTACATATAAATCATATAAAACTAGTGCTAAATTGCCGGAAGGCCAATTGCAAAATAAAATAAGAAATCCAGAATATGAAATTTTACACGAAGATCCAATCATGATTAGTGACCTCGCCGCCTGGATGCAGACAGACCAGAACGAGGATATATATTATGATTTTGATGAAGATTTCTTGATAATTGAAATTGAAGAAGATAACGCGCCATATTTGAAGGAGAACTTTGAAATAGAAGTGTTTGAAATAGAAGAGCAAAATAATGCAACGAATACCGAAGAGAAAGAAATTTTAAAAGCTAAATACTTTATAAAGCCACTTAAAAATTTAAAAAATGATCTTCTAGTGGGCTTCGAGGAACAACAGCCCGCACACGAAGAAGAACCTGATATAGACAGCACCAATGTTGAATATTATTTTGAAATATTAACAGATAATGAAATTAGCAAAGAATTAATGTGTCAATTAAAACCAGTAAATTTAGATAAAAATAGATTTATTTCTGATCAATTTGATTGTGAAAAAATAAAAAGTAAAAAAATATCAGCTACAAATATTTATGGAGCGGAAGAGAAGAATACCTCTCTTCCTGATTGTGAATAATGGGTGACTACACAGGAAAATATGTACCGCGGCCCTTTTTTAAAAGAATAAGCTTAGAGGAGTCCGACTCCGGCCAAGAAACTATAGCAACTGTCGATATTGTCCTCAAAACAAATCAACTATCAGACTTACACGACATAAAAGGAAATCTTAAATTAGGTCTTATAAAAATTTCAAACCCACTGGTGTTCCGATCAATATCATCGCCGCGCGCGAGAATGACACTGTTAAATGAAATTAAAAAATCTACAAACATTAAAGGTGCCTCGCTAACTGAAGCAGAAACTCGTACAATAGATATCTCAAGCCCCGGCACTACCGGCACCGAGTACTATAATCAAACAACAAACAATATAAACATTATGCATACAGAAAAATTTCATATCGATGGCCACGATCCAAAGTTTTTAGCGTTTATCGCTGTCGTTTGTTATCAAAGTGACGACAGTGCACGGATGAACCCTTCACTCTCTGAAATTACAACAGAAATTGTTATAAGAGGTGGAAATACCATAAAAAGTGCACGTCTTTTAACAGCCCCGAACTCTAAAAGCCCAGCAGAATATTCTGTACCACATGTTGGCGCTAATGTCTGGGCCGGCCCAGTGCAAACTCGTATAGCGGGTCTTAATGCGACACAGTTTGTAGGCACCGCTCCTGATGGCGCAATCATTCCACTGGAAGAGACATCAGTGCCGAATACGACGGTTCAAGATTTTAGAGAAATTGCGGCCGTTAAGAATTTACAAATAAGCAACGCCATTTCACAGAAGCCAACTTTCAGCCCACCTGGTGGGAAAGCACATGGCGGCAACATGAAACGGCCAACAAATGCATATTTTTCAAATATCCACTTAGCGGTAGATCCCATGGAGGGCTGCAGATTTCAGTTTAGTATGAATTTAGCGGAGATAATTAAAGATTACTCTCAATTTTCACGACTCATTTCATCTGAAACGGAAAGTGGAGATGTTTCATTGGACTATGAAAATTTAAATTTTGAAAAAGTTTTAAACCTAAGCAAAATAAAGTTATTGACAATTAAACGTCGCAAAATGCATCATTTAGATAAAAATAATCAAACATCTTTAATGGCGGCACTGCAACCGAATTCACACATGGAAGCTTCAACCGACGAAGAAACAATTATCGTACAAACATCAGCACCAGGCAATTTATTGATCCCGAAGGAGCATTCTAGAATAGAATCCTCACAATATGGGGAACAAGTAACAAAAAGAGTCGGTTCCATCACCGAACTTGATAATATTTTTTTCCAACCAATGACTGACAAAAATGGAAGGAATGTCCCGTTATTTCAATTTCGACACTTCTCAGGCACAGATTATGATGTTGAAAATATTGATGGTTTATATCGCTATAGCGTTGAAATTGAAATTGAAGACGGCACCGTGGCGCTATTAAAAGAGATGATAAAAAATCTACAAACTAGTCTAGGCGATCTTGAGGAATATCATGTACACATTACATCAGAAGCGAAAAGTACGAAATCAAATTTTAACATTACATCTAATAACTTTATAAATGCACATGAATTAAATGCCACCGCCGCCTTGGGCACAAAAAAACCATGGATGACCGCGGCCACATATTTAGCAGACGTAGCAAAAACTTTTAATATTAAAATTCCACCCAACCTTGTTGGCGCCGGCCATACCAGCGAAGGACCTGGAATTGGTATGATTTCTGAAAATATCGAAGAAAATTTATATTTAATAAGCTCACCCAGCACGGGCAGTATTAAAGGCATATTTTTGTTGATCACCGCGATACAACAAACTTTAAACAAACTCAATTCAATATTAGAACTTAGCTCAGGCGGCGCCCAGCGCAAAGGAAATGATTCAAAAATGGAATCTTCTGGATTAGGCAACAGAAACCCTTCCACTGCATTTACAATTGAGCATAAATTTGAAGAGACGTTCGACGCTAGCTGGTTCAAAGCGGCCGGATTTGATTATTTAGATTCCGGCACCCAAACAGAGAAGGGCTTAATGAATATCGATATTCGAGAGTTTGAGAAGCGTACAAGAAATGAGACTTTAAAATATTTTACGCCGCAAGCAATAGAAGCGGGCAGAATAATGCCTGACACCAAATTTGAAGACTTCCTAAAAACAACAGAAATATCCTTTTTAACACCTCAGACAATACATTTGCCAGAAATAAAATATGATATGCTTTCTTCAAACCCAGACACTCATGCATTAAAAACTTTGATTGATATTATAAGTTATAAAAAGAGCGGACACACATCAGAAGGAGATTATGAACAAGAAGAGTCTGTTGGCGCTCTTGCCACCCAGGAAAATAAAATGGAAGCTAAAATAAGGAGTATTTTATTAGATTTATTATCGCCACAGGGTTGCACAGTTGAAGAAAAGCAGCCAACACCAACGAAAGACGATGCGAACAATGAAGTC
>Ga0114905_1001286_pt1 | contig 13985 bp, 16 predicted proteins | sample MalvireepMed_b05_FD_83499 | JGI IMG/M metagenome (GOLD analysis project Ga0114905, IMG submission 83499) | Marine viral communities from the Global Malaspina Expedition - Malaspina viral metaG DeepMed_b05 | ecosystem: Environmental > Aquatic > Marine > Oceanic | place: Mediterranean Sea...
ATTCGACCGCATTGACTGTCCTCAACGACTGGCTTGAACTTATCTAAAGCATCCTTCCGGATACCTTCAGATATGGGCGTAATCATTTCCAGAAAAGCGGTTGCACCTAAAACAGATATCAAAGCGCTTGATACAGGCTTAGGCATATCTTTTTGAATTGGAGCCATACGTTGTTGTAGTTCTGAAGTATTCATAAGTTTCCTCTTTACGTGTTAAAGGCAGCTCGAAAGCGCCTGTTTTGTTTGTGGCCGAAGGCCTAATTGAACACTTACAGCTTAGCAAATTTATCCCGCTGCAGCATAGTCATTTTCGACTATATAGGTTGTGGCCAACATAGATATTTTTATCTATGCTCGATAAAAAAGGTCCCGAAGGACCTTTACTTATTCACCTGAACCAGCGTCAATTGCTTGCCCTGGTTCTATTTCAGAAGTGTTAACTTCCTCTGTTTCAATCATTTCTTTCATCAACTCTGGATCAGCGTCTGGATAAGATGAACAATGCTTTGCCCATCTATCTAGTAACGCCTGATTAGCTTCCGCTTCATCACGACCTAAACCAATAAATTGAAACGACCTTGTTTCTGCAATTTTAAGTAACATACTTACCCCTTTCGACAATGTTCAAGCGCTTCATGAAAATCTTCACAGCTACAAACACTGCCAATCTCTTCATGTGATACCTGGTACTCTTCCCACAATGGGTTATACCTTATGCTGTAACCATTACCGATCAAGAATTTATGTCCGGATTTTGAAAACGATTCAGCGGCAATCTGCCCTTTTTCCCAATAACTAGGCGTTCCCTGGGATAAAGGTGTGCGTTTAATGTGTCCATTAAAATACGCACGATAACCATCTGAAAACCCATCCAGCTGGCTAATCAAACTGATAGCTTCAGCTTCAGTAGCAAGCGCCCAAATCTCTTTAATCATTCTGGAACGCTTAGCCCCTCGAATACCTAATTCCTTGCAACGTATTTCATGATCCATAACGGCGTACATCGATACGGCAAAGTCCTGTTCCAATGCAATCAAATCTGTCTCAATTTGCTGCAAACGAATTTCAGGGGTTATATTTTTAGGTATGGGGGAAACCAAACCACCATATACAATATAAGAGTATTCGGTAAGCTCGCATAAAGCACCGGCCATTACACATCCATACAGTGCAGATAGAACCGCACTTCGAGATTGCATATCAGCACCCTCAGAACGTGCTTTAGCCATAATCGCATCAACATTACTAGCAAGTGTTATTGCATTCTGTCTCATACATCTTCCTCATTACGTGTTGAAGGCAGCTCATTGAGCGCCTATTTTCATTGTGGCCTGCTGGCCGATTAACCATTTCACTATACCAAATTAATTCACTATCGCACCAACTTCATGCCTGAATACGTGTGATTTCATTTTTTATGATCTCCTTGTCTCAACCAAGGCAAGTAAAGCGCTTTGTTCATAAAGCGCCAATGCAAGGCTTCGCGCTTACTCACCCGTTCAGATTCGCTTTGCTCACTTAGCTGCGGCTTCCGTTGAGCCATTCGCCTTTACTTCACTTCCAGCGCTATTTTTACAGCCGATTTCAACAAAAGGAGAATCAAAATGTTTACTTCAGCACTCAAATTTACAGGCAAAATTTTCTTGGAGTCAGTTGACGAAGTTTTCTTTGGTAACACTGAAAATAAAAAAACAAATAGCCAGCTTGAGCAACTCAATGATGGCTTTGGCAATATCATCGCTGACAACAACGATATGACTTGGCAAGAAGCTGAAACAGCTCAAAGCCTTGGTGAAATGTATGATACTTACTACTAAACAATGCACCTTCGGAAACAAAAAATGCACCCGAAGGTGCATGTATATTAAGCATTGCTAGCTTTCCAGTCATCAACGATTCTGCGTTGTTCAAACTCATCTTTCATGTTTTCAATGGCCCATTTTCTGAATTCTAACTTGGATTCCAAATAAACCCTGATAAACAGTTTCGGTAAGAATTTGCGATAGCGCCTTATCAAATTATCTCGTTTACTTTCCTGATATGCATACCAATAGACAAGCTCACCAGCTCCACTAAACGGCACATACCAAAGACATACAGCCGTAACAAACAAGACAGTTGAACTTACCTTGTTGCTATAATTTAACCACTTCATACGTCACCCCTTGAATATTAAAATTAGGCATGCCTAATTAAAAAAGGACGCTAAGCGTCCTTTATTCATCACCAATCAGAATGATTAGCTTTGGGGATTACCACCAAGTAAACCGGCAGCTTTTAAGCATTCAATTTCTTGTTTAGTAACGTGACCAACTAACTTTTCAGCTTGAACTCTCATCGCCTTGCGGTTCTGACCATCCTGTTGCCAAGAATCAACAACCAACTTACCTTCAATATCGACTTGATCGCCAGGATTAAAGGTATTTTTACATTGTTTGAGAAAGCGGTTAGTAACCTTAATGTCGATAAACGACACTCGCTCAACCCATTGGTTATTGTTGTTTTTATCAAAGTAACCATCATCATATGCGATGCTCATATTGCCAAAGTATTCACCTGGCTTTTGAGTTGATTCTTTGATGTCAACGAATGATACATTACCAGCGATAAGTACAAGATTTTGCTTTAAGTTTTTCATAGGATATTTCCTCTTTACGTGTTGAAGGCAGCTCGAAAGCGCCTGTTTTGTTTAAAAAAGTAGCATGTACATAGTAATACATGGCTACTTCTTGTGCAAACACAAAGCCTCGAAAACCCGCCCGAAAAAAACGAACTTTTTGTCATTTTTGATTAACTGTTTCTATTGGCAAGTCTACGAGCTCTTGGAACTCTACATGGGAAGGGCAGCTATAAGCGCCCACTTTTTACAAATTCGATAGAAGGTTACACGCGCCAGTTCTTAAGAAAAACAGCTCAATATAATGAGCTGCGCGTGTAGGAACTACACGACTATCCTTTAAGGCTGTGTTCTGACTAGCAGATACACTGAATTACAAGCCTCCCAGGTCGCACCTGGTTGTACCATCGGTCAAAGCCTCCCAGGTAGGGGACGTTGCTATAGGCAACGAATCTCGGCGCGTGGCCTTTTTAAAACTGGATCAAATGAACGAAAGAGGGGGAAGGGCGACCTAATAAAAAACCTTGCCCATACTCACAACCTAGTTGTTCTGACATCTGACGCTGAGATTCTGTTTCAATCCCTTCAGCCAAGACGTAACACCCTTTCACATTTGCGATACGTACTAATGATTTTACAATGGTTTGTTTTGTTTCGCTAGACTCAACACCGTTAATTAAACTACGGTCTATTTTCACGCCATCAATGTCCAATTTATCAATAGCGACCATGTTGCAAAATCCGGCCCCAAAATCATCTACAACGACTTTAGCGCCTAATTGTTTAAGCATATAAATAGAGCAATTAACTTGCTCATAATCTTCTATCTGAAAGTTTTCAGTAATTTCAATCTCAATGCATGAAGCATCGAGCTCACCATCTTTCGCCATATTGTAAAAGCACTGCAAAAACACACTTTTATTGCCTTTCTCTAATTCATCAGGCGAAACATTAATTGCTAGTTTCAAGTCCTTACCGTGGCGCTTTTGTTCAACACTCGCTTTAGTCAACATCACAGGCCATAGACGTTTCCAGATAGTGCTTTTGTTGAGCCGGTCGATAAAACGACCTGGCCCAACAATTCCAGTTTCCGGATGACTCAACCTTAACAAACATTCAAACCCTTTTAGCTTGTTTGAACCAAGAGCGAATTGTGGTTGATAGAAATACTGAAAGTGTTCAGCCAACCGCGCATCGATGAGTTTACTTTTACGAGGCTCAACGAGTCGAGCTGAACGTATACCGGTCATTTGCCCATCTTCCCTTTGATGCCGCCCATAGCTTTACCACCCATACTTTTACCGGTGTCCTTGATTTTGCTATTTACCGCTGAACCACCTTTCTGACCCGCACTACCTGCACCGCCTGCCATTTTTTGGAATGCACTATCAGCACCAGCCATACCAACCCAACCAAGCGCTGTAGAGAAAAGCAGAGGTGCGTACAAATACAAGCCTGACGCAATCCATTGGGAAAGCATTTGCGTATTAACCTCATCAAAATCCACACCTAATGCAGTCATCATCGTGTCATCAATGAGTCGGGAAAGTTCCCAAAAGAACGGCCAAAACATCATCGACATAACAACAGCGTGGAACAGGCCGATGTACTTCCACTTAAAACCGGCCATTAACATAGCTGGCAGATAAGAGATTATGATCACCATAATAATAAAAGGCTTTACCATTGGCATAGACAACTGAAGCATACTTGCACCGCTGAATTGCTCGATGGATTTACCAGCTATACCTAACGTACCCAGCGCACGAAAAGCCCAATCTGTTACGCCATCATCCCCTTGCATCCCATAGTCTGTAGTCGATAATGAATTTAATTCAGACAATTTGACTGGCGTAAAAAGCGATTGCATAACGACAACGTCTTTTTTGGCAATAAACACATAACTTCTATTTTTCACACGGTTAAGTTGGTTCGTTAAGGTGTCATATATTTCATCTTCTTTATCTCTTAACCACTCTTCAACACTCGCGTAGAGTCTTGTAGAAAGCGCTTCTTCTGCAACATAGGGCGTATTTATCACACCTTCCCCTAACCACCACTCTTTACACGTTGGAAAACCGTAATCAGCGGGTAACTGTTCACTCTCGGGGAGTTCGTTAACAGAGCTTTCGTAACCTGGCCGCGCTTTTCTTGAGTAAAAACCATCGCCGTCAAAATTGTCGTAATACCCTCTATCCATGACCAACTTTCGGCCCCCAGGCCAGTTCTGCTCATCGCTTAAACCCATACCCCAGTCAGATAAATACTTACGTCTTGCTGGGTTATAGCACCACTGAATAAATTCCTTGGTTTCATTAAGCAGCGCCTCATCCGTAATACGCTGAGACAACATACCGTCCGAAATTAAACGGATGTCTGTAGAGCATGGTAAATCCTCTACCGCCCAGTTTTTAATACCCTGTGATATACGAAGCGCTACAGCAAACAAAACCGGCAAACGAATTTCACGGCCACCAAGTTGAACCTCCATATTTTCAGCAACAAATTCAGCTTCTTCACCTAAAATTTCAGTTGTTATAGTGCCGCTACCGGTTGTATCGGTAGTGCATTGTCGAGAGTAATACTTAATGTCATCAAACTTGAGGCGAACCATCGGATAAAGTGCTAGCTCTAAAGCAAGAAGCATAAAGAAGAGCCCCATTGCAACCGTTCGTAATGAGGACTTGGTATTAAAGTCTTCCATTGATGATTCAGAGGCGCTTTTCACTGCACCAAATATCAATGCAATCATAGGGATGTAAACCAGACCAGTTTGAGCAAAAATATCCCACAGCACATCGTAAATATAAAATGCAAGCGAGATACCATAAGCATCTATCGTGCTATCAACTACCATGCCCCCCCCTTAAAATACCAAGCCTAGGGCGTGTTGATCTTTTCTGTACATATTTTGCTCAACAATACATCGGCAGCCACATTAACATAAATGCCAGCGATACCATGCTGGCATAATTTCGCTCTAACTTATCGTATCTAGTTGAAATAGCTCGATATTGCTTAATTCTTGCAAATGCATTTTCAACCAAATGTCGGTATTTGTATAAGCACCAATCCATGCTTTTTTTATCAATATCTTGACCGTAATTCCGTGTAGCAATCACTGGTGTTCCACCGTGGTCACGAACAAAACAGCGGAATGGTTCGCTATCATAGCCTTTATCACAAACGACAGTGTTCACTTCATCAAGCTGTTCAACCAAACTATTCGCATGAACAACATCGTGGCGTTGACCTTCTGATAAGTCGAAACAAATCGGTAATCCTCCACTATCTACAGCTAAGTGAATTTTGGTTGAATTACCCCCACGACTTTTGCCTATTTGCTCTGAGCTTTCAGTTGCTGCTCCTGTGCTATGTTGATGTGCTCGAACTATCGAGCCATCAAGAAAGACCCACTCAAAATCAGCCATGCTAGATAAGCTTTTGAAAAGGTTATCTAAAATCCCTTTCTTTGACCAAAGATTAAATCGTCTGTATACGGTACTCCACTCTCCGAATTCAGAGGGCAGATCTCGCCAAGGAATACCAGTTCTCATTCGATAAAGTATTCCTTCAAATGTCATTCGATGTTCAGTTTTATCGTAAATACGGCCTGTACTTTTCATAACTTGAAGTAGCAGTTCCCATCGAATATCAGTTAGTATTGTTCTTGGCATGGTATTGGTTATGGTTTTACTTTTGGCGAAGCAAATTATAACCCTTTACCATGCTGTTTAAAAATTACTCACGAAAGATCAACACGCCCTAGTAACTCTATCAACACTAGCGCTCCAACAACGTAGGGATAAAGCGTTTTAAGAAAGAACACCTGACAAAGATTAAGGCCTTGAACACGACCAAACCACCTTACAATTTCTTTCCAATAAAAAATGAGTAAAACCACAATAGACAGGCGCATTACTGTAAAATAATTGCCAGCACCGTCTATGCGCTTCCCCACTTCCAAAACAGCTTCTTTCTGCTCCATCAAAGAGACAGCAAAGTTAAGTAAAAAACTGACTCCCAGTGTGGCGAGCAACAAAATACAACCGCCAATTATCAACCACTTGAATACTGCTTTTCTCTCAATATTCATTACTGACCTCGGCCTGTCATTTTACGAATGGCATCAGCCATATCTTCACTGGGAGCGACACCGTTGTACTTCTCACGTCCCACTTTTCTGTTTAGCAGTGTCACTGCAACAGACTGTTTAGTAGAAGCTCTTAGTTCTGCATCTTGGCGCAGCAAGTCCATTTCCTCACCAAGCTCATTAATACGTGAAGTAATGATTTGTACCGCATCCGGATTTTGCGCCACATGCGCTTCTTTCAAGCCAGAAAGCATGATTCTACGCGCAGCTATCAAACGCTCAACAATATCAGCAATAGCGACCTCTTCAGCTAGTCGCTCTACCAATGCTTCTCGATATAAAGATTCGCCTTTAAGCGCTTCCATGACTTGTTGTGTTAAGGCATACCCTGGGGCTGAAATTTCAGCTAGATCTTCAGGGTCATAAACAGTGGTTGGCGTATCAAGCAAGGTCAATAACCGGTCCTCTATACGTCTTTGTTCTTCTTCCATTTTTGCATAAACGCCAGTTCCTGGCCTTGTAGTCAAACGCTCACAATCAACACATGTTCTTATTGTGGTTTCCCCCACGATATCAGTCACCCAATTCGCAGCCTCTTCAGGATCTTTCCAGTATTTAGCAAACCAAGGGGCATCATCGTTTTGCGGTAGGTTAGAACTACTTTGAACATCACGATTAGCCAGCAAGTTAACACCTGCCTTTACTGTGTCGGCTACAGTATCGATAGGGGGTTGATCTTTACCTGCGGCTTTATCACCCCCAATCCACTTAACACCGCCATCACCTTTCTCTCTATCAACGATTTCTTCAACTTGAACAACGTCATCAGATTCAGGGTCTGAATCCCCCCAGTCTTCAAAGCCCGATACTTCAACCCAACTCCCAGGAGACCCCCCATTACCATACCCTTCACGAATCATTTTATCAGTCATCTCTTCGCAAGACGCAACTGAAGCATTAAACAACTCACTAGCTTCAAGCTTACCCTGCTGAATAAATTCATAAAGTTGTGGGTCAGAACGCGCAATTTCCATCATTGGCCAATTTGATATTGCGCCCGTAACGCTGGCTAATAGATCATCACCCAACTTTTCAAGTTGGCCCGTCACACCATTAAGTATATTGGTAACTGATAGTGACATATCAAAGTTACCGCACATTGGAGTTTTCCAACGAACACCTGCACCTACAGGTATATTTGTATTTCGGCGCTGTTTAATTTTGGCTTTTCCGCCAATTTCAAAAACTAGTCTAGGGTCTAACGTATCCTCTGCTGCTGAGGATTTTGAAACTCCGAACCCATTCGTCATAAGTAAGGCTGTTACAGCCAATCCAACAATACTTTTTTTCATCGTTTACTCCCTGCCTAATCTGTATCAATGGAGAACAAGAAGACTTGACCTTTTTTCTCACAGCATGTGTAAGGCCTCCATAACTGCCAAGCATAATTGCCATCATCTGAACGTCTGTGTTGATATCCGTCATAAACGTATTCCGTCATATTCGGCATGCCGGTATCAAAAGTTTGGTCTTTGCGGGTAGATTCTTCACCAAAGATATGACATTGGCTTTCAGCTCTTGGATAGAGCATTTGCCACTTACCCTCTTTCGATGTCCACTCCTTCACTTGACCAGGGGGCCACCAACCATCCTTACTCTTGTTTTTACCAAGGAAGTTATAAACGTGAAGTGCAGAGCTGTCTGTAGTGATGTCAGCCGCCCGTTGAGCAAAGACAGCTGAAGCTTTATAGGTATCGTTTTGCATTAGGCTTCCAATGCGGGGGTAAACATTGCCAAACCTTCCAGTAAACAGGAATGTTTCATTCTGTCCATCATTGCGCTCACCCACTTCACGCATCCCAGGAACAAACGTGGCAAGTTTAAGGAATTCTGTATAAGGAAATTTCCATGAAAAATAATCGAGTGTAGACACATAGTAAGGCTGGAATGGTTGCACACCACTTTCACAACCAAAGTCGGTACTGCCAAAAATCTCTGAAATAGGTATTAGACCAGGACTGCCTATAATATCAACATGACGAGAAATGATTTTAGATGACTGTTTACGCTTATCCTTACCCTTGTCTTTAGAGCGGTCTTTAGCGGTAATTCGATCTGCATTAGCCGGTGTGCTACCAGACTGGCTCAAAGATACAAGCTCAGACACGAAAGACATTTCACCCCATGGCGTTTCACCTGGCGTTTGATAGACTTGTACAATAGCATCAGGATTGTAGTGTTTAACCTTAATACTAGTTTCCACACTACAGCTTGGGGGAAAAGCTCTACATTTCAACCAAAAACAAACACCTGTTGGCTTCCATGCAACACAACTAAATGAAAGGCTCTCCTGTATTATTTCAGCACTATTGATACCTGCTTTAGCAGGCAGGGGGGTGAAAGAAAAAATAAGTCCTACAGAGACCATCATGGAGAATAAAAACTTATTCATGAGTGTCACCTTGCTTTTGATAGATTCGCAAGACCTGATTCACATCAGTAGTTCCGTACACTACATAACGCTCGTCAATCACTGTAGCAGGCAGCTTAGTTACCCCTAACCCATACGCCCTACCAACGCCTTGATAACCATCTACAATAGCTTGTAACTGCTTCTTCCCCTCTTCACTGTTTGCATACCGACTCATGAAAGCTGCGGCATCATCAAGGTTCGTAGGAAGCTTTTTGCTAATCTCATTTTGAAGACCAACTGGCTTGTCCAACTGATAATAAACAAGATCTATTCCTGCCATTTCAACTTCAAAAACGTTACCGGCGCTATGGTCGTAGAAAACTTCGATTTTTTTAGGCCACGCACCGGAAAACCCGCCTTTCGGCTGTGTACTGGCAGCCTCACAGGATGAGACCAACGCCAGAACAAATAAAACGTGCTTCAATAGGTACAAAGGACACCCCCAAAATATTTTTATAAGGGCATTGTCCAGTAATAAAAAAAGAAATGCTGAGAAAAACCCCAGTGACTTTAACAGGGTTTTTTTAGACAAAGAAAAACCCGCATGAAGCGGGCTTAACTTGACCTTTAATTAGGCATGCCTAATTTTTAATAGTAAGTATCGTACAACTCACCACGCGATTGTGCATCTTCAGCCTCTTGGCGAGTCATATGCTCACCATCAACGAACACGCCACCATTACCGTCACCCAAACCATCTAATTGACGCTTATCATCTGAAGAAGCATTAGAATCTGAGCTAAATAGACTAAGCGCAAAATAAGCAATCACAACCAACACACAAACAAATATTTCCATAATTTACCCCTTCGCAGCAAAATCATCCAAAGACTCAATAATTTCGTTACATCTTTGTTTAACCCAGCTTTTCTTGATTGGCCCCCAGGAATGAAGTTGATACCCGCCAGTCTTTCGCGAACCAACATACTCAACTTCAATCCCCATATCCCGAATACCATTAATATTAGTCTTAACTGTGTTTTTAGGCCAATTTAGCAACTCCACTATTTTGACAGTGGAGATTGGCCCTTGCTCATCAATGATGTATGCAAGAATCAACCTCCTATAGTAAGCACTTTCAAATAGATTTTTTATTTGCATGGAAACCACTGTTTCTGAATATCGCCATCAGACCCAATAGTAACATAAACCCAAATCCTGTACTGCCGCCACTCTTTTCGCTGCCAGTGTTAACACCAGTATCACCGCCAGAGCTGGCACTATCATTATCAGTCAAAGTGATCGTAACTGTACTTGTAGTTACTTCCACACCCGCCCCCTCAAGAACCACATCAAAGGAACTATTAACAGATTCATCATCTGAATCATCCAGAATTTGAAGACTGAGTGTTTTTTCAGTTTCACCATCCGCGAATGTTAATTCTTGATCTAACGCCGTAAAGTCAGTACCAGAAACCGCACTACCAGCTACCGTGTAAACCCGAACAACAGCTGTTCCTTCAGAACCACCACTTCGAGTAACAGTAAGTGTTACACTGCCAGCAGCTTCAGAAACACTAGTCGCTGACGCACTTAGAGCAAATGTGCCAGCATCAGGCGAAACCACATCATCATTATCAATGATATCGACACTCACGCTCTTAACATCGTACTCAGCAGTTTCGCTAGGACTATTAATTTCAATTGACAGACTTTCTTTCGTTTCTGCTTTTTGGTCGTCAATAGTCGCCAAAGTAACTGATTTTTCAACTTCACCTTCGGCAAATACAACCTGTTTATTTAAAACAACATAGTCAGAACCAACAAGCGCACTACCAGCCACCGCAGAAACATTGACAACCGCCTCACCTACACCACCAACACGACTTACAACATACACACCTGAATCACCTTCATTCAACTCCGAAGGCCCAGTAACCGAAAACATGCCAGAAATGCCTGCTTGAGCGCCATCAGCAATATTAACCGTTGCAGTAGACACCCCACCAACACTAAGCTTATAAGGGTATTTTATAGTAACAGAAAAAGATTCTGTGCTTTCACTCTCACCGTCTTTTACTATTGGGTATGTCACTTCGGCAGTTTCCTCCCCAGCTTCAAACACAGCCATCACGTAAGCATCAACAAAATCAACCCCCCATTCAGCTGTGCCACTTTCCGCGAACAATTTCACCGACGCCGCTTGCGATAAGTCACCATCACGCAGCAATGTAATTACAACACTATCTTCTTCATCACCTGAGAAAGCTGTGTTAGCAAAGGATACGACACCTAAAGCCTCAATACCGGAACGGCGCTGTGTGGTTGCAACAAAGTTTTCTTCCAATACACGGGCATTATTAGCAGTTGATTCATTGCCGCACACCTCACCATCATAAGACAAATCAGGTGAAGAATAATGACCTAAAACACTAGCTCTATTGTTTGCAGAATACATGATCGTTCTCTTACCACCACAGATCCACGCCCTTGCGTAATCGGGACCTACAAAAGCATTTTCTTCCTCATGGTTCATGCCAATATTATGACCAACTTCATGGGCGAACGTAGTATATGAACTTGCGTCACCATCATCATCCAACACGCTACTATATTCCCCACCAATACCAGCAAGGCCTAATACTGAATCTTCCGGACGCTTTTCACGCACGTACACAACCAAATCACCTTTCCATTTTTCCTGATATGCTGCGTACTCAGGACTACCTTCATTCAACACAGCCAGTGAAAACAGATAATCAGCGCCATCCTGAACAATGTTACCATCACTATCGACAACATCTTGATATGGCAAATCATCCGATACCGATTCAACCGGAATAACATCAGATACTGACAGGCGGTAATTCAGACCGTGCGCGGCATAACTATCATTAGCAGTCGCCAACCATGCTTCAATTCGCTTGTGCGCCTGGTATGCACCATACTTTGCAAAATATGAAGGCTGATAAAACACGACGACATCAGCCACCGCAGCGGCTTCCTCTACAATCGTAGATTTCACTGTGAAACTTTGACCAGTGCGTTTATATGCAACTTTTGGCAAATATTGAACAGGACTTTCATTGACGTGAAGCCCTCGAATATCAGAACCTGTTGCCGCCGTTGCAGAAGCAGCCATTAACGCTAAACATACAGTGCTGATAATTAGTGTTTTCATTTCGCATCCCCATTACTAAACTCCATCTAAACTATACCGCTGCGGTATAGTTTAAGTCAAGGCAATTATTAGTTTTTCATATTCGTTTTTTGATTTACCTGGCAACAACTTAGGTAAAACAATTGTCATCATATAACGTCGAACATTAGTAGGGATACGCTCTAGCGTATACCCACGCCCTTCAACTTTAGAAGGCCAGCTTTCGGTATATTTAGTGCCACAATGAATATTCAACTCTTCTATTGCTACCTTCTGGGTTTTTGTTTTTTTCTCTATTTCCAGCCATCGCTGAAACAGTCCACGTTCATTAACCATAATTAATCCAGATCACATTGTTTCAAGAGCAATACTGCCACTACCGTCAACCACTGTAGATTGCCCTGTATCAGAATCTGTCACAGTAAACCTAACATCGATAGAACAATAGGCCATCGATGAATCATACAAATCTCCATCTGCAACAATAAATGAGAACTCAACACCATCTACAGTAGAACTTTCATTAGCAGATGATGTTCTATTTGTTGGGAAACCTGCCTGTCTCCAATTACACTCATTTTTGGTCACACTATATGTCCAACTACAGTTAGGGCAATCACTTGACCCCCATTCTGTAGGAGAAAGCCCATTAACGGTAGGAAAAATATTAACCCACGCACTCGCACCATTTTTACCATAGCCAGACGTTACAGTTTGTGAAGCGTTACAATCTGAACCTTCAGAAACCGAACAGTCGTAACTACTAATATTCGCCAAATCAAATGCCGGTGCAGTATTGCGATAGGAAACACTTACACTATCTGACGCAGTACGATCAGTATAATGGCTATTAGTCACCACCAACTTAATACTACCAGAGGCACTTTCTTGAGGTCCTAACGATGAGGAAACCCTACAAGATGGCGTAGCACTACCTCCTTTAGAAATAGTACCACTACTACAGCCTGTGAAACTTAGCCCATTACCCGTAGTCTCCCAGTTATAAGAGCAACCTTGCCGACACCCCGAAATAGATCCGATTGCTGTACCAGAAAAGCTTGTTCGCGAAGCCGCAGAATTACACGAAGAACAGGTTAAATTCACACTAGGTGTTTCCGGCAAACAATATTTAGTCACATCAATACAGTGGTTGAGTTTATTTCTTTGCTCGGTAATCAAGTCATAATTATTGTTAACCGTACTTTGAGATGTGTGAAAATCGTCATCACTGGTAAATGAACCTCCACTAAAATGATTGCCTGTAACACTGTTATAGTTGGCGTTTGTACCGCTTATGCTATCAATATTCCCAGTCTCAAAATTAGCTGTAGTAAGATTGATACCTGAAGCACTAAGCGTTTCCAAGACAGTTAGGTTTGATGTAGACCCATCACCTACAGATGAACTGTTAGATACAATAACATTGGTTTGAAGACGATTGTTCACCGTCAAATTTGATGCAGATACAGAACCCGCAGAAGTATTACCAGAAACACTCCCTGAACCGGCCTCCACATTACCTGAAGTAAATTCATTGGCACTAATATCATCACTCTCAACATTATCCAAATTAGCATTTTCAGCAGATAAATCAGTCACATCAGCTGAACCCACTATCAACTCCGTTATATTTGCCTTACTCGATGAAAAATTACTAACAGAAGCAGTATCGGCATTAAACGAAACAGCCCTAAACGTATCCA
>Ga0114905_1001291_pt1 | contig 13959 bp, 9 predicted proteins | sample MalvireepMed_b05_FD_83499 | JGI IMG/M metagenome (GOLD analysis project Ga0114905, IMG submission 83499) | Marine viral communities from the Global Malaspina Expedition - Malaspina viral metaG DeepMed_b05 | ecosystem: Environmental > Aquatic > Marine > Oceanic | place: Mediterranean Sea...
CGGCGCCGTCGAGAAAGGCCTGCAGGGCCTCGGCATCGGCGGCAAAGGCAACATCCTCGGGCAGCGACTGGCCATCCTGCGCCTTGGGCAGCAGCATCCCCAGCACCGCGCCACCGGCATCCACCACCGGCCCGCCGGCATCGCCGGGCTGCGCCGCCAGCGCAAGCCGCTGGAACTGCTCTTCGCCGCGCAGGCCGCGGATATCCTCGAGCGCGCCGAAGGTCAGGGTGGGGGCGCTCAGCACGCCGCCGAACGGGTAGCCCGCCACGGCGACCTCGGAATCGATCCGGGGCGTGCCCTGCCGGAAATTCGCCACCGAGCGCGGCGCCAGCGCCGTCTCGGGGCGCAGCACCGCAGCGCCGAGCGCCGGATCGCGCGCCGCCACCGCGGCCTCGTAGACATCGTCGAGGGTGATCCGCCCGCAGGAGGCCACCGCCTCGGCGGAAGTCACCACCGCACCGCCGGCATCGATGAAGAACCCCGAGACCGTGGCGATGGGTTTGCGGATCTCGAGCCCGGAGACGAGGTCGACCGACTGGCCGGCGTCGCTGACCTCGGCCGGATCGAGCACCGCGTCGGTGGTGGCGAAGCTGGCCTGCATCAGGCCAAGCACACGCTCGCGGCGCTCTTCGTCACCCACCGGCCAGATCAGCGTGAAGCCCTTGATGTGGCCGTCGCGCAGGCTGACCTCAGTGTGGCTGACGATGCGGCTGTTGGCGCCGGTCAGCGTAAAGCCGTCGCGAGTGCGCTCGCGCGGGCCCTCGAGCGGCACGATCTCGAGCGTCTGCATGATCTCGTAGAGCCCGCCCATGCTCTGGCGGTCGCCGGGCTGGCTGATCAGCAGCACCCGCGCCGGCAGGTCTCCGGTCGGCTCGTAGAGCGCGAAGGGCGCCTCGTAGCGATCGAAGCCGACCGCGGCGGTGGGCATCTCGATGCGGATGCCGGCGCGCTCGTCGCGCACCATGCGCATGTCGAGCCCGTCGAGCACGGCGTTGTACTGCCCCATCAGCGCGGCGCGTTGCCCGCTGGTCAGGATGCCGGTCGCCTCGAAGCCGTTCTGCGACTGCCACGCCGCCATGGCACTGCGGGTGCCGCGCCCGAACGCGCCGTCGATGCCGGCGTCATAGACCCCGGCCCAGCGCAGGGCGATCTGCAGCTGCTCGCGCTCGGCGCGGTTCAGCATCGCCTCGCTGGCGCGGGCCTCGCGCGGGGTCTCGTCGATCACCGGCTGCGGCGCGGGCTCGCGCTCGGCCTCGACCACCGGCGTGTCGGATGGCGGCTCTGCGGCCTCTTGCTGCGGCGCCGGCTGCACCGGCGCATCGGTGGCAAGCCCTGCCCCCACCGGCCAGAACTGGTCGCGGTATTCCGAGCTCGCCGCGAGGTAGCTGTCGCGCGGGATCACGCCGTTGGCGCGCAGGTTGCGCAGCAGCTGCCCGGCGTCGTCGGGGCTGTAGGGGCCAAGCGCGATGCCGTACCAGCCGCCGCCCAGCGAGAAGCCGTTGACGTTGTCGAGCCGGCTGGCATAGCCGCGCAGCGCCGCCTCGGCCTGCGTGAGGCTCGGCTGCGCCTCGATCTGGATGAACACCCGCTCCTGCGCGATGGCAGCCTGCGCGACCAGCACGGTTGCCGCGCCCGCCATCAGTATTGACCTCAACATCCCTGTATCTGTCCCTTGCGTCGGAAATCTTATTTTGCTCTGACCTCGTGTTTAGCAGAGCCGGTCGGGGCGTCACCTCAAAATATGGTCAGCCCCGCAATTGACCCTTGCGCCTGTGGCGCATAATCAGTCCGCAACTCTCAGACAGGGCCGATGCGATGACCGACACCAGCAGCAAACCCCGGAGCTTCCAGGAGATCATCCTGCGACTGCAGACCTATTGGGCCGCCAGGGGCTGCGCCGTGCTGCAGCCCTACGACATGGAAGTCGGTGCCGGCACCTTCCACCCAGCCACCACGCTGCGCGCACTCGGCTCCCGGCCCTGGGCCGCTGCCTACGTGCAGCCCTCGCGCCGCCCCACCGACGGACGCTACGGCGAGAACCCGAACCGGCTGCAGCACTATTACCAGTTCCAGGTGCTGATCAAACCGTCGCCGCCGGACCTGCAGGCGCTCTATCTCGGCTCGCTCGAGGCCATCGGCATCGACATGTCGATGCACGATGTGCGCTTCGTCGAGGACGACTGGGAAAGCCCGACGCTGGGCGCGTGGGGGCTTGGCTGGGAGGTCTGGTGCGACGGCATGGAAGTGTCGCAGTTCACCTATTTCCAGCAGGTCGGCGGGCATGACTGCACCCCGGTCTCGGGCGAGCTGACCTACGGGCTCGAGCGCCTCGCCATGTACGTGCTGGGCATCGATCACGTCATGGAGATGCCGTTCAACGACCCGCAATCGCCGCAGCCGCTGCTCTATGGCGACGTGTTCCGCCAGACCGAGGAGGAATACTCGCGCTGGAACTTCGACGTGGCCGACACCGAGACGCTGCTCACGCATTTCGAGGACGCCGAGGCCGAGTGCCGGCGCGCGCTCGACGCCGAGGCGGTCGATCCCAAGACCGGCAAGCGCATCATCATGGCCCACCCGGCCTATGACCAGTGCATCAAGGCCAGCCACCTGTTCAACCTGCTCGACGCGCGCGGCGTGATTTCGGTCACCGAGCGGCAGGCCTATATCGGCCGGGTCCGGGCGCTGGCCAAGCGCTGCGCCGACGCCTTCGTGATGACCGAGGCCGGTGGCCACGCCGCCTGAGCCGCGCGGCCCGAGATCCAGCGACAGACCCAGACCGGAGCGCAGACATGAGCGGCAAGATCCTCGGCATCGCCATCATCGTGACCGCCCTGCTCTTCGGGGCGGGGGTCTACTACTTCCAGGTCTTCCACTACTACGAGCGCGTCGAGGACGACGCGGGCCAGGTGTTCCTGACACCGCTCGACGGCGGAACGCCCGAGCATATCGCGTATGGCGATTTCGAGGGCATCGACGCCACCAGTTCGCCGATCCGCTTCCGCGGCTGCTTCACCACGCCGGAGCGCCCGCAGGCGCTCGACGCGCGGTTCGAGCGCTACGACGGCGCCGAGCCGCGCAACGCGCCGTTCTGGTTCGGCTGCTTCGACGCCGAGGCCATCGGCGAGATGGTCGAGACCGGCGAGGCGCATGTCTACACCGCGCAGCGCAATATCGAGTACGGCATCGACCGGGTGGTCGCGGTGACCGAGGACGGGCGCGGCTATATCTGGGAAGAGATCAACGATTGCGGCGACAAGGCCTATGACGGCACGCCGCTCGGCGAGGACTGCCCGCCCCGCGACTGATGCGGACGACCCCCGGGGCCTTGCCTGCCGTTGCGCCGGATCGAAGCCGTGCCGACATGCGGGGGCGCTGCCCCCATCGCAGCAGGGCTGCGAGTCCCCCGAGGTATTTTTGAACCAGAGAAGACAGGGGGTTGCGCGGCTGCCGCAAGGCGGGACGGAACCTTTTACCGGGTCCGGGCGCTGTCTCCTCAACCGAGGAGATCAGTGATGACAGACAAAGCCCCAGCATGGGTCGTTCCCGTAATGCGCGCCGGCTATGCCGCGCGCGGCGCCGTTTATACCGTTGTCGGGGGGCTTGCGCTGCTGGCCGCCTGGAGAGGTGGCCAGGCCGAAGGCACCACCGATGCGCTGGCCCAGCTGCGCGGCGTGCCGTGGGGCGTGGCGCTGCTCTGGGCCATCGCCATCGGCCTCATCGCCTACATGGTCTGGCGCCTGATCGACGCGTGGATGGATCTGGAATGCCACGGCACGGATGCGAAGGGCATGATCGCCCGCGCCGGCCAGGCGATCACCGGTGTGGTCCACGGCGCCATCGGCGTTTCCGTTGCCACGACCGCGATGCGTGGCGGAAGCGGCGGTGGCGACGGCGCCCAGAGCGCCACGCAGAAGCTGATGTCGATGCCGTGGGGGCCGTGGCTGGTCATGGCCGTCGGGCTCGTGACCATCGGGGCCGGGATCTACTATGCGCACAAGGGCCTCAAGGAAAAGTACAAGGGCGACATCCGCGTCACGCCGCTGGCGCGCAAGCTCGATCCGGTGATGAAGTTCGGGCTGGTGGCCGAGGGCGTGGTCGTCGGCATCATCGGCGCCTCGATCTTCTACGCCGGCCTGACCGTCGACCCCAGCGAGGCCGGTGGCGTCGGTACCGCGCTCGACCAGATCCGCTCGGTGGCCTATGGCCGCATCCTGCTTGCCGTGATCGCCGTGGGACTGATCAGCTTCGCGGTGGAGAACTTCATCGAGGCCGCCTACCGCATCGTGCCGCGCCGCTCGGGCGAGGACGTGATGACGCTGGCGCGCCGCGCCAAGCTCAAGGCCGAGGGCAAGCTGCACGAAGCCACCACCTGACGGCTAACCGCTGGACCTCGGCCCTTGGGGCCGTTATCCACCGAAGCGAACAACAGCCCGTGCCGATCCCGGCGCGGGCGGATGCTTTGGTGAGACTATGCCCGACCTTCTGATCGAACTCTTTTCCGAGGAAATCCCCGCGCGCATGCAGACGCGTGCCGCCGAGGATCTGAAGAAACTCGTCACCGACGGTCTGGTGGAGAACGGTCTCACCTATGCCGGCGCCGCCGCCTTCTCGACGCCGCGCCGGCTGACCCTGACCGTGAGCGGCCTGCTCGACGCCTCCCCCGCCACCCGCGAGGAGCGCCGCGGCCCCAAAGTCGACGCGCCGGAAAAGGCCATCGAGGGCTTCCTGCGCGGCGCCGGCGTCAGCCGCGAGCAGTGCGAAGCGCGCGAGGACAAGAAGGGCACCTTCCTCTACGCGGTGATCGAGAAGCCGGGCCGCCCGGCGGCCGAGATCGTGGCCGAGGTGCTCGAGGCGGCGATCCGCAACTTCCCGTGGCCCAAGTCGATGCGCTGGGGCGCGGGGACCCTGCGCTGGGTGCGCCCGCTGCACCGCATCCTCTGCGTGCTGAGCTCCGAGGCCGGCGACGCGGTCGTGCCGCTCGAGATCGACGGCATCGCGGCGGGCCGGACCACCGAAGGCCACCGCTTCATGGGCGACGGCGCCTTCGAGGTGACGTCCTTCGCCGATTACGAAACCAAGCTGAAGCGCGCGAAGGTCGTCCTCTCGGCCGAGGAGCGCGCCGAGACCATCTGGCATGACGCCACCAACCGCGCCTTCGCCCAGGGCCTCGAGGTGGTCGAGGACCGCGGCCTGCTGGCCGAAGTGGCCGGTCTTGTCGAGTGGCCGGTGGTGCTGATGGGCAAGATCGACGACCAGTTCCTCGAGCTGCCGCCGGAGGTGCTGCAGACCTCGATGAAAGAGCATCAGAAGTTCTTCTCGGTCCGGAACCCGGCCACCGGGCGCATCGAGGGCTTTGTCACGGTCGCCAACGTGGAGACGCCGGATGACGGCGCGACCATCCTCGCGGGCAACAACAAGGTGCTTTCGGCGCGCCTGTCGGACGCCAAGTTCTTCTGGGAGAACGACCTGCGCGTCGCGAAGAGCGAAGGGCTCGAGGCCTGGACGGAGCGGCTGGGCAACGTGACCTTCCACAACAAGCTCGGCTCGCAGCGCGACCGCATCGAGCGCATCGCGGCGCTAGCGCGCGAGATCGCGCCGATGGTCGGCGCGGATGCGGCGCTGGCCGAACAGGCGGCGCGCGTGGCCAAGGCCGACCTCAGCTCCGAGATGGTCTATGAATTCCCCGAGCTTCAGGGGCTCATGGGCCGCTACTACGCCGAGGCCGCCGGCCTGCCGGCCGAGGTCGCCGCCGCCTGCGAGGAGCATTACTCGCCGCTCGGGCCGTCGGACGCCGTGCCCACCGCGCCGGTTTCGGACGCCGTGGCGCTGGCCGACAAGCTCGACACGCTGACCGGCTTCTGGGCCATCGACGAGAAGCCCACCGGCTCCAAGGACCCCTACGCCCTGCGCCGCGCCGCCCTTGGCGTGATCCGGCTGGTGCTGGTGAACGGACTCAAGCTGCCGCTGCAATCGCCCGGCGGACCCCTCGACGCTCCCTTCAGCATGTACGTCAAGTCGATGGACATGCAGGGGCTGGAAGACAAGCGCGCCGACCTGCTGGCCTTCTTCCACGACCGCCTCAAGGTGCACCTCAAGGGCGAAGGCGTGCGGCATGACGTGATCGACGCGGTGCTGGCGATGCCGGGCAATGACGACCTCGCGCAGGTGGTGCGCCGCGCCACCGCGCTCGGCGAGGTGCTGGGCACCGAGGACGGCGCCAACCTCGTGCAGGGTTTCAAGCGCGCCAACAACATCCTCACCCAGGCCGAGGAGAAGGACGGGGTCGAGTACAGCTTCGGCGCCGACGCCAAGTTTGCCGAGGTTGACGAGGAAAAGGCGCTCTTTGCAGCGCTCGACGCCGCCGACGCGCGCATCAAGCCCGCGCTTGAGGCCGAGGATTTCGCCGCCGCGATGGGCGCCATGGCGGCTCTGCGCGCGCCGATCGACGCTTTCTTCGAGGCGGTGCAGGTCAATGCAGAAAGCCCGGTGGTCCGCCGCAACCGCCTCAACCTGCTGTCGCGCATCCGCATGAGCTGTCTGCAGGTTGCCGATCTGAACCGCCTCGAGGGCTGACCGGCCGTTGCCCGAAAGCCTTTCCCCATCAAAGACTTGCGGCGCGCGTGCCAAGATTTCTTGCACGCGCGGGCGCGGCGGTGGCAGTCTTGGCGCAGCGTCTTAACCTTACGTACTCGTGAAAAGGTGATGGTGCGGTTGCCCTGATCCGGGTTATGCTGCACTGCGGAAAAACAGGATCTCCCGTGCCCGACACGCTGCGACAGGACCAGGACCCGCGGGTCACGCTCATCACCCCATCGGCGCCGATCTCGACGCCGAGCCACGGGGGGCGTGCCAAGTGTCTGCAGCGTCTGGTGCGGCTGGATCTGCCGGTGCCGCGCACCGTCGCGCTGAGCTTCGACACGGTGCACCGCATCGCCGCGGGCGAGATGCCCGACGTGCCGGCGATCCTCGCAGAATTCGCCCCCGGCGCCCTGCTCTGCGTGCGGCCCTCCTCGGAGGATCCCGATTGGGGCGGTCCGGGATCGGTGCTCAATATCGGCATGAACGACGCCGCCTTCGTCGAGTTTTCCGAGCGCATGGGGCCGGCGCTGGCCTCGGATCTCTACAAGCGCTTCGTCACCGCCTACGCGATCCACGTGGCACGGCTCGATCCGGATGTCTTCGAAGAGATCGACAGCCCCGGTCAGGAAGGCCTGAGCGACGTGCTGCGTTGTTACGAGGAAGAGGCCGAGGAGCCCTTCCCGCAGGATCCCGCCGTACAGCTGGCCGAGGTGCTGCGCTCGATGGCGCGCGCCTGGGAGGGCACCACCGCGCGGCTGCTGCGCCAGGCCAAGGGCGCGCCGGTCGATGCCGGGCTCGGGCTCATCGTGCAGGAAATGGCGCTGGGGCTCGGCACGGGGGAATCCGGCTCGGGCGTGCTGCAACTGGTCAATTCCGAGACCGGGCAGCCACAGATCACCGGCCGCTACATGAGCCAGAGCCAGGGCCGCGAGGCGCTGCATTGCGAGCAGAGCTCGCTCTATCTCGAGCGCGACCCCCGCGGCCCTTCGCTGGAAGAGCAGGCGCCCGAGGCCTTCGAGACGCTCAAAGGCTATGCCGCGCTGGTGCGGCGCAGGCTGCGGGCCGAGATGCAGATCGAGTTCACGCTCGAGAACGGCGCCGTGCACATCCTCGACGGGATGCGGGTCAAGCGCAGCGCGCGCGCGGCGCTGCAGATCGCGGTGCGGCTGGCCAATGACGGCATCATCTCGCAACAGGAAGCGCTGATGCGGGTTGAGCCGCGCGGCCTGTCCGAGCTGCTGCACCGCCAGATCGACCCCGAGGCCGAGCGCGATGCCATCGGGCGCGGCGTGGCGGCCTCTCCCGGGGCGGCGACCGGCCGGATCGTGTTCTCGTCGTCCGAGGCGCAGGCCAGTGCCGCGCGCGGCGAGCCATGCGTCCTCGTGCGGCGCGAGACCTCGCCAGAGGACGTGCGCGGAATGCACGCCGCGGTGGCGGTGCTGACCGAGCGCGGCGGCGTGACCAGCCACGCGGCGGTGATCGGTCGCGGCCTCGGCCTGCCCTGCGTGGTGGGCGCGGCGCGCATGGGCTTTCGGCTCAACGACCGCACGCTGCTGGCCGAGGATGGCCGCCGCTTCCGCGAGGGCGACACCATCACCGTCGACGGCAGCTCGGGGCAGGTGCTGGCCGGGGCGCCCAAGATGATCGAGGCGGCCCTCGATGAGACCTTCCACGTGTTCATGTCCTGGGCCGATGCCGAGCGCGACATCGGCATCCGCGCCAATGCCGATACCCCCGCAGATGCCACCACCGCGCGCAACTTCAAGGCGCAGGGCATCGGGCTGTGCCGCACCGAGCACATGTTCTTCGAGGCCGAGCGCATCACCCCGATGCGCGAAATGATCTTCGCCGACAGCCCCGACGACCGGAAGACCGCCCTTGCCCGTCTTCTGCCGATGCAGCGCACCGATTTCATCGAGCTCTTCCGCATCATGGAGGGGATGCCGGTCTGCATCCGGCTGTTCGATCCGCCGCTGCACGAGTTCCTGCCCTCCGACCGCGCCGGTCTGCGCGATCTGGCCGAGGCGCTCGACCTGCCGGTCTCGGACGTGACCCGCCGGGTCGAGAGCATGGGCGAATACAACCCGATGCTGGGGATGCGTGGCGTGCGGCTCGGCATCGCGGTGCCCGAGATCTATGACATGCAGGCCCGCGCCATCTTCGAGGCGACGCTCGAGGCCTCCAAGGAGGGCGCGCCGGTGGTGCCCGAGATCATGCTGCCGCTGGTCTCGGCCTGCCGCGAGGTCGAGCTGGTGCGCAACCGCATCGACGCGGTGGCGGCGGCGGTGCGCAACGAGCGCGGCCGCGATTTCGACTATTCTCTCGGCGTCATGGTCGAAACCCCGCGCGCCTGCCTGCGCGCCGACGAGATCGCGCAGCACGCGCACTTTCTCAGCTTCGGCACCAACGACCTGACGCAGATGACCTATGGCCTCTCGCGCGACGATGCCGGCCGCTTCATGTCGCACTACGTGCAGCAGGGGGTCTTCCCCGAGGACCCGTTCCATGTGCTCGATTCCGAGGGCGTGGGCGAGCTAATCCGGATGGGGGTCGAGCGTGGCCGTGAAGGCAATGGCGGCGTGATGCTGTCGGTCTGCGGGGAGCATGGCGGCAACCCCGAATCGATCGCGTTCTGCCGGAATGCCGGCATCGACTACGTCAGCTGCTCGCCGTTTCGCGTTCCGGTTGCAAGGCTCGCCGCAGCACAACTCGCCATCAAGGACAAGATCGGGTAGGCGTGCAGCCAACTCGCCACAATATATGTAAAATTAATGACAGATTTGGGCCGGAATCCGCCCATTTCGGCCCCCGGCGCTGGACCGCTGGGAACAATTTTACTAACTACGCCGCGATTTTGAGCGATTTTGGGGAAATCGCCACCTGGGACGTGACGTAAAGAGGGACAGATGATCAAGGCTATGTTTACCGCGCTGGCACTGCTGGCGACGGCCGCTCCGCTTGCTGCCGAAGTGAAGCAGGACAATATCCGGCGTCTGGTGAAGCTCGAACAGCGCGGGCTCAATACCGCGACCAAAGCACATCTGAACGCACTCGTCTCGCCCGAAACGCGTTCGGGCGGCTTTTCCTACGACCGGGCGTGGCTTGAAAGCCAGCCCAGGGCCAGCGGCGGCGCCCAGTGGGAGTGCCTTGCGGAGGCGCTCTACTTCGAGGCCCGCGGCGAGACCGTGAAGGGCCAGTTCGCCGTGGCCGAGGTCATCCTCAACCGCGTCGACAGCGCAAAGTTCCCGGATTCGGTCTGCAGCGTGATCCGCCAGGGCACCGGCCGGAAATATGCCTGCCAGTTCACCTATACCTGCGACGGCAATCCCGAGCATATCGGTGAACCCCGCGCCTGGGAGCGCGTCGGCAAGGTCGCCAAGATCATGCTTTCGGGTGCCCCGCGCGCCCTGACCGGCGGCGCCACCTACTATCACACCACCGCAGTGAACCCGTCCTGGTCGCGCAAGTTCAACCAGACCGCCGCGATCGGCGTGCACCAGTTCTACCGCCCGGACTACCGCATCAGCAGCAACTGATGCGGGCGCGGCGCAAAGCGCCGCTTTCCGGCCCTCGCGCCCGGCCATTGGCTGCGATAGGATATTGGGCAACCCGCCCAGCGCCCCCCCCTCATAAGGGGGTCGCGCCGCCTGCCCCCTCTCGCAAGAGATCGGTCGCGGCGGCCCCTGAAGACCACATGCGAGGGCCCCTCATGGCCGATGAAATCCGCCTTGCCTTTGCTCACCCCTCCGAGCGCGCCATCGCCACCGAAGGCGAGGCGCCGCGCGACCGCATCTCGCTGCGCGAGCATGTGCGCGAGGTCGAGATCGGCGCCTTCCAGGCCGAGCGCGGCCACACCCAGCGCATCCGTTTCGACGTGGTGGTCGAGGTCACGCCCTCGGGCGGGCCGCTCGATGACGATGTCGACCGCATCCTGAGCTACGACCGCGTCACCGAGGCGATCAGCACCGAGCTCGAGGCCGAGCGCCTCAACCTGCTGGAAACGCTGGCCGAGCGCATCGCCGAACGCATCCTGCTCGAGCCGCAGGCGATGCGCGCCTTCGTGCGCATCGAGAAGCTCGACCGTGGCCCCGGCGCGCTCGGAGTCGAGATCGTCCGCACGAAGCGCGATTTCGGCGCCCATCTCAATGAGGTGGCGCAGCCGCGGCCGCATCCGCGCATCGTCTACCTGTCGAATGCCGCCATCGCCTCGGACGCGCTTGCCGGCTGGATCGATGGCTTCGCCGCCGAGGCCACGCCGGTGATCCTCTGCGTCGGACTGCCGGATCTGGACCGGCCGCAGGCGGGGCATCCTCTGGCGCAGCGCCGCGTCGATCTGCTCGCCATCGAGCAGAACGGCTGGGTGCTGGCGGCGCGCGATCCGCGCTGCAAGGTGGTCTCCACCCGCACCGAGCTCGACTGGGCGATGAAGAATGGCCAGATCTGCGTCTGGGCGCCCTCCAAGATCGTGCTCGATGCCACCCAGGGCCCGGCCTCTCGGCCACGCGACTCGGTGGCGCTGGCGGGCTGGTTCGCCGAGCATATGGAGGCCTCCGAACTGGTGGTGATCGGCGAATCCCTGCCCGAGGACGTCACCATCCCGGCGCGCGCTGTCACAGTCTGAAACAGCCGGCGACAGCGCTGCTTGCCAATTCTGGCGCGCGGCGTCAAAACCCGGTCATGCGAGATTATTACCGCCCCCTCGTCCGCTCCGACGCCCCCCGCCCCGAGGATGCCCAGCCGCTGGCCGGCGGCCCGCGCTGGTTTTCCCATGTCGCCCGGCATCGCCGCGATGGCAGCGTCACGCGGATCCACGCCTCCGAGATTCCCACGGACGCGCTGGCGCGCCTGACCGCGCCCCGCGCACCGCTGCTGGGGCTCGACATGCGCCAGCCGCAGATCATGGCGATCCTCAACACCACCCCCGACAGCTTTTCCGATGGCGGGCTCGACGGCTCCAGCACCGAGGCTGCGCTGCGCGGGCGGCGCCTGATGACCGACGGCGCCGACCTGCTCGACATCGGCGGCGAGAGCACCCGCCCCGGCGCCGAGGAGGTGCCCGTGGGCGAGGAGATCTCGCGCACCGAGCCGGTGATCCGGGCGCTGGCTGGCGTGCCGATCTCGATCGACACCCGCAAGGCCGCCGTGGCAAAGGCCGCGATCCGCGCCGGCGCGGCGCTGGTCAACGATGTCTCGGGGCTCACCCACGACCCCGCTCTGGCCGAGTTCTGCGTCGAGAACGCCCTGCCGGTCTGCATCATGCACAGCCAGGGCGATCCGCAGACCATGCAGGACGCGCCGCGCTACGACGATGTGCTGCTCGACGTCTACGATTTCCTGGAAGCGCAGGTCGAGATGCTCGAGGCCAAGGGGCTGTCGCGCGACAAGATCGTGGTCGACCCGGGCATCGGCTTTGGCAAGACGCAGGCGCATAACCTCGCGCTTCTGAACGGGCTGTCGCTGCTCCACGGGCTCGGCTGCCCGATCCTGCTGGGCGTGTCGCGCAAGGGCTTTGTCGGCCGCATCGGTGACGCGCCCGATCCTGCGAAACGCGCGCCCGGCTCGATCGCCGTGGCGCTTGCCGGGATCGCCCAGGGGGTGCAGATCCTCCGGGTCCACGATGTCGCACAAACCCGCCAGGCCATCGCGCTATGGCAGGCGGTCGAACAGGGAGCAGGCCATGACGCGTAAGCTATTCGGAACCGACGGGGTGCGCGGCACCGCCAACACCTTCCCGATGACCGCCGAGATGGCGCTGATGATCGGCGCCGCCGCCGGGCGCTATTTCCGCCGCGAGCAGGGCGGGGTACACCGGGTGGTGATCGGCAAGGACACGCGGCTGTCGGGCTACATGTTCGAGAACGCCCTGACCGCGGGCCTCACCTCCACCGGCATGAACGTGCTGCTGCTGGGCCCGGTGCCGACCCCGGCGGTGGGGCTTCTGACACCGTCCATGCGCGCCGATCTCGGCATCATGATCTCGGCCAGCCACAACCCGGCGGATGACAACGGCATCAAGTTCTTCGGCCCCGACGGCTTCAAGCTCTCCGACGAGGCCGAGGCCGAGATCGAGGCGCTGGTCGAGGCCGGCGTGGCGCCGGCGCAGGCGGGCAATATCGGCCGTGCCAAGCGCATCGATGACGGCCGCTTCCGCTACCAGGAGCGGCTCAAGGGCACCCTGCCCCACGGCATGCGGCTCGACGGCATGAAGGTGGTGGTCGACTGCGCCAACGGCGCCGCCTACAAGACCGCGCCCGAGGTGCTCTGGGAGCTCGGCGCCGACGTGATCCCGCTGGGCACCTCTCCGAACGGGCTGAACATCAATGACAATTGCGGCTCGACCAAGCCGCAGGCCGCGGCCGAGGCGGTGGTGGCGCATGGCGCCGACGTGGGCATCTGCCTCGACGGCGACGCCGACCGCATCCTGCTGATCGACGAGACCGGCACCATCGCCGACGGCGACCAGATCATGGCGCTGATGGCGGCCCGCTGGGCCGAGGAAGACCGGCTTGTCGATGGCACGCTGGTGGCCACGGTGATGTCGAATCTCGGGCTCGAGCGCTTCCTGACCGGCCGCGGCCTGCGACTGGAGCGCACCAAGGTGGGCGACCGCTACGTGGTCGAGGCGATGCGCGCGAAGGGCTGGAACCTCGGCGGCGAGCAATCCGGCCATATCGTGATGACCGACTACGCCACCACCGGCGACGGGCTGATGGCGGGGATGCAGTTCCTCGCCGAGATGGTGCGCACCGGCCAGCCCGCCTCGCGCCTGGCCCGCCGCTTCGAGCCGGTGCCGCAGCTCCTGCAGAATGTCCGCTTTGCCGCCGGGCAGACGCCGCTCGAGGCGGCCCGCGTGCAGGGCGCCATCGCCGAGGCCGAGGCGACGCTGTCCGGCAAGGGCCGCCTGCTGATCCGCAAGTCGGGCACCGAGCCGCTGATCCGGGTGATGGCGGAATGCGAGGACGAGGCGCTGCTGAGCCAGGTCGTCGAAGGCATCGTCGCCGAGGTCAAGGCCGCGGTCTGACCCGCCCCCCCTCTCATCAAGCGGCGTGCGCAAGCGCACACAGGTTTCCTGGGTCGCTGCGTCGGCGTGACACGCCACCCCGGCGAAACACGGGCGTTCCCCGCCGGCAGCCTCCGGCGGGGATATTTTTGGCCAGAAGAAACCGGGAGAGGCGCCCCTGTCTTCTTCTGGCTCTAAATATCCCGGGGTAAGCGCGCCCCGGCGCGCGCAGGGGCAGCGCCCCTGACGGCCCGAAGGCCGGGTCCGCGCGGCGCCTGGCTAGGGCGATGCAGCACCGGCTCGACCCGGCGCCCGCGCTTGCGGTGGCTCGGCGCGCGGAACGGCAGGCGCAGCAGGGAGAGCAGGAAGGTTACCGC
>Ga0114905_1001293_pt1 | contig 13956 bp, 21 predicted proteins | sample MalvireepMed_b05_FD_83499 | JGI IMG/M metagenome (GOLD analysis project Ga0114905, IMG submission 83499) | Marine viral communities from the Global Malaspina Expedition - Malaspina viral metaG DeepMed_b05 | ecosystem: Environmental > Aquatic > Marine > Oceanic | place: Mediterranean Sea...
TACGCGAATTATATCTCTGTTTTCTATTTCTACATCATATAGCGTGTGAGTTTTGGTTAGCCAATTACAAACTACGGTTCTCACTATTCTATCCTCTTTATCATAAAAAATACAAATCCATTTATCATTTTTCTTTGAAAGCGACACACTGGCAACTTCGTTCGGTCTAGAGCTTCCGCTGTAAACCACAAGGTATTCCCTGACTATAAAATCAGAACCTTGTTTCCAGTTTCCGGTTCGCTGTTTGGTTGCTGGGTCTAAAATCGGCAGTAGAACTTTGTTTCTCCACTCCCACCAAATATATTGAATCATTCTTAATTTAGGTTCGCCTTCGTCGAGCCTGTAAACATGATTGATTTCAACATAATCACAAGAATCTTTGACTTCGTATTCATTAGGAATAGAAAACGCAGACAAGGCAACCGCAACTATTGCTACGATTATATGTTTCATACCGACCTCGTAAAAAATGGGGGCGAGGAAAAACTCCCCCGCCCCCTTCAATGGTCAAAATTAGCTATCTAATTTCTTGTCTATCCTTTCAAGGATGTCAGCTATTCTCCTTTGATCATTAACAATCTTTGTCATTACGTGCTGCATGTTACGCTGAATTTCAGCCCAACTGCGAGGCACATAAACCAAAGGGGTTCCATCGCTGTCACACTTTTCGTGTACTTCATGAAGTCCTTGCAACCAACCTCTTTCTTCGCTTGTCAAAACCGAGTTTTTGCTCGATGTTTTAGAAATTAACATTTCAATTACCTTTATCAATCCCATAGTAATGGCGATTACAGCAACAAGTGCTGGCATTTCAGTATTCATGATATACCCCTAATAAAACTAGACTGGATTAACCGAGAAGTTCGCTGTAATCAACGTAGTTAGTCGTGAAACTAGCAAAGTTGAACAGGATCACCAGTTCGCCCGGAATAGCCCTAGTAGGATTGCCTTGATCAGCCGCAAACGTAACTGTTGTACCACGACCAGTGATACCAGCCTTGTCTGTACCATCGCTCTGCTTCAACAAACCGCTGTGGAGATCGAAGACCTGAGTGGCCCACGTACCCTTACGGTGATACACAGTTGCGTGATGGAGATTACCAGAAGATCGACTAGTGTTATCTGAACCCGGCATTGCAAGAACGTTGTCAGTAGAAGCAATTCCACTAAGCAGCGTTGAAGTACCGCCTCTCATCAACCAACCGATGTTGGATGTAGAAAGAGTGACACTTCTGTCTTGAGGGTTATAAGCCAGAGTACCACCAGATCGCGCTAGTGCAACTCCTGCTTTACCAATACTTCCAGTCTTAGCAATAACCTTTGATCCAGACATCTTTCGACCCTTAACCAAATCAATATTACTCTTGATATTAGACTTGACATTGTATCCACCAGTAGTACCACCAGCGGCAACTGTATGTCCGTCAATATCTTCTGCCGCAGCACCGCCACCAAAATCCACACTAGTGACATTGGCATTAATGCCTGTCATTAGCTGAATAGAAGCCTTCTTCTTAAACCTATACGTTGCATCAACAAGAAGCGTAAGTGTCAAAACACCAGCCGTGTCATCAGCAACGGTAATGGAATTCGTACCAAAACCAGCAGCATTGTCGATACAAAGCTTCAGGGCTGTTGCAGCGGCAGCAGCATCAGTATTAATAAACTCAAGACTCCCTGCCGTTGTTGATCCCTTTGCTGTAAACACTTTAGTAGTGCCAGCAGCGTCGGTGATTGTAATAGTATCATCAACGGTGCAGGCTCCTGCAAAAGTGATAGTACCTACCGTAGTTGTGCCATCATCAAGTGGCCGTAAATGTGAACTTAAAGTCATAATTATTTACCTTTCATATTAGCCAGTGATGGCACTGTAATCTAGATTATTAGTAGTGAACGTAACATGGTTAAACAACAATGTCATTTCACCGGGAATAGCCCTAGTTGGAGTAGCAGCATTATCAGTAGCCAAAGATACGGTAGAACCACGATTGGTAATGCCATCTTTAGCCGTACCATCACTCTGCAATAGGTTTCCACCATATGCGTCGAAGATAGTAGTTGCCCACGTTCCTGATTGGCGATACTTGTGTATGCCATTCGGAACATGAATGTTGCCATTAGGTCTGCTGGTGGTATCAGAACCACCACTAAAGAGAGGGTTCAAAGCAGAGACGCTGGCGATATTATTCGCAACACCGGCTCTAATAACGAAGCCCGCGTCGGTTGCTGATCGTGTGATATCTGGAGAACTAGGGTTATAAGCAAGCTTACCGCTAGCGTTTGCCGTTGTGATACCAGCTTCATTAGCAGTACCAGTATTAGCAATAATTTGAGAACCAGAAACTTTTCGACCCTGAGTAATTTCTAGAGGAGACTTACCAACAAACGGAGTTGCTGAAGCAATAGTCCCACCATTTAAAACCGTGCCACCATTATGAGTAATGGTGCTGCCACTGATAGTGGCCGTGTGTGTGCTTACAGTCATGATAATTACCTTTCGTATGACTATTCTGCACAGTTTCCTTTGGTTCCTATATAAAGATCCAATCCATATATATTATACACCATTAAAGAAGGTGTTCTGCAATTTTTGGAGACATTAGTCTCAAACAGTGTATATTTAACTCTTTAAATACGTCGTGGTACTTTTTGTTAAACCCACGCACGCAAGAGGTTACTAATACTCCTGTTTTTGTTTGCATTTCATAAGAAATTATGGCATTTTCAGATAAGTCGTCAGCTACAAACCCAGTAGAATTAATGACATTAAAAACTCCGTTAATGTTTAGCAAATCACACATTAACAATACTGTTTTAACGGGAAATAGTCTATATTCAATTATAGCCCTAAGCTCTACATTATTTTGATTACATACAGTAAGGCAGGCTTTTATGTCTTCTCTAATTTTCCTCCAGTTTTCTTCCTTAATATAGCTGTTGTTAATAACGACATCTATAAAAGAAGCCCCCTGTCTGATAGCTAGGATTATTTCATGAACCCTCACTTGGGTACTGCTTAAGCCATAGGGAAAATCAATGGCAGCAGAGAATTTTTGGTGTTTTAAGAATTCGTCAACACGACTCATAAAGCCAGAGGGGATGGCAACGGAATCTATCCTTTTTTCTGAAGCTATAAAAATGGCTTCTAAGATATCCGCATGTGTTGAATCTTGGTTATAACAGGCTAATTCTGTAAGCATTGTTTTAGCTTTTCTAAGGCTGAAAGTATTCTTCGCCTTGCTGTTTCTCTACCATATCCATTTTCTTGTCCTATTTCTTTTGCGGTCTTTGATTCGTAAAATCTTTTAAAGATTATGTCTCTAGATTCTTCATCTAAATTTTCCAGCAGGTCTGATATTTCAACAGAATCTGATTTCGCCTCATACCCACATATTTCAGCCATAAGAGAAGAAGCCTTGTCGCTTTTGGGTATTTTTCTACGTTTGTTTATTTCGTATAGCTGTTTTTGGCATTCCCAAAATAGCCTATTGCATAAAAAAGAAGTGAACTTACAATTGCCCTTGCTGGGGTCATAGCGCTCTACAGCCTGCCAAACAGATATTAGTTTACACCTCTCCAATTCTTCATAAGGAATCGTATCTATATATTTCATACAGATCTTGTTCATTACGTTTATATTGTCTCTGTTTTGTAGAGCCTCCCTTAACTCTTCGTCTGTTACTTTTCCCATTTTCCTGTTCCGTAAATAATCTGTATTTGCCACTATTCGTTTTGATAAATTAGGCCACCACTTTTGCTCTTTCTTTTTTTATAATGCTCTAGGGTTTTTTCATAAATTTCATCGTCATCTTCGTTTGTGCTGGTATAAAGTATTTCTCCGCTTTTGCACACAAATATCGCCCAGTATCTATCAGCAGAAATATTATCACGTATCATTTCTACTGTTTCTTCGGTATCGTCATCTAAGGAAGAATCGCCGCGCAGAGATTCTTCAATCTCTCTTCTTACATCAGAAAAATCAAAAAGCTTACCTACACCAAGAAAAAACCTGTATCGAGTCATGATGTTGAGAAGCTCAACACCCTTTGTCTTCTCAATGACTTCTCTTACAGATTCTGTAATATCAAAATTGGTGTAACCCATCCAGCAATCGAATTGATTCATGATATTCATTTTATCATGAAGTTGATACATACCCATTGGGGTAGTGACAAGGGATGGTATTTTTTCTAGAAACGTGATGGCATTTTCAACGACGCCATCCTCGTCTTCTTCCTCTAGCTGGTCTGAATAAAATTCTTCGACTATTTCCTGTTCTATTACGTCCTCGTCCCAGCGCTCCCAAGCGATTTTTTTGTGTAACATAGCATGACCTCCAAGGGAATGATCTTATTAATTATACACCTTTTTCATTCATTCCCTCTTATCACGCTCTCCCCTATGTCTGTTGGTTTAACTACGACTTTATCCTCCTCTTCTTCTAGGTTAATCCCCATAGCCTCCAGCATTGGCTCTAAATTTTCTTGCTGAAAAACAATAAGATTTTTAATAAAGCGAGAAAACTCCTCTTTATTCCCATTCTTGAAGCATTCTTCTCTAATAAAATCTACCGAATTGTCTAAGAGTTGGCCGCTTTGTACCTTAAAAAACAACTCCGTGAAGGACTCGTTGGCCATATTGTCCTTTTTATCGTCCCACCCAAAATCAATGTAGACAAAGCCGTCAGTCCCAATAAGGTACTTTATATAAGCGACCGTATTCTTCTTGACTTTTCGTTTAAATAAAGCCTTTTTAACCCATTTGAACATTAGTTTTCCAGTTCTGGATATAATTCCCCAAGAAGCTCTAGTCTATCCCTTGCGTCCACTAAGGCATCCAAGGTTTCGTCCAAGTTCTTATGGAAATCTTCTGTAGAATGATCTCCAATTCCCACCGCCTTGTTTGTCAACAATTCCAGCGACAACCTTGCCTTTTCTTGGTCTGCAACAGCCTTGTGCCATAAGTAACTAATTGCAAGGTTTTTAACATTTGTAGAAGCTGACATTTTTGTTTCCTTATAGTTTTCTAAACATTAACTGAAATTCGTTGTGTGACCATGTGACATTTTGAAATGCATATTCCATAGCGCCAAAATCTATTACTTCATCATTCAAATATTTTTCATTCAACTCTTCTTCTGAAAAAGGATACATTCCCCCAGCAATAAGCGGGGGGTCTTGTACACAATTACATGGTATGCTAAACAAGACACTTTGTCTATAGGACACCATCATATTCCTATCTGTTTCATTTCTGCATTTGCCAGCTATCACCCCTTCCCACTGTCTCAAATACTCAAATTCAAATTTATGGGATAGGTCTGATATTTCTTTGGTTCTAAAAACATGTCCATCGAGAGATATTGGATACCCATAATTAAGTTTGGAACTCCACTCTTTCCAATTCCATCTTATACAGAATGGATTTGATTCATATTTTCCAAGCTCAACAAAGTCTGTGGGATTGAGATAGTTCTGCATGGTTGTATTCAGACCCAACCTAAAAGAAAAGCAAAAAACGTCGTCTGTCATTAACGACTCTATTTGGCTTGCTGTAGAGGACAGCCTCTTATAGAAAACGCAATCATCAACAATTCCACATATGAATTCTGACTCGCATGTTTTGAGGGCGTTTAGAAAGTCTGGAACAAAGTCTTTTTCTTGTTCCCACATAATATTAGGAAGAATTTCCTTTGAGTTTAATTTTTCATAGCCCTTTTCAAAATCTACATAGGTTGAGGAGTAGATGATTTTGATTTTATCTAACAATCATGATACGTTAATTGACAAGCTCTCAAGCAAAAGCCTTAACTGGGAAGCCCTATTCTTTGATAAGATCAGTCCATTTATCATCCAAGTTATCCTTCATGTTTTCCCATAAAACCCTAGCTAATAGCATACCAGCCTCATTATCGCTAGGATAATGTACGCCTTGCATGATTCTGGCCTTTCCTACTAGCCCAGCAAATTTATAAAAGGCGGCTTTGTGTTCTGGATACAAGCTTGACAATAATTCAGCAATTATAGAGCCTTGGCCTTGGTGTCCAGAGGGATAGCTTGGTGTCTTGTGTGTGCTGGTTTCGATAACGGAAATAACATACCCAAGATGCGAAGATATCTGGAATGGCCTAGCTCTCTTAAATTTATACTTCAATTTCAGAGAAATGGCCTCTATGTGTTCAAGGGCGGTGTCTATTAAATCTTGCGGATACATAAGACCCATTTTTTTAACATAGGGTCTGAATAGATCTTCGATGTCATTATCAACCATCATAACAAAATCAAATTCTTCAAAAGACAGAAGCTTAGTTAATCTCTGAACTTGCTCTAAGTCCATCTTTGTAACATCGCTTGTGTTGCTAGGAGGCTCTGGAAGAATAGAATTCCAATCAATCGTTATAAGAGGGGTTGGAACCTTCATCTGCCTTTGTCTTTTTGCGTCTGGAGTTCCTTCATATCTAATCAAATTAATCTGATCAGAACCGCCCGTTGAGTTAAGTACGTGAATCATTTTTTTCAATTGCCTCTATTATTTTTGTAGCTGAATTTTCCCAGCTAAACTTTTTAGCGGTGTCAACGCCCGCTTGGTTTATATTAAGCTCGTCTTTCTTCTTCTTTTCATGAACGTCTCTCATGTATTGAGCCAATTGAGTAATCTGGGCTTCTTCTATTTTTGCCCATTGTCCTTGGCCCCTAAACCATTTTGCATCGTGAGCATCTTCTAGTTCTGTTGTTTCAATTAAGAAACAGTTTTCTTCATTGCAAAATTCTGTATGTGAAGAATAGTTGGTTGCCACAACAGACTTTCCACAACTCATCATCTCTAATAGCTCAAGATTCCAGCCTTCTGCTCTTGCCGGAAAAACGCCACAATCCGTTTGTGACATAATATTATACACTTCTTCTTGTGTTCTTTGTCTTGGTATAACCCTTACTTTGTCACCAAGCTTAGAGGTTCTATACAAACGTTCCCACTTGAAGTTTTCATCTTCATCATAAAATGGATTATCGCACATCATCCATAGTTCTACATTGTCATCTTCATTAAAAGCTTCGTCAAACGCTTTCGTTAAGATATCATGCCCTTTTCTAATCTCCCATTTTCCACAATTATAAAATATGGTTTCTTCTCTATGAGAAACAGACTCTTTGAAAATACCCCTGTCTACGCCAAGTGGTATAACAGAGATTTTTTCTTTTAGGTCTTCTTCTGGATGAAATTTCTTTAGCTGGTCAACTAAAATGCCTTTAGACCATTCCGACGTAGCCATCCAATAATCAAGATAGGAGAGATGGTGCAATTCAAGGTCTGTAAACCTGTCAAGCTCAAAAATTGGAAACCCGTACTTATCGCCGTTGCCCACAAACTGGCTCATGTCGTGCTGATGCCACATTCTAATTGAAGGAGCGTTCCAGTCAGGCATCCTTGAGTTAGAAATCATCTGCTTTAGATCTTCGTGGTAGTTTTCTGGAACCTCTATGTTTCCAATTACAAATAATGCAACGCTTTGCTTTAAGTCGTGCAAAGCCTTGGATATATTAACTCCAGCAACGCCATAACCCAGTTGGTTAAGTGGACAAGACAGATTAATATTGTGGGTAGAGTTTAAGAATCCCATTCTTTTCCTTTTCCTTGTTTTATAGTAAACTTCTGAGGTGTTCTATTTTGTTTTTCCAATAGTCTATCTTTATTTTATCCATATTGAAGTCAACCTTGCTCAGGTTTTTTAGGTTTTCCTTTAAAAAATCTAGGGTGACATCAGACCAAGCACTTAGTTTCACATGTGGCAAATCATTTAGATATCCATATGCCACTTCGTCTGTAACTATTGGTATACACCCGCAGTATAGACACTCAAGAATTCTATAGCAATCAATACCATTTCCCTGTGGGCAAAAAGCAAACGAATGTTTACATAGATCACGTAAATAATCTTTGTAACTCTTTTCATTTTCTATTACTGTTGCCCAATCAGGATCATAAACAAGCAGCGCGTTCTTTAATTTAATCCTCTCAATGGTATGGTTTTGCCAATTAGCATAAACCCAATTCACTCGGTCAGAGCGATTCATAAGAAGCGGGTCGGATACGGTAGAACAAATATCATCAGGAGCGTCTTTGCCTACTCCAAGAGGTATGTTGATTATCCTATCATCTTCAATCATAGAATTACCTAAGAGCCACGCAACAACATTGTCTGGTATTCTATTAAAGGTAGAGTAGGTGTTGGAATAGCACTTTACGGAATACTTATCGCTGATTTTACATTCTTCGGGATTGCATCTTGGGGGAGCGATCAAGGGCGAATATCCAAGCTCTGAAACTTCCGCTTCGATAAAAGGAAGCCACTTAACCATATCTTCGGCTACGGGGTGTTCTTTTTGCAGGGCTACCCCATAGTCACTAAATGCACTTATAACCACGTATTTATTATCGGTCTGTTCGCATTTTGCAAAAAACTTATGTATATGCTCTATATTACAATAGACCACGCCGGATTCAGGTATTGAATCATCGTCGTGGTCTATTTCGTAGTTGCAGTCCCCAAGGGACATCCAAGACTTTACATTTATAATTTCATCTGGTTTAAGCATCCTACCATTGTAGTATACTGGCTAGTATTAGTCCAATAACAATAAATGGGAATACGATCACCAAAATTAAAATTAAAGCCTTGTTTATGGAATCCATTATTTTCATTTAAACATTCCCATTGGCATTTCCCACCAACCCATCGAGACTCCAAGAAAATATACGACAACACCCCAAAGCAAAATGCGGATCTTTTTGTTTTTGAGGGGGCTGCTAATACCGCTAATAAGACTTTTCAACAAGTTCATAATACACCTCATTAAAAATAGTATTTAAGATGTCCTATATTAATTGCCCGTCAGAATTTTTAGGTCTTCCTCGGAAAGCTCGCCTTCCATGTAGCCCTGTGCGTTTATTCCATTTTCTCTTAAAAATTTTCTGATTAATTCATGGTCATATTTTTCCATGAGCATGTTCTTAAAGCATAAGGGACAAGCGCCAAAGGGTTCTTCTTCGTTGTGTCCTTCTGCGTAATGGAGTATTCTTACTTGAAGACCCATAATTGTACGCTGGTTAGACGATCTTTGTGCATTAAGAAGGAAAAGTTCAGCTTGAGATTCTCTCATGTCTATAAGACTGGTTCTTACTTCGTACACAAGAACAACAATGGGAATCAGCAAGAGAAAGTAAAACAGTTTTTTATAAAGTTTCATTTGTCGGCTACTTTTTATTATCTAAAGATTGATATTCTCCGGTAGAAAAATTGAACGTGTGAACAGCGCCAATGCCAGTATTGGCCGCTGATACACCTATCCGTACATATCGACGATCTGGAGAAACAATAGCCCCAACCGTCATCATGTCTCCTTGAGGGAAAAATGAAATGATTGGACGATAGCCAACGGCTCCATTCTTTTGCCCCAAAAACATACCGCCCAAAGCTGCCCTTCTTCTATCTCTGGCTAATTCTTTAACCGCAGGGGAGTCTGTGAGGCTGTTAAGCTGTTCCCTAAGCGAAAGGGGTCTAGCTACCTGCTCATTTTCTGTAACACCTTTGATTACATTAATGGTTCGATTTATATCTATAAGCAAATCAACCTCTTTCATAACCCTTTCAACTTCTTCTTCGGGCGTTCGTATGGCTTGCATTGCTATTTTTAAGCCTTCCCGCATCCAAGGTTGTGATTGGTTGTTGCGTATTGCTTCCAGCATGATAGCAATGGATTCATCAACCAATTGCTTTGCTTTGATTTCATTGCCCTGCTCGTTTAGTCGCTGGGCTTGAATCATTTTAAGCTGGACTGTAGATCGAACCTGATCTTCTGTCTTTTGTCCCAACAAAGGACTCGCTGCAAAAAGACAGATAAAAAGTGTTAAAAAAAATCTCATTTTATTTCCTCGGTTTTCCATATAGTTTCTGAATCTTTTTAATATCGTCACTCTTTGGTTTCAGAGAATTGTTTATGTAAGGATACATTAATGCGTTTGGGTCTTCTGAGTGATGAAGTCCAAGCAAATGTCCTATTTCATGGGCGGCAACGCACCGCAAAATAATTCCTAACTCTTTAGAGTCTGGCAGTATCCAATCTTCTGCCAAGTCAAACTTGGATAAAAGGATTCCATCAAAATTTTTTGTTGGTGGCATCTGCGCCCATGCTAAAATGCCTCCTTTTCGACCAAACCCTTCTTGTGGCTTTCCTCCTACTGCGATGATTAGGTCAAACTCATCTTGGATTCCCACCTGCTTAAAAGTAAGGGGCGTGATTTCAGACCAAGAATCAAAAGCCAGTCTAAATTCATTGTCCCACACTTCTTGAGTCAAATCTTCCGAGTCTCTTGCTGCGATACAATATCTAAAATTATTTCTACTCCACTTCTCTCTGCCAAGAGAAATATTATTGGTGTCGCTGTCTGAGGTGCTGCAAAAAGGGTGTGGCTTCTCTTCAAATTTTGCGGCTAGTTCATCACTCAGAGAAATATTGATTCCCAAAAATGATGCCATGCCGCACGCATGTACAAAATTTCTTCTATTAATCATAGTTCACCTGTAACTTGAGGACAACAGAATTAACAAATAAATAAAACTTGTCCTATTCGTGGATTCCTCCGTCAACTAGGTTACTTCTTTTTCCTCCGGTTTTTTGATCTTCGTGTCATCTTGTGTTTTAATCTTCTTAGTTTGGCGACTCAGACAATGTTTCGTGACCGGCTGTGCATCTCATAACATAAAATATCTTAGCAAATATGGTTTTTGTTTTCCCCGTCCAAATAGTGTTGAAATTGTCATAAGGACATTTATACTTACTTGCGCCAGACTTTTCTTCTCCATAAATTTCTTCTGTTCTGTTTAGTATGTGCGGTGCAACTCTCTTATCGTTCTTTTTTGGTTCTGGCATTGTTACCTTTCTTATACTTGAAAACTACTTCCGCACCCGCAGCTTTTTACTGCGTTAGGGTTATTAAAAGTAAACCCGCGTCTGGAAATATCAGTATAATAATCCAATACTGTTCCCTCTAAATACAGCGCGCTTTTCTTGTCTACAATAACGTCTACGCCATGCTGATGGTATAGCGTGTCCTTTTGTTCGTCATATTCATGACTAACAGTTAGGCTATACTCAAAACCTGAGCATCCCCCTCCTTTTACTCCTATCCTTAGATACTTTTCTTTACTATCTTTAATATAACTTTTAGCTTCCGCCGCTGCTGTTTCTGTTAATTTAATAGCTGGCATTTTTCCTCTTTTCACTCGGTCAGGGGGTTTTATAAGAAGCTGGCAAGAAGGGGAGAAACATATTGAACTCCCCCTCTTGGGCTATGCTTATAGTATTGATTTAGTTCCTACGTCTAAGAAGTATCTTGGTCTACCAGCCATATCTATTCTTGTAGTGCTTTGGTCTATGCCAAAGTGCTTCAATAAAGTTGCAGTAAGGTTTTGGGGATTAAATGGGCTTGTCTTTGGTTCCTCTGCTTTAGACGTAGATTCACCAATAGCATGTCCCATATCAAAATCACCACCAGAAATCATTAGCGGCGAGAGTCGAGGCCAGTGATCTCTGCCAGCTTGTACATTAATTTTATAAGTACGACCAAACTCACCAGTAACAATAAGTAAGACATTTTTATTTAACCCTTTATTATGAATATCATTTATAAGAGCAGCTAAAGCCTTGTCAATTGGTGGAACCCTGCCTTTCAGAGCGCCAGATATATTTCCGTGCATGTCCCAACCACCATATTGAACAGTGATAAATTTAGTTCCTCTTTCAGCTAAACGACGAGCTAGGAGCAATTGCTCTCCAATACCCTTGCCATATGTTTCTATGGTTTTAGGGTCTTCTTTCTTTACATCAAAAGCATTAGCGATGTTTCCAAGAAGCATATTGTAAGACTGGTCACGAAGGGTGGAGCCATCCTGTAGTCTATCAAGACTATTCAATAAGTCTTGACGACCAAGGAAATGATCCTTGTCTATTTTTAGCTGGAGGTTTTTAACGCCTTCGCCGGTAGCATCATAAGGCTTGTAATCAGAACCAAGCCAAGCACCGCCATCATAAGTGATGTTATTAACACGCACATAGGCTGGCATCCCCGTAATGGGGTTGTTGGTTCCATAAGCACTAGCGGCTATAGAGCCATAAGAAGGGTTATACGATGGCGATTGAGGGGTATTGTCTGTGCTATTATAGCCAGTCATTACCCAATGAGTGCCAGTTCTATGACTAGCATTGCCATGAGCGAAAGAACGAACGACATTTATTTTGTCGCCAACGCTTGCAAGATTAGACCAGTCAGCACCAATATGGTATCCACCAGCCGTTTTAACCCAACCATTAACTGCTCTTACATTGTCTGGAGCATCTGGTTTAGGATCGAATGTTTCTACTTGTGTTGCCCCGCCACCAAGCCATACCCAAATCACAGACTTGTCGTTGGGCAATAAACAAGCGGGAGCCTCTGCCCCCTGTATGTCTGTTAAACCAATTGTACTTAGTCCAGCACTAATTCCTCCTACCTTCATAAAGTTCCTGCGGTCGAATTGCAGATGTATCATTGCCGTATACCTTATTAAAGTCGAAAAATCGCCAGCGGTTCAAGTGTTTTACATCTTCATCTTCATTGATATGATGCAAATACTCAAGAGTCTCGCTCCAATTTGCAAAAACCATTTGGTGTGGCACAACCCCAAACATCCAGTTTGGAAGGTTCTCCTTACCTTGTTTGCACATTACTACGACAGGTTTCTTTTGGCCTATAGCAACGAACGCCTCATGGTAAGAACCGCATAAATGGTTTTCTACGTCTAAGTTCATTACGATAAAGTGCGCTATGTCAACCATTCGTAAATCAACAGCACAAATGGGCTTCATAACAGAAGAAACTTCATCATACTTTCCCGATCTCCTTAGAGAGTTAATCAACGCCCTAGTGTCCTCATCTTCTGGGGCGTAGTCGCTAGGTTTATTACATGGGTTGAAAACACCAACACCAAGTTCCTGTAATTTAGGCGTGATGTAGTCTCTCCATACCACGCCACCATCTTCCACCCTGTCCATAGCACCACATAAATATGCGGTCATTCCTTTTAATCTATTCATAGCTTCACCTTATTATACACAATTATAGGTTGGACTTGTCTAATGCTGCCTGAATTAAAGATTGATGATCCTCAAAAACCCCTCTTTCGCAGACTCTAAGTACGGCTGCTTTAGCATCCTTCTTCTTAAATCCTGCATTATGTAAACCCGCGATAACATCTTCTATTAGTTGTGGGTCTGTTTGAGGCTCTGGCTCTGGCTCTGGCTGCGGCTCTGGCTGCGGCTCTGGCTTTGGCTTTGGCTCTGGTCGTGCCTGTGGCCTTGACTTTGACTTTGGCTTTGGCTTTGGCTGTGTCCGTATCTGTGCCTGCCTTAAAATCTCTTTCTCGCTTGGGGTTTTCTCAAACGGCCAGTCAATCCCCAATTTAACTGCAACAAAAGGATACAGGACACAAAGCACAAGTATCCAAAGTAACCAAACTGGCGGGTCAGATGGTACAGATAGCAACATTAAATAAAACCACGTTTTCATAGATCACCTTCTGCTTCCATCATCATCATGTAGATTATGAAATCTTCATATTCATCATCGGTCATGGAGGCACTCTCCGTTAAAAGCAGCAGGACGGTGAGGCATATAGCCCCACCGCCCTGCCTGTAGTGCAGCAAACACTATGCGGTCATCAAAGCGGTTAGGGATTCAATCCGTTCTCGGATGTTATCCTTCCATGCTTCGTCGTAGTGCGTGACTTCCATTTCGACTGGAGCCTTATCAGTCATGTGTACTGAGTCCTTAATCGGGTCAGTAAACAAGGCCACTACTTCATACTTGCAACATCGCAACTTCTGGTAGCGTGAGCATGTCGGCACACTAACTACGTCCATA
>Ga0114905_1001298_pt1 | contig 13941 bp, 16 predicted proteins | sample MalvireepMed_b05_FD_83499 | JGI IMG/M metagenome (GOLD analysis project Ga0114905, IMG submission 83499) | Marine viral communities from the Global Malaspina Expedition - Malaspina viral metaG DeepMed_b05 | ecosystem: Environmental > Aquatic > Marine > Oceanic | place: Mediterranean Sea...
CGCCCACCTTCGGCACTCCAGAGGCGGCGCAGATCACCTATGGCGCGGGGCAGCTGGCGCGCCGGTTGCGGCTGCCGTTCCGCTCGGCCGGGTCGTTCTGCGGCTCCAAGCTGCCCGACGCACAGGCCGCCTACGAGACCGCGAACACGCTCAACAACGGGCTGCTTGCGGGGGTGAACTTCATGCTGCACGCCTGCGGCTGGCTCGAGGGCGGGCTGGTGGCGTCCTACGAGAAATTCGTCATGGATGCCGATCAGCTGGGCGCGCTGCACAAGATGGCCGCCGGCGTCGCGATCGACGAGAGCGCGCAGGCGATGGATGCGCTGCGCGAGGTCGGTCCTGGCGGGCACTACCTTGGCTGCGCCCACACCCAGGCGCATTTCAAGACCGCGTTCTGGCGCTCCGAACTGTTCGACTACAAGCCCTTCGAGACCTGGATCGAGGAGGGCGGGCGTGACACGCTGGCGCTTGCCTCGGAGCGGGTGCGCAAGCTTCTGGCGGGCTACGAGCAGCCCGCCATCGACCCGGCCACTGCCGAGGCGCTTGACGCCTTCGTGGCGGCCAAGAAGGACAGCATGCCCGACAGCTTCATGTAAGCCGGTCCTCGGCCTGCGCCATCAGGCGCGCCTCGCCGATCACCGCGGCAAGGGTTTCGACATGGCGCGCGACGGAATAGGCCCCGTCGCGCGCCTTTCTGCGTTCGTTCATCAGGCCTTCGGTCTCGAGAAGCTGCAGCAGCGCCGCGCCGCGATGTTTCGGCGGCGGCCCCCCGAGCACGCGCACCAGATGGCGGTCGCGGCGATATTCCTCTGCGGCGATGCGCGCGGCCCGGATCAGCAGGCGCGGGCGGTGGAGGCTGTGCAGGAGACTGGTGAGATCGTGCATCGGTCGGTCCTTCGGAAGTGTGACGCCCAACCATGACACGTGAAATCCGGGTGTTGCGGCACAACCTGAGCGGAAGTGCGCTCACTTAAGGATTGTTTATGAATTGTGGATAATTTTCGATGTTCGGGAAAATCATTAACGTTCAAGTAACTTGAACCCGCTGATTTTGGGTCCGGTCTGGGGAAATATCTGTGGATAAACTTAAGGACCGAGGGGACTTACCATGAACTTTTACAGTGGAGACAAAGCTGTTGGACCGAGCTTTCCAGCCTGGGTGCCGGACGATGCAAGGCACTATCTCGCCCACACGGTGGGCGGCGAAGCGATCCGCAAACTGGCGCGGGATGCGGGGTGCCATGCCTCGACCGTGCTGCGTCAGGTGCGGCGGATGGAGACGCTCAGGGACGACCCGCTGGTGGACGGTGCGCTGCGCCGTCTCGGGGCGATGCGGTCTCCGGCGTTTGCGGCGCAAGCCACCCGGGAGGTCGGGCCGATGAACGCGGTGTCCGGCAACGATCCGGCCCCGGACGAGGTCAAGCTGGCGCGTGAGGCGCGCCGGGTGCTGCGCCGGCTCTGCGAAAGCGGCGCTGTCCTGGCCGTGGCCGCAGAAATGGACAAGGGGGTCGTGGTGCGCGACACCGGCGAGGGGGGCTCGACCCGCACGGCGGTGGTCGATGCGCCGATTGCCCAGGCCATGGCGCTGAAGGGCTGGATCGCCTGCGATGCGCCGGGGCGGATCTCGCGCTATCGCATCACCTCGGCCGGGCGCGCGGCGCTGGGGCGGCTGGTGGCCGAGCAGGAGACCCGCCTGCGCGGTTTTGCCGAGGCGCAGGCCGGGTTCGACAGCGGCCGCGCCGCCGAGGCGGCGATGCAGGCCGAGGAGGACGATCCGAAGGCGCGCCGCCGCAACCTGATGCACGAGGCGCCGCTGGCGCTGCTGGCGCGGCGGCGCGACAAGGACGGCGCGCCGTTCCTGTCGGATGATCTGGTGCGTGCGGGCGAGCGTCTGCGCGAGGATTTCGAGCTTGCCCAGATGGGGCCACGGGTGGCGCAGAACTGGGATCAGTTCCTGACCGCCGGCATCGATCGGGGTGACGCGCGCGACGTGCCGCGCGGGCCAGAGGCGGCACGCGCCCGGCTCACCGCGGCGCTGCGCGAGCTCGGGCCCGGCCTTGGCGACGTGGCGCTGCAATGCTGCTGCTATCTCGAGGGGCTCGAGGTGACCGAGAAGCGTATGGGCTGGTCGGCCCGCTCGGGCAAGATCGTGCTCCGCATCGCCTTGCAGCGGCTGCACCGGTTCTATGACGAGCTCAACGCCAGCGGCGGCGGCATGATCGGCTAGAAAAGGAGGGTGGGCCGGGTCTTCGGCCCACCCTCGTCGGGCGTGGCTCAGCTGCGCGGCAGCGCCGCGGCCTCGGCGGCCAGCGCGGTGATGCCGTCCCAGTCGCCCGAGAGCATCTTGTCCTTGGGCGCGACCCAGCTGCCGCCGCAGCACAGCACGTTCGACAGCCCGAGATAGTCGCCGATATTACCCATGCTGATGCCGCCCGTGGGGCAGAACCGGACCTGCGGCAGCGGCGCGCCGATGGCCTTCAGCGCCTTGGCACCGCCCGAGGCCTCGGCCGGGAAGAACTTCTGCACCGTGTAGCCGCGCTCGAGCAGGGCCATCGCCTCCGAGGCGCTGGCAGCCCCCGGCAGCAGCGGCAGGTCGGCTTCTTCGCAGGCGTCGAGCAGCTTGTCGGTGGCCCCCGGCGAGACGCCGAACCTGGCCCCGGCATCGACCGCCTTCCTAACGTCGTCCGGGGAAAGCAGCGTGCCCGCGCCGACCACGCCGCCCTCGACCTTTGCCATCTCGGCGATGGCCTCGAGCGCGCAGGGCGTGCGCAGCGTCACCTCCAGCACCGGCAGGCCGCCCTTGACCAGCGCCTGCGCCAGCGGCGCGGCATGGGCGACATCGTCGATGACGAGCACCGGGATGACCGGGGCGAGGCGGCAGAGCTTCTCGGACTCGAGGCTGGCGGCGGCGGGGGTGATCATGGTCGGATCTCCTGGTTCCTAGGGCGTTGGCCACGCGTTAGCACGTTTCCCCGGCGGGGTGTAGAGCGCTAACATCACGCCGCGTCAGGCGCTGCCGAATTCTTCCTGGTCCGCCGCAACCGCCGCGCGGAAATCGCTCAGCAGCGTGGGGTCGGCGGAATGCACGCGGTTCCATGTCGGGATGAAGGGCGTCTCCTGCGGGTTCTCGATGAACAACTGGCCGGCGCGGGTGATGTTCTCGCCGAACAGCTCGATGCTCTGCTCCTCGGCGTGACGATCGATGCTCAGACCGTTCATCTTGGCATCGGCCCAGTAGGCCTCGAGCAGATCGAGCGCCGAGCGGTAATAGGTGGCCTTGAGCGTGCGGAACACATGCGGCGTGAACACCGTGCCGTCGGCGGCGAGCTTGCGGTAGATCGCCTTGCAGATGTCGGTCGACATGCGCGACAGCCCCTGCGAGGCATCCTCGGGAGACAGGTCCTGATGCTTGTGGTCGTACTGGTCGGCGATCTCGACCTGGCAGACCTGACGCGGCCCGAGGTTGCGCCATGCCTCCGAGAGCACCCCGATCTCGAGCCCCCAGTCCGAGGGAATGCGCAGGTCGGGCAGCAGACCGGTGCGCAGGGCCATCTCGCCCGAGAGCGGGTAGCGGAAGGCGCGCAGGTAGTCGATGTAGTCGCGGTCGCCGATGGTGCGCTTGAGCGCGATCAGCAGCGGCGAGACCAGCAGCCGCGTCACCCGGCCATTGAGCTTGCCCTGGCCGACGCGCGGGTAGAACCCCTTGGAAAGCTGGTAGGGAAAGGTCGGGTTGGCCACCGGATAGACGAGGCGGTCGAGCATCTCGCGCTTGTAGGTGACGATGTCGCAATCGTGGATCGCCATCACCGCGCTGTCGGCGCAGGAAATCAGGTAGCCCATGCAGCCCCAGACGTTCTTGCCCTTGCCCGGCTCCTGCGGGGCGAGCCCCAGCGCCTCGAGCCGGCCCATGATCTGAAGCATGCGCGGGCTGTCGTTCCAGATCGCCGTGGTCTGCTGCGGCAGCACCGAAAAGAACTGCCGCGCGTGGCGATACTGCGCCTCGTCGGCACGGTCGAGGCCGATGATGATGCGGTGCAGGTAGGTGACCTGCTTCAGCTCCTGCAGGATGTTGGGCAGGGCATCGCCCTCGAGCTCGGAGAACAGCGAGGGCAGGATCAGCGAGATCTTGCGGCTCTGCGCGAAGGTCTCGAGCTCGTAGATCATCTCCTCGGTCGGGCGCGAGCGCAGGTTGTGGAACTGGGCGATATTGCCGTTCTGCTGGAAGTCAGCCATGTCGGTCTGCTCTCTTGCTGTATCCGAGCCTGTCGAGAAGCATCAGCACGCAGGCGTTCCAGCCTGCAGGTCCGGGCGCTTCGCTGCGGATGATGGTGCCACGGGACTCACCGGGCAGGGCAGGAATGCCCTGTCCGTGATCGTTGCGGATGATGACGCCGTAATCGGCGGTCTCCAGCATTTCGGTGTCGTTCGGCGCGTCGCCGAGCGCGATGGCGGTGTCGCAGCCAAGATCGGCCATGATGCCTGCCATCTGCCCAGCCTTGGTGCCGCCGAAGGAAAGCGTCAGGAAGCGCCCGCCGCGCCGTGCCTCGATGCCCCTTGCCTCGAGCTCGGCGAGAAACGCGGTCAGCCTGGGCTCGTCGCCGCTCCAGACACCCGGCTCGGTGAAGTTGCGCCTTCGGGCCAGCCGCGCCGCGTCGGGCGGCAGGCCGGTGATCTTGGCGACCTCCGTGTCGGTCATGTCGCCAAAGCCGCGATAGCAGGCGCGCAGCGCGGCTGGCAGGTCCTCGAGCAGGCTGCGCAGTCGCTCGTAGGGGCTGCGGTCGTGCATGGCGGCGCCTGGGGTGACCCGTTGGGCGCCGTTCTCGACAATGATCGGCCAGTCACCGAGGCCCAGAGCCTCATGCAGTGGCGCGATCTCGGCGGCAGTCTTGGAACTCGCGAGGATCAGGGGAATGTCTTGCGCCCGCAACGCCTGCAGCGCGGGCAGGGCGGCGCTGTAGCTGTAATCGCCGTGGTCCAGCAGCGTGCCGTCCAGATCCGTGAAAACGATGAGCCGCACCTGCCGATCATCCCTCGCTGTTTCTCCGGAGCGTAACCGGATTGCGACGCGAGAGGGAACAGCTGGCGCGGCCGTCTTTCGTGAAGTTTCTGTAAGAGGCGGATCACCCGCCTCTTTTCAATGCGTTCCGGTGCCGCGGCGTCAGCAACGCGTCACCCGGGCAGGATCAGGCGTCGCGCTGGCGCCTGAGCAGTGGCAGCGCGTGCGACAGGCGCTGCACGAAATCGTCTTCGCCATCGTCGCGCGTCTTTGGGCTCGGCCAGAGGCAAAGCACCAGCCCGACCCACCAACTGATCCCGAACAGCATGAACGGGATCGAGGCAGAAAGGATGGCGATCTGCCGCGTGAGATGTTCGGACAGGCCAAGAGCCATCACCAGCCCCATGCAGGGAACGACGAAGACAAGCGGCAGCAGCGCATTGCCCAGCAGAACCGGGATCAGGTCGATGATCGCCCCTGGTCGAGCAAAGCGCCGCCATATCCAGTGGTTTAGCAGGACCGGCCGGGTGAGAACCGCTGCGGCGGCGATGGCAAGGAGGGAAATCACGATCGGAATGAAGACATGCCGCCCGGCCGAAATCTGCGCCGGCACGCTGACAAGAAATCCCAGCGTCGCGAGCCCGGCATAAACGCCGGCGGTCCGGTGGGAGAGTTGGTAGAAATTTGTTAAAAATATACGCATGGAAACACACTCCGTTGATACGGGGTGTGGTCTACTTTCTCAAATTGGCACGAATACGGCGCGTTGCCGGCAACTTGGGGATTGTGTTGCCGGCAGCGATCACCTTTTTGCCCTCATGCCGGGTGGGGAACCACCCAAAGGGGCGTCTCAGGCCACGCGCTCGAGCTTGTTTTCCGGCGTCACGCCGAGCGCGAAGCAGACATCGCGGGTCAGCTCGGGGCGGTTGAGCGTGTAGAAATGCAGCTTGTCGACCCCGCCTTCCAGCAGATCCGAGCACAGCTCGGTACAGATCGACGTGGCAAGCAGGTCCTGACAGCCGTCGCGCTCGGCCTTCTCGAAGGCTTCGATCACCCAGGCAGGGATCTTGGTGCCGCAGGACTCGGCGAAGCGGCGGGCGCCTTTCCAGTTCTCGATCGGCAGGATGCCCGGCACGATCGGCTTGTCGATGCCGGCCTTCTCGCAGGCATCGCGGAAGCGGAAGAAGGTCTCGGCCTCGAAGAAGAACTGGGTCAGCGCCTCGGAGGCGCCGGCATCGAGCTTGCGCTTGAGCCACTCCACATCGGCCTGGCCCGAACCGGCCTCGGGGTGGATATCGGGATAGGCGGCGACGTGGATATTGAAATCGCCCGCCTCGCGCAGCGCCTCGATCAGCTCGACAGAGCTGGAAAAGCCGTCCTCGTGCGGCGTGAAACCGGTGACGCCCTTCGGCGGGTCGCCGCGAAGGGCGACGATGTCGTTGACGCCTGCGGCCAGAAACTGCTCGGCGATGCCCAGAGTTTCGGCCTTGGTGGCGTCGACGCAGGTCAGGTGCGCCGCGACCTTGAGGCCGGAATGCTTGTGCAGCGTGGCGACCACGTCGCGGGTCAGCTCACGCGTGGTGCCGCCGGCACCATAGGTGACCGAGACGAAACGCGGGTCCAGCGGGGCCAGCGATTGCACCGTGTCCCACAGGCGGAAGGTCGCCTCGATGTTGCGGGGCGGAAAGAACTCGAATGAGATGTCGGGGCGTTGCATTGCCGGGATCCTCTTTTGTTGAGAGGCTTGTCGCACATACCGCAATGTGAGACAAACTCATAAATCTCAAGAACAACATGAGTGAAACGATAGGATGCACATCGAGTTCCGTCATCTCCGCACGATCAAGGCGGTGCATGAGGCGGGCAGCCTGGCCCGTGCGGCCGACCAGCTGAACATCACGCAATCGGCCTTGAGCCACCAGATCAAGGGCTTGGAAGAGCAGGCCGGGATCGAGCTTTTCGTGCGGCGGTCCAAGCCGATGCGGCTGTCGGCGGCGGGGATGCGGCTGTTGCGGCTGGCCGAGCAGGTCCTGCCGCAGGTCGAGGCCGCGCAGGCCGAATTCGCCGGGCTCAGGGCAGGGCGGTCGGGCCGGCTTCACATCGCCATCGAGTGTCACGCCTGTTTCGAATGGCTGTTCCCGGTGCTCGAGGCGTTCCGCAAGAGCTGGCCCGATGTCGATGTCGACATCCGACCGGGCCTTGCCTTCGACGCGCTGCCGGCGCTTCAGAAAGAGGATGTGGACGTCGTGATCTCCTCCGACCCGGAGGCGCTCGCCGGTGTCACCTTCACCCCGCTCTTTGAGTACAGTCCCGTCTTCGTGGCCGCGGCGTCGCACCCTGTGGCGGAAAAACCTTTCATCGAGGCGGCGGATTTCCGCAGCGAGACGCTGATCACCTACCCGGTGGAGCGGACGCGGCTGGATATTTTCTCGCAACTCCTGACCCCGGCCAAGGTCGAACCCGCCGCGATTCGTCAGGTTGAGTTGACGGCGGTGATTCTTCTTCTGGTGGCGTCGAACCGCGGTGTTTCCGTGCTGCCCGACTGGGTCGTGCGCGAGGTGAAGTACAATTCGGATTACGTCACGCGCCAGATCACCGAGCAGGGCCTCACCCGCACGCTCTATGCCGCGACGCGCAGCGATGACCTCGACAAGCCGTACATGGCCGACCTGATCCAACTGGCCGGACAGGAAGCGCACAAGCTTCAGGCGCAGTAGCACCGCGTGCGCCAACTGCGCCCGGCCCAAATCAGGGCCGAGGCAAGGTTTTGTTGGAAAATCAGAGGGTTTTGAGGTCGGACGCCATCATGCGGCCGTCGCGTCCTTCCTTGAGATCGTAGCTCACCTTCTGGTTGTCGGCGAGTCCCGTCAGGCCGGACCGTTCGACCGCTGAAATATGAACAAAAACGTCTTTCCCGCCCTCTTCCGGCGCAATGAAGCCGTAGCCTTTGGTCGTGTTGAACCATTTCACGGTGCCACTCGGCATGTTCCCGTGCTCCTTCCAGTCGTGCAATGTTGTTGCCCGGCCTGGCCCGGGCGCCCCGTCACATTCGCCTTTCAGGAAGAAAGACAGCTTATAATGCTGCACTTTCAGCGCTGATCATCGAAGGTCACAGAGCAAAGCGTTGCACAGGTTCTGCAAAAATCAAGAGAAAGACTTCGCTCTCGGAGTGATCGGCGATAATTTGTCGCCGCAAGACGAAGGAGAAGGCGAGATGCAGGTCTACGGGCTGAAAAATTGCGACACCTGCCGGAAGGCGATGAAGGCCCTGCCGGAGGCCGGGCTTGTCGATGTGCGGGCTGATGGCGTGCCAACCGGGGTGCTGGCCGAGGCGCATTCGCGGTTCGGCGATAAGCTGCTGAACACGCGGTCGACCACGTGGCGCGGCCTCTCCGAGGAAAAGCGCGCGACGCCGCCGCTTGAGCTTCTGGCGGCGCATCCGGCGCTGATGAAGCGCCCGCTGATCGTCGACGGCGACCGGATGTATCTGGGCTGGGACAAGGCCACGCAGGGGGCGCTCGGCGTCAGCGCCTGAGGGTCATGCTGTCTGGGCAGGCGGGGCAAGGCGGCGCGCGACCAATCGGTCGAGCGCCAGCCAGCCGCCGCCCTTCAGCGCCAGCGTGACGAGCAGCAGCACCCAGAACAGCCGCTGGTCGAGGATCGGCGCGTCCGGGATGCGATCGAACCACGCCCCCAGCGTCTCGGGATGCGCGATGCCGCCATGGCCATACAGGTCGGTGAGGCTCTGCACGGTGACGAAGCCGATCATGCCGAGCGCGGCGAGCCGCGTGGCAAGCCCCAGCACGATCAGGAGCGGCAGTAGGAATTCCGCCCATGTCCCGGCCACGGTGACGGCCCAGTGCAGCACTCCGAGCTGGCTTGCGTCATAGCCCACCGCCTCGAACTGGCGCGGCCAGATCTGCGCATAGGCCCCGGTCGAGGGTCTCAGGAAACCGAGCACGCCATCGCCCAGCTTGGTGCGGGCGGAGGCCCAGAAATAGCCCACCAGCGTGGCGGCAAAGGTCAGACGCGCAAGCAGCGGCAGCAACCCGTCGCTCAGCGCCTCGAGGCGGGTGGTTGCGCGACGGTAGAGCGGGATCAGCCGGGTCATGTCAGGATCTCCGTGATGGCACCGTGACCGAGCAGGAGCGCGAGGCAGGGCGCCGGGTCGAAGCCCGGGCCGCATTGGGTGACCGCCGCGCCGAGCGGCATGTTGGCCTGAAGGGCGGCGAGAAAGGCGTGGCCCTGCGGGGGCAGCACGTGCGGCTCCGGGTCGTACTCCGGGCGCAACACCGCAACCTCCTGCGCGCCGCTTCTCGGGGTCGGGCCGATGCCGAGCGCGAAGGCGCGGATCTCGGCCACGGGCCAGCGCGATTTCAGGATCTGGACGCTTGGTGCGAGATGCAGGCGGGCAAGGCCGATCCGGTCCTCGGGGATGGCCAGCAGTGCATCCGGCGCGACCGCGTTGGCGTCCGCGGCGTGATAGGCGCGGCGCAGCGCCAGTTCGAGCCGGGCAACGTCCGACAGGAAGGGCAGACGCTCGAGCCCGTCGAGCCCGTCGAGAAAGGCGGGAAAAGCCGCACCCCAGTGGATCATCAGCGGGCTTGCCGGCGGGTGCTGCCGCAGGAAACGCCCGGCGATGCGGTTCATGTTTTCCGTGCCAAGCAGCGCTGCACAGGCGGGAAAGCCGGTCGTGAGCGCCTCGGTCAGCGAAACGGCGACGTTGTTGCGATAGACCGCATAACGCCGCCCGGCGGGGCGGCCGGCCCCGTCGGTAAGCCCGTCGGGCACCGGTCGGGCCGGATCAAGCAGGGCGTGGTGAAAGGCCTCTTGGCTCATGCGGCCACCGCCAGCCGGGCCAGCGCCTCCTCGGCCCTTCTGGCCTCCTCGCAGAGCACCGGCCAGCCGGGCAGGTCGGTATCCCACTCGATGAGCAGAGGCTTTGGTCCCGAGCGTGCCAGCGTGTGATCCAGCAGCGCCCAGACCGGGTCGGCAACCTCGCGGCCGTGACTGTCGATCAAGAGCGGCGCGCCAAGGTCGTCTTCATCCTCGTCATGGCCGCCAAGATGGATCTCGCCCACCTGCTCGAGCGCGAAGTTGTCGATATAGGCCTGCGGCGTGAAGCCCAGATTGGTCGCCGAGACGAAGACGTTGTTGACGTCGAGCAGCAGGCCGCAGCCGGTGCGGCGCGCGATCTCGCGCAGGAAATCGGGCTCGTCCCATGTGCTCTCGGAAAAGGCGAGATAGCTCGACGGATTCTCGAGCAGCATCTGTCGACCCAGCGTGTCCTGAACCTCGTCGATATGCGCCACGACGCGGGAAAGCGTGTCGCGGGTGTAGGGCAGCGGCAGCAGGTCGTTGAGAAAGGCGCTGTCATGGGTCGACCAGGCGAGATGCTCGGAAAAGCTGGCCGGGTTCAGCCATCCCAGGAGATGCTTCAGCCGCCTGAGGTGCGCGGCGTCGAGGCGGTCTTCGCCGCCGATCGACAGGCCGACGCCGTGCACCGAGATCGGAAAGCGCTCGGCCAGCGCGCGCAATTGCGCCAGCGGCCGGCCGCCATCGCCCATGTAGTTCTCGGCGTGGATCTCGAGCCAGCCGACCGGGCCGGGCCCGGAGAGGATCTCGGCATAGTGCTGGGGCTTGTAGCCGACGCCCGGCGCGGCGGGCAGGGTGGTGAAGCTGTGCATGGGTCCCGTCCTTGTCCTGAGCCTGGGGTGCGCGGGGCGGGCAGGTGGCCCGCCCCGGCGCGGCGTCACGTCTCGGGCAGGTCGCGGTCGAGCGCCTCGAGCGAGCCCATGCGCTCGGTGCCGTCGGCCATCGCCGGCAGCGTGACCTCCATGCAGGTGCCCGCGTCGACGAGGCTCCAGGCGTTGCCCTGATAGTCGACCTTGGACGTCCCGGCGCAGGTGGTGCCCGGCCCGGCGGCGCAATCGTTCTGACCGGCCAGCGCCACACCGAAGCACTTCTCCTTCTCCTGCGCCGCGGCCTGATGCGCGGTGAGGCTGACGGCGGTGGCGACGGCGCCGAGCAGGGCGGCGGTCTTGATGGTTTTCGACATGATCATTCTCCCGTGTTGGGTCCCGTTGGTGCCGCTCCGGGTGTCTCCCGGTGGCATCTCAACAGTGCCGCGACATACCGCCACGGCCCATTCACGGGCGCGTGGCTCACGTGTCTGTCAAGGCGCGTCAGGGGGTTCGCGGTATGTCACAGGACGTATCACTCTGGAATGTCGGGGTATTCCATTTAGGTCCGCCGGATGCCGTAACGGAAAGCCGGGGCCGGCGCGGCGTTTGTTACAAACGAAGCGGCCCCCGCGATGATCGCGGGGGCCGTGCGTGAGGATTGTTACAGTTTAAACCGGCCCGGACGGACTGGTTTGAATGGTCAGTCGCGCAGATCCGGCGGCGTCGCCTCGACACCAAGCTCCTGCGTGATCTCGGCCAGTGTCGCGACCTTGGTCTGCTTCTCGCCAAGGCGGCGCACGGTGACGGTGCGCTCATCGACCTCGCGGTGGCCCACGGCGAGGATCACCGGCACCTTGCCGACGGAATGCTCGCGGACCTTGTAGTTGATCTTCTCGTTGCGGATGTCGGCTTCGGCGCGGACGCCAGCGGCGTTCAGCTCGGCCACGACCTCGTGCACGTAGTCATCCGCCTCAGAGGTGATCGACGCCACCACCACCTGACGCGGGGCCAGCCAGAACGGCAGCTTGCCGGCATGTTCCTCGATCAGGATACCGATGAAGCGCTCGAACGACCCCAGCGTGGCACGGTGCAGCATGACCGGGCGGTGCTTTTCGCCATCCTGCCCGATATAGCTGGCGTCGAGCCGCTCGGGCAGCACGAAATCGACCTGGAAGGTGCCGCACTGCCAGACCCGGCCGATGGCATCGGTCAGGCTGAACTCGAGCTTGGGGCCGTAGAACGCGCCCTCGCCGGGGTTCATCACCGGCTCGATCCCGGCGCTCCGGGTGGCCTCGAGCAGGGCGGTTTCCGCCTTGTCCCAGACCTCGTCGCTGCCGGCGCGGGTCTCGGGCCGGTCGGAGAACAGGATATCGAACTTCTCGAAGCCAAGATCCCTGTAGACGTTCGACAGGAAGTCGATGAAGCGCTGACATTCCGACGCGATCTGGTCCTCGGTCGAGAAGATATGCGCATCGTCCTGGGTAAAGCCGCGCACCCGCATGATCCCGTGCAGCGCGCCCGAGGGCTCGTACCGGTTGCACGAGCCGAACTCGGCCATGCGCAGCGGCAGGTCACGGTAGGATTTCAGACCGACCTTGAAGATCTCGACGTGGCAGGGGCAGTTCATCGGCTTGAGCGCGTTGACCGATTTCTCGCGCGCGTGCTCCTCGTCGACCTCGACGATGAACATGTTCTCCTGGTACTTGTCCCAGTGGCCGGATTTCTCCCACAGCTTGCGGTCGACCACCTGGGGCGTGTTCACCTCGACATATCCGCCCCGGCGCTGCTGACGGCGCATGTAGTCCTGCAGCGTGGTGTAGATGGTCCAGCCATTGGGGTGCCAGAACACCTGGCCCGGCGCCTCCTCCTGCATGTGGAACAGGTCCATCTCGCGGCCGAGCTTGCGGTGGTCGCGCTTGGCCGCTTCCTCGAGGAAGTTGAGGTAGCCCTGAAGATCCTTGCGGTTGCGGAAGGCCACGCCCTGCACGCGCTGCAGCATCGGGCGGTTGACGTCGCCGAACCAGTAGGCGCCCGAAACGCCCATGAGCTTGAACGAGTCCGCAGGGAGCTGGCCGGTGTGCTGCAGGTGCGGGCCGCGGCAGAGATCCTGCCAGCCGCCATGCCAGTACATGCGGATCGGTGCGCCCTCGGGAATGCGGTCGACCAGCTCGACCTTGTAGGGCTCGCCGTTCTCTTCATAGAAGGCGCGGGCGCGGTCGCGCTCCCAGATCTCGGTGGTGACCGGCTCGCGGGCGTTGATGATGTCCTTCATCTTGGCCTCGATCTGGCCAAGATCCTCCGGCGTGAAGGGCTCGGCGCGGTCGAAATCGTAGAACCAGCCATGCTCGGTGACCGGGCCGATGGTGACCTTGGTGTCGGGCCAGATCTCCTGCACGGCGCGCGCCATCACATGGGCGAGGTCATGGCGGATCAGCTCGAGCGCCGGAGCCTCGTCCTGCAGCGTGTTGATGGCGATCTGCGCGTCCTGCTCGATCGGCCACTGGAGATCCCAGTGCTGGCCGTCGACCATGGCCGAGATGGCCTTCTTCGAGAGCGATTTCGAGATCGACTCGGCGACCTGAGCGGGGGTCACGCCCTGCTCGTAGTCACGCGTGTTGCCATCGGGAAAGGTGAGAGAGATCTGGGCCATAGCGGCTCTCCTCGTCGGTTTGGCGCCCACGGAACGCCCGGTTGCGGGTTATGTTGCGCGGGTCTTTTGGCCGGGCGAGGAAGGGGTGTCAAGGACAGTCGGAAGCGCATCTCGCGAGTGTGCCCGGGCTGTGGGTTCCGGTCGGCGCGCCCGCGAGCGGTTCCGGATGGCCCGGGAAAACGTCTTTGTGATCGCACGACTGCGGTCTTTCACCGATAGGTGGTGTTATCCTGCTGCGGTGTGACGACGATGGAGGACGCCATGACCGCAAAGATCTTTACCCCGTGCCTCGCGCTGGCCTGCTGTCTCGGCGCCGCGGTTCCCGCCGCCATTCCGGCGGCTTCGGCCGACGCCGTGCGTTCCGGAGAAAGGGCGGCCCCGCCTGTGGCGACCGAGGCGCCGGTGCAGCTTGCGCTGACCTTCGGAGACCCGGTTCCGCTGACGCAGGGCGAAAAGGCCTCGATCCGCTTTCTGATGCCCGATGTCGACCCCGACGCTTTCCCGCCGGAAACATGGGGCGCTGTGCGGGGCATCCTTCTGAGCAACGATTTCGACTCCGAGAAGCGGCTCCAGCTGAAGACCCTGCTGCCCTGACGGGTGATCAGCTCCGA